>Ga0315899_10009584_pt1 | contig 10398 bp, 13 predicted proteins | sample LakEriMetagenome_2_FD_203518 | JGI IMG/M metagenome (GOLD analysis project Ga0315899, IMG submission 203518) | Freshwater fungal communities from buoy surface, Lake Erie, Ohio, United States - Buoy 4 MA112 | ecosystem: Environmental > Aquatic > Freshwater > Lake | place: USA: Lake Erie, Ohio...
TGACGGCAAGAGCATCTATAGGGGCTCTATCTATGTCCGTGTGTGTTTCCACACACACACACACACACACACACACACACACACATACACACACACACATACACACACACACACACACACACACACATACACACATATACACACGCTCAGACCTTGATGGCAAGATCTATAGGGGCTGTCTCTATCTATAGAGGTAGTCTATCTATGGGGGGTCTCTCTCTATAGGGGGTGTCTTTCTATAGGGGCGTCTTTCTGTGTAATCCTTTGGGGGTGGGTGGGTAAAAGGCAGTTTGTGAAAACACGTTGGGGAGGTTGTCAAAAGAGACCTAGGACAGAGGCAAAAGAGACCTGTATTGTGTGAACACGTTGGGGAGGTTGTACTGAAATACTGGGTTTAGGTTGCAGGGCCTCGGGTTTAGGGTTCAGGGTCTAGGGCTTAGGGTTCAGGGTTCTGGGCGTATGCCCAGGGCGTATGTACTCATGTTATACATGTATCCTCCTCCTCATGTATAACATGAATACATGCATGCATACAAAAGTTACAAACCTGCCGCCGTGGAGCAGCAGCGTAAACAGAGGCAAAAGAGACCTAATAATATGCGTAAACAGAGGTAAAAGAGACCTAATAATAAGTTACAAACCTTGCCGCCGTGGAGCAGCAGCAGCGTAAACAGAGGCAAAAGAGACCTAATAATATGCGTAAACAAAGGCAAAAGAGACCTAATAATAGAGAGGCAAAAGAGACTCAATGCAGAGGCAAAAGAGACCTTGACGCCGTAGAGCAACAAGATTAGATCAACTAAATACTACTAACTAAACTAACTAAACCTTGACGCCGTAGAGGAGCAGCAGCGTGGCACCGATATTGAATGACAAGAGCGATATCACGTCTGCGCTTGCTTTGATCCACTGCGCTGTGTGTGTGTGTGTGTGTGTGTGTGTGTGTGTGTGTGTGTGTGTGTGTGTGTGTGTGTGTGTTTTGTGTGTATAATGTGTGAGAGAGAGAGAGAGAGAGAGAGTATGTGAGTGTGTGTGTGTGTGTGTGTGTGTGTGTGTCTGTATGTTTGCGTATGTGTGCATTCAGGACCAGCCAGCAGGTACTCGGCGGCGGTCTGCCAAGTGATGCCAAGCCCACATACCCCCAGCGCGAGTCCTGCGCGAGCAGGCAGCGGCATGCAAGGAGGCGGGCAACAACAACCCCCGGATAGTCAGAAAACTCGACTGATCCACCGGCTTTCTGCCGCTGCACAAGCAGCACACGCAACACATGAAGTGTGAAGCACACGCATCACCACTCCACAGCCTCAACCCTCAACCCTATACCCTAAACCCTGAAAAACAATATAACCCTAAACCCTAAACCCTGAACCCCCGGGCTTGAACCACCTACGCCTCGCCCAGGAGGCGCCAGTGGCGAGTGTGGGCCACGCACCAGCGACGCTCGTCGGCATCACCCGCAGGTTGTCCTTGAGCACGCGAATCCCCCGCTCTGTGTTGCCGTATGTGCGTGCGCCTACCGCTCGCGATGGCGCGCCCCCCATCAGCGGCGCCCGCTCTGCCGGTCCGGGCATGAGCGGAAAGGAGTTGCTGTTGACGGAGTTCCTCAATAAATCGAATAAAAGAACACCGATTGGTCGCAAAAAAACCACAACCGGTGGAGCTTGCAAGGTTGTTAACACACAAGGAGCTCAAACAAAGCAGCTGGCATGACGAGCAAGACCTGTGTTTCAGACTGCTGCAAGTGCTACAGAGAGAATGCGTGCACGTATGCGTCGTCGGCAAGCAGGAATGTCATCGTTAAGCATAGTTTTTGCGGTGAGCGTGCCAAGCGCTCCCCCTGCGTTGGGCACACAAACGGCTCCAAATCGCGTGGATCGCCATCCCGCGCCAGGCGTCGCGTGCGGGCCTGCCATCGATCCGGCAGCTCCACATGCTGCGTGACACTCCCGGCAACCATGCCGTCTGTGCCGAGGGTGGTACGGGCAGAGCCCCTTTGCAACCTCCGGACCACACTCCACACATGCGCCCTATTAGAGCCGGTCCGCTGCTGCGGTGGGCGGCGCCGCACCGCTGCCCCTGGAATAAATGCATGCCGCGCACTTGTCGCAAAACACACAAAAAATGCCACAAAACACACAAAAAATGCCAAGTATGCACACAAAATAAATCATTACACAAAAATTGCAAAAAAATTTACAAACAATGCAAACATTGCAAACAAATGCACACCAAAAATTGATGCGCCTTGCGCGGCTTGCCGTGCCAGACGGCCCGGCGTGACGCCCTGGATGCGTGTGCAGATGCGCGAGAAACTGGGTCGGGCACGCAGTACGCGTGTTGTCCAACAGAGGTAGGCAACAATCGAGTCGAATGCTCCCGCTGGTGGGGGCGCTGCGACGTAAGGTCGAGTCTCGGTTCGAGTCTCTCGTCGATTTCGGGTCTCCCTTCGGGGACCGTTTCTATTTGGGCATACATCATACCCATCGTGCTGGTGATCTTGAGTATCGCCTTCTGCGTTGTCATGCGCAATCGCGCTCAGGCTCGCAGTGCACAGCTGCATCAAATGGCAGTCATGCAAAGCCAGGGCCAGTACGGGAACAACATAGACCAGGGCCAGTACGGTAACAATGTGGGCAACAACCCGAACAACCCGGTACTACCCTGCTCAAACCCTCTTTCGCTCTGTCTCCTGCTATGGCAGGCCTGCCATGGCTCCTGGCACACGTGCATGTCCGATGCTGACATCGTCTTCGACAAACATTACCAGGGCGGATCGTATGGGCAGCCGTATGGGCAGCCGTATGGGCCGCAGTACGGGCAGCAGCAGCAGCAGGGAGGCATGGGCACTGGAACGGCATTGGCGCTGGGTGTCGGTGGCGGTCTCCTCGGAGGATGGGCCCTTAGCAGTGCGATGGACGGCGGCGGGTATGGCGGGTATGGCGACGGCGGCGGCGGCGGCGACATGGCGGGTGACGTAGGCATGTGACTCCTTGTGCTTAATTCTGAGACAGAAGGTTCCTGTGTTTGGAGTTGAACGGATGCCTAGTTCTAGGAGGAGACACGGCCCGAACTTTACGGGGCACGCGTGGGGGTGCTGTTTGTGTTTGATGGTGTATTGGAATTTCTCCTCTATCGTATCTTACCTGGCCGGGTGTGTGGAGGGAGGTGCGTGGTAAGGACAGAAGATCTGTGTTGAACACACGTCCAATAAAGTGTGTCAAAGACGCACTGATGGATGATAGCAGAATTTTTGCGATAGATGCCGCTTACGCGATGTTCCCTCTCCCTCTCCCTCTCCCCCTTTCATCCATAGAGACAGCGCGCGCGCGCGATAGAGAGATCATGCGAGCGAGTCCAGGGTCTGCTGGGGTCTAAACCCAGTAAACGATTTGCGGCTCCTGTGGATCTAAGTGCCTAATGCATTCTTAGTGTTAGACCCAGGCGTCTGCAGGACCGTCGACGCTCGTACCTGTGTCCTAAGGGTGTATGTACACAACTCAAGGGTATATGTACAAAACTCAAGGGTATATGTACACAGCTCACCCTGCGTTTGTCGAACGTAGACCCGTCCCGATACCTAAACTGAAACTCAACTGAACGCTTGAACTAAAGCAACCAACGCAAGTGTGTCGATAGGGTGTGTTTTATTACTGCAGCAGCGCCCCGACACCTAAACTAAACTGAACTAAACTCACTAGACACGAAACCTAAACTAAACTGAACTAAACCCTAAACCCTAAACCCTAAACCCTAAACCCTAAACCTAAACTAAACTGAGCTAAACTCACTCAGGCATCTGAAGAACATAGACACGCCCCGATACCGTCTTGCTGTCCAGCGCCTGTGTGTGAGTGTGTGTGTGAGTGTGTGTGGCAGCTGTTTGGGGTGGAGAGTCTTAGGTTTGGAAGTGAGGCCTAGAGTTTAGGGAGTTTCGCGTCCTAACCCCTATGTCCTAAACCTAAACCCTAAACCCTAAACCCTATGTCCTAAACTGGGCCTGCTTATGGAGGCGGCAGCGGTTCAGGGTGTGAGGTTTAGACCTAAACCCCAAAACCTAAAACCTAAATTCTAAGCCAAAACCCCAAAACGGGACCTGCTTATGGAGGCGGCAGCGGTCTTGCACAAGAATCTGGAGATCCATGTCCCGTGCCACCTGGGTGTAGTTTAGGGCTCAGGATGTAGGGTTTAGGTTTGGGTTTTCGGAGGGTATAGGCTCAAAGAAGGGCTTTGAATTCCGTGTCCCGCGCCACCTAGGCATAGGGTTTAGTTTAGGGATTAGGGTCTAGGTTTAGGAGGGTATGGACTTTGCGTCCCGTGTCCCGCGCCACATGCCCCACATACGCAAAGAATGTATGTGTGTATTGTATGTGTACACAGACACACACACACTTCGTATGTATACACAGAGAGACACACACACTTCACTGTATGTATACACAGACACACACACACTTCACTGTATGTATACACAGACACACACACACTTCACTGGATGTATACACAGACACACACACACTTCACTGTATGTATACACAGACACACACACATTTCACTGTATGTATACACAGACACACACACACTTCACTGTATGTATACACACACACACACACACTTCACTGTATGTATACACAGACACACACACACTTGACTGGACCATTATTTCACACACAGACGAACAGAAAGGTACACGCAGACACAGACACAGACACAGAACCAGACACACACACACACACACACCTGCCCCACATACGCTTGACTGTGCCAATACCGAGTTCGTGCATTCAGCACAGGCCCCTCCGCCCCCCCCCCCCCAAACACACTCACCTCCTGTTCCACCCTCCCCCCGGTCTCAGCCCCCTCCTCACTTCCCCCCATCCCCCCCTTGCCCCCCCCCATCTGTGAACGAACATCTTCTTCTGTAGTAAAGACAAAACGGGCGCCAGGCTTTAGCATGCGTGCGGCAGCGGCGAAGAGCGGCGTGAGGTCTTTGATGTAAGGCAGCACGTCGCCGGCAACAACGAGATCACAGCAGCCGGGCGCCTGCTCCAGCATGAACTCAACGGCATCGGCGTGCGCCACAGTTGCATACATGCCCTTGCGACGGGCGACGCGGCACATTTCGGCAGACACGTCGCAGCCTGCCATCACTGCCGCCGTCCCCCGCAACGCCGCGCCACTTAAGCCGGTGCCACAGCCAATATCTAGCACCGTCCACTGATTGGCAGGCAACTGCCCGCTGGCACAACCACAGTCGAACGCCATTGACTTTGTCACTGCTGTTACCAGCTCGTTTGGTACCTGGTATAAACACAAATTAGTACACACACACACACATACACACACTCGAAAGCCATTGACATGGTCACTGCTGATACCAGCTCGTTTGGTACCTGGTAAGAAATAACGGGAATGATGTTCTCCTCGTACGTTTCAGCCACGGAGTCGAACAGCCTCTCTATGTATGCCCGCGGCAGCTCAATATCAGAGTCCCCGCCATCGAGAGCGGCCAAAACCAGGCGCACGTCCATGTTAGTGGGGTCCATCGCCAGCGCCTGCTCCATTGTTTCCCTTGCCTTGCCCCGGTAGAGCGCTCCCTGCTCGCGGTAAAAGATGCCAAGGTTGTAGAGGGGCTCGAGGAGGCCGGGCGCCAGCTGCGTGGCGGTCTTGTACGCGGCCTCGGCTTCGGCATACTTGCCCTGGGCTTTGAGAGCAATGCCCAGCGAGTTGTACGCCTCGCTTAGCCCGCTGTCGAGGCCGATTGCCGTGCGCAGGGCCCGCTCCGCCTCGCGCGGCCGTGTCAGCTGCACCAACGCGGCGCCCAGTGCGGCGTGCAGGCCCGCTGCGTCCGGTAGAGCCTCCAGCCCGCGCTGCGCTGCCTGGCGCGCGCTGTCGGGGCGATCCACGCGGAGGAAGAGCTTGCAGAGGGCGGCGTGGGCCGACTCCAACGCCGGGTCAAGCGTGAGGGCCTTTTCGTACGCGGCCTCTGCCGCGTCGCTCTTGGAGCCCGCCTCCATCACTGCGCCGACGCCCACGTACGCGTGGCCGCTCGAGGGGTTGGTCTGGAGCGCGCCCATGTAGGCTCGGAGCGCCGACGGCGTGTCCTGCTTGCGCTGGGCCAGCATGCCGAGATTGAGCCACCCGGCCTCCCGCGCCGCATTGAGCGCCGTCGATTTCTCAAAGGCCTCCTGGGCGTCCTCGAGCTCGCCCGTCTCCTGGAGCAGCACGCCCAGCAGGAACCACGCCTCCTCGTTCTCCGGCTTGCGCGCGACGGCTTCCCGGCAGCGTGCGATGGCCTCCTCCACCTTTTCGCTTGCCCCCTGCGCCGCCCCTCCTGCCGCTTCACCCCCCCGCGCCACCCGCGCCTCCAGCCTCGTACGGCGCTGGGGGAAAGGCGCGGGGGCTCCCGGCGCGCGGATGGCGGCGCGCGAGTGCGGTCGCAGCCTACCCACGCGCAGGTGAACGAGGCCCGCCGGCGACAGAAACGCGGCCACCTGCGAAACCAGGATCGCCCACGCGAACACGCGCAACCTGGGCATGATCATCAAATCGGTCACGTCCCGGGACGTGACCGATGATGATCATTTTCTAAAGGCCGTTGTCGCGAGAGGGAGTCAATGCTTCACGCAGCACGGGCCGAAAAGAGCAGTAGCGCATGGCGCTACAGTTGATTGAGATGCAAACGGCGCACAACTGGCGGGGCATCGCGGCGCAGGAGGGCGCGGCGCTTGCGCTGGCACGGGACGTGCGGGTAGCGGATCCCAGCATGGCGAGTGCGATCCTCTGCGCGCTCGGGTGCGCGCACCAGTCGCTGGGGGACTTTTCCCAGGCGATCGAGTACCTCACGCAGGACCTGGCGATTGTCAAGGAGGTGGGCGACCGGGCGGGGATGGCTGGGCGTACGGGAACCTCGGGAAACGCACCATTCGCTGGGGGACTTTTCTCAGGCGATCAAGTACCACACGCAGGACCTGGAGATTGCCAGGGAGGTGGGCGACCGGGCGGGTGAGGAGGGCAGGGCGTACGCGAACCTCGGGAACACGCACGAGTCGATGGGGAACTTTTCCCAGGCGATCGAGTACCACACGCGTGTCACGGCAACTTTGACCATCATTTCAAAGGACCACACATCCTCTTGGCCGACCTTTCTCTTCTTCCGGGTAGATTTTTTATTCTGTATTCGCGATTTCCGCGTTAGATGCTCTCTCACACAGCCTCTTTTTTTGGGAGCGTATCTGTATGCATCATACATCTATGTTCTGTGATTGACCCGGCCCCCGTGGTGTTGAGTGCGTGCAACTCAGGGCGGGACGAGATCAGAGTCGAGGGCGTGGTGGGACTCGCTCGAGGCTTCCTCTTTGCGGGCGCCAACGCCACCGTCGTGTCCCTTTGAGTGTGGAAGACGGGAGCACAGCTGCGCTGATGAAACAACTGTACAAGTACCTGAAAGATGGGCGCACGACAGCGCAAGCCCTGCTGCGAGCCCTGCTGCACCTTCTGAATGGCCCCGCACAGTCTGGGCGAGACTCGAGGTGGAGGCGGTCCCTGTACTGGGCAGCCTTCCTCGTGGTGGGCGCAAACACGCGCCTCCCCGGAGTCTGAAGTGTCCCTGCGAGGGTCCCGCAGGTCAGAAACCGCCAAGAAGAAGAAGCCCAAGAAGAATGTCAAAATTAAGAGGGGGGCGGGTGAAGAGGAGTGGGAGGAGGAGGGGGCAGCAAAGCAGTGAGGTCATCATAGCACGTGGGAGGAGGAGGGGGCAGCAAAGCGGTCATAGCACGTGGGAGGTCATAGCACGTGGGAGGAGGAGGGGGCAGCAAAGCAGTGAACGAGGTGGACGCCGAGCTCGACCACGCGTCGGCGCAGGAGACGAGGACCGCCATTCACAGGCAACTGGACGTAGAGAAGGAGGAGGCGGAGGCGGAAGAGGGTCTCGGAGGAGGGTTCTCGTGATGCAATAGTACCACATGACTGACAGAAAATTCAAGAAACAACGCAAAACAAGCAAGAAAAAAAGAAAAAGAAAAGGGTCTCGTCGGAGGAGTCTCGTGATGCATTAGTGCGAGATGTCTAGACCGACTCGCTGTCACTTGAGGGAGGTCATGAGGGAGGAACCAGTGATGCTGGGGTGCCTATAACAACACATTAGCAACACATTGGCAACACATTAGCAACACATTGGCAACACATTAGCAACACAGATGCTGGGGGTACCAGTGATGCTGGGGGGCCTATCCAATGTTGGGGCAGCAGTAGGGATTCTGGTGCTGGTGCTGCTGAGAATCATTTTTGTGTGCGCCTGTGTATGGACGAGAGTGCTCGGTAATCTCTAAACTCTGAACCCGAAAACCTAACCCTAAACCCTAACCCTAAACCCTGATCCTTCGGTGCTGGATACGGCCTCTTGCCTGCGGGCGTGTTGCGCACATACATACATGCACACTGAACCCTAATCCACAACGGGGTATGGTGCATACACCTACAGACCAACCCTCAGACCCACCCCTACACCGTATGCCGCACACCAATACCCTAACCCCTACACCCTAAACCCTAAACCAGTAAGCATTGGATCCGTAATGGTCTGACAGCCCTTGGTGATCCATACCGACCACCCTTTCCGCCGCCTGCGGCGACACACGCACACACGCACACACGCGCACACACACTCACACACACACACACACACACACACACACACACACACGGCGCCTCGCCGTTGTCAAAGGTGGGTAAGGGTGGCAGGTAGTGTCCAATTTTGGGCAGGGGCCTCTTCAAAAGAGATGGGTGGAGGTGGCGAAGCTGCTGCTGCACACTGAGACTAAACCCTACGCGCTCGCGCGCGGTGGAGGTGGCGAAGCTACTGCTAAACCCTTGGGAAATTGTCATTACATATATGCGTTGTTTATTGACACACATGAAGCTGATGGCGCCGCACGGTACCGGAAAAGATGATGGACGCTCTCACAATGCGCTCTGACACTGTGCGCTGCCCGAAACGGCCCGGCTGTAGCTTTGTACTGTTGTTTTTTACAGCTGTTGCTTTTTTATTGTTGTTTTTTACTGAAGGACCTGGTAGATAGCTGTGCGCGTCTGTACGTAGGTCTCTTTTGCCACAGGTCACTATATTAGGTCTCTTTTGACATCCGTCGGCATCATCCAGTACGGGCACCCCTGCCGGCCGGGCGTGCCCATGGCAAAGGCCAGTTGCGTGAGCCAGCAGCCAGAAAACGCCCCTTTTTACATCACCTTTCACGCATTTACAAGCATCCAACCATCTTGAGTTTCCGCTTCGACTGCGTCAGCATCTGGCAGCTCCTGTGCAAGGGGCGGGGCCCACGCGGCCCACCCGGGAACCCCAGCGCTCGACCTCGCGACCTCCAAAACATCAGCGCTATCCGCAGTAAGCCCGTGAAAGGCTTCGTAGTTGGAGAGTGCTCTCTTGGTCGTAGTTGGAGAGTGCTCTCTTGGGTCTCTGATGAAATCGTTATTTGGAGACGCGGATGCTGGGGTCGGAAAAGAGAAAATCGAACCGTGAGGCTCGAACAGCAGCGGACGCGGCAGCGGTGCCGCGAATTGCCGAACTGCGCAATCCTCGCGACTGCGTCGCGAGATCTGAACGGGCGCTGCTCCAGGGCCACTCGAACTGGCGTTACAATCGCTCGCTTGTAATTCATCGTCGCCGTGCGCAAACGTACAGGCGTGCCCGTAAAGGCAGGCTCCACGTAGAAAATGTGTACAGACACTCGTTTTATATTTTCGGGTTTTGTGGGTTGTAGCATTCGAGATGAACATGTGCGCGAGCTCCTCTCCTGCCTCATCGCAGATCATGTCCGAGAGAGAGCTGCAGTGAGTCTGGGACAACTGGGGCTCGCGTGGCTCGAGCAAGTCGTGGGACGGGGTCTGCGACATTGTACACGAGGAAATGACCCTCTCCAAAGACGAGTGATTTTACTCGAACCCAGTATTATACTTACAATTTGTACTAAAAATTATATGGGACCCAATTTGTACCACGAATTTCTGCATTTCTTTTGTCGAGCTGAGTTTATATTTCCTCCTCCGCACCCAGTCTAAAAGAGATGCCCCAAGGGGGCGTTTCTTACGTTCGATGAAAGTGATGGAACGGGTGGTTCAGCGGGTGCAAAAGTTGCTGGTGCACGCGGCAGAGAACGATGACGACGAAGCCCGAGCTGAAACTATGCAAGTGCTGTTCGAGGACGTGTGCGCGGAAATCGAAGATGAAGTTCGCTACAGGTGTGCATGCAGTTCCGCATTGTTTGAAATTGGGCGTGTGTGTGTGCGTGTTTGTGTTTGTTTTTGTGTGTGTGTGTGTGTGTGTGTGTGTGTGTGTGTGTGTGTGTGTGTGTGTGTGTGTGTGTGTGTTTGGGTGTATGGGTATGT
>Ga0315899_10009586_pt1 | contig 10397 bp, 11 predicted proteins | sample LakEriMetagenome_2_FD_203518 | JGI IMG/M metagenome (GOLD analysis project Ga0315899, IMG submission 203518) | Freshwater fungal communities from buoy surface, Lake Erie, Ohio, United States - Buoy 4 MA112 | ecosystem: Environmental > Aquatic > Freshwater > Lake | place: USA: Lake Erie, Ohio...
ACTTCGACCATAGGCTCTAGCCAAAACATGCCTCGCGAGCCATTGCGTATCAGGTTAATTTCTACACCACGAGCTGCTGCCTGTGCAGCAATAGCACTCGCTACCGCATGGGATCCTAGTGCTATGGCCGTTGAATCGCGGGGAACATAAATCGTCATGCTCATGATTGGCTCCTGGCTTTATCGACCAACAACTTCAGACGCTCTACAGTCATACGCAGATGAATATCATCATTAATCATGACCGACGGACCGCATGCACATTGGCCAAGGCAATACACTGGTTCAAGTGTGACTGCACCATCCTGAGTGGATTCATGAAAATCGCACCCTAGCGCTTTAACTGCATCGTGCGCAAACGCATCCGCACCAACAGCCTGGCAAGCTTCAGCACGACAAATTTGCACAACCACTTTGCCAGCTGGTTTTTGACGAAAATGATGGTAATAACTGACGACGCCATGAACTTCGGCCCGAGAAAGATTCAGACTTTCAGCAATACGCGGAATGGCATCGGCAGGCACATATCCCTCTACCGCCTGGACCGCATGCAAAATAGGAAGCAACGCCCCCTCAGTGTCGGCAAAACGAGTGAGAATCTCGTCTATGGGGTCGGTGGAAACAGTGTCGGACATTGGTATCCTTTAAAATCTATATTTATGCAAATCAAAGCCTAAACTTAGCTTGTGCGTATCTTGATCGTGATTGTATAGACAGATGTTCAACTGTGGGCTGCACTGTGTCAATATGCTTTTTATTGCCTATAAACAGTAGGCTGGACCTCATCTTAACCTCACGATAATTCCACTCAATTAGTTCTAGCAAACTTCCCAGCATGGCACTCGCAAACAAGCATCACATCTACGTCGTCGAGCTATCAAAAGACGTGCTGTATGAGCCGAAGTTCAAGAAAGCCAATACTGGCTATCGGGTAGGCAAGCCCTGTGTTTATGTGGGAATGACGGGTCTGGATCCCGATTTACGCTTTGATCGCCACAAAGCTGGGATACAGGCAAACAAGTTCGTGCAGCAATATGGCCTTTGGTTGTTGCCGGAATTATATGAGTCCCACAACCCCATGCCCTACGAAGACGCCAAATACATGGAAGTTGATCTGGCGATTCGATTGCGAGAATCCGGCTACGGCGTTTGGCAGGCTTGATCAACTCACTATTTTTTTAAAACCCAGCGTTTGAACAGGGCGGCTTACGTCGATAGTGAAATTACATTTGTGTAATACGAAAGGCTACCGCTTGAGTTACAACGCTAATCCGGGGATGCTGCATCTCACTGCACGAAATTCTATTCGTGCGGGGGGTAATCATGGAAAATAGACAACTAGCCCGTTTACTAGGTGCCCTCTGTTTCGAGGAACGGCTACGCATTATTGGAGCGCTCATCTCTGCTAGTGATGAGGGTTTATCACAGCGAGAATTGGCAGAAATCACTGGACTAGCCCCCAACGCAGTATGGGTGCATCTCGATTACATGATGGGTACCGACATGGTCTTGAGCCGGTCAACTAAGATAGAAAAAATCTTCACTGCCGATTTACAGCTACTAGAAAAATTATTTACTTTCATGAATGAAAACTATGGGGCTGGCGTGCGACTTCTCAATCGCGCCGCACAACGCAAAATTCAGGTCACTGAATAATAAAAACGCACCAACCAAACTTCGGACAGCCTACTCCCCGGTTATTCTCACTATTTTCTTCACTCTCGGTGATTGCTAGGCATTAGTCCTCGTCTGCTCACCGGCATACAAAAATTGTTGCTAAAAGCAGCGTATCCTAGATTGAATTTAACAAAATTAGTTTGTGTTGAGCACAGTACAAAGCTAACTCGTCAGTATCTACAATTTAGAATCAGGATGTGTGCAAATGCCGCAAAGACTACTTAATCCAGCGAAGATACTACTCATCGAGGATGAAGAGAAAATTGCCGACTTTGTTCTGTACGGCCTAGAGTCTGCGGGAATGACGGCTGAATGTGTAGCCGATGGAGAGATTGGCCTTGAGCGTGCCTTAACAGCCAACTACGATGCCATTGTTCTCGATGTCATGCTGCCCAGCCTTGATGGCATCAGCCTGCTCATGAAATTAAGGGAAGCTGAACTTTTAACGCCTGTCATTTTACTCACAGCAAAAACTGATCTCCATGATCGCTTGAGTGGTTTTGAAGCTGGCGCAGATGATTACCTTCCTAAACCGTTTTTCATAGAAGAGCTGGTAGCCCGCCTAAAATTACTGATTGCCCGTCAATCTGGGTTTACGGCTTCAGTCATAGAACAGAACGGCTTGCAGCTAAACCGAATTACACGCGAAGCTGTTTGGTCAGACTACCAGGCAACACTCAGCCAGCGTGAATTCACCTTAATTGAGTATTTAATACGCAGCCCTGATCATATTTTTTCACGCAACCAGATACTCAAACACGTATGGGGATTGGATTTCGATCCAAAAACGAATGTTGTTGATGTTTGCATACAGCGAATACGAAAAAAACTCATACATCCACGCTATGGCGATGCTAAAGACTTTCCCCTAGAAACCATACGCGGCATCGGGTATCGCTTTCGCAAAGCCTAATATTTCACTTCCTTTTAAGCCCCCAAAAAAATAAATCAACACCATGTTTGGATTATCAAAATCTTTTTATGCCAAGATTTTTCTGCTATTTATAGTAACGACCCTTGCACTGTATGGAATAAATCAGTTATTGATAGGACAAATTGGCCGCAGCGAAATGCGCAAGGTATTTTCTGAGCGCCAGATCAATGAACATTTACGCTGGGGGAAAAAATTTACAGCATCTTTAACGGATAACGAGTTAGAAAAAGATCTTTTAAAAGCCATGCATGTAGTTCAATCCAATGAAATACATATTTTTACTGCCACTCCAGAAACTGGAAAAATAATTAAACGTATCGATTTTTTGATACCGGAACAATTTCAGAATATAAAAATACAAAATCTGTCATCGCTCGACGGAACTCCCGATATACAAACGGCCCTCATCAATTTCGACGGTGAAGAATGGAATGCAGTCAAACTGACTACCCCCAAAAAAGTTATTGTATCGCTCGTTAATAGCCAAGCCGCTGATCGTCATATGGAAGAATTTATGCTTGTGCGGATGCGCACGATAAAACAAATATTTCCTTTTGCAATGGCTATGTCGTTACTCGCCGCTTTTTTTGCTGCGCGAAAAATACTGGCACCTATAAAACGTATACAAACCTCCCTACGGGAAGTGGACACACGCGACCTTGCCACACGAGTACCCTACCGCGGAGAGGATAATGAATTTCGTGAATTTATAAATGTGTTTAACAGCATGCTGGAACGAATAGAACGTGGATTTCTTCAGGCATCTCGATTTTCAAGTGATGCCGCTCATGAATTACGTACACCACTCACCATCATGCAAGGATATGTTGAACGTGCAATCAACGAAACCGAGTCTGGATCAAAAATTCAGATGCAACTGCGAATGATCTCGGATGAAATTGATCGCCTTTCTTCAATCACTCAAAAATTGCTACTTTTAGCGCAAGCTGATGCGCTACAGTTAAAAATTGATTTTCAAATCATTAATGCTAGCGATATGCTTGAAGAAATACGCGAGGACATCAGCCTGCTTGACCCTCCATTAAATATACGTGGCGTAATACAGAAGCAGCTGCTATTTGAAACCGACCGCGCATTGTTTCAACAGTTACTTAACAATCTACTGACTAACGCGGTGAAATACAACACACCTAATGGGTGGCTGGATTTAGCAGCTTGGTCTGCAGACGATAAATTACATATTAGATTATCAAATCCTACAGAATCAATTGATAATGATTTTGCTGGCAAAGCGTTCGATCGATTTTCGCGCGGTGATAGTTCGCACAACCGTCGAATCGATGGTACTGGATTAGGATTAAGTTTGTGCCGTGAGATCGCCCTTGCGCACAATGGAAAATTGACCTTCGATATATTTGACCAGCGCATAGTGACTGTTGAATTTACAGCGCCGTTGAAACAGACGGGCAAATTTGTGTACAAACAAATCACACAATAGCTACTACAGGCGCTGTATTTTTAGGGCCTGAAGGAATCCATTCAATTAGCGGCCATTCTCCAAACGCTGCGCTAAAATTTCTGGTAAACCTGCATCACGAATATCACTCGCAACAGCTGCGTAGTCATATTCAACGCGATGAAATGTCAGCATCTCATCATCCAAATCGATGAGTGCGTAATTTGCCCGTGTATCACCATCACGCGGCTGCCCCACCGATCCCACCGTTGCCAGCCAATAGCGTTGCGATCGCGTCAAAAGTGCTTTATTTGCGGCAATGGGAACGCGCACCATTTCACGATCAGTAATGCGATAAAACAGTGACTGTTCATGCACATGCCCACCGAATATATACCGAACATCACGATGACGAGCCACTGCTTGCATGCTGCGGTTGGCGGTGCGTTCTTCAAGCACATAATGCCAACGATCGGGAGCATCGGCCGTGGCATGCACAAGAAATACCTTATCAAATAAAGCCGTTAGCGGTAAATCCTGTAACCATAACCGTTGAGTTTCATTGAGCTGTTCTCGAGTCCAGGATCTCATGACATCGAACCACCCTGTATCAACTTCCGTTTCGAGCTCAGGCAGATCCTCATGATTACCTCGAATGATCAACGCACCCGCTAACCCTAGTTGGCGGCAACGCTCGACCACCTCAACCGGATGCGGGCCATACCCGACTAAATCACCCAAAATAGCGAAGCGATCTGCACCCTGCTCGCGCGCATGCGCAAGACACGCGTCGAGCGCTGGAAGATTAGCGTGCAAGTCTGAGAGTAAGGCAAGCTTCAATGCAGTCTTTCAACAGTATGTTCCGGACTGTATAACGACCGCCACTGTGGCTGCAAACAGATTAAATTACTTCGAATGTAAAAATTAGTCATTTAAAAACTAATCAATTATTTGTTCATTTAGGACTAGGCCAAAAATGGAAAAATACTGTATATTTGTACAGTAACAGACCTACCTAGGGAGCCCTCTCATGCGTTACGACTTAGATAATCATTACGACATTAGCCCTGAAACTACCCATCAACATCACTGGATACGGGGCACCGATGTGCAGCATGTCTGGAGAAAACATGGCTGGGTACCACCCAGTGAATATCGGCGTGATTTTCAAGCAAATTCGCTCAAATCCCTGAGTGGGTCTGACACAAATAAGCAAATAAATTAATTCGTTAGATGCGAGTTTGATCTTCGTTTTATGCAGCTACAACGAAGCTGTACCACATGAAGCAAATCACGCGGTCAGCTTAGCTTTTCAATGGAGAAACATCGCGTTTTTTAATTAAGCAGTGCTTACTTAGCTCTTGCAAATGAGGCTAATCGAGCCTCGTTTCGCCGCTTTGTCATCATGTCCCAAGATGACAGTCTGTCGTTCATTGCCCTGACAAACAATCGCTATTTGAGATTCATCCTGGCTCCAGCAACGCAGCCATGCACTCTGCTGCTTGGTCGATTTATTGTTGATAGCGGCCACTTCACAATGAGACCAACTAGTAAACATCTCTATGTTAAATAATTTCGGATCATCGCCAGCGATAGGTACTGTTTTTTTCTCACTGGATTTACCAAACTCTACGATCTCGAGATGAGCCTCTGCTTTGGCCTGCAAAGAAATAAATGGCAACAGAAAAACTATCAGGTAACAAAATCGCTGGGTGTGCTTAGTAATAAACATAAATGGTCTTTATCTCTATTTGAGGAGTCTGAAACTATCCATATTGAATAGCTGTTTAACCAGAGGATACTCAAATTTTGCTATTAATCAATAAAACAAACTCTTAGCCCTCGTATTCTCAACATTATTTCTGATGTCTGATGACACCGCCTCTAAAACCTCATGGAAACCGAACCACATGGCGGCCAATCACCCATTTTCATTACTCACGCGCTGGGCAAAACCTACGTTATGGGGCCATTAGTCGTTACCGCCTTGGCCGACGTTAATCTGGCCATTTATCCTGGTGAATTTATCGTATTGCTGGGGCCCTCTGGCAGCGGTAAATCTACCCTCTTGAATATACTTGGCGGTCTGGACAGGCCCTCAGAAGGAACTGCCCACTTTGGTGATCATGCATTAGAAAATGCCAGTGATGATGACCTGACTCGCTACCGACGCGAACATGTAGGTTTCGTTTTTCAGTTCTACAATTTAATACCTAGCCTGACTGCGCGTGAAAACGTAGAACTCGTTACCGATATTGCAGAGCACCCCATGCCTGCAGAAAAAGCACTGGAATTGGTAGGGCTGGCAGACCGCATGGATCACTTCCCATCGCAGTTATCCGGTGGAGAGCAGCAGCGTATAGCGATTGCTCGAGCCATTGCAAAGCAACCCAATGTGTTGCTGTGCGATGAGCCCACCGGAGCTCTGGACTATCAAACTGGTAAACAAGTGCTTGAGGTGATCGAATATATCAATCGCACCTTGGGCACTACCACTATCGTCATTACACACAACGCAGCTATTGCTGGCATGGCAGACCGCGTGCTCTATCTAAGTGGTGGTCATATACAGCGCATAGAAGTACCCACGCACAAGCTCACTCCATCGGAGCTATCCTGGTGAGGGCTTTAGATCGTAAGCTTTTACGTGATGTACGCCAGATTTGGACCCAGGCTTTCACGCTTGCTGTCGTTGTAGGTAGTGCTGTAGCCGGGTTCATCACAACCTACAGTGCGCAAGATTCATTATCGTGGTCGCGCGATCGTTATTACGCTCAATCACAATTTGCTGATGTATTTATCGACTTAAAACGTGCCCCTCTCTCATTGGTGCCCCGATTACAGTCGACTGTAGGCGTGGCCCATGTTGATACCTCTATCACTCTTCTCGCTCAAATCGATATCCCAGGGATTAGCGATCCTATAACAGGTCGCATGATAGGCATTAAACCCGATGCGACCCCGGAGTTAAATCGTATTTTTCTGCGATCAGGAAAAATGATCGCGCCCTACCAAACAGGCACCATTGATGTACTGGTGTCGGAAGCCTTTGCCAGTGCTCGAGGACTTCAACCTGGTGCAGTGCTGTACGCGCTATTGAACGGTAAGCGGCAAGCCTTACGCATATCGGGGATTGCCCTATCACCTGAGTATATTTTTGCAGGTTTAATTGGCGCACCCGACGTAAAAGGCTTTGGTGTTTTCTGGATGGATGAAAAAAAACTCGCCAAAGCCAGCAACATGGAAGGTGCATTTAATCATGTGGCGGCCCGCTTGACGCCCGGTAGTAATCAAACAAGAGTCATCGATGAGTTAGACCAGATCATTGCTCCGTATGGTAGTACACGCGCTTATGGACGTGATGAGCAAATGTCGCACAAGGTACTAAATTCCGAGATACAAGAACAGCGTGTATTGGGTACGGTTTTACCACTTATTTTTTTAGCTATAGCGGCATTTCTTTTGAACGTAGTTATAGGAAGACAAATCACTCTACAGCGCGAACAAATTGCGGCGTTAAAAGCGCTTGGTTATACCAATCTTTCGATTGCAAATCACTACTTAAAATTAGTAACACTCATCGTTATGAGTGGCGTAGTACTGGGAATAATTCTTGGGTATTGGCTAGGAAATGAATTGACTGGGATGTATCAACAAGTATTCCATTTTCCTCAGTTTTATTACCGTGTTCGTTCCGAACTTTTACTCACTGCCTTGACAGTAACTATGTTAGCCGGAGCAGCATCAGCCTGGTATGCCATTCGAAGCTCTGTGCGACTATCACCGGCACAAGCCATGAGACCACCTGCGCCGGGAACTTACAAAAAATCATCTGCAGAGCCACTTGTTCGTTATTTGGGATGGGCATCCTCCACCCGCATGATTATCCGAAATATGAATCGTCATCCCTGGCGATTTGCGTTAACGGTTGTTGGCATTGCCGCTTCTGTGGCCGTACTCATTAGCGGACTATTCTGGCGTGATTCGATTGCCAAGATGATAGACGTACAGTTTAGTCACGCCTTACGTGGTGACCTTTCTGTTTATCTGATAGATCCTCGGCCCGCCACCATACTGCATGAATTTATGCACCTACCAGAAGTTACGGGCACCGAAGTTGCACGCACAGTCAATGCGCGGCTAAGCCATGACCAGCATGAATGGCGCGGTCTGGTTCAAGGCAAACCAGCGCATCCTTTATTACATCGCATTATCGATGTGGATATGCATGCACATACACCACCTACCGATAGCGTGCTCATTACTGATCGGCTCGCAGATCGACTCCATGTTCATCCAGGTGACAAAATAAAAGTAGAGATTCAAGAAGGTAAGCGATTGACATTTGATCTTATCGTCGGTGGAACTATCCAAGAAATGATGGGCATGAATGCATATATAGAGCGGCGTAGTCTGAACCATCATTTACACGAAGGTGACGTCGTTAATCACATTACGTTAGCGATTGCAAAAGAACATGAAACTTCCCTCTTAAGTAATCTCAAGCAGTACCCACTGGTTGCACTCGCTATCAGCAAAAATATCTTACTAGCAAATATAGAAAGTATTACTGCGCGCAACCTTTTAATTACCAGTACGGTATTAACCTTGTTCGCATCTGTGATTACCGTCGGCGTGGTCTATAACCAGGCACGCATCTCTTTAACAGAACGTGCGTGGGAATTCGCCAGTCTGCGCGTATTAGGTTTCACACGCAAAGAAGTCTCTACTCTATTACTGGGTGAATTAGGAATAGCGATCACCTTGGCGATACCTTTGGGTTTGTTGGCAGGTTATTGGCTGGCCTTGGGGATCGTAAATATGATCAAAACAGATGAGTTTTATTTTTCATTAGTGATACTGCCGTCAACCTATGCAACCGCGAGCCTGTGTGTATTTTTTTCTGCTACTGCCAGTGCCCTGGTTGTGAATCGACATATCGCCAACCTGGATTTAGTAGGTGTTTTAAAAACACGTGATTAGTAAATCATCATAACTATGCAAAAAAAAATTACAGCAGTCGTCGTTATTTTAGGTGGTCTATTGCTACTGATCTGGGCATTTATGCCAACAGCCATTCAGGTTGAAACTGTCGCCATAGAACGAGGACATTTTGAGCGCCGTATTGACGACGATGGCTGGACTCGTGTACGTGAAAGATATGTGATTTCTGCACCGGTCACAGGGCATTTACAAAGAACAAATTTACGTGAAGGAGATGCTGTAATACATGGCGATACTGTTGCCACTATTTTCCCGCTAAAACCTTCGTTTCTTGATGAACGTGCCGTCCTGGAACGTCGCGAGCGCATACGTTCACTAGAAGCCAATGCGCGTGCGGCCGAAGACAATGTAGAACGCGCGCAGCTAGCTTTACGACAGTCCGAAATAGATTTGCAACGTAATGAGTATTTATTCGAACGTCATTTCATATCTGCAAGCGCAGTCGAAACATTCCGTCTTACACAGCAATTACGTCAAAAGGAATTGGCTAACTCTGAAAAAATCGCTCAAGCTGCAAGTCATAGCTTGGCTGAAGTTCGCGTTGGATTACTGTCTACTCCAGACCGCTCACAGATAGTCTTGCGACCATCACTGGTTAAATCACCCATTACTGGACGAGTACTCCGTATTCCTCAATCCAGTGAAACTATAGTCACCATGGGTACGCCTTTGTTAGAAATCGCCAACCCATCCCAATTAGAAGTTCTGGTTGAGTTACTAACTGAAGATGCCACTGAGGTCCAACCTGGCATGATTGCCCGACTCAGCCACTGGGGAGGCTCACGCGAATTAGAAGCTCGCGTTCGGCTTGTTGAACCCTCAGCATTTACAAAAGTATCCGCACTAGGTGTAGAAGAACAACGCGTCAACGTTATTCTCGATATTACCTCCCCTACTGACGATTGGATTAATTTGGGAGATCGCTTTCGAGTTGATGTAAAAATTCCAGTACAAACGGCTGACGATGCATTGATGGTACCGGTGGGAGCACTGTTCCCCATCGGATCTCGATATGGCTTATATCTCGCTGAAGATAATCGTGCGAAGTTAACACGTGTTGATGTTATTGCACGAAATGGACAGCAAGCATGGATACGCAGCGATCTCAACCCGGGAACGCAAGTCATTGCCTATCCACCGGCAAAACTAAATAACGGAGCCAGAATTAGACCCATTTACAAATAATAGATTGATATACTGTATTTTATATAGACGTAGCCATCCCATACCTCTGCAAGTACATATCTATTTTTAGTGCTTGAAGTTCATTGATTATTTCTACTAAGTAATGAAGTGATCTACCGAGACGATCAACAATCCAACACATGAATATATCGTACCTGCGTCTAGTAGCCTCTTTGAGCAG
>Ga0315899_10009588_pt1 | contig 10396 bp, 8 predicted proteins | sample LakEriMetagenome_2_FD_203518 | JGI IMG/M metagenome (GOLD analysis project Ga0315899, IMG submission 203518) | Freshwater fungal communities from buoy surface, Lake Erie, Ohio, United States - Buoy 4 MA112 | ecosystem: Environmental > Aquatic > Freshwater > Lake | place: USA: Lake Erie, Ohio...
GCGAGGTTATTGATTCACCGGTTCGCGCGATTTAGGCTTGAATTAGAACAGGGCAATCCCTCACCTTGCGCTTTCGGGCTTGTATTACCAGCCCGCTGCGCGAGCAAAGGGGTCGATGGCCAGTTAACGCCCCCGAAGCATTAGCAACCCGAACGCCAATCCCCCTAGGTGCTAATCGCATGCGAGGGATCGCATCAACGGTTCGCGCGATTTAGGCTTGAATTAGAACAGGGCAATCCCTCACCTTGCGCTTTCGGGCTTGTATTACCAGCCCGCTGCGCGAGCAAAGGGGTCAGCATGCCAGTTAACACCCCCGAAGCATTAGCAACCTGAACCCCAATCCCCCTAGGCCCCAATCGCATGCGAGGGATCGCATCTCCGGTTCGCGCGATTTAGGCTTGAATTAGAACAGGGCAATCCCTCACCTCGCGCTTTCGGGCTTGTATTGCGAACCGTCCCTCACTTACGCGTTCGGCTTGGGATATTGAGGCCTCAACACGTGAGGTTTCGCGTTGCGGCACTAGTAATAATCTGACGGTTACTTGCTCACGGTCAGCATTCGTTCCAAAGCGACGAGTGACCACTTGGCGATATCTTCCCTAACTTTGATTTGGTTTACCACCGTGCCGTTGACCAGATTTTCCAAACTCCAACATAGGTGGGCTAAATCAATCCGATACATGGTGGCACACATGCATACGAGAGGAGACAAGAAATGTATTTCTTGTTCGGGATGTTCCTTCTTAAGTCTGTTAACTAAATGCAATTCGGTCCCAATCGCCCACTTAGTCCCAGCGGGTGCTGCCCGGACCGTTTCAATGATCTTGCTTGTCGAGCCTGAAATATCCGCGATGTCGTTGACCTCTTGTGGACACTCGGGATGAACAAGGATCTTGATGCCGTCAATTCGCTTACGAAACGAATCAACGTGTTCCGCTTGGAACATCTGGTGGACGGAGCAGTGCCCCTTCCAGAGTACAACGCGAGACTGTTCGATAGCCTCCTTAGTGTTTCCCCCTAGTACCTCTTCGTGCGGATTCCAGACAGGCATCTGCTCATTGGTTATCCCCATCTTGAGCGATGTATTGCGTCCGAGATGTTGATCGGGAAAGAAGAAGACTCGCTTTCGTTTCGAAAAAGCCCAATCCAGAACAGCTTTGGCATTGCTGCTAGTGCACACGATTCCGTTGTGCCGGCCGCAAAACGCCTTCAGGCTAGCGGCACTGTTGATATAGGTCACCGGGGTCATGTCTTCCGTGTCGATGACTTCGGAAAGTTGCTTCCAAGCCGATTCGACTTGGCGGATAGCGGCCATATCTGCCATAGAGCAACCTGCGGCCATATCCGGCAACACGACCGGAATGTATGCTCCGGCGCGCGCGGCTAGTTTTTCGTCCCGATTCGCAAGAATATCTGCGGTTTCTGCCATAAAGTGCACGCCACAAAAAACGATCGTCCGACAATCGAGGCTTTCGGCCGCCATTTTGCTCAATTGATAGGAATCGCCGGTCAGATCCGCGTGCTCGATTACCTCGTCCTGTTGGTAATGGTGACCCAGAATCAAAAGACTCGAGCCCAGTGTTCGTTTGGCTGCGGTAATACGTTCGCGTAAGACCTCATTGCTCAGTTCTCGGTAGGGAGCGAATGGTAAGGCTTGGGATGCAACTGACATGAGTTGATTCTCGGTACGGGAATAGGGCGATGGGAAAATCATCGGTCTACGTAGAACTACTACATTATACCCAAATCTCAAATTTTACCGAGTTCCGTTTAACTTATCGATCTAAGTTGCCGAGGATAAACGATTGAGTAGCAGTTCGGGATTTGCTACGCACGTCACCAGGTAAGGCCTTGGTGAGGTTGTTTTGGGGTTTGAGTGGTTTTTGAAACACGTGAGTGTGGCAAATCGGGTTGATTTATGGCGAGCGCACCGACGGAAAAAAGCCAACCATTAACGACCGCAAACCCAGCAAAGGTTGAGTTTTGGAAAAGCCTGCTAAGGATCCAATCCGACGTTACCGTGACTTTGGCGAAGAAAAGCTTGCCAGTAGAGCGCATTTTGAGCTTCGTGCCTGGCGTCATGATTCAGTTTGACAAAGCGTGCGAGACCCCACTTAGTATTGAAATCGACGATCGCGTGGTTGCCCATGGTGAAGTGGTCAAAGTGGGGGACAAGTTCGGCCTTAGGATTACAGATATTGCTGAAGTTGAAGAGTCATGGGTCCCCCTCGTTCAGGAAAAACCCCAGGGTTAAAGGGGAGAACCCCCTCTGAAACGGCGTGGGGTGGATTAGAATCATTTAGGTGTTCGTCGATAGACAGTCCATCATCGAGCTGACGAAGCCAGTTTGGCGTTATGGGAACCTCCTCTTTTTTACCATTTTTATGATTCCATCACCTGTATTCGTAGCAGGACATCGTGGCATGGTCGGCGCCGCCGTTTGCCGACGACTTCAGCGAGAGCCCAAGGTCGAGGTTATCACCAGAACCCGAAAGGAACTGGATCTTTGTGATGAACGCGCCGTGTTCCAATTTTTTGAATCGGAAAAGCCCGCGACCGTCATATTCGCTTCCGCCAAAGTTGGTGGTATCCATGCCAACAGAACCTTTCCCGTAGAGTTTCTGTCGGACAATTTGCGACAGGAACTCGCCACGATCCACGCGAGTTACGCGAATGGGGTCAAGCGATTTCTGTTTCTAGGTAGCACCTGTATCTACCCACGCATGGCTCAGCAACCAATCCGAGAGGATGAACTACTGAAAAGCCCGCTCGAGCAAACGAACGAAGCTTATGCATTAGCCAAGATCGCAGGACTGAAACTCTGCCAATACTTTCGTCAGCAGTATGGGGTCATGTATCATTCGGCTATGCCCACCAATTTATATGGTCCCGGAGATAATTATCATCCTGACCACAGCCACGTCTTGCCAGGTATGATCCGCCGTTTTCATGAAGCGAAACAGAGCGGTGCCGAATCGGTCACGATCTGGGGCACGGGAACTCCGCAAAGAGAATTTTTGCACGTAGATGACTTGGCCGATGCGATCGTCCATTTATGCCAACTCGATAATCCACCGGACTGGGTAAACGTAGGAACCAGCACCGACATCACCATATGGGAATTGGCCAACATGGTCGCCAAGACGGTTGGTTTCTCGGGACGTATCCTTACCGATCCGTCGAAGCCAGATGGCACCCCTAAAAAGCTTACCGATACCACGTTACTTAGATCGACTGGCTGGGCCCCGAAGATTGGCCTCGAAGAGGGGCTTCGCCAGACCTATCAAGACTTTCTTAACGAGATGCAAATCGGCGCTTTGCGAGAAGTGTAAAAGTGTCAACTGAAGATCTGTCTTCTGCCTCGCGTGCAGAACTTAGCACTTTAGAAAAGGCTTTTGTTGCTGTTTCGAGCAAATACATTGTCGGTATTGATTTAGGAACAACGAACTGCGCCGTCGCATATATCGATTCACAGAGCTCAGACAAACGCGTCCGAACATTTCGCATCGAACAGATGATAGATGCGAATACCACAGCGGATTCTGACACGCTGCCCTCGTTTCATTATCAACTACTCGATAGCGAAGTATCTGGTGTAGATCGCAAGCATTTATTTTCTTCGAGTAGTGTTTCTTCCGTGGTCGGCGTGATGGCTCGCCAAAGAGGAGCGGAGTTACCCGGCCGATCAATTTCCTCTGCCAAGAGTTGGTTATGCCACGAAATGGTTGATCGCGAAAGCGATCTGCTTCCCTGGGGAGGAGACGAAGATGTACAAAAAATTTCACCTGTCGAAGCGAGCCGAAGATATCTAGAACATATACGACGATGTTGGGACCGTGCGTTCCCGCAGCATCCTCTCTCCGAACAAGACACCGTTGTGACGCTGCCCGCCTCATTCGACGAAATCGCGCGTCGATTGACTATCACTGCAGCCAAACAAGCAGGCATCAATCGGCTCTTCTTGATCGAAGAGCCACAAGCAGCCTTTTATGCATGGCTAGAACGAAATGGAGATAAGTGGACTGAAAAGCTGAAACCAGGCCAGACGATTCTGGTTTGTGATATTGGCGGTGGGACAACCGACTTTACACTTATCCGAGTAACAGAAACGACAACCCCCGGTCCTAAATCTACGACGGCACAAACCGATATCAGCCAAGCGGTCGAGCAAGAACTGAAAGCTTCATTTGGGCTGCATCGTGTAGCAGTTGGCGAACATTTGATGTTAGGCGGGGACAACTTAGACATCGCTTTAGCCAAATTCATAGAGCAAAAATTTTGCGAGGGCTCGGGACAGTCCAGGCTTACAGCACGGCAGTGGGATGTGCTCAAATCACAGTGTCGCAACGCTAAAGAACGATTTCTTGGCGAGACGCCGCCAACGGAAATTGCGATTAAATTTCCATCTATGGGGAGCCGACTCATTGGTAAGTTCCAGAGTGTTAACGTCGAATTGGAGCAGGCCAAGGCATTGCTGCTAGAGGGATTTTTTGGGTCTGTTGCTATCGACGCGCATCCGGTACCACAAGCTGAGGGGTTCCAAGAGTTCGGGCTACCTTATGCCACGGAACCAAACGTTCTCAAGAATCTCGCTGAATTTCTTTGGGATCATCGTCTCGCAGGCCGGAGCGAAGAACAACAAAATCAAAGCGACCTGCAATTGGCTCGACCAGATTGGGTGTTGTTCAACGGGGGCGTATTAGAGTCTTCACAAGTTCGCGAGGCGATCCTGGCTCAGATCAAAGCGTGGTTCGCCCCTGTCGAACAGCATTGGTCACCGGGTTGTCTAGAAGGCAATCGTTTGGATCTGGCTGTTGCCCAAGGAGCTGCGTACTACGGTTTGGTTCGCCGTGGGGAAGGGGTCCGAATTGATGCCACACTTGCTAGAACCTATTACCTACAAGTGAGCCTGGCTCCTCCTCAAGCGGTTTGCATCGTGCCATCGAGCGCCCATGCAGGCGAACGATTTCACCTGGAAAATATGGTATTCGATTTGGCTATAGGAGAACCTGTACGCTTTCAGATCCTATCGAGCAATACGCGACTAACAGACCGTCCGGGTGATCTGGTGGAGATTGACTCTGCGTCCATGACTACCATGCCCGCACTGCAAACGGTTCTCAAGATGGACAACAAGAAAGCCAAGCGTTCGGTTCCCGTTAAACTCGATATCGAATTGACCGAAATTGGAACCTTGCAAGCCAACGTCTCTACGTTCGAGGCGAATTTACCCAGTGCCGAAAACGCGACGGAGACCACAGAACCTGAACCGAACAAGAGTTTTCGATGGGTACTGGAGTTTGAAGCGAGATCGAATACTGACGATTCTAAATCTGCTAGCATCGCTACCGATCAGAGCACATTGGATCTTGTTCGCCAATCGGTCAAGTCGCTATTTGGTTCGGAACAAGCTGTTACACCTAAAGATGCGGTCAATAAGCTTTCAGAGGCTCTTGGTAAGAAAAAACAAGATTGGGACCCGGCGACGCTTCGAGAGCTTTGGAGCGGGCTTATGCAATTCTTAGACTATCGTAAAAAATCTGCGTCCCATGAAGCACGTTGGATGAATTTGGTAGGCTGGTGCTTGCGTCCTGGATTCGGTTACCCGGCAGATGACTGGCGTGTGAGTGAAACATGGCGGTCTGTCCACAACAAGCTCGTGCACCGCACTGCCGAAAACCTTTCAGAAACCGTTGTTCTCTGGAGGCGAATATGCGGTGGTTTTACGCCCGGCCAGCAAAAAGCGTTGTACCAAGAAATTTGGCCGAGGGTTCGAGCAACACTTCTAGGTGGATCCGGAGCCAGCTTGAACAACAACGTTCTCAACGAGTATCTGCGACTGGTAGGCTCGCTGGAATGGATCGATGTCGCTGACAAGGCGTTTGTTGCTCAGCAGCTACTCGATGCCCTGGGACGCAAAAAGAATCATGCAATCGCTGGATCAATCCTTTGGGCATTAGCGAGACTTGGTAGCCGGGTACCGGTTTACGCAAATTTGCAGATGATCGCTCCATCGAGGCACATCGGATCGTGGACGGACCGTTTGATCAATCTGGAAAAGGATCTGCCTGAAAGCAGCTTCATCGATATCTCATTATGCTTGACCCTCTGGTGTCGATTCACAGGCGACCGATATCGAGATGTAGACTCTAGTGTGCGAACACGTGTTTCCGATTGGATGGTTTCCAAAAACGCATCGAAGCATCATTTAGAAATGGTGCTGCGTGGAGGAGGCTTTAGCACCGATGACGCAGCTGCTGTGCTAGGAGAATCCCTACCTTTAGGTTTCTCCCTTCGCTAGGCGACTACTGGCGTGGAGTCCAGGTAAGGGGTCGAATGTTGGATTTGCTGAGCGTTAGTTCCTTACGATTAACCGGTTTGCGGCCATCTTCGAACTCGCACTTCACAAACACTTGAATGGTACGTCCCTTTGGCTCGCTTCCATTCCATGGAAGCCGCAAATGGTAGCCTTGTGAGGCACCGATTGGTTCGAGATATTCCTTCATCTCTTCGGGATCGATTTCCCAAGCAGAGATTCTCACGGGTTTGTCATCGCCTAACTCCTCAGCCACTATGGTCAAATGGCCCTCGTCGTTAATAGTCTGGCCAGCTTGATTTTTAGGAGTGATAACGAGATAGAGCCCATCATCCCCAGGCTGGTTGTCGAGATTAATTCCTCGGCATAACGTGGGGTGAAACTCGATTCCTACAACTCGACGGTCCACTATGGACTCAGCGTCAATGGATCCCCCATCGAATTGGTGAACCAATTCCGTTGCAGACGCCTGAACAACATCGCTGCTCTTAGGAACCCTGATTTGCCCCTGGATGATCGAGCCAGGGGTTGTGCTTGGTAGTGTCGGCAACCGCGGGGACGGGTTTGTTTGATTTGGGAAAACTGCAGGTGGTTTCAAAAGGGGGGACGCGTTAGGTTGCTGAGCAGACCTAACGGTAGGGGGCGTTGTATATTCCTCGACTAGGTCGTTAGTTTTAAATTCGCTGATATTACGCGAGCGATTCGGAATAGAGGTGTTACCGTTATGGGCGGGCGGGGGCAGTATTTCGCTCTCGCTTGCTTTGGGGAGTCCCGTACCGGTCGGGTCTTTTGTGGCTGGGGCGTTTGCGGGAGGCGGTAGTATGCCAGGCAGTACCTCGGTTGGCGGACTGGATGGATCGGTCGTGGGCTCGGTGGGTGGAGCTACAGGGGTACGAGGAACTATCGGAGCAGGTTCTTCCGTTTTGGTTTTGGGAGGAGGCACTAGCTCGAATGTCTCCGAGTCAACGGCATCTTGATTGGGCTTAGGATTGGGGGTTGGAGTTCGAGAGGGTTTGCTTTTTAGGGTAAGCCCTTCTTCCTCTTCGAGTTCTCGAAGTTTGCGCTGAAGCCGTTCGTGCTTGGCGCGAAGATCTTCGTTCTCTAGTTCGAGTGATTGGTAAGCAGAATCATACTCATAGATACGATCTTCGAGAGCGCGAATCTCTGAGGCCATCGACTCAACATAGTACTCGTTAAACGCCGCTTGGCGACATGCGGGGATGGTCAAGGAAACTACCGCGATGGCAAGAATCGACCCGAACCGACGAATCGAGGATCCGCGGCGGGCACCAAATATGTTCAATGAGTATAGAAACGATGAACGACTACGCATGGGAGCAGGGAATAGGGCATCCATGCGTCTCGCGTCAAGAGGAATCCTCGGGGAAAGCAAGCCAAAGGTCAAAGCCCTGGCCACTTGTAAGTTGCTATCATCGTGCCGGTTACTAATTCGTCCTCGAAACGGAGGGAGAATCGAACGTGCGGAGAGAGTTTTAGGCAGACCGCCTGATCTGTTGACAGGTCACGAAGACTTCGTAGAAATCTCGGGTAAGCACAATCGGATCATCTCCCAAATCATCTAGCCACGCCAACTGCGAGCTAGCCATGCCTTGGAGACCTCGCACGAGATCTCGGACTCGAACTCGGACATGATCGGAAGAAACTCCCACCCTGTTCTTCTCAGAAAACGGAATGGAAACCGTTCTGCCAGCTTCGTCGACGACTCGGTATCCAAAAGTCGACTCGACGGGCGATTCACAGGAAACCGTTTCTGCATTGCAGTAGTAAGCAGGAATCATCGAGGACTGTATTGAGATAACGCTATGCTCTGTGTAGTTCATGAGCCGCTTTCTAGCCGGGGTAGGAGCATTATGACAAACGATAACGTGCTCTAGGTATCGACTAGGTTGACTTTGCCGGTCCAATCAAATTCACTGAAGAATTAGAAATGGCAGACCACGTTTCTAGCAATGGTTAGATAGCATTCGAGCGATCAGGAGCGTTGTTTATTGCCATCCAAAGCGGCCAGAAGATCTGCTTGAATCGACTTGAGGAGAAACAGCGTGTTTTGTGCATAGCGAGGCACAAGTCGTTTTGGGTCAGACAACGCCCGGTAAAGCCATTCGAGCCCAGTGCGTTGGAATATCTTTGGAGCCCGTTTTGCCGTGCCTGCAACAAAGTCAAAAGAAGCTCCGAGTTGGATACACAGAGGGACCTGTAATTGCTGCAAATGGTCTTCAATCCAAAACTCACCCTTGGGTTGCCCGAGTGCAATTAACAAGATATCGGGGGCGGTCTGTCTAATGCTATCAATTTGTGCACGGGATTCCGCTTCGCTCAAATTCCGGAATGGCGGGCACATGTGGCCGACGATTTGGCAACCAGGGTAGAGACGCTGCAATTCTGTGGCCGTCTTTTCCGCTACCCCCTCTGCGGCTCCGTAAAGATAGATTCGGTGACCAAGTTGCTGGCTGCGTTGTGCAAGTCGGTAGATTAGATCTGCTCCGGCGACTCTTTCAGGAAGCTTGACTTTGTTCCAGCGGCTTCGCCACAGAATGGGCATCCCATCACAGAGTACCAATCTAGCACGCTGTGTAAATTCTCTGAGGCGGCTGCTTCGATGGCAGAGCATTGCGTAGTTTAAGTTGGCTGTTACTGCGTAGGTTGGTTTTCGGACGCGAATAATGTCATCGATAAGCATGAGAGTTTGCTCCATCGTAACACTATGAAAATCGATCCCCCAAACCTGGGAAATACCTAGATTCCAATCTTCTTGGTAGCCGCTGCGAAGGGACGACGATCTGCTATCGGCGAAAGGAGTTTGCGATGGCTCGTCGATTTCCAGCCGAAGGGAGGAAGAGGGCGAAAGGCATTGGTCATTGGTTTCTCGCTCCGATTGAGGGAGCAATTCGCGAGCCCGCTTCGGTACGGGAGGAATGTAGATTGGCTTCACTGCCTGGAACGTGGAAGAGTCGTTTTGGCGAACGGTCATTGTTACTACGCGTTATCTAGCGACTAGGAGTATAGAGCTTTGTTGGAACGGTAGGTCGCAGAGTAGCTATTCGCAAACGTTCCCAGTTTCTTTTTCTTTCGATCGGTTCCGATTTTATGGGTTGTTACGATTGTAAAATAGAATCGCAAATGATTCAGAGCCAGCCACAGTAGAGTTAAAATTTATGGTAAGCAGGCTGAGTATCGTTTTCCAGTTTTGGAAATATGTACCGAGGCATCGAACAGGGCATTCATCCATTGAGTCGTTATGCAAGCTTCTACGGTTGAATCGTGAAGCAACCGACCGGATTTGAGTAATATGCAACGACTTATTGGCTCAATGATCTCTTCCAGATGATGAGTCACTAGAACCAGTTGTACTCCCGATGATGCCATCTCTTCGAGTTTAAGCAACAACTTTTCGCGGGCAACGATATCGAGACCAGCAGTCGGTTCATCTAGCAAAAGGGATTTGGCGCCATGCACCATCGCTCGAGCTAACATAACGCGACGTCGCTCACCGGTAGAAAGCCACCCAGTCCGCTTCGCGCAGCCAACATCGATTTCGAAGAACTCCAGCCATCGGGATGCAGTCTCGATTCTTTCGGGAGTAATCGATGCAGTTTCCAGTTCCAATTCGCTGGATTCGAATCCGGTGAGAACTGCTTCCAGTGGAGTCAATCGGCCACTGCGACCGGATGTGAAATGATGGTCTATTTCTGAACCTACGAAGCCTAGGCGAGTTCTCAGTTCCCAAACATTCCAGGCTTCTTGTCCGAAAATTTTTATGGTTCCAGCCCGATCCTCCACGCTCGAAGGATAGAAGAACTTCATGAGCAGCTTGAGCAAGGTTGATTTACCCGAGCCATTTGGGCCGAACAGGACAACGTTTTGTCCGACGGGAATAACCAATCGCTCCAAATCCAGGATTCGAAACCCATTGCGCTCGACAACGACCTCGAGCAGTTCAACGAGAGGGGCAATCGACATTTAGTTTATGCCAAAGGGGCCAACTAAATGATCGCGACTTACTTCGGGGCACAAGCTTACCTCCGATTCGGTGACAATCCCCATCAGAAATCGATTTGC
>Ga0315899_10009589_pt1 | contig 10396 bp, 9 predicted proteins | sample LakEriMetagenome_2_FD_203518 | JGI IMG/M metagenome (GOLD analysis project Ga0315899, IMG submission 203518) | Freshwater fungal communities from buoy surface, Lake Erie, Ohio, United States - Buoy 4 MA112 | ecosystem: Environmental > Aquatic > Freshwater > Lake | place: USA: Lake Erie, Ohio...
ACTGCAGCACTCTCTTGCTCATCCGAAGTAAAGAAAATTGCGCTGCGATATTGCGTGCCGATGTCATTTCCTTGACGATTAAGCGTTGTTGGATCATGCATTTGCCAGAAGGCGACGAGTAGATCCTCAAATGAAATTTGAGAAGAATCAAATTCGACTTTGACAACTTCGGCGTGATTAGTAGAGCCCGAACAGACCTCTTTATAGGTTGGATTACTCGTTCTGCCACCCATGTATCCCACTCGTGTCTGTGTAACGCCGTCCATCTGCCAAAAGCGACGTTCGGCACCCCAGAAACATCCAGTTGCAAAGTAAGCGGTGTGGTGGGTACTCATGCGCCTATCCTCTAACAGAATCGTACTTTTCGATAACCTAATCGCAGAGCCCGCATAACGCCAGGGAGAGCGCATCGCTCTCGAGAGGTGGGAGGGCTCAATTCCACATCCGGCCAGACCAAACTCGCACTTAGGCGAGAATCTTGTGAGAGGAATTACCCCTAGCTTCCTTGTTCCTCGCCCGTCGAACCGGGAGAATAGGGAGCCTGCGGAGCAATTCAGGTCGATTGAGATCGATTGAAATTGCCTCGCGCCACACTTTACTGATGTAACTCGACGCGAGGGGGCTGCCATGGATTGGCGACATCGCTCTGCCTGTCGAGACGAAGACCCAGAGCTCTTCTTCCCAGTTGGAAACACTGGGCCAGCCTTACAGCAGATTGAAGAGGCAAAAAAAGTTTGTAATCGCTGTCTTGTGATAAATGAATGTTTGAAGTGGGCCTTGGAAAGTGGTCAAGAAGCTGGCGTGTGGGGCGGACTATCTGAAGATGAACGTCGAGCGCTCAAGCGTCGTGCCGCACGTAATCGTGCGCGCGGAATTGAAAGCCCAAATCCTTACGAGATTAATCAGCAGTAAATATCTACTTCGATCCGAGTGCCTCCACTGGCAACTCGATGTACTTCGATTTTGCCGCCTAACTCATTAGTTGTAAGCGTCTTAACAATCTGCAATCCAAGACTGTCGGAGCTTTGAATATCAAAATCTTCCGGTAACCCAATCCCATCATCACTAACTTCGAGCCTGAGTTGATCTCCTGTTCGATTGACCACAATTGCCAATGTCGACCCTGTTGTCGCTAATCCATGCTCATAAGCATTCTGAATTAGCTCGGTAAGTATTAGCGCTAGCGGAGTGGCAACTTCTGGACGCAATGCCCCAAACTTTCCCGTCCGTTCCAACGTGATGCCGCTGCGCAAAGTCGACACATCTTTAACGGCTGCAATTAATCGGTCAGCAACTTCATCGAATTCCACCATCTCTTGAGCATTAACAGAGAGCATCTCGTGCACGAGTGCAATCGAACCAATTCGCCGAATAGCCTCTTCGATTGCAGAGACGGCGGAGGGATCTTCTGCACGTCTAGTTTGAAGACGAAGTAGCGCACTGACAGTTTGCAGATTGTTCTTTACCCGATGATGAATCTCTCTAATCGTGGCATCTTTTGAGATTAACTCGCGCTCGCGTCGACGAATCTCTGTGACATTGTGCACCAACACCAAGGCGCCCACTCGATCATTGCCTGCAGTGAGCGGCAGTACATAAAGGTCGAGAACACCAGCGTTATTTTCACACTCAACCTGACGCGGTACCTTTCCAGAAAGTATTGAGTTCCACGATTCATCTCGAGGAAACCGCGCTTTAAAGCCGCGGGTGAGATCTTCAAGGGTCACTGCCAACTCATTGAGCTCAAGCTCGCTCTGGTGGCCAATCTGACGGAAAGCGGAGATTGCATTGGGGCTACTAAATGCAACCATCCCATTGCCATCGAGGCGAATTAATCCATCACCTACTCGAGGAGTAGTTTCTGTGACTACCTTGGCTGCCGGGAAAGTTCCTTCGCTGATCATTCGCGCTAAATCAAATGCAGCCTCTCGATAGGTCATCTCAAGTCGTCCAGGCGAGCGCATCTGCTCGACATTCCGATAGCGAGCAATGACACCGATAACTTTGCTCTTATGGAGGATCGGGATGCACTCTTCTTTGATGAGGAGTTCGCCAACAAGTTCTGGTTCGGTCTCGCGTTGAATTTCGCCATCTGAAAGCGCAGCATCAATCCATGGGCGCTCTCCCCAGCGCGCTTTCTGACCGATGAGATCTTTTGGGTAAACCGTGGCTGCAGTTGTGGGGCGCATCTGCGCGACAACGATATGTCCTTCTGGCCAGCTCTTTGGATTCTCCCGGATAGGCACCCAGAGCAGTAAATCGGCAAAAGATAAATCAGCGAGTAGTTGCCACTCTGAAATCACAGCCCTCAGGCGATTGATGTCATCGGCATCTAGCGTACTTTTCGCAGTTAATGCATCAAGAGTAGCCATGATTAATTACTGCCCACATTCAAAACGGTAGTAGCTTCCGAGGCGTCATACCACTCTAACTCCTCATCTGACGAAGTAATGCGATACAACGCAACAAGTTCGCTCCACTCCAATGTAAAAGTATCCTGGAGAACGCCGGCGTCAATTTCGGAAACGTCACTCGACAAATGTTGTACTAATTCGAAGGCTGCGATTAGTTCAAGGCCATCGTGCTCTGATTTGGTTCGAGCAATCTCCAGAGCCGCATATTCGAGTTCCTCGAGCTCTGTTACGCCGTATTCCTGGGCCACTCGTGGCGTTGGTGCTATCAGCGATGTCGCCGAGAAATTCCGACTCTGCAAAAAGTCGGCTAGTTCTACTCGATTCATCGGCAGATATACGCGCATGTGCTCAGCCTAATTCGCTTTTTCAATCCAGTCGAATAGCGGTTGCAGCGCTCGTAGGCTGCCTTTGCTCAACTCCCCCAGGACCTGTGCCTCTTCATCGAAGGCAAGGGTAAAGATTAGGGAGATACCACAACCCTGCAATTCTCTCTCAATCGCTTTGACTCTATCTAATGCACGTCGAGTCTCCGGTACTTTTGTAAATAGCACGCCCTTTTGATGAGATTTCCCTCGCTCTTCATTAATGACTGATAGAAGGCGAAGAATGGAGTCATCATCTAGCTCTGAGCAGTACAGGATTATCGGTTCTCTAAATAGTTGTTCTTTTACTAGGTAGCTCGATTGCTGAATAGTCGAATTAATAGCCTCGCGCAACGTTCGAACACCTACACGGGGAACGACTCCCACTATTTGAAGTCCCAGATCGTCCTCGTGACGTTGCACTAATTCGGGCGTAGCGTCAACCGTTACGCCTGCAATCAGATTGGGCAATTCTTCGAGCTCTGCGAGAGATACCGTCATCATCCCTGAGATCGTTGCGTTCCCAAGAAGAATGATTGCCAGAAACTCTCGTTGCACAGCAACTACTTCAGCGCTCTCTACCAAATCAGCGGTGGTGATAAGAATTGGTCTTTCTTGGGAATTCTTTGGAACATGATGTAAAGCCAAATATCTTCCCGAAATATCGATTTCGGCATTTCGGAGAGTGTCAATAACTTTCTCTTCAAGTACTTGATCGATAATTACGAGGATTACATTCGCTTGGCTATTCATCGCTAAGGCCCTTGACCAAAGTGAGTTCATTGAAGACCAGAAGAGTGAGAAATTCTCGTACATCATCTGGATTTAACAAGAGTGTCACTGTCTGATCACCGTTGAATTGACTATCAGCTTTAGAAACCGAATAGACCCGCACCTTTTCATAACTTTTGAGGAGTTCAACTGATTCATTTTGCAAATCACGATTTGGCACTTTGAAAAAATATACATCCACTAAATCTCCACTCTTTAGATCTTGAGGAGTTTTGGAGATTGCAAGAGCAAAGGTCACTTGCTTTCGTTGCTCGATGCTTTCTGCTTGGGATATCGCATCGCGCGGAATTATCTCCCCTTTTTTTATTCTTCTTAAAGCTTTCCGATTGGAGAATTGCGCGGATGCGCTGATGTAGTGCGTGGCAGCCTCACGGAGCTCTAGAGGAATGCGATTAAAGTCAGTGGACGAAAGATGTGCGCCAGGGGCTACATCACGAGTTGCCACAAAATATGTAGATTCCGGGGCTAAATCGCGCATCGAAAAGAGCATCCCTGCCGCACCGATAATCACAAGCCCTATCCCCACGATTTCTTTTTTTCGCATAAGCACTTAGTACAAGGCGCGCTCTGGCTACAGGCCGCTCCATGCGCACTCATACTTTCGGATGAGGGTTTTGCATCTCAAAGACGGAGGTTCGGACTCCCTGCTCGCGAGAGCCTGCGCCCATGACGACGATACTTTTTCAAGAAACCCTTGACCTCTTCGATGGCCCGCGCGCGCCACAGATCGATTCCCAACTAACCTTCAAACCCACGCGTGATGAGGATAGTTGCGTCGACGATGAATATGAGTTTGGCCGACAGATCACACCATTCGAACAATTGCCCACCCCCAAAGAGTGGGTTGATCGTTTCATTCATAGCGCAGTTGAGATTCTTAATGGCAAGCGTTCAGCGGTGCAGCTTTCGCGGTGGTGTAATCGAAAGGTATTTAGCTACCTCTCGGAGAATGCCCGTATTCGCCCTGCACAAGTGCGAATTGGACGAAAGAGCATCGGCCAACCCTTCGACCAGATTCTTGAGGTAACAGCGATGCTCCATGGAAAAGAACGAAGTCGAATACTCGTCGCCCGCTTTGAGGGGCTAGATGGTCGCTGGCTCTGCGTCGAGCTCTTCACTATTTAGGTGAACTCTGAGCTAGCTAAACTTAACGATTTCGCGGATCTCCGTGGCAGCGCTTGTATTTCTTTCCAGAGCCACACGGGCATGGTGCATTTCGAGACGTTTCATCGCCAGAACGTGCGCTCTGCTCTTCAGGTTCGCCGAATTCGCCAGGTGCCGAGTAGTGCAGCTCTTGTTCGCCACCACCGAGCTCTGGCAGGGATGCCGATGCTAAATCACCTTGGGAGGTTCGCTCTACAGTTACTTCGGCGTGGAAGAGGTAGCCAACAGATTCTTCTCTGATGCCTTCCATCATCGCTGTGAAGAGGTCGTAACCCTCTTTCTGATACTCCACGAGTGGATCTCGCTGTGCCATCGCACGAAGCCCGATTCCCTCTTGTAAGTAATCCATTTCATAAAGGTGGTCACGCCAACGTCGATCGAGGACCGAAAGCACGACGCGTCTCTCGAGTTCACGAGTAATTCCCGGGGTAAGCGTGCTCTCGCGTAGCTCGTACTGCTCAAGCGCATCATTACTCACCATCTCACTCAAATACTCACTCGACATCGCGGAGATATCGCCAACCTCTTGAATCAGGCTCTCGTAATCAAGGGTGACTGGATAGAGCGCCTTTAGCTGCTGCCAAAGCGCTTCGAGGTTCCACTCTTCCGGGAAGCCGTCTGCAGTTGCGAAATTCACTTGCCCACGGACTGCATCGTCGATAAAGCCAATCATTTGATCGCGCAAATCAGCGCCTTCAAGGACGCTGCGACGTTCGGCGTAAATAACTTGACGCTGTCGATTAAGCACATCGTCATACTTGAGAACATTCTTACGAATCTCAAAGTTCTGACCTTCAACTTGAGTTTGGGCTGACTTAATTGCATTGCTGACCATCTTGGATTCAATCGGCACATCCTCAGGAATGCCAGCTGCACCAAGGAATCGTTCAACCAGAGCAGAATTGAATCGGCGCATCAATTCATCTTGGAGGGAGAGATAGAAACGTGACTCACCTGGATCTCCTTGTCGACCGGAGCGTCCACGTAACTGGTTATCAATGCGACGAGATTCATGTCGCTCAGTACCTAATACATAAAGGCCGCCAAGTGAGACGACTTCATCATGCTCTGCCGAAACCAACTGGCGCTGGCGAGCTAACTCAGCGGGCCATTCGCGTTCGTAATCCTCGGGAGTCTCAACTGGCGAAAAGCCTCTTTGTTGTAGCGCAAAATCAGCGAAGAATTCTGGATTGCCCCCAAGCATGATGTCAGTACCGCGACCTGCCATATTGGTGGCGACCGTTACGGCACCTTTACAGCCAGCACGAGCAACAATCGCCGCCTCGCGTTCGTGTTGCTTGGCATTTAAAACCTCGTGCGCAACGCCTTTACGGACCAGATAGGTCGAGAGCTCCTCTGACTTTTCAACGCTCACCGTACCCACGAGAACAGGCTGGCCTTTTCGATGGCGCTCAACAATGTCATCGACAACGGCGAGGAATTTTGCATGTTCTGTTTTATAGACCAAATCAGATTGATCCATTCGCTGCATCTCTTTGTTCGTTGGAATCGGAATGACTCCCAACTTATAAATTTGATAGAACTCAGAGGCTTCTGTCATGGCCGTGCCAGTCATGCCAGAGAGTTTTTCGTAGAGGCGGAAGTAGTTTTGTAAGGTAATGGTGGCAAGCGTTTGATTTTCGTCTTGAATCTTGACGCCTTCTTTAGCTTCGAGAGCTTGATGTAGCCCTTCGTTGTATCGACGTCCAGCCAGAATGCGTCCGGTGTGCTCGTCGACAATGAGCAACTCGCCATTCATCACCACATAGTCACGATCTCGCTTGAAAAGCTCTTTCGACTTGAGGGCGTTATTGAGGTAACTGATTAGTGGTGTATTGGCAGTTTCATACAAATTCTCGATACCCAAAAGCCGCTCTACTTCGGAGATGCCCGCCTCAAGGATTCCAACAGTGCGCTTTTTCTCATCTACTTCATAATGCTCTACAGGTGTGAGCTTTTTAGCAATCGTTGCAAACTCGGAGTACCACTTGGTTGGACGATCAGCAGGTCCGCTAATGATGAGCGGGGTACGTGCTTCGTCGATAAGAATTGAGTCGACTTCATCAACAATCGCAAAGTTATGTTCTCGTTGTACACAATCTTCGATTGACCACGCCATATTGTCGCGAAGATAATCAAAACCAAATTCGTTATTGGTGCCGTACGTAATATCCGCACCGTACGCAACTCTTCGCTCCTGTGGAGTCATGTGAGCAAGAATTACTCCAACTGTTAAGCCCAAGAAGCGATGCACGCGACCCATCCACTCGCTATCGCGTTCGGCGAGGTAGTCGTTCACGGTAACGATATGCACGCCCTTGCCAGTGAGGGCATTGAGGTATGCAGGGAGCGTTGACACGAGCGTCTTTCCTTCACCGGTGCGCATTTCTGCAATATTTCCGCGATGAAGTGCAATGCCACCCATCAGCTGTACGTCGTAATGTCGTTGGCCAAGAGTGCGTTTTGCTGCTTCACGGACAACCGCAAATGCCTCCGGAAGAATGTCATCTAAATCTTCGCCATCATTAAGACGTGATTTGAACTCATCTGTCTTCATTCGCAGCTGCTGGTCATTGAGAGCCGAAATTTCGGCCTCATGCGAATTAACCGAGCGCGCAATTTTCTCGAGGTTCTTGACTTGACGCCCTTCACCAGCACGTAAGATTTTGTCCAGCAGAGCAACCACGCGTATGAAGCCTTTCTCGGGATAGACCCCCACTCTAACGCTGGGGCTGGCCAGGGCTCCAATTGAGCGAAAAAGAGGCGGTAATCGCCCCCAGGCATGGCCGCCCTGCGCTACCCATCGCCCGCATCCCTTCAACAAGCGTTGCGCCTGTAGTCAGAACATCATCCAGGAGCAGAGCTGGTTTATTGATGAATTTCTGTGAATTTTCACAGAAGACGAGCGCTCCGCGCATATTCACTGCACGTTCTCGCGCATTCAAACTCTTCTGTGGCGCAACAGTTCGGGTGTATCTCAGAGATCGAACTACCTGATCTCCAGTGTGACGAGAAAGAGCTCGCGCAAGTTCGAATGTGAAATCTCTTCCTCTTCTTCGTTTGGCAATTGAGGTACTAGGTATTGGTATTAATAGTAAATTCTCAGGAAAGAGCGAGCGTGCAGCGACAAGAGCGTTGACCACGATCCCTTCCAACTTTCGATTTCCATCATCTTTTGCGCCAAGAATAATTCTACTGACCCTCTCATCATAAGGTAAAAGCGATCCGATGGCGCATTTGCTCTTCGTTACATGAACAATCTTTGGCGTTAACGCATGTGATGGAGAAAATTTCCGTTGACACGCTACACACATTATCTCCCCCGCCTGTGAACAATTGATACAGGCAATAGGGATTACAAGCGAGAGAAGCGCATTTAAGAACTGCATGAAGTAAAGATAAGCTGCCAAAGATTAGAGGGTGAGCGTAAAGAGCCGTTCTGTGAGTTCTTCACTACGGTCGCGCGGGATGGTGAGCACAAAAAGTGATCCCTTGCCATAGCGTCCTGTTGCCTCAATCACTCCGCCGTGAAGTAGCGCATCTTCTTGAGCAATCGAAAGCCCCAAACCGGTTCCACCTCGGGTTCGTTCACGGGATGGATCCGCGCGCCAGAATCGATCGAATACGCGAGTTTCCTCACCTTGGCGAAGTCCGATACCAAAGTCTCGAACGGCAATTGCAATGGATTTCTCCCCCGTACGAACCTCCACTTCGATTCGATTTCCTTCACCGTAGGCAATGGCGTTACTCAGTAAATTTCTGAGGATTCGATCCATACGTCGTGGATCAACAACCGTTAACACTGGATCGCTCGGATGTTTGTAATGAAATGTTGAACCATGCTCTTGGGCAATTGGCGTAAGAGCGTCAAGGCTTTTCTCGACCAAACTCACAACATCGACCACTTCAGGCTCCAGATTAACTACCCCTGCATCAAACCTGCTCACTTCCAAAAGTTCAGTTAGTAAATTCTCAAACCGCTCTAATTGTGCCGAAAGTAGCTCGGCGCTTCTAGAAATGGTGGGGTCGAAATCGTGGCGTTGTCGATAGATTAAATCTGATGCCATTTTCAACGTAGTTAATGGTGTGCGCAATTCATGCGAAACGTCAGACACAAACCGTTGTTGCACGCGAGATAAATTCTCTAACCTAGTGATCTGACTCTGTAATGCACTAGCCATCTCGTTAAAAGAGAGAGCGAGCCGGGCAATCTCATCTGCACCTTCGACTTGCATTCGCTCAGCGAAGTCACCCGCCGAGAGTTTCTCTGCAATCTCAGCAGCGCCCCTAATTGGCGTAATGACCTGTCGGGAGGCTGCCCACACAATAAATAGCAAGACTAAAACTAAGGCAATGGCTCCGATAAAAAGCGTCCGCGAGATTAACGAGATGGTCGAATCTTCTGGCGCGGTGCTGTAGAGAAAGTACAGCTCGAATTTTCCGAAGTTTTCGATTGTGAAATTGCCTCCAACTATCAGCGCTGGGACTTTTCGCTCAATAGCAATAGGTGTGAGGTAGGTGCTCGTATAAACAATTTGACCGTATGTGTACTGCATCTCCTTTGTCGCTCGCACTTTTGCTCGCAAATCAGCTGGAATTGACTCCTTCGCTATTTGATTAGTTGCTCGCTCATAGAGGTAAAAAACTGCTGCTGAGGAATTCGCTTGCAAAATAGCAACTTCAGGATTTCGTTCATTCCCACGCGTATCAGCAAATTCAGTAATCGTTCGATCTATGGCATCTCGGAAATCTGCAACTGAAGTGATTTCGGCAAGAATAAAACGATTTTCAGTTTGGAACAATTTCGATTGACTCTCGTTGAGTGCAGATTCGATCTTCGACTCGCGGATACCATCGCCTAGGCGCTGGTTTAAGACAGTAGCTAAAGTGGAAACCAAGACTGTAGATAACAAAAGGGTCGTACCGAGAACTCGAAATGCCAGAGTATTTGTAAAGCGCATTATTTTTGTTCTGTGAAATTACCTGCGCGGTACCCAACGCCTCTAACTGTCAGCACTAATTCTGGCTGGTTGGGGTCGCGCTCAATTTTGGAGCGAATTCTTTGAATGTGCACATTAACTAAGCGAGTATCTGAAGAGTGTCGATAACCCCACACTTCGGCGAGCAACGCTTCACGAGTAAAGACACGTCCAGGTTCACGTGCCAGTGCAAGGAGAAGATCAAACTCTAATCGCGTAAGTGCAATGACTTTATCGCCGCGACGAACTTCGTGAGCAATCAAATCTATGGAAACCCCACCGAATTCTAATTTTGAGCTAGCGACCGCAGGCGCTGTAGTTCTGCGCAATCGAGCTTTGATGCGCGCCAGGAGCTCGCTTGTTTGGAAAGGTTTGACGATGTAATCATCTGCGCCAGCTTCTAACCCCTTGACCACATCTGTTGTCTCGCCTTTTGCCGTGAGCATCACGATGGGAATCATCGATTCGGCTCTAATCAACTTGCACACTTCAATTCCATTAAGGCCAGGCAGCATTAAATCGAGGAGAACCAAATCAGGAGGTGAGTTCCGAAAAACCTCCATGACTTGGTCGCCGCGCGACACCAAGTCGACCTCGAGCCCGTCGCCAGTCAGAACAATGGCGAGCATCTCAGCTAAATCTTGGTCGTCATCGACGACCATTATCAGCGTCATTAGCTGCCGTG
>Ga0315899_10009590_pt1 | contig 10396 bp, 11 predicted proteins | sample LakEriMetagenome_2_FD_203518 | JGI IMG/M metagenome (GOLD analysis project Ga0315899, IMG submission 203518) | Freshwater fungal communities from buoy surface, Lake Erie, Ohio, United States - Buoy 4 MA112 | ecosystem: Environmental > Aquatic > Freshwater > Lake | place: USA: Lake Erie, Ohio...
TCAATCTTCATGCCTGCACGCTGCAGAACTTTCTGCGTTGCAGGAATTGGAGCGGTGAGCATGAGGCGTGGGTCATCACCAGCAAGTGAGAAGTTGACGAAACGAGCACGTGGCTTAAGACCAAGTTTGTTTGCCATTTCTTCGCTCATAATGAGCGCTGCTGATGCACCGTCGGTGATCTGGCTGGAGTTACCAGCAGTCACGCGACCGCCTTCTTCTTCCGGACGGAATGATGGCTTCAACTTGCCGAGTGACTCGGTTGTTGTCTCACGAAGTCCTTCGTCTGTTGTCATGAGGTTACCTTCAGCATCAAGCACGGGAAGGATTTCGCGCTCGAAGCGTCCTTCTTTTGTTGCCTGCTGTGCAAGTGTCTGTGAACGAACACCAAATGCGTCCATGTCGTCGCGTGAGATGCCCCACTTGTCGGCGATGAGTTCTGCCGAAATACCCTGAGGAACAAGTCCGCCAACAGATGCATAACGTGCGCCCACCATCGGACCGAATGGGAAACCGTACTTACCATCAGCAACGGATGAACCCATTGGCACGCGAGTCATAATTTCAACACCGGATGCAATAACGATGTCATATGCACCGGCCATCACACCTTGTGCTGCGAAGTGTGCAGCCTGCTGGCTGGAACCACACTGGCGGTCAACGGTGGTGCCAGGAATTGTCTCTGGCAAACCTGCTGCAAGAACTGCGTTACGAGCAACGTTTACTGACTGCTCGCCAACCTGCATTACACATCCCATGATGACGTCGTCAATGAGATTGGGGTCGAAATTGTTGCGCTCGACGAGAGCCTTCAAGGTGACACCGGCGAGATCAACGGGGTGCCATTCCTTCAAACGACCGTTGCGCTTACCAAGTGGCGTACGGATGACGTCAACGATGACTGCTGACTGCATGGGAACTCCTTAGTTCGGGGATCTACCGGGGGGTAGGTCGTAGGTGAAGGCTAGTCGGATTTTTCACGAATTCCCGAAGCCAGAAACGGCGACCGGACAAGGCGCGCACGGGCGCAACGCCTCAGCCAAACACGACGGTGCGGTTATTCCACACGAGCACCCGATGCTCCACGTGGGCGCGAACTGCGCGGGCCAACACGACAGTCTCCAAGTCGCGACCGCGACTCGTGAGATCGCTCACATCATCACGGTGTGAGACGCGCGCGACGTCTTGTTCAAGAATTGGGCCTTCATCCAAATCAGAGGTCACATAATGCGCTGTCGCACCAATGATTTTCACACCACGATCATGTGCTTGTCGATATGGATTTGCGCCGATGAATGCCGGCAAGAACGAATGGTGGATGTTGATCATGCGACCACTCCACTTCTTCGCGAACCATGGTGGCAAAATCAACATGTATCGCGCAAGGATGATCAACTCAACATCAAGTTGTTCAAGCAATGCATCAACACTCTTTTCTTGTTCTGTGCGCGCTGTTGCTTCGTTTCCAACAACAGGCACGTGCACAAAGCGATAATTGAACGCTTCCACTAACTCACGATGGTCATCGTGATTGGAAATCACAGCTTGAACGTCTAAACCAAGATCACCGTATTTGGAACGTGTGAGCATGTCGGCCAAACAATGCACAGCTTTTGACGACAAAATCGCAGTACGGGGACGCCATGGCAACTCACGCAAGGAATAGGTCATGCCAAAACGTTGCGCGATTGATTCAAACTGTGTTGACAAATTCGCAAGTGACTGCGATCCGTCGTGGGTGAACTCCACACGTTGGAAAAACATCGCGTCAGATGCATCAGTGTGCTGTTCGGCATGAACGATGTTTCCGCCAGTGTCTGTCACCCACGCCGCAACTGCAGCAACAATGCCGGCACGGTCGGGGCAGGAGATGAGAAGAACAGCGGTATGGGTCGACATGATGAACCTACGAATGTGGCGTGACACCACAGCGATCTGGTGGAGACGATGGGAATCGAACCCACGACCTCCTGCTTGCAAAGCAGGCGCTCTACCAATTGAGCTACGTCCCCAGAGCGATTTAGGTTATCGGACGAAGCCCTGACAAAACCCACCACCATCTGAACAACGTGCGAGAGTACCCTTGCCCGTATGGCAAGCGAGCTTATTTATGCATTTCGAATCATGCGCTTGCCGCTATTAGACGTGGGCGGCTCTGCCATTGGGCGCATTGATGACATCGTGGTGGTTCCAGGCCGCCGCGGTGCTCCCCCGCGTGTCACTGGTTTTGTCGCCACCAGCCAGCGCCGGCGCATTTTTGTGAATGCAGCGCGTGTGAGTGGGCTTGATTCCGCTGGTGTTCGTCTCAAATCGTGGGACGTCGACCTCCACCCATTCAAATCACGTTCCGGCGAGCGACTCCTTGGTGTCGACGTCATTGACCAGCGCATTGGTACAGAACGCGTGAGCGATGTTGCGTTGCGACCCACCGTCACTGACCGTGAAGAAGGATGGGAAGTTGCAAAAGTTCGACTGTCGCGCACGGGCATGTTGGGACGACGCGCAACATATCGACTTGTTGAGTGGAACGAAGCAACAGGACTATTTGCTGCTGCAACTGAAATGGCCGCTGAAGCTGCGCGTCTTCGCGACATGCACCCAAGTGACGTAGCTGCGGTTGTGCGCGCGTTGCCACTTACGCAACGGCAAATGCTTGCAAAAGAAATGGATGATGATCGTCTTGCTGACCTTCTCGAAGAACTTCCAGAGAGTGAACAGTTAAACATCATCGCCACGTTGGATCTTGACCGACTTATTGACGTGTTGGATGAGATGGAATATGACGACCTCGCTGACTTGCTTGCGGAAATGCCCGCGCAACAGCGGTCTGCAATTCTCGAAGCAATGGACGAAGACGACGCTGAAGTTGTGCGTACGTTGTTGCAGTATCAAGAAGGTACTGCTGGTTCGTTGATGACTCCCGACATCATTGTGATGGGTCCTACAAACACAGTTGCGGAAGCACTTGCACAAGTACGCGACCCTGACTGGTTGGTGTCGATTGCATCAACAGTGTTTGTCACACAACCACCGTTCCGAACACCCACGGGAACATATTTGGGAGTGGTGCATTTCCAACGTTTGTTGCGCGAACCACCGAGCACCGAATTGTCACGTTGCCTCGTGCAAGAACCAACAATTTTGCCCACCGCATCAGACCGTGAAGTTGCAGAACGTCTGGCCGCATACAAACTCATGTCGGTTGGTGTATGTGACGAATCAGGTCGCCTACTTGGTGCAATCACAGTTGATGACGTTCTCGACCAAATGTTGCCTGCTGACTGGCGTCAACGCCGGCGCGCTGTTGAAGGGGTGACATCATGAGGCGCCGCGAAGATCTTGCAACGCCACGTCGTCGACGTCGTTTCTCCATGCGCTATGACTCAGAAGCGTTTGGTGCATTCAGTGAATACATCGCGCGCTTTCTTGGCACCGCGCAATATCTCGTCATTCAGTCAATCATCGTGCTTATTTGGATTGCACTCAATGCTGCGTTCAAATTCATGCGCTGGGACGAGTATCCATTCATCTTGTTGACACTCGTTTTGTCATTGCAGGCGTCGTATGCAGCACCACTTATCTTGCTTGCACAGAATCGTCAAGAGGACCGCGATCGCAAACAATCACAACGTGATCGCAATGTTGCAATTCGCACGCAAGAAGACGCTGAATATCTCGCCCGCGAGTTGGCTGGTGTGCGTTTGGCACTTGCCGATGTCGCAACTACAGATGATCTTCAGGAACAGGTGAAAAAACTCACCGAAGCTGTGCACGTGTTGTCAGAGAAAGTTGACAACTTGAACACAGTCCCACAAGGTCAAGTCGGTGGTGACTGAGCTCAAACCCAGCGCGTGACGCAAGTTTGCTCAGTGCTCGATCAAGATCGCTTTCCACATCATCGGGAATCGTCACGTCAGTGACTGCTCCGCATTGACTACACACCAAGTGATGATGATGGCCGGTGAGTTCTTCGCTTAACTCAAACCGTCCCCATTCGTCAGTGGTGATGACGCGCGTGACAACGCCGGCTGCTTCAAGCACTGTGAGGTTTCGATACAGAGATGACTGCGCAAGCGACGTTGCCTGCAAGATCTCAGGAATTGAGAGCGGCCTGTCACCATTCACTAACGCATCAACAATGGTGCGGCGGTTTGCCGTGAATCGTTGGCCGGCTGCAAGAAGACGGGCGGCAACTTCTTTATAGAGAGCATCTTTGTGCTGCACACCTGCATGCGATGACTCGCCGTCTGAGTGGGTGTGGTTTGGCACGCCTTGAGGCTAGCGAGAATCACTGGTAATGAGAAAGGGTGAGAATGTTCGCCTGCTGAGAAGTCAGGCGGTTAGTTGCCCACAAACTGATGCAAAGTAAGGCCAGATGCGAGAACCGCATTCAAGATGTCGGCGTTCGGTACACCTGCTTCACCAAGCACATGAACGCCCGGCGCACACTCATTCACTCGTACCGCAGTGTGTGCAGCAACGGCGGCTGCAACTGATGCAACTTTTTCGGCCATGCCCACGATTTCGATGTGACGCACACCGTTTCGACTACCACGCGCTTCAACACGTAAACCACCAACACCACCTTCGGCGTGCGGTGGCGACAGCATTGGAAGTCGCGCTGTCAAACGATCACGACGTGTTGCAGACACTCGCGCTGTAATGCGTTGCAGTGATGGTGCAATACGTTGTAACAACATCGGTTCAGCACTTGCAAAGCGATAACAATCACGCGATGCAACGGGTTCGGGGAACCAACACAACTCACGACCACTTCCAGCTGGTCTTTCAATCCATTCACCGTCGTGCCAGCCAAATGCTCGACCAGATAATGAATCATGATGTTCGCGCGCGCATGCTGGACCACCTGTGCCATGCACTGCTACGTGTACTTCATCCATCACATCAAATGCTTTCGCAACATGTGACACGAGAAGACCGCTCATGCCGGGAACACACGCTGCACCAACGATGAGTCGCGCGTTATGTTCGACTGCACGATCTTGTAATGCGAGAAGCGCCATCACATCTGTCACGCTGTCACTCACCGACACGACTGAAATACCTTCGTCGATCAACATGGTTGCGATCTGTGTATGTGGCGCTGCGCATGCGAGCACCACAACCTGATGTTTCAAATATTCAGTGCGCTGTTTATGTGTGTATAACGCTGGTGAACGGTTGAGAGACGTGAGATGTTGCACAACACGGGTGCCAACAACACCGGAACCAACGACTGCGTACGTCACTGTTTTGGCGTAACTTCGCGCCATCCGCCTTGTTGCGGAGGCACACCGCCCTTGCCACGCACACGCAAAATGCCGGCAATGATGCCAGCCACTGATGCGGCGAGGATGACACGGCGAATGAATTTCATGGTGGGGCTAACAAGAATCGAACTTGTGACCTCATCCTTATCAGGGATGCGCTCTAACCGACTGAGCTATAGCCCCTCATGGGAACACTGACTCTAGCGTCCAAGCGTAAAGAGCCATCCGGGGCAACGGATCGATCTCGCCACCCGTCATGTGTCCGACGTCACAAACAATCTGTTTGGCTTCCCTAACAATGATGTTAGGATAGCCTAATGAATAAGACACTCTCTCTCATTAGCAGGTGTGTACTTGCGGGTGCGCTGGTCATGTCAGCGGCAGCCTGCGGAAGTGACTCCTCAGGAAACAACGATGAATCCGAATCAATTGTTGTGTATACCGGTCGTCACTACGGCGTTGAATCAATCTTTGAAGAATTCACAGCTGAAACGGGTATCGAAGTGCGTTTCACCACAGGATCTGATCCCGAGCTTCGGGAACGCCTCGCCGCTGAAGGTGAAAACACTCCTGCTGATCTCATCATGACTGCAGATGCTGCGAACATCGCGCTTGCCGCCGAGGCCGGGTTGCTTTCTCCGGTTGAGAGTGACGCGCTCACAGATGCGATTCCAGAAGACCTGCGCTCAGCAGACAACACATGGTTTTCTCTCAGTCTGCGTCTGCGAGTGATTATGAGCTCAAGCGATCGAGTATCGACACCACCCACGACATACGCAGAAGTGGGAGATCCGATGTGGAAAGGTCGTCTATGTCTTCGACCGAGCACCCACCCCTACACCCAGTCATTGGTCTCGGGTCTCATTAATAACCTCGGTGCTGAAGAAACGCGAAAGATCGTGGATTCATGGGTTGCAAATGATCCGCTGTACATCAACTCCGATACCGACATTTTGAAGGCCATCGAAGCAGGCGACTGCGACATTGCTCTCGCAAATAGTTACTACCTTGGTCGACTTCTGACCGAAGACCCTGATTTCCCAGTGACACTCACGTGGCCCAACCAAGACACATTTGGAGCCCATCTCAACGTGAGTGCTGCAGCAGTCACCGCGAACGCCCCCAACCGTGACGCCGCAGTGAAATTGCTCGAGTGGCTTGCGACAAAAGGACAAAAGACATTTAGTGATGCAAACAATGAATTCCCTGCAGACGCCAATGTTGAGCCTGGCGAAGTCATCGCGGGGTTCGGCGCTTTCATTGCTGATACAAAATCAGTTCGCGAATTAGGTCGTCTTAATGATGATGCAGTTTCATTGTTGTCCGCAGCAGGATATGAATGAGATAGGACAACACCGTTAATAGATATGTGACAACACGTCCAGGGCCAGTCCTTGGTTGGGCGACGATCATCACGATCGTCGCCCTTGTCGCGTCTCCGATCATTGTGTTGGCGTGGTCGCTCACCGACATCTCCACCGATGTGTGGGCCGAGTTATGGCGTACACGATTGCCCGGAATGATCACCGACACGATTGTGTTGCTGACAACTGTTGTCGTTGGTGCAGTTGTGCTTGGAACGTCACTTGCATGGCTGGTAAGTGCGTATGAGTTTCCTGGGCGACGCATACTCGGTTGGCTCCTTGTAACACCACTTGCGATACCCAGCTATGTCGGTGGTTTCGTATGGCTCGACACGCTGTCGAACGTATTCGGTGCGCGTGGCGTGCGTTCCATCTGGATCTGCGCAGCGGTACTCATCGTCACGTTGTACCCATATGTGTTCTTATTTGCGCGTGCAGCGTTTGCTGACCAAAGCGCTGACACCCTTGCGGCAGCGCAAAGTTTGGGGCGTGGACCACTCGCGGTGTTCATGCGTATTTCGCTTCCCACCGCACGACCCGCGATTGCAGCAGGAGCAACACTTGTTGCATTAGAAGTGCTCACCGACATTGGAACTGTTCGATTGTTCAACGTGAGTACTTTGGCCGATGGTGTGTTACGTGTGTGGTTTGGTACCGGCGATCGCAACGCTGCAACTGAATTAGCGAGTGCACTAACAGGTGCAGCAATTTTGTTGATTGCCTGCGAAAGATTGCTACGCACTGGGGCGCAACGTTCACGTGGTTCTGGCGAGGCTGCGATGTCGCCACGGCGTTTGTCGCCTCTCGGTGCAGTCACAGCAATTAGTGCCTCGCTTGGTGTTATTGCAATGGCGGTTGCAATTCCCGTTGCACGGTTGATCTCTTGGGCCATCGAGTCTTCTCGCGACGGAACCGCAGTCACTGCTGCTGGTGGTCTCGGGTACTACGCAAAGAACACCGTTTTTATTGCAGGTTGCGCAGCACTCGTATGCCTAGTGCTTGGCACAGTGTTAGCCCTCACCGTTGCACATCGTGGACGTCTTGCTCATGCGGTCGGACGCCTTTCCACACTCGGATATGCAATGCCAGGCCCTGTTGTTGCTGTTGGTGCAGTGGTCACGTTGGCCGCGATTGATCGGTGGGACATTCTTCCCTCTGGTTTCTTTTTGGTTGGCTCCGTGCTTGGTTTGGTGTTTGCGCTTGTTGTGCGTTTCCTCGCCGTCGGTTACCAAGGAATTGAGGCGAGTCTCGACCGTGTACCTCGCGCAGCGGTGGAGAGTGCACGCGTGTTGGGAGCAGGTCCTCTTCGGACCGCGTTCACCGTCGAGTTACCCGCGGCGCGTTTTGGCATCATCGCTGCAACCGCATTGTTGTGCGTAGATGTGGTGAAAGAACTTCCCATCACGTTGTTATTGCGTCCGTTTGGAGTAGACACATTGTCCGTGTGGGTGTGGCAAGCAACGTCAGAGAGCCTGTGGGAACAGGCCGCAGTACCAGCACTTACCATGGTGTGCATCGGCATGTTGGCCGTGGGTGCGCTGCTCTTTGCGCTCGAACGTGGTGCTGAGGTGGTGTCGTGATGAATGAAACTGCATCAACCACTCACGCTCCAGCACTTGTTGCCACCGGACTACGTCGTCGTCTTGGTGATCGCAACGTGTTGGATGGCATTGATCTGTCAGTGTCAGCGGGCGAACTGGTCACATTGGTGGGTCCAAGTGGCTGTGGCAAGTCAACGTTCTTACGTGCTCTTGCCGGCTTAGAGCCACTTGATGCGGGAACTGTTGTGCTTGATGGAAAAGATGTCACCAACATGCCAGCAGAGAAACGCCGCGTTGGTTTGGTGTTTCAGAACAATGCATTGTTTGGACACATGCGCGTTGAGCGAAATGTTGCATTCGGATTGAAAGATCTCCCCCGTCAGGAACGTGCGACACGAGTAAAAGAGATGTTGTCATTAGTGAAACTTGAACACCTTGCACGCCGCTATCCGCATCAGTTATCTGGCGGCGAACAACAACGTGTTGCTGTTGCACGCGCACTTGCTCCACGTCCGGCGGTGGTTCTTCTCGATGAACCCTTCGGCGCCCTTGACGAAATCTTGCGCGAAGATATTGGCTTGGAAGTGAAAGAGATCCTCGCGGCTCAGCGCACAGCAGCAATTCTGGTGACTCATGATCGCAGTGAAGCAATGCAGCTGGGTGATCGTGTTGCGATTATGAACGAGGGAAAGATCTTGCAGTGCGACACTCCGCACAACGTGGTGGATCATCCTGCCAGCGAATTTGTGTCGCGATTTTTGGCGCCACGACGCCAGCACGATTACTGATCAGTGACGCGGCGAATTTCCTGAGTTGGTGGACCGGAGTTCTCCACAACATCGGGAGCGACGCGCTCAACCACTTCTTCTTCCAACACCGAGACGCGGATACCGCCCACCAACTCGGTGATGAGGTTGAACACAATTGCAAGGAGCACCCAGATGCCGGTGGCAAGTACCACCCAAAACAGGCCCAAAATCCACACGTTGCGGAACAACTCACCGCCTTTGAATTCGAACGTGTCCCAGCCAAATGATTCGAGGAAATTCTCCACGTTGTTGATGGTGCCTGTTGCATTTGCGACGTTCCACAACAACACGAGCGTCACCATGCCTACGACATACAGCACAAAGTGAAAGATGATGCCCACTTTGAACACACTCCATGGATCAACCTCACGAACGACACGCGTGACGCGACGAACGCGTCGACGAGATTTGCCATTGAGGTCACTCACCTCATTGAGTGTATTGCGCGGTGGCAGACACTGTGTGGTCACCCATTTGCACCCATACACGCACACGATGTCCTTGATCTTCCACTTGTTTCACTGTTGCGTTGTAGGTGTTGGCAACAAATGTGCCGGCGTTGCTACCACGCGAGACCCACGCAAGTGCCACAGCGTCTGCGGCATGTTGTGTGCGTTGACGCGACAACAACTCGGTACCTGTGTGAGCAATAGCAACAATCGCCAACACTGTCAGCGCCCACCACGCCAGCACCATCGAAGTAACGGAACCTCGTTGACAGGAACGCGCTGAGGAAATGCTTGAAGCGTTATTCGTCATCAACGCTGAGGATGGGCGCCACTGATGCGACGGATTGCCCTTCGTCAACGTTCATAAGTCGCACGCCTGTTGCAGCGCGACCCTGACTTGAGATCTCATTTGCTTTGGTGCGAATAGTGACACCATTTGATGCAACTGCGACGATTTCATCTTCGTCACCCACCATGAAAGCGGCAACAACTTTGCCTTTCTTTCCGGTGACTTTCACGCCGATGACGCCTTGACCGCCGCGACCCTTGCGTGGGTATTGCGGAATCGGTGTGCGCTTTGCATAACCAGCATCGGTGATGATCAAAAGCGAATCATCTTCGCGGCCGGCATCAATCGACACCACTTCATCATCGGCGCGCAACTTCATGCCACGCACACCAGCTGCGGTACGACCCATCGGACGCACTTCTTGCTCGGTAAAACGAATGGTTTGACCACTACGGCTCACCATGAAGATGTCGTCATCACCTGTTGTTTCGATAACACGAACCAATTCGTCGCCGTCTTTCAGGTTCAACGCGATGATGCCGTCACGACGACTTGAGTTGTAAGCATCGAATGCAGTCTTTTTCACTTGACCACTGCGCGTTGCAAAGAACAAATAGCGCTCGCCGGGGAATTCGCGTGTATCAATGATTGCTTGCACGGTTTCACCCGGTTGCAGC
>Ga0315899_10009591_pt1 | contig 10394 bp, 26 predicted proteins | sample LakEriMetagenome_2_FD_203518 | JGI IMG/M metagenome (GOLD analysis project Ga0315899, IMG submission 203518) | Freshwater fungal communities from buoy surface, Lake Erie, Ohio, United States - Buoy 4 MA112 | ecosystem: Environmental > Aquatic > Freshwater > Lake | place: USA: Lake Erie, Ohio...
CAGTGTAGCGGACTTTTCTTCTAGTATTGCGGGATCTACACGATCAACACCCAAAGCTTTTTTAGCTATAGAGTTAATGTGCAGTAGATTAAAATCACTGGCAAAGCTGTTGGGAAAACAGGCTATGAATCGGCTGCGTGGAAAGCGCAGTTTAATGTCATTGATCATGAGATTTTGCACAGTGACTAGATAGTCAAAATCACTGATCATAAACCAACCCAACAGGTAAGTTTTTTTCTTAAAACTGGTAATTGAGTCTACACCGGGTGGACCAGTGACAAAATGGTTTTCTACCTTGATAGGAAAGCGTACAGGTTCAGTAACAGCTACTATGATATGATCGTATGGTTGAGCTGTGGCCAGTATCTGTTGATAAGTCCAATAAAAGCTGCTGCCAGCACAACCGTAATAGTCTATACTGACGGCACCCATTTTGACAGCTAGCTGTGCTGCCCAGGTTTGTGAATTGCGGTCAACACCATCAACAAAGCTGTCACCGTATACGGCAAATTTCATAAAAATATTTATTAAATATACAATATGGAGTGGCTATGAACTATACAGCAGAAAAGGGTATAAAAAATATATTGGAAACTACATATCAGCGTCAAGGCTGGGCAATACCAGACTTTGTTACAGTGTATGAAGCTAAACTGTTAGCTGAAAAGATGGATAAAAACCCATGGCAACCCGAGCCTAGCTACGCTGAACGCTATATGACTTTGCGTACACCCGCAGAAGCATTGGCATTGGGCAATACCTGTTGGTTCACTCGTGCAGTGTTTCCAGAGTTGGGAGAACGTAGAGGAATTGCTGCCAGTTACTATGTAGACATGGGGCAGGGCTGTTACGAAATGGTTTTAAAGCAGGGGGATTTTCCTGCTGTGAGAGCACTGTATAAACACTTTGAATTTCTAGCTGAAGCAACATATACAGCAATACGCAGTTACGGTGAATTCCGCACGATGTGGGACTGAGCCCAAATGGGGTCTGCAGACCAAAAAAAAATTTAGCGCAAAAATTTTTAGGGAAGTACTTAGAGTTTCTTCAAGGTAGTTTTACAGTAAAGAATCGCCTGCGAGTCTCTTCCCTGAAATGGGTCCTGCAGGGTTAAAAATCTGCCGCGCAAAAAATATAAGAGAAGTACTTACAGATTCTGCCTGGTGATTTAGCACCACTAAGCCGTAATAATTTAGTATTACAAATATCATTATTAAGCCCCGACCCCCTCACCTCACCCCGATGGTCGCCCCGACCCCCTGACCTCATCGATGAAAAGAAACCCCATGACCGGGAGCGAATCGGATCATGGGGTTCAAAGGTCTGCTTCACAGCAGTCCCTGTTAGATCACTGTCGGGAGCGAATCGAACTGGATCTAACTGCACTGTCTAGAGCTTTGTGTATGCTGTGCTCTAGTACAGTGTGCAGGGCTCAAGCTGCCCTGCTAGCTGTATGCATTAGCGCATAAGGCTAACCTCTGCTACACGTTGCCATTTAGCTGGGAAGCTCTTGATCAAGTCAGCAGTCTTAAGTACTGTACGCAAGCTCAGTTCACGCAGGCGCTTCTTGTTAGCATCTACAAACTCTACCAGCTCTGCTTGTTGCTCTGTTGTGAACTCGTACTCTGCCAGCATGCCATCAGCTACGATCTGTCGGATACGCAACATCTTGTCACGCTCTGTATGGATCGTAAGATCAATGTAGTGGCAACGGCTTTCCAATGCTGCCAAGTGATCCTGAAGCTTCTTGCTCTTGATGTTCTGGAAGTTAATATTAGTAATAAAGATAGCACCGCCCTTGTACTCAAAGCTATTGGGCACACCTTCTGCAATCAAACTACGGCTGTCTGTGTTCCAGCTGATGGTACGCTTCTTGCTTGTATCCAATGCAGCCTTAAGGATGTTGAGTGCAATGTCGTCCAACAGTACTGAATCGCAGTCATCGAACACAAGGATACACTTAGAGTCACTGTACTCGTACAGCTTCTTGTACAGTCCAATAGCTGACATAGCGCCTTTGACAATCTCAAACTTCTTGAGCTTTTGATCGTTGGCTACGTCTGCGAGGAGTTGATGCTTGCTCAGTACTTTCTCAACACCAAAGCTCTTGCCCACACCCGGTGCACCGCTTACAATCATAGCACGTACTGCACCCTTTTTAACCGCACGGGTCATGTCGTCAAGGATCTCAAAGCGTTCACGCATACGCTCCATGATCTCTGCATCTGATTCTTTGCTGACGGGCTCTACAGTACTACGCTGAGGGATAGTCTTGTTGCTCTGCTCGTCCAATTTTACTACACGATATCCTGGCATTGTTTCGCTCCAATGTTGTTTAAAAAAGTAATTATAGCATCAATAGAGCCTGTTGTCAAGCTCTATTAGTTCTGTAATTAGGCTTCAACCTTGTTCAGCATGTTAGCTGGCACACGCCACAAGCCGTTCATTGTTTTGACTGTTACATATTTAATGGCAATCTTTGTAACAAAACCTGTCATGTTCTGTCCGGTTTTGCTAGAGGTAAAGTTGACATTGTCGCCTACTCGCAGAGTGCTCTTTGTAGTCTGTGCCAAACGGCTACGAGCAAACTTGACTGCATCAATCACACTTGCCAGTTGATCGTTAGTGAATGAACCTGTTACCAGGGCTGTATTGATCTGCTGTACGTTCATAGTTCGCTCCTATTTGCGTTGTTTAAGTGTATATTATACTGTCAAAATCAATCTATGTCAACCACCCATTGCAGGCAATCGTTATAGAAGTTGTACTCTGCACGTAGACTTTCGCCCGGGAAAAATGGATTGCTAACGATGCAATAAGGAGCATTGTCGTGATCCAACTTGAAGGCTTCTACGTTGACTTCTCTAAAACCAAAGTCCTCTTTGGTTCCTGTGTTGATAAAGTGTACTTGCATGGTTCGCTCCTGTGCATGTTGGCTTAGGCCGAGTCTCCAAACTCGCTTCGTATCCCTTGGTTACAACCCTTTTTGCATTTCTGCTGGGTTCTTACATTTGAGGATCGCCTTGCTTCTTACTATGTCTCTATTATACTGTCAAAAAGCCTTTGTGTCAACCTACGAAGTGCCCGGGCGTGTTGCAGGGTCTAGTGATAGGCTGACACATTGGCAAACTGTTAGCACCAGCTGTCTACCATCATAACAGGCTTCTTCATAACCCGCTTGACAAAGTCCTCTGGCTCGTCATCGCAACGTACCATCATAAAGCCCATGCTCTCTACCAAGTCTACCTCGCAGATCTGCAAGTCTACAGCAGCCGCTTCAAAAGCAATGTTCATCTTGGTCAGTGCGTACTTAACACCTGCCTCAAAGGCCGCATACTCGCCATTGCCTACATCTTCAAAGTCAAACTCTGTTTCCATAATATGGGCATAGTCCTGTCCATCTGCTACGATGAACTTGCCAATCTTCTTCCAGTTGCTCTGCTTCTCACTGTCAAAGTGATCACAGCACTCGTTAATGTCAAACGAGGCAAACTTGTCATAATTTACTTTAGCCATTTGGGTCGCTCCCTTTTGTGTTAATATGTATGTATTATACTGCCAAAACGATAACCTGTCAACCACTAGGGTTATTTGTACTTCTTCTCAATGTCGTTCAAACGATCCTGGCTCTCCAGCTGACCCACACGGATCAAGTAGAGTTGATAGACACAGTAACCCATGGCCACCAAACTGATCGCGCCGGCTACATCACCTGCTGACATGCCCAGCATGATCACGGCGTTAATTGCGGCAATACCTGCTACAACTGCCAGGGCGACCTTGCCCATATCTACCAATGCTTGTTTCTGATATTTGTTCATCTTAGTTCCTTGTTGCTATGTGTTAATTATAACGTCTTTTGGTAACCCTGTCAACCAAAGGGTTATTAATACTCTTTGAAGTTGCCTTCATCTTCGTTGTCGCGATAGCCTGCGGTGTAGGCCACGATCTCGTCGGGTGTCATGTCTTTGAGCGTTACACGAGGTGAGTTACCAGTGTCGCCCTTGTAATAGTGAGGGTTATAGCTTCTGCGGTAGTAGCTGTCGGCTGTACCGCGATCGTATGGACCACCATGTCGTGTATCCATCTCAATGTGCTCTCTAATCATCTTCGCTCCTTGCTTGTCTATGTATGTATTATATACTCAATTGAATAACCAGTCAACCAGTAGGGCTATTCCCATGATCCAGATCGGCGCCAGCACGATCAGCAGATTGATGATTGCTTGATTGATTACCATGCCAACTCCTTTGCGGGATAAGTGATTTTGCCTTCGTATTCCCACTGATCCTTCTCAAAGTCTGTCATGTAGTCGTTGGCCACAACTTCGAAGTTGATGATGTGCTCGCGGTAGTATTCGTTGTCCTGCTCGATCTGTGAGCGCAGGGCCATCACAGTTTCAGTGACCTTGTTGAAGTCTTTGAACTTCTTGACCACGTAGTCTGCACCGCCTTTGGGTTTCCAGTAAGGCTCATCAGCCGTACCGTAGTTCTCGTACACTTGGGTTTGGATCAATAGTTTAGCCATTTGGTTCGCTCCTTGTTGCTGTCTATGTATCTATTATAACGCCAAACAGTCAGGCTGTCAAGCGAACTGTGTCAAAAACCCTTCACGGATCATGGACATTTCGTCTTCCTCTACGTAGAAGTCTGTAGTAGGATCGTAGTACTGACCCTCTTTGTTGTCATAATACAACACTCTGCCGGAGAAGTTGAAGGGGCCTTCTAAGCCCTTGCGTGGACCGTATTTGACACGCATCATGTCCATCTGCTCTCGATCTGCTACAACCTTGTATCCCATATCAGCTCCTTGCTTGTCTATGTATGTATTATAGCACCAAACAAAGACCCTGTCAACCAAAGGGTTAATAGGTTTCTTTTACAATGTCGAACTCTTCTTTGGGCCATTTGGCTTTGAATTCGTCGGTCTTGACGTATTCGTTATAGGATTTGGCTTCGAAGAATACCTTCTTAAAAACGCTCATATGCTTGCCTTTGGGCAAGATTGTAAGGTATATTGATTTCGCTTTGCCTGCCATAATGTGCTCCTTTAGATGAATGGTGGGCCCCCGGAGAGTCGAACTCCGCACCAATGGATTATGAGTCCACTGCTCTAACCAACATGAGCTAGAGGCCCTAAACTGGCCTGACTGGAGGGACTCGAACCCCCGACCTACAGCTTAGAAGGCTGTTGCTCTATCCAGTTGAGCTACAGTCAGATAAATTTACTTTGGTATTCCCTGTAAATTTACTTTGGTATTCTTGGTGCTCGGAGCCGGAATCGAACCGGCACGCCTTTCAGCGAGAGATTTTAAGTCTCTTGTGTCTACCTATTTCACCATCCGAGCATTGATCAATCCCTAACTACCACAGCGACTTCTTCAAGCTCGCCTTCTGTCTCTTTGTATATTATACACTCTACAATGCCGTTGTCAACATCATTTAGCGTTACATCCGCCAATTGATTTGCTTCTTTTAGACTGTTAGTTGTGTCAATGATTTCTTCGTGTCCAAGTTCGTCGACACTCCAAACTTCATACTGAACCCAGGGCATGTTTTTCTTCTTTGTTTAATAAATCGCAGAGGTATTGTGCTGTCTGCTCTGCTTCGTAGAGGTTGTCGCGAGCGATCACGCAAAGGACTCGGCCCTTAGGTTCACTAAGGAAGTCTCTGATGACCACTGCGCCAACTTGTTGATAATCGTTTGATTGGGAAACACCGTATCGCATAGAGTGTATTTATGATGCTCAGCGATACGGTGCTGTAGATTAGAATGGAGCGTCTTCCATCTCGCTAGTGTCAATCTTAGATGCTTTGATAGCAGCTTTGACTTTGGGAGCCTTGACCGTTGCAGTCTTAGCAGGTGCCACAGCCTTTGTAGCTTTGGCGGGTGTCTCGTCCTTGCGATCGAGATAGTCAGCGATTGCGCTTTGCTCTGCGGCGCCTTGGAACTCGTCCGCAGTCTTGAGAACTTTTACAGCCTCAAGCTTGGTCATTGGAGTATCCAACTCAATAAGGTTAATGTCAGTGTGTCCGTGCTTTGCCAGCACCTTAACACGCATCACATCGTTCGCAAAGCGAACCTTCATCTCACCATTGAGCTTAGAAGTACCAACTACCGTAAACAGTTTATCTGTTGCCATTTTATTTTGCCTTTTCAAGTTAATTTAAGTTAATTGCCTTATGTCCTTTTGGACATGTTTCTATTGTAACACCAATCGGGGTTGCGGTCAACCCCTTTTGGCAAAATCAATCCATACGCGAACCTGCGTAGACCTTCTCCAAACCCAACTTCTCTTTCAAAACCTCTGCGTAAGCATAGGCACCTGCTTCCAGAATGTCAATGCTTTGAGCAGCCGCTTTGCCTGGATTCCACAGACTCAATGCACCCGTGTAGTCCTTGCGGAAGCCTGCGGCCTTGAGTGCGTTGCCGAGCTTGCTGTTAGAGCGGACGCCCCAAACGTTAACCCAAGCAAAGCCACAAGGGCCACGATCGCCACCTAGTGCGGCATAGGCTTGTTTCACTGCGGTACGAGCGGCCATTGCGGCTTCGTTAGTTGCGTTCTGAACTGCCTCTACGTCAAATGCTACTGCTGTCATTTAGTGCTCCTTAGTGCGTTGTTGATGTATCAATTATAACGCCTTTTGGCGCCAGTGTCAACCAAAAACTAGGCTTTTTTGCCGTTGTTTTTTTGCAACAGTACTGGGTTTAGAGAACTCTTTGTCCACGTAATATTGGATCAATTCGCGCTGGATCATAGTGATCAAATCGCCGTGATCGTCGTTGACTACGAATCGAACTGGACACGAACCCCATGCACCTGTCTTATTAAAGTTGGCAAACCATTTCCTATGATCTTGATTAGCAGGATTAAAGATCACATAGGGCCTGCCGTACATTGCAAGGCGGCTCACCGTGCCCAAACCTTCATAACGGCTAAGAGTGCAATAAAGTCATAGACCAGTTTGCTCTTAGTAACTTCGGGCAGAGTATCTGTAGTGAAGTTTCGTTTGCTGTAATAGATAGTTGATTTCATTTTAGGACCTTATCGATCAGTTGTTGTGCTTCGGGCATATCGCCTATGCCATCGTAGCATTGTTCTACAGTTGCCATAATCATAAGGCTTACGATGGTCTTTGCTTCGTCTTGCAGTCGAATCGTAGGCAGGCTGCGAATAAACTCGTTGACCTGCTTTTGATTGTCACATGCCCAGATGATGTCAGCCAGGGCACGTTGACGTGCATTCAGTCCTTCGATTGTAATCTCAATCATGTGTGCGTCCTTTATGCTTTGGCTTGCGTTGATAACGAGTTGCTATCTTGTGCGCCTGTTTGGGTTTAATAGGAGTGCGACACACTGGGCGACGCACGGGTATTGTCAGTTGCATTGCTTTTCTCCTTTTCATGTATCAATTATAACACCAAAGGAGAAACCCGTCAACCTGTAGGGTTTATGCTCCGTTGTAGGGACTATAAGGTTCGTCTGCAACAATATCCTCGTCACTAACCCCAAAGCTATTCAACACCTTCTGAACTTCATCCAACGGAACCTTCAACATGAATGCGATATGTGTAGCATCCGCACCGTCAATGAACATCTCTTGGATATCATAACTCAAATCTTTAATCGCGCTCATTCTTCTGTCTCCTCTTGTGCAATACGATCTTGCTCGTCGATAAACGCCTCTTCCAACGGCATCCAAGTGTTCTCTGACTCGTAATAACGAACGAACCAAACGGCTTTGCCGTTGACATTGCGCAGGATGTAGTCGTACTCTTCTTGCTGTGAGCAGTCAAAGTATTCGTCTGCGTTCTTGTATTTGTTGATTACAATCTCTTCACCGCGCCAGTGATGATAAGCGCCTGTCTTAGTTCCCTCAACAGTATCCTCTAAGCTAGAGAACGCTCCCAGCGCCAGCAGTTCTTTGACTTTGAACGGGTCCATGTAGTAACGAGCAAGGATCTGTCCATTGTTGCTCAAGTAACCGTCCCAGTGACAGTAGACTTGCTCTACTGTGCCGTCTGCAAATTCAAGTGCGATAGTGCTTCGTGTTCCCATTTCAAGCTCCTTTGTGTTTCAGTATGTATGTATTATAAGGCCTTTTGGCGCTTATGTCAACCAAAGACCCTACAGCTTACAGGGTGAATAACACTTCCTCTACAGTGTACTCTTGCGGGCCGCTGTCGTTAGATTCGTCCTCTGCTTGCAAAACAGCAATGTGGCTCAGTGCGGCTGCTTTAGTAGCAAATGCTTGCAAGTTGTAAAAACAGTTCTCGTAGTCTCCGAAGCCCAGACCTTGTACAATGTACACGTTATTCATTTTGTTCCTTTGTTGTTAAGTGTTAATTATAACGCATTTTGGCTAATGCGTCAACCAAAAACCCTTTAGCACTCCGGATCAAAGTCTGCCCACTCTTGCGCTTCGTCGGGCTGGCCATCACGCTCTTCTTGCTCGTACTCTGCTTGCAGTTCCTCGCTCAGCGACATAAAGTCTTCGCACATGTTAAACAGTGCCTCAAAGCTACGGCGCTCATCACGCGACAGCTCACGCAGGAACTGCGGGCCTTCCTCTTGCATAGCGTCCAGCACCTGCTTCAGCGCCAGCAGTGTGTTCTCGTTCATGCAGTAACTCATGTTAGGATAGTTGCTCATCTTTGCTCCTTAGTGCGTTGTTGATGTATGTATTATAGCGTCTTTTGGTAACCCTGTCAACCGAAGGGTTATTAAAAAGGAGCAGTTGTAGCGTCTTCTAAAACGCACTTAACAATAATGCCCGGCCCGCCGCTGTAGTAACTGTCTCCACCTTCTGTAAGTGTAACGTTTTGTTTGCCGGCTGCTTTTTGCAGTGCGATTAGCAGTTTAGTATTACCCCGGAAATAACACTTGACACGACGAATATTTGAAGCGTCGGATTTAGTTTTGTTTGTGTACACTCCGTAGGTGCTGGTGGAATGTTGTGCGATAATAGCACGGACTTGTTTAGTTGTTAGCATAGTTTCGCTCCTAATTGCGTTGTCGATGTATGTATTATAAGGCCTTTTGGCTCAGTAGTCAACCGAAACCCTATCCGCTGTAGGGTCATACTTGACAAAGACTTTGCACTCCTGCTCTGCATTGTCTTCAATGTAGGTAGCAGTGTAGCAGAACAGGCCGGCATTGGTTATGCCCAGGAACTTGCTCTTTGTGAACTTGTCCTTCTTGTAGCCTGCAGCCTGTATGCCTGTTGTCAACATCACCGCAGGCATGTTAGTCAGTAGGGCTAGCTTGTCTGCTGTAATCATTACATTGCCTCCAGTACTGTGTTAAACTTAGCTTCCCACAGTGCAATAAACTCGTCTTCAACGTCTAGCGACACATAGTTGTCGCCCTGCATACCCTGCTCGCTATATGTTACAGCACACAAGCCCTGCTCAACTAAAAATGCGTTCAGCTCGTGTAAAAACTCACTGTCTGTATAAATGAGACCGTCTACATTAACGTCCCAATCTGCTGTGTTAAAATACACGCACAGCTCTCCAAACTCTTTGTCGTCGCTAACATAGCCCATCCGCATGTCAACTATCTCTACTGCTTTTGCAGTGCGGCTCCAGTAGCCGTCCCCTGCTGTGTTAAAAATGACTGCTTGCATGTTTGCTCCTATTGCGTTGTGTAAGCATGTATTATAGCACAAATGAGAAACCCGCACAATCGGCGGGTTTTTGTAAGCAAAAAGTATTAGTCTTCCTTGTTCTCTTCTTCCCACTGTGCTACATCTTCTGAGATACCAAATGCTTCGTCTAACTCTGGAGGCAACGCCTCGGCAATCTGAGTAGAGTCCATGCCACCATACTCGTAGTAGTCATCGAAACCGTCTTCCCAAATGCCTGCAAATGCCATACCTGGCTCAAAATACATAGCCTTAATACGGAAACCCATAGCTGTCAGCTTCTCATAGGCTGCACAAGGAGGAGCCCAAGCTGATTCAAAGCCCAATAGCAATCCGCCTGGGATGTCCTGTGCAGGGTTACCATCAGCACCAATCTCCCACTTAGTGCCCCACTCGTTGACACAGAAGTCATACCAGTTAGTGTAACCATATGTGATACGGTTGAACTCTTCTTTGAGTTTGTGTTCTGCTTCTTCTGCAACAGGAACTGATCCTGCTACGATATTACGCAGGTCTTCTGGTACAGGAATGAACTCTTGTAGCAGGCCTTCACCATTGAACGCAGTTCGCACCCGCTCAATCATCTTAGGGTCATCGTGGTAGATCTCTACGCTGTTGTTACACCAGTTTGGCATATTAGTATGGTCCTTCTGACAAGTATGATTTAAGGTTAGACTCTGGCACAAAGTGTAACAGCTCTTCAATAGCTGTAAAGTCTGCGTTCTTTACGTCTTGAGCAATCTGCTCC
>Ga0315899_10009593_pt1 | contig 10392 bp, 14 predicted proteins | sample LakEriMetagenome_2_FD_203518 | JGI IMG/M metagenome (GOLD analysis project Ga0315899, IMG submission 203518) | Freshwater fungal communities from buoy surface, Lake Erie, Ohio, United States - Buoy 4 MA112 | ecosystem: Environmental > Aquatic > Freshwater > Lake | place: USA: Lake Erie, Ohio...
GGCGTGTTGCATTGCATGCCGCAAGACTCACACCAACTGCCGGCGCACGTGTTTGCAGACGCGGTGCAGCGGCATGCTGCGCCCTGCTCTCTTGCCCTGGTGTCTTTTGACACTTTTAGGTCTCTTTTGACACTACACTAGGAGGTCTCTTTCGACACGCTAGGGCTCGCTTTGAGAGCTCTTGCCCTCTTTGCTGTCCCCCCTGGTGCATCTTGCCCTGGTTGCTGTCTCCCCCTGAGTGAGGGATGGACATATACCTTACACACGCACGTCCAAAAATGCACTCACACAAACACACATACGCACAAAGACATTAGCACACATCCCACAGGTCGTCATTTTAGCGAGAGACCTGCGCTGTTCATCATACAATAATCATTGAAGTGGGCATATTCAAGGCGAGGGCGCTGTCCATTTGTCCGCAGGTACTCCAGGGTATCCCGTCGTGGACCAAGTTTGGTTTCCCTTTTGTTGTTTTGTGGTGGCCCAAGCTCTGGGAGTCAGAGAGAAATCCTCCCATCAGTCAATGTAGCCTCTCACTCACGTGCAGGCGCAGTGCTGCCATTTAAACAGTGACAAACCTTGACAAAGCTTCCACAGTCTAGTCGGCCACATTTGGCAAGTTGGTATCCTTCTGCAGTAGCATCCGAGCTTTGGGCAGATGGTACTCTGTATGGGGGCATGTCCGTATAGTAACCCCCTTTCACCGACGGAAACGCAAGCAAAGCGAACATTCTGAATCAGGCGCAGTCATCATCATCAGTCAACCTTATTATGAAGATTTATTTGAGTCCTCAAATTTAAATATTTCCCAGGGAAATATTTCTTCAGGCTGTCTCAATTTAAAAACATTACGTTAAAGTTCAAATCCTGTGTGCATGCCGTTCGGTGATGAGCGCGATGGCGGCACGCTTGCACCGCGCAAGCGCGTCGACGCAAGCCCGCGCATCCGGGACAACGACACACGGCGCGCGTTCCAGCCCGTCACGGACAATGTTGTAAATGTTCCAACAACCCGGTACGTGGTACTGTGCTGCATCTGTGCTGCGCGCCTGGCGGCATCGGACGCGGCGCGGCCGCTTGTGCGCGCTCGGGGCTCACGAACAGTGCATGTGCTGGCATGCCGCAACTGCGCGCAGGTTGATGTCCCTGAAGCGGGTGTCAGAGGGGGATGAGACACGGATCACCTTTTCGCCTGCGTGGTTCTGCCCGCGCCCCCTCCCGCCCCCCCCCCTCCCGGACGGGACTGTTGGCCCTGACGCAGGCACCGAGCGGCCGAAGCCAGCGCGCTTGTCTGGCTCCGTGGGCCTGGGGATGGATCAGCCATCGCCCCCGCAGAGCTGGGCGCGCGCGCCCAGAGGAATCATTATTGCCCAGGCAGACATGAAGAAGCTGCTTCCCGGGGCCCTGCGCGGGTTTCGTCCGGAGTCACCGGGCTCATCAGAGGGCTCCAATCCCCCGAGTGCGGAGGACGCCGCGGAAGACGCCGTAGCCGACGCGACAGGTTCCATCTCCGCCCGAACGCTCCTCAGCGGCAAAAGCACCGCGCGGGGCGGAATCGACAAAGAGGTCCTGTCCCACCATAGTACTCCTACTACCCAAATCATCTTTGATATACTGTATCGTACCCTTGCACAAGAGTCACCCTTGTACAAAGATGATCTGCAGCTTTGTGTGACGGCAGAAGACTCACGAACCTCGTCATGCTCGTCATTTCTCTCCCCTCGCCTTTCCTCTCACGCTCTGCCGCGGGCCGCCCTTCCTCTCTGTCCTGCTTTTTAAAAAACAAAACCTTCGCAGGGAGACGAAATGCGTATGGCCGCGTTAGAGGCCGCCCTGGATGTAACTTTGGCGGCGCTGTCAGCGTCGGATGGCGACTTTTCTCGTGCCAGGTATGCTAGTAATACTCGAAATACTAGGTCTCTTTGGCTTGATACTGGGCCTATTTTCAAGTATTGAGTGATGTGAGGCACCCTGACTTGCTCTCTGTAATGCACACATGGAAAGATGCATACAAAAAAAAACACAAACACACATACAGAGAGAGAGAGAGAGAGAGAGAGAGACGTACGTACGTATTTACATACATACAGAATACACGCGTTTGTGTATGTACGCACGTACGTACGCACGTGTGTGCATACATACATGCATACATGCATACATACAGCCACGGCAACAGCCCTTTGAACCCTCTGGCACGTTCCCACGAACTACCCGCCCAGTACTCACGCAAATGTCACAACCACTTGAAAACGTCATCCTCCACTTCTCCTCCTGCCTCGGATCATGTTGTGTCACAGATCGATAGGTTGCGTGTGAGTGAGTGAGGGAGTGTGTGTGTGCGTGTATAAACCTTGGATGATTTCGTGTCACAGATCGAAAGATTGTGTGTGTGTGTGTGTGTGCATACACACACACACACACCTTGGAAGATGTCATGTGAAAGATAGATAGATCTATATAAATCATATAAATAAAATTATGTGAGAGTACACCGTATGCTGCATGTTCCGTGCCCGACCGTGAAGCATATCTTATTTATTGTATTTGTTATTATTAATATTATTAATCATTATTATTATTACATTTCTCACAGTTTAGTTTACTCAAAGTTTAGTTATCTTGAAGTTAGCTCAAGACGCAATTATTACTGCTAGTGTTATGTGAGAGTACACGCGTATGCTGCATATGATTACTACTAGTGTTCTTATGTGAGAGTAAAGCTAAGCTGCATATTATTACTACTAGTGTTCATTTGTGAGAGTGAAGCTAACTGCATGTTGCGTGCTCGAACGTGGAGCATGTGAGATGCGATGTACGAACAGGGTTCTGTGTGTCTATTTCTGTATGCATGCGTGTGTGGGCAAGGTTCATGTATGTCTGTCTATGCGTGTATGCATGCGTGTGTGGGCTAAGTTGAAGCATGTATGTAGATGAAATTCAATAATAGGTGTGATAGCATGTGTAAGAATAATAGGTGTGTATGCATGTGTATGTATGCATGCAAGCATGTGTGTATAGGTGTGTATGAATGTGTATGTATGCATGTAAGCATGTGTGTATAGGTGCTGTTGGGCGTGCATACATATACTTACGAATAGTGAATGGTCTTTTACCAGACCGCTTCGGGTTTGGGGTTTAGGTTACTTGCATGCGCTGAGGCCGTTCCCCATCAGCTCTCTCTCTCTCTCTCTCTCTCTCTCTCTCTCTTTCTCTCTCTTTCTCTCTCTTTCTCTCTCTCTCTCTCTCTCTTTCTGTGGGAGCAGGCTTCTGCACTTCAGCGAAGGCGATGTGCTGCATGATGATGCCTCCTCCTCCTCTTCCTCCGGTTGCCATACAGAGAGAGAGAGATAGACGTGTGCGTGTATGGTCGTTCAGTCGGTTGGTGTCAGTGTCTTTTTGCTCATATGCATGTCTATGCACTGCTATATTATATTATATATATATATATATATATATATCCTCTGTTGGTGTCGGTGTCTTTTTGTTCATATGCATGTTCTGTACAGTGCTTTATTATATATATATATAATATATATTTATCCTCTGTTGGTGTCGGTGTCTTTTTGTTCATATGCATGTCTGTACAGTGCTGTACAATATATATATACGTTTCGTGTTTTAAACTTTGTGCGGGACACGTGTCTATGGCCTCTGATCATTTTGTTGAAGGGCACCATGTATGCGCGTGTGCGCGTGTGTTTGTATGTGCATGTTTGTACGGGGCTTGTGTCTAAGGTATCGCTGGGTGTTTTCTTTTTGGCACAGCACGGAGGTGCAGTGGTGTTGATGACTTCTTTTTAATTTTGGCAAGATGCGAGGATATGCCAGGTCCTGTATGCCCGCTGGCTCGGCTGCCAAGCCACATAACGTTTTTATTTTTTATTTTTTAGGGAGCGAGCAGGCGTTAGGTCCTGTAAGCCCTCTGTCTCGGCTGCCAAGCCACATAACCAACCTCGCCGCTTCTCCTCCAATCGCCCCGGTCTCACAGATCTCTCTTTTTCAATTTTGTTTTTTTAAAGTTTTTCCTCCTGCCCCTCCTCTGACCCCGGTGTCTCTCTCAGCAGTTTTGAAGTTTTTGTTTTTGTGTTATACCGCCCGTGTATCAGTTGCTGCTCTCCCTGAGGCGCGGCCGTGATGCGTGCGTGTGTGTGTGTGTGTTCAGAAGGAGGGCACCTCGTCAGAAATGAAGGCCATCTGTGAACAGATATGTGTACGCATGGGTGCCAATCCGTCCACGGCTCCGCGCGCCCGCGTGCCTGTAGAAGTTCACCAGGTGTTTGTGTGTGTGTGTGTGTGTGTGTGTGTAGCCACGCGGGCCTGTGTGTCTGGGAGCTCCAGCAGGTATATACATGTGCATACATGTGTGTGTGTGTGTGTGTGTACAAATATATGTAGCACACAAGTGTGTGCGTCTGTGTGCCACAAGAGTCATTAGGTGCATGCATTGTGTGTGTGCGTGTGCGTGCACTCCAGCAAGCGGAGGAGAGCGCCAAGGAGAAGGCGCAGCAGCAACAGCTCCTCCTTCTCCAGAAACAGCAGGTATACACGTTTTTAGATAGACACCGCCGTAACAGCTCCTCCTCCTCCTTCTCCTTCTCCTTCTCCTCCTCCTCCTCCTTCTCCTCCTCTTTTCCTCCTCCTCTTTTCCTCCTCCTCTTTTCCTCAAGCAATAGCTGACACCCACACCCACACCCACACAGTATGAGAGGCATCAGGCTGATCTGAAGGCGTTGTATGATGAGCAAGAACGCGTCAAGGCTGTACATTCTGAGCAACAGCGCGTTCACCAGCTTGCTGAGCAAGAGCGCTTGCGCCTCCTCCATGCGGTCTCTTTCTCTCTCTCTCTCTCTCCCCCCCCTCACACATCAAGCCTGTTTATGAAGAGAAGGAGCTCAAGAGCACGTCAGACGCAATGCTTATGTTATGAGTGTAACACCGTCTCTCTCTCTCTCTCTCTCTCTCTCTCTCTCTCTCCTCTCCCTCTGCGTGTTTGTATTGTCTGTTCCTTCTTTCTCTGCTTGAAGCACATGCTGTGTAGTAGTTAGTTGAACTAAACGATGTCATTCTCATGTTCCTTCTTTCTCTCCTTGAAGCACATGCTGTGTAGTAGTTAGTTGAACTAAACGATGTCAGTCTCATGTTCCTTCTTTCTCTCCTTGAAGCACATGCTGTGTAGTAGTTAGTTGAACTAAACGATGTCAGTCTCATGTTCCTTCTTTTTCTCCCATTCCCTCTGTGGCTTTCAGCATTTTTATTTAACGTTCTTGAATAATGTTTTGTACTATTGGCGAGTGAGTCTGCAGCAGCAGCAGCAGCAGCAGCAGCAGGAAACAGCATCTAGAGGAGGTGGAGGAGGAGGCACCTGCGCAGGTACAACCTAAACCCTAAACCCTGCGCAGGTATGACATTTGCCGCTCGATGATGAGACGATGATGAGACTAACCTATTATGCGACTAAAAGAGGCCTAGTATATCAAAAATATCTAGCGAGAATAGATCATGCTCCATCAGGCTTCTTGCGTCAACTAAAAGAGATCTAGTATGAGATATATTCTCACTAGGTCTCTTTTAGTCTCATACTAGGTCTCTTTTAGTCTCAATCAGACATCTTGCGTCAACCCTACCCAACACATATTCACGTATCACACTATCATGCACACACGCACACACACACAGCACACACACACACACACACACACACGTAGGTGAAAGACGGCTCACACACTTACCCTCAGACTTTCTCTGCGAGCTCATGTGCGGGCTCTACGTCCTGGGGCGAGGGGCAGTTGCGCCAGACACCTCCTTTTTCTTACACACACACACACACACACACTGGTCAAAGGCCACAGTTACCCTCTCATATGACATGTATCCTCCTCCTCATATGAGATGTATCCTCCTCCACACACACCCACGCAGGTCAAAGGCCACAGTTACCCTCTCATATGACATGTATCCTCCTCCTCATATGACATGTATCCTCCTTCACACACACCCACACAGGTCAAAGGCCACAGTTACCCTCAGACTTTCTCTGCGAGTTCATGTGCGGGTTCTATGGCCCATATGGCGAGGTGGTGAGGCATGAGGGGACGTGCACTATGCGCGGGTGCTCTCTGTCCAGCAGGTCTCTATCAAGCATCAGCATGTGTGTGTGTGTGTGTGTGTGTGTGTGTGTGTGTGTACATACATGTACATGTATGTACACACACAAACACACACACACACACACGCAGGTCACTAAAGAGTAACATGAGCAGCAGCAATGAGCCGCGCATTCTCGCTAGAGGGCCTGGAGTGCCGGTCGAGGTGTGTGACTAAAAGAGACCTATTATGCGACTAAAAGAGGCCTAGTATCGCTAGAGGGCTTGGAGTGCCGGTCGAGGTGTGTGGTCGAGGTGTGTGTGGGTGTGATTTCCAAAGCTGTGTGTTGTGTTTTTTTTTTCCCTGTCTCTGGGTCCGTCTCTGTCACTGTCCCTCGTTTTTTTCAAAGAGGGACAGTGACAGAGACAGACAAAGAAACATCCACTCCTCCATCCCGCTCTCTTGTCTCTCGCGCGCACGCTCTCTCTCTCTTTCTGAGCACGCCAATACTCATGCACGCGCAAACAGAACCGCACACAAACACACAGAAGCGCAGGCACAATGATTTTTTTTTGATTTTTTTTTATACAAACATGTACACATACACACAGAATGGTTGGCACACCGAAGTTCCTGAGAGGGAGGAGTTTAGTTATCGGCAGGTATTATGCATACAACCTAAACATTGCGCATCCTAAATAGGCACTTCTTAATATGAGACGCTTAGCAAGAAGTTAGGGGTTTTGTTGTATTATGTATGGGCAGGTTTTGGGCAGAAGATTGAAATAGGAAATTCTAGGGATGAAACACAGACTGGAGTGCCGGTTTGGGAGTTTTTTCACAGCAAGAGTGCCTGATTAGGAGTTTTTCATAACAGGAGTGCGCGCCGAGTGTCTTTGCCTACATGTGTATAGGACTCTCATACATATATATGCATGAATGTATGATAGTATATGTGTACATATACAATATACGCGTATTCATGTACACTAAACGCATATAGGAGCAGCAGGAGTGCGCTTCAAGTCTTCTTACATTCGATAGTATATGAGTCCACATACACTATACGCGTATTCATATACACTAAACGTGTATAGGAGCAGCAGGAGTGTGCTTCGAGTCTTCTTACATTCAGCCCGTTGTCGAACACATCACATTCCTCCGCTGTCCTCAGTGGGTACGCCATTTGTATATGTATGTATATATATATATACATACACATACTCACATATACGTCCCATTCCTCCGCTGTCCTCAGTGGCTACGCTATGTGTATATGCATGTTATATATAAACATACACACACTCACATATACGCAGCTGTCCTCAAACCCCTGACTTATTTTTGACAGAGGGAGGGGGGGGGGGGCGGATGAAAGAAAGAAAGAGTCCGTCCAACTTCATTTGAAACAAATTATTCTCCCCCTCTCTAGGGAGAGAGAGCTGGTTTATATTAGTTAAGACAGAGATGATAGAGGGAGAGCGCTTGAGAGAGTGAGAGAAAGAGTGACAGAGGGAAAACGTGCACGAACTCGACAGTGGTTCTAGGGAGAGAGAGCTGGTTTATATTAGTTAAGACAGAGATGATAGAGGGAGAGCGCTTGAGAGAGTGAGAGAAAGAGTGACAGAGGGAAAACGTGCACGAACTCGACAGTGGTTCTAGGTACAATCTCACTATATCTGTCTCTCTGTTTGTTTTGCGTGTGCGTGTGTGTGTACAGCATCGTGTGTTTATTTTGTGCACATACCCTTACTTATGTTATGATTCCATTATTTATGTGCACATACCCTTCTGTATGTGCACATAACCGCTCTCTTCAGTTTAGGGTTTATGGCACAGGGGTGTTTGTGTGCACATACACCCTCTCTTAAGTTTATCTTCTCCCTCTCTTTCCTCCCTCTCTTTCCGTTTCTCTCTCTCTCATCTTCTAATTCCTAACAAAACTCTCTCCCCTCTGACTCTAAGAACGCAGATGAACAGCACAATCAAGACGCACAAACTAACCCAAATCCAAAACCCCCCACCCCTCCTCAGTATGCAGATGAACAGCACAATCAAGACGACGATGATGCCGTCACCCGTGTCCCATGATTCATCCGTTGTCATCTCACCCATCGGAAAAAGGTCTCTAAAAAAATGAAAAAAACAGGCCTCTCACAAAAAAAAGCGTGCTGTCACCCGTGTCCCATGTCTCATCCATGGACACTCTCTCACCCAGCAAGAAATAGGTCTCTCAAAAAAAATATGCCTCTCAAAAAATATGCCTCTCAAAAAAAAATATGCTGTCACCCGTGTCCCATGTCTGATCTCAGAACGCTCTCTCACCCAGCAAGAAATAGGTCTCTCAAATAAATAAATAAAATATTATTACAGCGTCGCTGGTTTTGGCCCATGGAGGTGGTAACATTTAAAAAAAATCCCTTTTTATATTTTTTTAAACAAAAAACAAAAGCAGCGGCGCTGCATTTGTCCTATGGGGGGTGGGAGGCGAGCGTGCGCAGGCAGTGGATATCTACCAGACTCTTGTGCCCTCTCCTGCCCAAGTGTGTGACAAAGGGGTCCGTGTTCTCCTCTCTGCCTCCTCTCTCCCTCCTCTCTCTATCGCTCTCTCGCGCGCGAGCTCGCTCTCACTCTCTTCTTGCACCTGCATGTGCCTGCATGATCATTTATATGCCAACATGTGTGTGTGTGTGTGTGTGTGCGATTGACGTGTGTGGGTGTGGGTGTGAAAGAACAATCGCTGTCCTCACACGTAGGTAGGCGTAGTGTGTGTGCGTGTGAAAGAGCGATGTAAAGTAGGCGTTGTGTGTGTGCGTGTGAAAGAGCGAAGGCTGTCCTCACATATTTCAGGACTGCAAACCTCTTTCACACGCACACACACTACGCCTACTTTACTACTTTTCCTAGTAGTAAACGCACACACTACACCTACTTTACTAATGTGTGGACTGCAAACCTCTTTTCACACACGTGTGTGTATGCCTAAATATCATAAACATGTGTATATGCCTACATGAAGACACGGTGTCAGGAGCAGCAGCGCAGCAGCGATGCGCTGCGCAAACGCTCACGCGCACGCGCACGCCAGCGCTTTCTTTCTAGAGCTGAGGAGGAGGAAACATGCATGCCATGTGAGGAGGAGAACCTTTGCACACGCCTGTGAGCGCGTTCTTTCGAGCGAGCGCGAGCGCCTTCTCTTTATCCTCACACATATGTATATGCCCCATGTACAGGCATCACCCAACCTAAACCCTAAACCCCAACAGGCATCACGTAACATGAAGCAGCTGCGCAGCAGTGATCCACTCGGCAGTTCGCAGGAAAGTTATCCCTGACATGTGTGTGTGTGGGTGTATGTGTGTGTGTGTGTGTGTGTGTGTATCCCTTGACCCTAAACGCTCGCAGGAAAGTGGCCCCCTGCCATGCTATTCGCTTGCAAGCATCCTCCTCCTCACATGATTTGCATGCATCCTCCTCCTCAGGAAAGTGACCCCCTGTCACGCTACTCGCTTGCAAGTGTGTCAGAAGATTTTGGCCAGGCCAGCGTCGCAAGTGCTCCTTCCAAGGTCTCTCTCTCTCTCTCACTCACTCTCTCACTCTCTCTGTCTCTCTTCTCTCTCTCTCTCTCGCTTGCCAGCGTGTCTGAAGATACTGTTCAAGATTGTCATGTCATGTGTTGGTGAGATCAGTCACTCTCCAGTGACGCACACACGCACACACACTCTCTCTCTGTCACACACACACACACACACACACACACATACACTCTCTCTCACACACACACTCTCTCACACACACGGACGCACGCACAGGCTCTACTAGGAACGGTGCCATTTCGGGCAATCATCCCACAGGCAAAAGCGGCCATGGCGCCACCAGGCTTCAGGTTCGTGGTTCGTCAAGACTTGCCCATGTCTGTGTAGTAGTTAGTTGAACTAAACGATGTCAGTCTCAGGTTCGTGGTTCGTCAAGACTTGCCCATGTCTATCCATAGAGAATACACTTCTTCTGTAGAGAACACATTTTTTCTGTTCGGAATACAGGCTTCAGGCTCAAGACTTTCCCATTTCTGATTTTTGAAAAGGTCGCACCCTAGCCTACTTATGTTCTAGAGCGAAAAGCTAGGATAGGCTGAAGCACATGCTGTGTAGTAGTTAGTTGAACTAAACGATGTCAGTCTCATGTTCCTTCTTTCTCTCATTGAAGCACATGCTGTGTAGTAGTTAGTTGAACTAAACGATGTCAGTCTCATGTTCCTTCTTTCTCTCCTTGAAGCACATGCTGTGTAGTAGTTAGTTGAAC
>Ga0315899_10009594_pt1 | contig 10392 bp, 6 predicted proteins | sample LakEriMetagenome_2_FD_203518 | JGI IMG/M metagenome (GOLD analysis project Ga0315899, IMG submission 203518) | Freshwater fungal communities from buoy surface, Lake Erie, Ohio, United States - Buoy 4 MA112 | ecosystem: Environmental > Aquatic > Freshwater > Lake | place: USA: Lake Erie, Ohio...
TGGCCGAAACAGTTTACAGCCAACCGCGCGATCTTTTGGAAGAAGTGGTGAGCGATGTATTGAGGGCTTTCAAGGCCGAATGGCCGGAATGGACCTTTGAAGTGGGCCTTACCAAAACCAATCCCCCGATCCAACTGCCCCAAGGCAGCTCGACCTTGCGGATCCCGGCATCCCGGGTGACCCTGCGGTGCAGCGATCTCTAGGGGCCCTTTATCTTTGGCCTGTCACCCCAGAACCCCAACGCCCTATGGCTATTCAAACTGCAGAGCGCTCTTCAGCGCAGGATGCTTCCGAGAACCCCATCTACCAACGGCATATGGCCGCCTACCTAGCGGCTGTACCCTATATGAAGGGTTCGGTTCTTGAATTGGGCTGCGGGGAAGGGTACGGAATGGCTCTCTTGGCCAAACACTGCGATCAATACCTGGGCGTGGACAAGCACCCCGTACCCAACTTGCATATACCGCCCCAAGCCCGCGTTATGCAAGCCACCTTTCCCCCGTTGGGAGGTATCAACTCCAACCAGTTTGACGCCGTGGTCACTTTTCAGGTCATTGAACACTTGGAGGATGATCAGGCCTTTTTGAAGGAAATTCATCGTGTCCTGAAACCAGGCGGGGTGCTCTTGCTGACCACCCCCAACCGCCTCATGTCCTTGACCCGCAATCCTTGGCATGTGCGGGAATACGATCCGACCTCCATGAAGCAATTGCTGGAATCTGTTTTTGGTCGTGTGGACCTTCAAGGCGTTTTTGGGAATTCCGTTGTTATGGAATACTACGAACAAAACAAAGCCTCGGTGCAAAAGCTGACTCGCTGGGATTTTCTAAATCTGCAGCACCGATTGCCTCGCCGTTGGTTGCAAGTACCTTATGATTTAGCCAATCGCCTCAACAGGCGAAATCTGCGCCAGGCGAATACCGGCCTTGTCAGCCGTATCCGATCCGAGGATTACCCGATTGCCCCTCTTAGCGACCGCGCCTTGGATTATTTTGCTCTATGTTACAAATAGGAAAACCTGCAGGCGTTTGGGGTCGTTGGGCCTTGCCTACGCTTTTGGTCCTGGTTTCCCTTTTGAATGCTTGTCGAGATAACCCATCCCTACCCTTGCCTCAAGACCCCACGCCTCCTTACCCCGCCTATGGCACACCGTTTGGTGGGGTTCCCGATACCAGGGACATGGTTATGTATGAAGTTAACCTGCGCGCTTACAGTAGCGTAGGCAATATCCAGGGAGTCATTGATCGCCTGGATTCTATCAAATTACTAGGCGTCAATGTGTTATGGCTTATGCCTTTGCATCCCGTCGGCGTGCTCAAAGGCATCAATTCTCCGTATTGTGTTCGGGATTACAAGGCGGTAGGGGCCGAGTACGGAACCTTGGAGGATTTACGCCGCCTCACCGATGCGGCCCATGCCCGCGGTATGGCAGTTCTGATGGACTGGGTCGCCAATCACACGGCCTGGGATCATCCCTGGATGGCCAACGATGGGTGGTACACCCAAAACAACCAAGGCCAAGTAGTGCACCCCCCCGGTACCAATTGGTTGGATGTAGCGGACTTGAATTATTCCAACCAAGCCATGCGCGATGCCATGCTAGACGCCATGCTCTATTGGATCTACCAAGCCAATATCGACGGTTTCCGTTGCGATTATGCGGACGGGGTGCCCTTTGATTTTTGGGAAACAGCCTGGGCACGCCTGCGGTCCATCCCCGGCCGACGCCTGATTCTCTTTGCCGAAGGCAGTCGCTCCGATCATTTCCAGGCCGACTTTGATCTCAACTTTGGCTGGTCCACCTACAACGCACTCAAGCAAGTTTGGCAGGGCCAAAGCCCTTCGGTTTACCTCAACGCTCGACTGAACCAATCCCAAAGCTCCCCACCGACCAAAGCCTGGCTGCAATTCACCACCAACCACGACGAATCGGCTTGGGACGCCACCCCTGTGGTCTTGTTTGGTGGCCAAAAAGGAGCCCTCGCCGCCTCTGCGGTGTCCCTGATGGGCGGTGGGCCTCAGCTCCTGTACGGGAGCCAGGAGGTCGGTATCGAGCAGAATCTTCCTTTTTTTAGTCGGCAACCCATTCCCTGGAACCAAAATCAGCCGATGCAAACGGCGTATCGACGGCTCATGGCTTGGTACCAAGCCCACCCTTCGGTTCGCTACGGAAGCACGCTGTCCTACCCCCACCCGGATCTGATTTGCCTCCAGAAGCAAGTCGGATCGGATACCACTTTGGCCCTTATCAATGTGAGGAACCGCGCGGTCACCTACAATGTACCTCCTGCGCTGCGTTCTGGACCCTGGACCTGCGCCCTGGCCGGCCCCCTCAACAGCCCCGTCCCAAGTGGGCCGGAACTATTGCCAGCGAACATCACGCTGCAACCCTACGAAGGACGATTTTTTGAACGCTAAATCGGGCATGCCTACACGCCCGATATCCGGCCACTTGCGGCGCCGTGTTTGGTTCTCCCTCATCTTGGTGGGATTGCTGTTCGGATTGGGGCTACTGGGTTGGTTCAGTCTGCGGCATCGCTTGTTGGATTATGCCTGGACACAAGCCATCCAACGTTCCGAAAATCTAGGCTATCAATTAACATCGAAGCGACTGGAATTCAGTGGTTTTGCGACCCTACAAATCCATGATTTGGCGGTGACATATCAACAGAAACCCTTGGTCACCGTGGCGGAGATGACAGCCAAGCCAGCCTTGTTACGACTCCTGACCGGAGAAATTCGTTTGCAAGCCCTGCACCTGCGTGGATTACGCCTGCAGGCCGTTCAAACGGGGTCCGTCTGTAACATTTGTCCTCTCCTCAAGCCAACCCAAGATTCCACGGTATCGGAAACCACCCCAAAATCCCCGATCAACCAAAGGATTTATGATTTTGCCACCCATGTATTGGATCGCCTACCCCCTGATTTTCAAATCAAAGACTCGTATGTATCGTACCGGAACGATACCTTAATCACCAGCGTAGGCCTGCCCTTTTTGACGTATCAAAGCAACCAAATCAACGGTCGATTGAAGGTTCGTGAAAATCAGGAGAGCGGCGCCGTGCAGCTCGAAGGAAATTTGGACCGAAGCAGCATCACCGGGACCCTGCGGTTGACCCCCATGGGTCAGAAAACTTTTTTTGTGCCCTGGGTCCAGCGGAAACTAGGTCTGACATTGGGATTAGGAAACAGCGTTCTGACAATTAAAGAATTTGTTATGGAAAAGGGCGTCTTGAGTTGGGATGCCCATGGAAGAGCCACCGGAATCCAAGTCCAGCATCCACGGCTTTCGGCCGATGCCGTCCATCTGCCTCTTTTGTCCGGTCGTTTCAAAGGCCGAGCCGGGGCCGACTTCGTGGAAGTGGATAGCGGCACGGTTTTTCGGATGAACCGCCTGCCGGTTCGGGTCTATGCCCTGGCCGATCGGGGACCTGACGCTCGATGGGATTTGCGCTTGACCACCGCTTGGAGCCCCGCGACCGTTTTTCTAGCCAGCCTACCGCAGGGCCTCTTTGACAAAACCCGGGGGATGCAAGCACGAGGTCAGCTGCGCTTCCGCTTTTCACTGCAACTCGAGGACCAAGCCCCGCAACAATGCCGACTTCGCAGTGCCCTGGATCAAAAAGGCTTCCAAATCATCCGTATGGGATCCACCGATCTACGTCGAATGAACGGCCCCTTTGAACATACCGTCATGCGCAACGGGCAGCCCCAACGAAGCATCACCGTAGGCCCTGGTAATCCCTACTATACCCCCTTGGATCGCATCCCTTTGGCCATGCAACAGGCTGTTATGACGGGTGAAGACGGGGATTTCTATCAACACAAAGGCTTTTATCCCGAAGCATTTCGCCGCAGCCTTGCCCAGAACTACCGACAAGGCAAATTTGCCCGCGGGGGCAGCACCATCACGATGCAGCTCGTCAAAAATGTCTTTTTGCATCCACGCAAAACCATTGCCCGCAAATCCGAAGAGTTCTTGTTGACATGGCTGATCGAAAATCAACGGCTAACCACCAAAACCCGCATGATGGAGGTTTACCTGAATGTGATTGAATTTGGCGAAAATGTCTGGGGGATTGGGGAAGCATCTCGTCATTATTTTGATAAGTCCCCTTCGGAACTTGACCCCATTCAATGTGTTTTTCTGGCGGGTCTGGTACCGCGACCCCGGGTTCTTCAACATTTGTTAGAGCCCGATGGCAAGGTGTCGCCTCGCAACGGAATTTATACCGCCATCAGGGATCGTTTTTATCGTCGAGGTTGGTTGCCGGTCGAAGACTCCACCCGTCGAGATGTGGGGCTGCGCCCCTCGGTTTATCGCCATCTGGCGGTCCCGGATAGCACCCTGCTCCTCCATCCCCTGGACTGGGACGAAGAAGACCTGGAATAAACTAGGCTTGGGACTTGCGACCCAACCGCGTTTGTTGTTCGGCCAACCAATGCAAGGCCTCGAGCGGGGTCAAATCATTGATATTCAATTGACGCAAGGCGTCAGCCAACTTGCCTTCGGCTGGATCACCGGATTCAAACAATTGCAATTGAAGGGGGCGGGTCGAACGGGAACCCGCGCTTGGGGTATCCGGGTCTGAACCCGGGATATCCCGACCGGCTTCGAGGCCTGCCAAGACCGTTCGAGCCATGTCCAAGACAGCGGGTGGTACACCGGCCATGCGGGCGACATGCAATCCAAAACTATGGGAGGAGCCTCCGGGTCGAAGGATCCGAAGGAATTGCAAATGATCCCCTTCACCGGCCACCGACACATGGTAATTGGCCATGCGGGGATAGAGGGAGGCCATCCGATTGAGTTCGTGGTAATGGGTTGCAAAGAGGGTCTGAGGCCGTAGCCGGGGATGCTCGTGCAAATAGGCTGCTACAGCCCAAGCCAGACTGATTCCGTCGTAGGTGGATGTGCCACGACCTATTTCATCCAATAACAAAAGACTTTCTCCCGTCATATGATGCAAAATGGTTGCCATCTCTTGCATTTCGACCATGAACGTGGATTCACCGGCTGCCAAATTATCCGAGGCCCCAACGCGAGTGAACAACTTATCCACCAAGCCGATTTCGGCCGATTGGGCGGCCACGTAGCAGCCAACCTGTGCCATCACCACCATCAATCCCGTTTGCCGTAACAAGGCCGACTTGCCCGCCATGTTGGGCCCCGTAATCATCCAAATTTGTTCCTTTTCGGGATGCAGGTCAAGGTCGTTGGGGACATAAGGCTGCGATGCCGGCAAGAGGCGCTCCAGAACAGGATGACGCAAAGCCTGAACACGGATACCCGCATGTTGACTTAGTTGGGGTCGGTGGTAGCTCCGCTGAAGAGCCAGATTCCCAAAGCCCAAAAGAACATCCAACGAAGCGAGGAGGGAAGCCGTCTGCTGCAAGCGGGGCACCTCTTTGGATGCCTGATGTTGGAGTTCCACGTAAAGCGATGATTCCAATTCCTGCATACGATGGTCCGCGGTCAAGTACCTTTCTTCGAAGGCCTTCAATTCGGGCGTAATGTACCGTTCGGCATTGACCAAGGTTTGCTTTCGGATCCAATTCAAAGGAACCTTGTCTTTGTGGGCGTGGGTTACTTCCAAATAAAACCCAAAGACCTGGTTGTAATTGATTTTGAGGGAGGGAATGCGTGTTCTTTGGATCTCGTCCTGAACCATCTGTTGCATGGTGCCCTTGGCGTCTTCTTTCAAGGAGCGAAGCTCATCCAATTCAGGATGATAGCCCTCCCGGATGACCCCCCCTTTGGAAAGAAGAGCAGGAGCGTTATCGCTCAAGGTGTTATGAATACGATCCTTCAAGTCTTCGCAGAGATCCATTCCCTGCAACCAGGGCTGCCAGGGGGCCGACGCATCCCCGGACTTGAGCAGGTCGCAGACCGCAGAGGCCGCCTCGAGGGAACGAGCCACCTGAACCATTTCACGGGGACCACAGCGCAAAACCCCGACCCGGGCCGCCATACGCTCCAAGTCCCCGACTCCTTCCAGGACCCTGCGGAGCTCCTCGCAAATCTCTGGATGCGCTACCAGGTAATCCACCACCCGCAATCGTTCTTCGATTGCCTCGAGGGAGCGCAATGGGAAGGCTAACCAACGCCGAAGCAGTCGTTGCCCCATCGGCGTAACGGCATCATCCAGGCAAGTTGCCAAAGACATCCCCCCGCTTTGTTGGGGTTCCAGTAATTCCAACGTCTTGAGGGTAAAAGGATCCATCCAAAGGGACTCCCCAGGATCCAACCTGGATAAACCCGCCAAAGGCAAGGGGCCATCCCGCCGGGTTTCGTTCAGGTAATGGAGGACGGCTCCGGCCGCCATCAGGGCGGCATCCATGCCCTCCAGTCCAAAGCCCTTGATGGAACGACTTTGAAATTGTCGTTCGATTCTTTGGCGTGCACTATCGCTTTCCCATACCCAATCCTCCAACCACTGCCAAGCCCATGCTTCTCCAAATTGGGCTTTTAACGCTGTCTTTCCTTGTTTGCTGCCCAGAACTTCCCGGGGCGCATACCGTTGAAGCAGGCCGATCGCTTGATCCGGGTCCACCTGCGTTGCCTGAAAGGACCCGGTGCTAGCGTCGCAAAAGGCCAAGCCCACCAGGCCTCCAGCTGCGATATACACCGCCGCCAAATAATTGTTACGAGAATGGTCCAGCAACGAATCGCTAAAAGCAACGGCGGGAGAAACCAATTCGGTCACCTCTCTTTTGACAATCCCTTTGGCGGCCTTGGGGTCCTCGGTTTGATCACAAACCGCCACCCGCAGGCCGGATCGCACCAAACGAGGCAGGTACTGATCCAAGGAATGATGGGGGAAACCCGCCAGGGCTGTTTCGGAGGCTGCGCCGTTCGCGCGTTTGGTCAGGGTGATGCCCAGGACTTTGGAACATTGGACCGCATCTTCCCCAAAGGTCTCGTAGAAATCCCCCACCCGAAAAAGCAGAAGGGCCCCAGGGTAACGAGCCTTGATTTGGGCGTATTGCTTCATCAAGGGCGTTTCGCTAGCGGACTTGGCCGACATATCTGGAAAGGGTTATGGACGAAGATTGGATCGACTCTCGAAGGGACCTCAGGGGGCAATGGAATCGGATGGGCGCTTGAGGAAACGGCCAAGGCTTCGTAGGTTTGGTTGATTTCGTCCAAGACCCCCAAAACGAACCCGTGCGCCTCAAGACCATGCCCGAACTGAACCGACCTGATCTGGACCAGTTCAAAAATAACCCCAAAATTCCTGTCGTGGCTGTGCTATGCAATCTGCGTAGTTTGCAGAATGTCGGGAGTATTTTCCGAAGTGCCGATGCCTTTGCTCTCAAAGAACTGATTCTCTGTGGCTTCACCGGCCATCCCCCACACCGGGATATCCACAAGTCCGCCTTGGGAGCCGAAAAAACCGTACCCTGGAGGGGATGGGAGCATCCAGAGGAGGCCCTGATTCATTTGAGATCCGAAGGATACACCCTGGTGGCCGTCGAACAAGCCGAGCCGTCGGTACCCCTAACCGAGTGGACTTGGAACGGGCATCAACCCCTGGCATTCGTCTTTGGAAACGAGGTCGATGGCGTGGACTCGGAGCTCTTAGCCCTTTGCGATTGGGCCCTTGAGATTCCCCAATGGGGTTCCAAACACAGCCTCAATGTCTCGGTATGTGCAGGGATTCTATTTTGGGAGGCTGCACGGCGGGCCATGGGCTGAGGCCCACTCCCCCCGATCAGGTTCCACAGAACGTTTGATACCCCGCATCACCGTGTTGGGGCGGTTGATTCAAGTGCTTGAATTGATCGTGACGTTGGTACGGATTCTCCATCGCAGTCCTAAGTTCATCCCACAATCCGGTGCTTCCATGCAGCACCCTTTGGTCCAGAGCCTGTTCCACCCAATGATTCCGAGGAATCACGGAGGGGTTGTTTTCCTGCATACGATGCAAAGCAGCGGAAGCCCCCCCTTCGGATTCCCCCAATGCCCTTAACCAACCTGACAACCAAGCCCCCGAGGGAAGGCTCTGAGGATTCGCATTGAAGATCGAATCCAAATCCAGCGAAGACCCCGAATCCTTGGAGGACCCTCCCTCCATCGTCTCCGCAAGGATCTTTTCTAATTCCAAATAGACCAAGGCATAATCAGGCTGTTGGACCGATAGCCACGACTGCCATTCCTCCACCAAGGCCGGAACGCGATCGTCCCCATGACCCTTGGCAGGATCCAAGCCCAACTTTCGAAAGTGCATCCTCGTCTGGGCCTCCTGGCATTGGGCTCGAAAACGATCCAAAAGCCCCCTGGCCACCGGCATCGCATTTGTCGTGTTTCCATCATCCGCCAACAAAGGCAAAAGACACGATAACAAAACACTCGCGTTCCATTCCATCACCTCCACTTGGTGACCCCAAGCGTAACGACCCTGTGTATCAATGGAGCTAAAACTTCGGTTTAAATCGTAGGCATTCACAAAGGCACAGGGGCCCAGGTCCATCGTCACCCCTAGCAAACTAATGTTATCGGTATTAAGAACACCATGCACAAAACCGATGCGCATCCAATGCGCCAAGAGCTCGGCTTGTCGCAAAGACCATTCCTCAAAGAAGGCCACAACCGCCTCTGGACGCCATGAACTTGGCCTATAAAGACTCATTTCTCGGCCCAAGGAAGCCTCCTTCGCCCAGTATTGGGTGGTTCTTTGAAGGACCGCCCCGGCATAGAGGGCATAGTCATGCGGATTCAAAGCGCGGATGGCGTATTCCAACGTGCCAATTCGAACATGGTGAGGAGCAACGCGAACGAGGACACCCCCCCTTTGGTCGTAATCCCTCCAGACCTTGTGAGGGGTTTCTAGAACCATCAATGAACGGGTTGTGGGCACGCCCAAACCATGCAAAGCTTCGCTAATCAGGAATTCACGCAACATGGAACGCAGGGTCGCTTGACCATCCCCACGGCGCGCAAAGGCGGTGGGACCGCTCCCCTTGAGATGAATATCATAACATTGGTTGGAGGCATTCTGCCATTCGCCAACGAGCAAGGCCCTTCCGTCTCCTAACATCGTAAAATGCCCGTATTGATGACCCGCATAGGCCATGGCGAAGGGATGCGGGGCCTGCTTCATCCAACGCTCCACATCGCCCCCGTCGATGATATCCGAACCCATGCCCCATTCTTCCAGGAGACGCTTGTTAAGACAAGAAACCTTCATCCCGGACCAATCCGGCTCGGGTTGATCAACCCCCAAGGGCGCGGAGGACAGCGCCAGGCTCAAACCCCGGTAGTCGCCGCGCCAGAAACTCAACGGTACTTGAGAGCTATCCCCAACATAAAATGCCTTGGAGCCATGTAGCGGGCCGGGTTATCAGGGGGTAAACCGCGGGAGCGCGCATCGCGAGGATCCAAAAAGGCAGGGTCCCGCCAACTGGAAGGGACTGGGTCGCCGGGCTCCCAAGCTCTTCCGGTCACCGGGTTGGGTATGATGGCGTTCAAGCGATTCATTAGATTGGTCACCTGCAATGAGAATTCCCAACGAAAATCCCCTTTGTTCCACCATTTGCGCAACGAAAAATCCATCCAGCGCTGACTCTCCCCCAAGGCAGACCACAAAGCCTCGGGGCGGGGGTCTCTCTCATAGATGGGCCGGCCTGAAACCGGCTCCACTCCTTGAAAAGTAAACGGCGTATAGCGTCGGCCGGAACGAAGCACCCCCTCCAGGTACAAAGACCAATGGTTGAGAAAAGAGGATCCCCACAAACCCCGCTTGCGGTCCAAGGTCAGGATCACATTGCCTTTGATATCGTAAGGTGCATCCCAGGCCAAAAAAGTCTCTTTGGTATCCTGCCGATTACCGGTGTTCAGGATGGAAGTCAAGGCCTCGCTCGCCGAAGAACTCTGACCGCGGGCAACCATATAAGCCGCGGATACTTGGGACTGGAACCAATTCCCAATCCGCTTGAAATAACCCAATTCCAAACCCCGAATGCGGGCATAATCCGAATTAATTCGAAGCGTCCGCGTGACTTCCCGGCCGGTAAAATCCCGAATCTGGGTCGAGGCCGCGGTAATAAAATCGTATTTGTCTTTCCAATAGGCTGTTACCGTGAGGGCATCGTTGGGCGTTAGCTGGGTCCGCAGCCCCAACTCGTAGGAAATATCCATTTCGGGGTTAAGGTCCGGGTTGCCAACGCGGGCCAAGACCGATCGATCCTGGTACAAAGGATTCAAGCCTTGATACATCCAACTGGGATGCGGCATCACCATGGCATGGTTGTAATTAAAATAAAGGACCTGGTTTTCGCGGATTGGAAAGGAAGCCGAAAGCTTGGGGAGCAGGCGAGCTTTGGTCCGAAGGCCCATAACATTAAAAGTATTCTGAAGGTAATCGGCCCGGATTTCGTCTCGGATGGGAG
>Ga0315899_10009595_pt1 | contig 10390 bp, 8 predicted proteins | sample LakEriMetagenome_2_FD_203518 | JGI IMG/M metagenome (GOLD analysis project Ga0315899, IMG submission 203518) | Freshwater fungal communities from buoy surface, Lake Erie, Ohio, United States - Buoy 4 MA112 | ecosystem: Environmental > Aquatic > Freshwater > Lake | place: USA: Lake Erie, Ohio...
TGGGACACCCGTGCCGGTCGGATCGCGCTGGAGATCCCGAAGCTGCACAAGGGCAGCTACCTGCCGAGCTTCCTGGAGCCAAGGCAGACGGCCGAGAAGGCGCTCGTGGCCGTGATCCAGGAGGCCTACGTTCAGGGCATCTCCACCCGATCGGTGGATGACCTGGTGAAGGCCATGGGCGCGGGCGGCATGTCCAAGAGCCAAGTGAGCCGTCTGTGCGGCGAGATCGATGAACGCGTGAACGCCTTTCTGACCCGTCCCTTGGAGGGCGCGTGGCCCTATCTCTGGCTCGATGCCACCTACATCAAGGTCCGCGAAGGCGGTCGCATCGTCAGCCGTGCGGTGATGATCGCCGTTGCGGTCAACGAAGACGGCAAACGCGAGGTTCTGGGCGTCGCCACCGGCCCCTCCGAGGCCGAGGCGTTCTGGACCGGGTTCCTGCGCAGTCTCGCCGACCGTGGCCTGCGGGGCGTGAAACTGGTCATTGCCGACGACCACAAGGGTCTTGGGGCTTGCTGCAAGACGTGTGTTCAACGCGAGCCACCAGCGCTGCCGCGTTCACTGGATGAGGGACGCCCTCGCGCATGCCCCGGCCAAGAGCAGCCCGGCCGTCGCGGCGATGCCGAAGACGATCTTCGCGCAGGACACCAAGGCCGAAGCGGAAGCCCAGTGGGCTGTCGTTGCAGACGTTCTGCGCGACAAGCAGCCCAAGCTCGCGGCGATGATGGATGCCTTCCGCGACGATGTGCTGGCCTACATGGACTTTCTCAAGGAACACTGGACGCAGATCACGAGCACGAACCCGCTCGAACGGATCAACCGCGAGATCAAGCGCAGGGCCGACGTGATCGGGATCTTTCCGAACGACGAGGCCATCGTTCGGCTGGTCGGGGCACTCATGCTGGAGAGCATCGACGAATGGGCGGTGGCACGACGCTACATGTCGCTTGAACGCCTCGCCCGCGTCACCGACAATCCCTCCGTCAGGCTGCCCGCCGTGGCCGCCTGACAAGGCTCAGACCTCTGCGGAGGTCGGCGCTCCTACACCACTGGTTGGGACACGATCTGCAGCAGAGTCCAGTCGGTTCAAAAACCACCTTAGCACGATTCAGGGTTGACTGAGTTTCTTGCAGAATTAATGTAAAATTTCTGCAAGGTGTATTTCAGATGAAGGAATGCCGCTGTGCAGGCCTGTGCCCGGTTCGGGGACAATGATTTTCACTTAACCAGTGAGGCGAATATGAGTACGGAAGATCAGACGGGTTCCCCCGTCCCGCAGTCGATGAAGCATTATGTCGATCTCGCAGCCGCTCAACTTGAGGAGGGTGCGCCGATCGACAAATCTGCCCCCGGCGTGCAAGAGTTTCTGGACATGCTGGAAGTTCACTTTGGCGGCGGTGGCGGCGGCGGCGGCGGCGGCGGCGGCAACGATGGGAACGAAGGCGATGAAGGGAACGAAGGCAACGAAGGCGACGAGGGCGACGAAGGCAACGAAGGCAACGAAGGCGACGAGGGCGACGAAGGCAACGAAGGCAACGAAGGCGACGAGGGCGACGAAGGCAACGAAGGCAACGAAGGCGATGAGGGCAACGAAGGCAATGAGGGTGACGAACTTGCCGGCGTTTACACCTACGTCCAGCAGATTGTCGCTGCGGTTGCCAACGCTGTCGTGACAGCAGACGTGGTGACCTTCGGCGGGCCGGTCGTTGCCTCGAAAGGTTCGGGCGGCGGCGAAAGCGGCAACGCCTGAGGCAAGTCGAAGACCTTTCCCCTTGCCGATGCGTCCGGCAGGGGGATTCATTCGAAAGACATGGCGCGGTCGTCGGCGGGTGCAGTTGGCTCAACGAAACCCTCGCGCTAGTTGCCGTTTTCTGTGGAGAGAAACACGATGACTGACACAAGCCTGATCGACAGTTTCGGCACGGCAGAGAGTTTGGCCGCCCAGATCGCCGAGGCGGTGAGCGAGAACAAATATTTCCCGACCCAGGTTTTTTCATTTCAGATTCCCGACGCCGCGGCGACGGCCCTGAACGACCGGCTTCTGGCCCTGATCCGATCAGAGCGCGATCGTGATCAGATGGGGATTGAACGGTCGAACTTCCGGGCGCTTGGCGGATGGCACAGCCACAACAACTTGCACCTTGATCCGACATGGTCGGCCCTGACGCAGTTGGTCGAAACCGTGGGCGACAGCATTTCCGGCGCAAACGGCTATGACCCGGCTTACCGGCTGAAGATTGGAACCATGTGGTCGATCATCAACGCTCCAGGCAGCTTCAACAATGCACATGTGCATCCGGGCTGCCTGTGGAGCGGCGTCTATTACGTGCAGACTCCTAAGGGCTGCGGCAACATCGAATTCACCGATCCGCGGACTGCGGCGATCATGGCCGCGCCACATTACATCCGCGACAAGCGCAAGCCGCAGTCGAACTGGTCGAAGGTGGTGTTCGAACCTGTCGCCGGAAAGCTGCTGGTATTTCCCAGCTGGCTTTACCATGCGGTAACCCCCAATCTGTCCACCGCCAAGGGCGAAGCGGCCGAGCGTATCATCGTCAGCTTCAACCTGTCGCAGGTCCGGCGGCCCGGCGGGAGCGTGGCGTAGGGGGGGGCAATGACCATGGGGAACCCAACGCATGGAGCCTGAGCGCCCGGAGGAAACGTTAACGCATTGGCGGGCGTTCTGGAGCCATTCGTGGCTTCTGGGCCTTGCGGTGGCGTTTTCGGTGCTGGTCGCGGTTCTGTCGCTGACGATGCCGCTGTTCATGCTGCTGGTCTATGACCGGGTGCTGACGGCGCGGTCGCAGGAAACCCTGTGGGCGCTGGTCTTGCTGGCGCTAACGCTGATTATCGGCATGGGCCTGTTGGACTATGCAAGGCGCCGCGTGCTGGCACGCTTTGCCGGCAAGTTGCAGGAAACGCTGGAGCCGCATCTGGTGCGGACGCGGGCTGGCGACCGGCTGGGGCAGGACGGCCCCGCCACGGCGGAACTGGACGCGCTGCGGTCGTTTGCGCATTCCGGTGGGATGCTGACGCTCATCGACGTGGTCTGGATTCCGCTGTTTGTCGGCACGATCTACCTGATCAGCCCGGAACTGGGCGCGTTGACGCTGACGGGCTGCGGGCTGATTGTCATCGTGCAGGGCATGGGCCGCTGGGCTGCGGGCTATCGCTGGAAAGAGGCGCGGGCAGCGCGGAAAGCCTCGTCCCAGGTGGCAGGAATCGTTAAGCGCGGCTACCGGGGCCTTCCCGAACTGGCCATCGGGCAGGCGATGACGGACCGGTATCTGATGGTCCGGGGCCAGTCGCGCGCGGCTGCGATCCGGGCCAGCGATCTGGCGGTTGCGTTTGAAAGCACGGCCTCGACGGTGCGCAATCTTTGCTCGCTGATGGGGCTGGCGATCGGCGCATCGCTGGTGCTGGCGAACCAGCTGACCATCGGCGGGCTGGTGGCCTGTCTGGTCTTGCTGTCGCGCGTGTTCGGGCCGTTCTCGGCCTTTTTGCAGGTGATCCCCGGCCTTCGTGAGGCTGCGGCAAACTGGCAAAGGCTGGGCGAAGTCTTGGCCCAGAGGGCAGGCGGGCAGGACCTTGGCCTGCCGGACCCGGCCGGTGATGCGGCGTTGGTACTGCGGCAGGTTTCGGTGGCGGGCGACATCGAGGGTGCACCGGTTCTGAACGGGCTTGACCTGACGGTCCGGCCGGGCCGGGTGACCGAAATCGTCGGGCCCAGCGCCAGTGGCAAGTCGCTTCTGGCCGAAGTGCTGGCGCTTGTCCGTCCGGTGGCGGGGGGCAACGTTCTGGTCTTTGGCACACGTGCCGCCCTTTTGGCACCGGATGCCTTGCGGCAAGCGGCAGCGCTGGTGCCCGATGTGCCGCGGTTCTTTGCCGGCACGTTGGCGGAAAACATCGCTGGCCTGCCCGGAGATCAGGACACTGCGCCGCAGGTCGAGGCTGCGGCCCGCGCGGCGGAACTGCATGCAACGGTTCAGACCCTGCCGAAGGGCTATGGCACGCGGATCGCACAGGACGGCGCGCCCTTGCCACGCGGCTTGCGTGATCAAACGGGACTTGCCCGTGCGCTGTATCTGCGGCCGCGTGTTCTGGTTATCGACGAGCCGTCGGACACCCTGCGCGGCCTGTTCGGCCGCGAAGACACGGCTGCGGTGGCCGAATTTCTGGCCGATGGCCGGGCGCTGGTCGTGCTGTCGCGCGGGTTTCTGGATCTGGCTGAACGCGCCGATCAGTATATCCTGTCCGGCGGTCGGCTTATTCCGCGCGGCACCGGCGGGGCGGAACTGCTGGCGTTCCAGAAACATGGCAGGACCACGCCGTGACCCGGATTGCTGCCGCGCCACGGCTGTCGCTGCTGATGCCGGTCTGGCTGGGGCTGGCCACGGCGGCGTTTCTGGTGGGCGGGGTCGCGCTGTGGTCGGTGAACACCACAATCGTGGGCGCGGTCGTCGCCTCGGGACAGGTCCGAACTCAGGACCGCGCGCATGAGGTCAGCCATACCGCAGGCGGGCTGGTGGTGGCCGTTCTGGTGCGCGACGGCGACAGGGTGGAAGCGGGCGATCCGCTTCTGGAACTGGACCCCGGCAGTGTCGATACCGAACTGACGCTGACGGCGGACCTGCTGGCCGACCTTCTGGCACGGCGAGAGCGGTTGTCCGCCGAAATCGCAGGCCGCGACTGGATCGAGGTTTCGGCGCTGACAGCAACGCTGATGGACGACATTCCGGGCCTTGCGGCGCGGCTGGACGACCAGTTGGCCATCCTTGAACGGCAGGTGGCTGCTCTGCGCCGCGAGTCCGATCAGGACGGTCAGCGGATTTTGCAGGTGCGCGAACAGATGCGCGGGATCGAGGCGCAGATCGCCGCCACCGAAGCCGAAATGGCGCTGGTCGGCGAAGAAATGGCGCGGATTCAAACCCTGATCGACCGGGGCCTGTCAACGCAGGCGCAGATCAATGTAGTGGAGCGCGAGATCTACCGCTTTACCGGCGAGTTGGGCCGGATGCGGGCACAGCTGGCCGAACTGTCGGAAAAGGCCGTCGAAACCGGGTTGGAACAGGGCGGGCTGGCAGACCGGCAGCGGCGGCTGGCGCAGGATGAACTGGATCAGATCAACCCGACGATCTCGGACCTGCTGGCGCGGCGCAGCAAGGCGCAGCGCGACAAGGGCCTGCTGACAGTGCGCGCGCCGGTCGCCGGCTTTGTCCATGACCTGCAGGTCAAGGGATCGGGTTTTGTGCTTCGCGCTGGGGCGCCGGCGGCCACTGTCATTCCCGACAGCACCGACCTTCAGGCGATCCTGCGGATAAACACGCAGGACATTGATCAGGTCCACATCGGCCAGACCGCCGGCCTGCGGTTTCTGGCATACAACAGCCGCGCCATGCCGCAGCTTGAAGGTGTGGTCACCGCCGTCAGCGCCGATGCTAAGCTGGACCCGCTAACCCGCGCCAGCTTTTTCGAGATATTCGTTACGGTGGACCAGACGGCCCTGGAGGCGCAGGACCGCAAGGAAATTGTGAATGGGATGGAGGTGCTAGCCTTTGTGCGCACCGCACCGGAAACGCCGTTCCAGTATGTGATCGGACCGATCGCGGATTACTTCCGCCGGGCGTTCCGGGACAGATCATGACCAGCATGGAAACCCTCGTCATGCCATGCGGAATCGTGGCGCAAACGGCGGGCCATGGTGGTTTGGCTGCACTGTCGCTGATTATTGCGGCGTTCCGCCCGGCCCATTCGGACCGCGCGAGGCGGCTGGACGCGGCCTTTAACCGGATGGTGGTCAATCTTCTGCCCTTCGGGCCACAGTCCGGCTGTCTTGTTGCCGACCGGGGGCCGCAGCACGCTCCGGTTCTGCACTTTTGCAGCGGCACCGGGGCGGCGGGCTTGCTCGAGGCGGCGGGCGATGTCGCCTTGGCCATTCGGCTGGCGCTGGGACGCGGGGCTTTGCGCGGCCCGCTTGACCGTCACATGCGCGAAACGGCAGCCGGAGTGCTGGCGGGACACCTGCGACGTCTGTCGCCTCCGGCGGCGGCGCAACCGCATCCGGGGCCCGATGCACTGTGGCCATGGCTTGCGGACGAGGCGCTGTGGGGTGCGGCCGGACCGCGGCCTGCGGTCGTGACCCTGCAATCAGACAGTCCTGTAACAGGCAAACCGCCCCGCACTTCGGCGCTGGCCGCGCTGGAACGTAACGGCGCGGATATCCTTGCCTCGCCCGCCTGCGCGGGGCTGCAGGCGGCGGGCGCGGGCGGTCGCGCGGCGGGACCGTGCTACCTTGCCGTGGCGGTGGGCGCTGTTGCCCGGCTGCTAGCCGGATCGGCCTATCACCGCCAATTCGATCCGGCCCGCTACATAGCCGACGAAATCCTGCCGGCTTTTGCGCAGGGGCAGGCAATTGTGGCCTTGGGCGAAGACGGCACGCCACGGGGTCTGGTCACCTGGGCGCGCATTTCACCCGAGGTCGAGGCAGGGCTGCACCGTTCCGGTCGGGCGCTTTTGCCGGTCGAATGGGCCAGCGGAACGCAGTTGTTCTTCAACGACTGGATCACGCAGGACTTGCCCGTGCGCCATCTGATCGCGTGGCTACGCAGCCGGTTTCCCGATCGGCGCGCTTCCAGCCTGCGACGCCGACCCGACCGCACGGTGCGGCGGATCAACGACTGGCACCGCGAGACGGACGTGCCTTCACATCAAGACCCGGACAGCCAGGCGAAAGAGACAACAGCATGATCCGCAAGCCGGTTGCACCCGATACCTGTTACAGCCTTGTGATTGGCGGTCAAACCGTTGTCCGGTCTTGGTTGCGGCTGGAACGCCTGCACACGCCCGGTCAGGACAGCCCCGCCGGATGGGAAATCTGCACCTTCAGCGAGGTTGTGGCCGACGGCAAGCCGCCGCGCCTATCGCGGTCGGTTCACCGCATGTCCGCCGAAGGCTGGCTTGACGGCTATCGCTTTGAAGAAGCGCGGCGGCTGGTCATCATTACCCGGCGCAAGGGGGGCTTTATCTTCTCGGACGGGCAATATGTGATCTCCGAGGTGCCGACCGCACCGGCGCAGCACTTTCTGGAAAGTAACAACTTTGCGTCGATCTCGGGCCTCTTTGCCGTTCTGTCGGCGCTGGGTCAGCGGCCCGACAGCCTACAGGTGCTGCCCGAAGGGTCTTACGACGTGGTCCCGATGCCGATTTCCGTTTTGCCGGATGGCAGCTGGCAGTTCTGCGGGCTGACCTTTGATACTGGACCCGAAGGGCTGGTCCGGTCGGGCCGGATTGACGGGCAGGATGTTGTTGTCACCGCCAAACTGCAACCCGTGCCGGATGCCCTGCTGGCCCCCCTGCATATCCGCCCGCAGGACAATATGGACGCTTATCCGGTGCAGCACCGCGAAGTGACAATCGGCTCTGGCTTCGGCCGGGTCTTCGGCACGCTGGCATCGCGGCCCGGTGCTGCGTCCCGCCCGGAACTGGCGATGCTGATCGGCGGCACCGGGCGCTATAACCGCGATGGCCAGACCCTGTCCGGGCTGAACATCGGCTATGGCCGGTTCATGGACGGGCTTGCTCATCAGGGCCTGTCGTCGCTGCGCTTTGATCGCCGGCCCTCGCTTGGCTCGCGCGAGGTGCTAACGCAGGGCGACATTGCCGCACAGGCGCTGGCGGTGCTGGATCATGTCGCAACGTCGTTGCAGCGACGGTCGGTGGTGATCGGCCACAGCTATGGCGGGCTGGTCGCGGCGCAGATCGCACAAGGGCGCAGCGACGTGGCGCTGCTGGTGCTGATCTCGACCCCGGCCAGCACGCTAATCCAGTCGATCCAGTGGCAACGCACCCGCGCGATGGAAAAGATCAGCGATCCGGGGATGCGCGCACAATATGCACAGGCGGCGCGCAACTTTGATGACAAGCTGGCCCATGCCGATCTGGACAGCCTTGGCCATGTCGAGCGCAGCTCGATCGCCTTTATCCGGTCGATGGAAGGGCGCACGGTGTTTGACAGCCTTGCCGCCGTCGATGCGCCCGTGCTGATCATACAGGGTGCGCTGGACGAACAGGTTCCGCAAGCCGACGCCGAGGTTATTGCCGACTGGCTGCGTAGCCATGGCAAGACTGCCCACAGCCTGATCCTGCCCGACATGGGCCATTTCCTGACTCCGCCCGAAGCCCGCCAGGATGATCTTGGCGCCGCCCAAAAACTGGACCGCGACATGGTTCAGGGCATCCTCTCTTTCCTTCCGCCCCTTCAGTAAGACCTGTTCCAGAAAGGACGATGTGATGACAACCGCGTTCCCCCGCTTTTTCGAGTTCCATTCGATCACCGTTCTGACCACAGACAAATGCACCGCAAAATGCGACCATTGCTGTGTGTCGTCGTCGCCAACCCGCAAGACAGCGATGGATTTCGCGCAAATCCGAGCCAGCCTTGAACCGCTTTTTGAAACGCATCCCATCAAGGTTGTGGTCTTTGCCGGCGGAGAGCCATCGCTGCTCAAGAACGATCTGGTGAAGGCGATTGCCTTTTGCGCCGAGCGCGGCATCCAGACTCGGGTCGTCACCAATGCGTCATGGGCCATCGACGCGCGGCGCACGGATTCCATGCTGAAACGCTGGCGCGACGCCGGGCTGACCGACCTGAACATCAGCGCCGACGACTATCACCTGCCCTACATTCCGCTAGACCGTCTGAAGCGGGTCTGGAATGCCGCGAAGGGGCTTGGCTTCAACGCGGTGATCGTGGCGCTGGCTTATCAGAAAGGTTCACGCGTTGAATACCAGCAGTTGTGCGACCTGTTCGAACAGCCTGACATTCCTCTGGTTTATGACGAAGGCGGCCATGCAAAAGAGCTTGATAACATGCGCGCAGCCGATGGCACGCTTTACGCCATTTGCCGCCGCCCCTCCAGCCGGTCAGGGCGCGGGGCGCAGAAGATCGGCACCGAAGATATCGCCTTTGTCGCAGGCCGCAATGAGTATTCGGCCTGTCCGTGGCTGCAGTCTTCGCCGGCCATCTCGACACGGGGGGAACTGGTGTCCTGCTGCGGGTTCGAAGTGCGCAAGGTCAAGGACCTGAATTTCGGACCAGTCGATGATAAACTGAAGGACCGGCTGGATACCCTCAGCGATGACGTGCTTTTGCACGCGTTGACGCAGGTAGGACCAAAACGGCTGCTGGAATTCATCCGCAACAAACCTGGTGCCAAAGTGTCGTTCGATCGCCACGTCTCGATGTGCGAAGCATGCGAAGACCTAACATCTAAGCCTGAAAACATCCGCATCCTGCGTGAGAACGCCGCTGAGATTGCCGCCTGGACCATTAGCCGCAGCCGCAAACGACGCGCGCCGACGGTTAGCTAGCCTGACACCAATAGCGCCGAAGTCGGCGCTTTACCCTGGCTCTGATTTCCTCATTGTTAACTGGTTGCCTTGTGGGAGGAAGGACCAGCGTAAGGAAATGCGGCAGCGGCTGGAACGCGAAGGCAAGGATACTACCGCTTGGACGTATTGCCGCTTTCGCGAATCCAATTAGGAACGCATGTTTTGATCATCTCTTAAGCTAATCCTCGATCTTTGGAAGTGTTTCCGGTTGGTTTAGGCTACTACCTGCACTTGCTTTTCGGTTGCATAGCGGTTCGATTCGACCAAGGCGGGTGGTTGTCTGCCATAGGCATTGTGTGGGCAATGTTGGTCGAGCAAGGCGATCAAGCATCCGATGCCGGCCTTGGCCAGAGAACCGGTTTCATAAGCGTGCAGGCAGACGCGTTCCTACTTAAAGGATCGCCAGAGGCGCTCGATAAAGATGTTTTCGAGGTATCGGGCTTTTCCGACCATTGATATCTTGGTCTTTGCCCGCTTCAACCGGTCGGTCCAGATGATCTGATCCCTGCAAACTGAACCTTTTTCAGCTGGAGATTTCCGCTACGCTTTCCAGGCTGGGAGAGGAGCGGAATCGCGATGAAATAGGAATTCCGAAAAGTTGGAGCCTCGACGCAGATACTACAACGAGGAACGGCAACGCGGTGCGACCGGCAACAAGGGTCTGATCATGCTGACGAAATCGGGGGGGCGTCACCAGCCCGTCACCTTGAGCGAAGCCGGAAGATTCTGCCTTCGGGTGGTCCAACGCTGAGGGTCGGATCACAAACTCAAGGACACGCGTCATGAAAAAGGGACAACCGGTGGGCAGGTCATCGGCAAAGATAAATCGCATGATGGAACTGAAGAATTTCAAGACAGAATTCAATGGAGTGGTCCAGAGAAGGTTCGACGGCAGTCGCGTTTCCTCCGCCACTTGCCCTCGCCAAAGCGGTGTCCCGATCCGGCTGCGAGTCCGGGCAGGCTTGCCTGGGGCAAGGTGCGCCTGCAGTTGCGGCTGGGG
>Ga0315899_10009596_pt1 | contig 10389 bp, 9 predicted proteins | sample LakEriMetagenome_2_FD_203518 | JGI IMG/M metagenome (GOLD analysis project Ga0315899, IMG submission 203518) | Freshwater fungal communities from buoy surface, Lake Erie, Ohio, United States - Buoy 4 MA112 | ecosystem: Environmental > Aquatic > Freshwater > Lake | place: USA: Lake Erie, Ohio...
CTATGGCAATTGGTTTGCGCAACCGAATTAAGTCGTAGAATATCATGTTAGAACGTATCAAATACAACTTTTGGCTCTTGGTCTTTGTATTAAATACCTTGTTCTTTTTGTTCTTTTTATACCAAGCTATTTCATTTACCAGCGTTTATGCCTATCGCTGGGTTTTCTTTTTATCACCGCCGTTTTTCACCAGCGGGATACATTTACTGATAAAATCTAGGTCTACCAAAGCGGAATGGCTCTCCGTGATTAATTTTGTCTTAACGGCTTTTTTAATTATTTACTTTAATGCGGTACCCGATTCTTTAGAAACCCGATGGACATGGTTTAGCATACCTATTTTCAACCAACTTTACATCAATACCTTTGATGTTTTATGGACGAATCAATATCGATTTAGAATCCTTGGGGTTAGCTCCATTTCCGTGCTTTGGCTTTATACTATCTTGGCTATTCTTAGCAATGTTAGCGACCTTGTTCGCTGGGTTATTCCACTGAGCATTCTAACTGGATTAATACTGATTACGGTATTGATTTTGGGATACAACGAGAAAAGGCAGCGCTAATACCTGCCATAACCAATGACTCGCGTAGAATAATACTTCGAATTATCGATGTCTTGAAACATTACGCCCTTGCTGCTGCTTGAATGAATCATACGTTTGGGCTTACCTGGTTCATTCACTAGGATCCCAACATGACTAACTATCCCTTCTTGTCCAAAAAAGACCAAATCACCAATGCATGCATCGGCAGGCTCAACTTTTACTGAGGATGCATATTGATCCCGAGAAACCCGAGGGATTTTTTTTCCTTGCTGAGAAAACACATACGAAGTAAAGCCACTGCAATCAAACCCACCTGGTTCCTCGCCGGCCCAAACATACGGGGTGCCAACAAATCCTTGAGCAAATTCAATCATTGCTACCGCTTTTTCCTTACCGAGTAACCCGGAGGTTGATTCCCAGGCCACACTCGCAGGTTCATTCGCCTCCGTGCGTACGGCCGCACTCAATGCTCGAACACTCGGACTATACAATCGAACGAGCTTATTCTCCTTATCCTGCGATAACTCCGCAATCCAATCGTTTAAATCGGCTTGAAGCGATACTAATTCTTGACCATGATTAACTTTCAACTTCGTGCCTTTTTCTGTTTTTCCGAGTCCCTTTAAAAAGTCGAAAGACAAATCAATAGTTTCTGAATGCCTGCTTCTCCAGCCTTCATTACGCAACAACTGCAGTGCAGCAATCGCTTGATAATATTCAGGCAATAGCGAATAGTCGTATTCAGGTTTATTCAATAAGCGGACAGATTTTCTATAAACAAGCTGATACCTTCCCTGATCATACAACTGTTCAAGTTTATCAAAGGCAGGAACCTGTGCTGCGGCAGACATAGAGATACCAAGAAAAAGAACAAGAAATTTTAGTGCGGTATTAATTCGAAATAACCTTTCCATCGGACAAAACGAGATGCGAATTATTGAATAATTTAACCAAGACGGAGTTTCCAAAGATTTTAAACTCGGAATCAGCTAACAAGGTTATTTCATGGTTTACACCATTAACCATCGCAGAAACACCGCCCATAATGTTGCGGTATGCAATGGTGTTGTTTTTAATTTCCCAGGTATTGGGTATAAAATTAGCTACTTGAATTTTTTCATCGTTCACATAGGTAAAGAGATAGTTATTCTCACCCCATATCACTACATCATCCTTGACATCCCAAAACGATGAAATAAAATTGGTCAGCAAGGTCTTTTCACCATTTTTATACAACCATAAATTGGAATTCAAGTCTTCATACACGACAAAACCTCTGCCCGCTTTATACTTTCGCATGAATTGATTCTCCACGTCGATAAACTCCCCGTGCTCAAATGCAACGAAGGTTCTAGTGGTTGGGTCGTTAAAACAGATGATATCTGTACCTAATTGAAAATCAATCGCTCCGTTCCACGCACAGATTTCATAGATCATTCCATCTTGAAATACTTTAAACAAATTCCCATTGTCTTTAAACACTAAGATATTCTCTCCTACCGTTGTTGGAATTGACAATTCCCCAATGATCGTGGCAATACTCATGGTATTTTTTTTCCAATATACATTTAAGGTATTGAATCGCGTATCTTCGTATACAATCAACGAGTCTTTTACTAAGAACTTGCGACCGAAATAGGTTAAAGTTTGCAGACGACCTTTATCCCACATGTTTAAGGTTGGACCAATCATGTAGCCCAACAAATGATCTGAAACCTGATATTCTACATTTAGATTCGTGATGTCTTTGCGTTGTCTTCCATCATAGAGCCTCAAATTCCCACGTGTATCAATATAGGCTACCAATTCGTCCCCTGCTTGGTACTCTTTTACCGGTTGAATTTCAATGGTCTTAAACCCACCGTTCTCATAACTCAAGAAAAAATTATTAAAATCCCTGAACGGAACAACCGTTTGACCAAAGGCAATGGAGCACAACAAGAACACCAAGGGTAACATTCGCTGCATGGGTTCAAAGGTAGGCAATTTTTAGGCCAATTTCTTGGTGGTGATTAAATTTCAACCGACATCATTCGGATTGCCTACTTTGTTGTAAATTAGCGCTTCAAAAATTTAACTATGAAGTCCATTTTTCTAACGCTGCTTGCACTTATCCTTTTAAATACAGGATTTGCACAAAGTAAAATTAATTACATCGAATACGATTTACCCAACGGTATTCACGTAATCCTTCACGAAGAACACAGCACACCGATTGTTGCTGTTTCCGTACTCTATCATGTTGGATCTAAAAATGAGAACACCGAACGCACCGGTTTTGCGCATTTCTTTGAACACTTACTTTTTGAAGGATCTCAAAACATTGGAAGAGGTGAATACTCTAAGTTAGTTGAAAAAAACGGAGGTACTTTGAACGCGAATACTTCGCAAGACCGAACGTATTATTACGAAATTTTGCCTTCAAACCAATTAGAATTAGGCCTTTGGTTAGAAAGTGAGCGTATGTTGCATGCCAAAGTGGAAAACGTCGGTATCGAAACACAACGTAGTGTTGTAAAAGAAGAAAAACGTCAGCGGGTAGACAACCAACCGTATGCGAGTTTTATTTCTGAAATGTTCAAACGTGCCTTCCCAAGTCATCCGTATCGTTGGGTTCCAATCGGTTCAATGGAGCACTTAGATGCAGCAGTTGAAGCCGATTACGTACAGTTTTACCAGGATTTTTATGTACCAAACAATGCTACGATATCCATTGCTGGAGATATTCCAATTGAAAAAACTAAACTATGGATTGAGCAGTATTTCGGTTCCATCCCTAGCGGTCAAGCCATTAACCTATACCGTGATGTACTTAGCCTGAGTTCAGAAAAATTTGTTGCGAAATATGGCATCGACAAAAGTAAGTTTGATGCAAAGGACATTAATAAGACAAAAGATAAGGCAGCGATTGCAATCTTAAACAAACTTAAAGCTACGCCAATCGTGGTGCGAAGAACCCAAAAAGACAAGGAGCCAATTCGTGGAATTATCACAGACACCATCTACGACAACATCCAATTGCCTGCTATTTTTATGGGATACAAAATTCCAGACCAAAAGAATGCAGACAGCTACGCCTTAGAATTCATGAATGAAATCTTATCGGGATCTAACAGTTCACGAATTAATAAAAACCTCATCGAAAAGAAACAAATGGCAACCTATGCGAGTTCGTTTAATTACGGATTAGAGGATGGCGGAATGAATATCTTCTTAGCCTTAGCGAAAGAAGGAATTTCGTTGACGGATATTCAAGCTGCTTTTGACATAGAAATAAGAACCATGAAAGATCAGTTGATTTCCGATGAAGAGTATCAATCTGTATTAAATAAATTCGAAAAACAAGTAGTTGAATCTACCTCATCGGTAGCCGGAATCGCAGAAAGCCTTGCCGATAACTACGTATACTACGGGACGGCAGCACGTACAAATCAAATGCTTGAAATGTATCGCAAGGTCACAAAAGAAGACATTCAACGCGTAGCGAACACCTATCTTACAGATAATGCACGCGTCATTTTATATTACTTACCAACTGAAAAATAATCATGAAATATACCTTATCACTCCTCGTAGCCTTAGCGTTCAGTAGCATATACGCTCAAATTGATCGTTCGATCATGCCGAAAGCGGCTACACCTACCCCGATTCAACTTAAAGAATCAGCCGTATGGACCACAAAAAATGGAATGGTTGTCATTCTTTCAGAAGACCACAAATTACCTAAAGTATCGTTTGATTTGACCCTTGGATACAATCCAGGATTTGAAGGAAGCAAAGCAGGTTTGAATGAATTGACAGGCTCGTTAATCATGTCTGGCACGCAAAATAGGTCAAAAGATCAATTGGATAAAGAAATCGATTTTATTGGTGCCACCATAAATGCCAGTGCTACCAACATTTATCTTTCAACCCTAACAAAACACTTGGATAAAGGAATGGGATTAATGGCGGACATTACCTTGAATGCATCTTTTCCTGAATCCGAATATACACGGATTGTTGATCAGTTTAAATCAGGATTAGTTTCATTAAAATCCGAAGGACAAGGCATGGCAAATAATGCTACAGTTAAAGTAAATTTCCCGAATCACCCATACGGTGAGGTTATGACCTTTAAAACGCTTGAAGCAATTAGCCTAGACGATGTTAAAGGGTATTACAAGCAACACTTTACACCACAAGGTGCCTATTTGGTGATTGTTGGAGACATCACTCGAGCAGAAGCTGACGCGTACATCGAAAAATATTTTGGTTCTTGGAAGGGAATTACACCATCTCAAACACAATTTAAAGACCCCGTGAAATCGGATGGGAACCAGGTGTATTTTGTAAATAAACCAGGCGCCGTTCAATCCGTAATCCAGGTTACGTTTCCAATCCCAATGTCAATGGGTAATCCAGATAATTTAAAACTGACCGTACTAAACGATGTGTTTGGTGGCAGTGGGTTTGGAACCCGCCTTATGCAGAATTTACGTGAAGATAAAGCCTTTACCTACGGATGCTATTCTGGATTGAATATACGAAACAACGGCGGTTGGGTATCCGTTAGCGGTAACTTCCGAAATGATGTAACAGACTCTGCGATTACTGAAATCGTAAATGAATTAAATCGCTTATTGGCAGACGACATCAAAGCCGATGAACTTGAACTGACAAAAGCAACTAAAAACGGTAGCTTTGCACGTTCGTTGGAACGTCCACAAACGATTGCACGTTTTGCGTACAACATTCAACGCTATGGCCTACCTGCAGATTATTACAAAACCTATTTGCAACAATTAGACGCGATCACTACGGCGGACCTTAAAGCGGTTGCTTCCAAATACATCAAAGCCAACAACTACAATATCATTGTGGTAGGCAATGAAGCGGTATTGGAAAAAATTAAGCGCTTTGATTCCGATGGTCAGGTAACAAAACTTGATGAATTTGGTGATGTAAAATCAGATAAAATCGCATCTGACTTAACAATCAATGACTTACTTACTAAGGTAAGCCTAAGTTTAACACAAGCTTCTTCGTTAAAAGCAGCTACGAAAACGGTAAGTAAAATTAAATCTATGGTACAGAAATCTACCTTGAAATCAGATAAGATTCCGGTTGCATTAAGCAGTACTTCATACTATACAAATAAAGGAATTCAGGCCGATAAAATGGAGTTCAATGGTATGATTGCACAGAAGCAGTATTTTGATGGTAAAACTGGATATACCTTCAACATGCAAACAGGTAAGAAAGAAATGTCTTCCGAAGAACTTGCGATTGCGTCCATGGAACAAGGGGTTATTCCAGAAATGAATTGGATGAATTCCACCTCAGCCTTTAAACCGGAAGTTGTTGGAATAGAATCTGAAAATGGAATGCCGTTTTATGTAGTTAAAATCGCATTTGGAGCTAGCGGTGAGGTGTATCACTACTACGATAAGTCAACTTTCCTTAAAGCAAAAACAGTTAAGGTAATGAATCAGGAAGGTGAGTCTTCTACTACGGTCATTGAATATTCAGATTATAAATCCGTAAACGGGGTATTAATGCCACATAAAACGATATTGAATGCTGGACCAATCACCTTCAATATTACGGTTGAAACTACAGAAATCAATGGTGCTGTTGATTTGAAAGATTTCGAATAAGAAGGAAATGAAAACAGGCTTACTACTCGGTTCGTTACTTGTCTCATTCCTTGCGAATAGTCAACTGTTATATGAAATAAAGAGTAAAAATGGTGAACACACCTCGTATCTTTTTGGCACCATACATTTGATGCCTAAAGACCAGTTCAATATCGACTCTGCCTTAACGGCTGCCTTTAATTCGTCTAGCATGATTGCCATGGAAGTCGATTTAAACATGGACCTTGCTCAGAAAATCGAGGTAGCGAAAGAGACCATACTTCCGGAGGGTAAAACCTTGCGCAACATCTGTACCGAGGCACAATACCAGTTGATTTACACATACGCCGTGGATTCCAATGGCATGAGTAAGAAGAAGTTTAAGCGGTATAGTCGCTTGAAGCCATTTTTCTTCTCGAGTGTTATGCTTCAAGAATCCTTAGAAAACACAAAATCCTATGAACTGGAATTTGGTGAAATGGCGAAGAAGGGAAGTAAAAAAACGATGGGACTAGAATCCATTCAAGTGCAAATGCAAACCATCAATACGGTTTCATTGGAAGACCAGGTGCAGATGCTCATCGATGGGATGAAAGAAACGCAAAGCTATGATGCGATGTTAGCAAACTACCTAAGCGAATCCATAGATTCACTTTACGTCGATATTATTACTGAATCTGAAGGGTTTCCGGATTTCGTAGAGAATTTCCTAAACAAACGAAATACCCAATGGATTCCGGTCATTACGGATCAAATTGAGCGCGAAAACACTTTCATTGCTGTCGGTGCTGGACATCTCCCTGGACCATATGGAGTGCTAGAACTTTTACGTGCCAAAGGATATAGTCTTACTCCGATTCGCAGAAACTAATGAAGATTATCGTCTTTTGTTGCTTTTGTTTACTTACATCCGTTTTCTTTGGCCAAAACGTACTGATATCCTCGGGAAACTACTTCGAAGGAGAGCCGTCTATTGCAATCAACCCAAGCAATCCGCAACACCTTGTGGCGGCATGGATGGGCTTTCAGTTTGGACAAAAAATAGTCATTAAATCGGCCTACTCCACCAACGGAGGTACGACCTGGAGTGCACCGATTTTTCAAGCACATCTTGCACCTGGAAATTCATCCGCAGATGTAAGCCTAGGCTTTGATCATTTAGGAAATGTCTTTATGTGCTATATTGATTACGACAATGTAGGATTTACCCAAGGGCAAGTGGTGCTTAGAAAATCAACGGATGGCGGCATCACGTGGGGAACTGCAGTTGAAGTAATCAACATATCGGATTGTCCGAATAAACTGTGTATTGATCGGCCTTGGATGGTGGTAGACCAATCCGGGAATTCACCCCTCGCACCGATTTATGTAACCACGATGAATGCAGACCAACCGGCACTCATTACTCCTCCGTATAATCCGTATGTAAGTGTGAGCATCGACGGAGGTCAAAGTTTTATGAATCCGCGCGTGATGGATACCGTAAATTATTTGGCAGGAACAAGCATTACGCAACCCATGCCCACCCCCGCCATCGATGGCACCGGAACATTTTATGCCGTTTATCCATCGTATGTCGTTTCGCAATCCGTTTATCCGCGGCAAGTTTTAGCGAGCTCAACCAATCTTGGGACAACAATAACTCACGAAATAGTTTATCAAGGACTAAATGTGGGGGTGAGTAATAGCTTGTTTAAACGCGCAGGCAAACTCATTGCGGACCAAGCGCACGCAGGTCATCTCGCCTACTGTTTTTTAAGTGAGCAGAACGATCAATCCGATGTGTATTTAATGGAATCTAGCGATGGAGGAAATACCTGGGGAACCATGCAGAAAGTCAACCAAGACCCCATCGGAAATAACCGCGTACAAGACTTACTCTGGGGTGATTTTAACGAATCAGGAGATTTAGTGATCACATGGCGGGACCGCCGAAATGCACCCAGCGACGGATATGAACAAGCGAGTGAAATTTATGCAGCAACCAAACCCTTTGGTTCCTTAACCATGGGCGTAGATTATCCGATTTCAAGTCAAGCCGCAGCACACGACACCATCCTAGAAGGAAGCGGAAACGACTTCATGAGTGTAGTTTATGCAGGAGATACTTGCTATGCAGTTTGGGGCGATGTCCGGTCAGGAACTCTTAAAATTTATTTAAATAAATGGAATGCTGTAACTCAACAAAATAGCATATCGGTCATTTCAGAAGAATATGGATTGCTCACCTACCCAAATCCTACCTCGGATTTCTTATTTTTCAAGCACGATTTTTCCGCACCAATTGAACTGCGAATTATCAATGCACAGGGGGCTGAAGTATTTAATGACATGAATTTTACAGGAAATTCTATCGATGTTTCTGCCTATTCTGGGAACTTCTTTATCGAAGTGTATGACCAAGGAAAAACCATCCGCGGCCACTTTACCAGGAATTAAGATAAAAATTATCAACAACGCGAATTATCCACTTCGTTTTTACATAGAATCCGTTACATTTGTGGTATGAGCGAGTTTGTTGTTTCAGCAAGGAAGTATCGTCCGCAAACCTTTGAAACGGTTGTAGGACAAGGGTCAATTACAGGCACCTTGCGCAACGCCATTTTAACCGGTCATTTAGCTCAAGCTTTTTTGTTTTGTGGATCACGGGGTGTTGGTAAAACTACCACGGCGCGAATCCTAGCCAAAACGATTAATTGCTTCAACCGAACCCCGCAACTTGAAGCATGTGATGTATGTGACTCTTGCATTTCATTTAATTCTGGGAATTCGCTGAACATCTATGAATTAGATGCGGCTTCGAACAACTCTGTGGATGACATTCGCGGATTAATTGACCAAGTACGCATTGCACCACAACTTGGAAATTACAAAGTGTACATCATTGATGAGGTTCATATGCTTACGGCAAATGCCTTTAACGCCTTTCTTAAAACGCTTGAAGAACCGCCTGCACATGCGATTTTTATCCTAGCCACTACAGAAAAGCATAAGATAATTCCAACCATCCTTTCGAGATGTCAAATCTTTGATTTTAGTCGGATAAGCGTGAAAGACATTGCGGCTCACCTCACTAACATTGCAGAAAAAGAAACCGTTAGCGCAGAACCCGAAGCCTTACACCTCATTGCTACCAAAGCAGATGGTGCCTTGCGTGATGCCTTATCTATTTTTGATCAATTGGTCACCTTCAGTAATGGCAACATCACGTACCAAACGGTTTTAACCAACCTGCATGTGTTAGACTACGACTATTATTTTAAAATTGTAGACTACCTTAAAAAAGAGGACATTGCCGGCTCCATTTTAACCTTGAATGACATTATTGAGAAAGGCTTTGACGGGCACCAATTCATTATTGGCTTAGCCGATCATTTTCGGAACTTATTAATGGCACAAGATGTTCGGACCTTACCGCTTTTGGAATTAACCGATCAAATTAAAGATCGATTTAAAGAACAAGCCTCAGCGTGGGAAAAAATGCAACTTACACGTGCTTTGTATGCCCTCAGTAAGGCAGATGTAGCCTATAAGAGTTCGAAAAACCAACGACTTCTGGTCGAAGTTACCCTCATGGAGTTAGGTTCTTTACAACAAGAGGCTGAAAAAAAAAATCCTTAACGGATCCAATTAGCATCATTCCCTTTGCTAAACAATCGTTACGTCCACAGCAGAGTCAAGAGAAGCAAGTAAAACCTTCCCTTAGTTTACCGAAAGTGGAACTGGAGAAAAAACCAAACACGCTTGAAAAACCTACAGGAAGTTTATCCGAAAGTACCCTCAGCATAAAAGCCCAATTAGCCGAGCACCGAATGAAACAAGTGGTGCCAGAGGAGGATAAACCAAGGAACCAATTCAGTGCGGACGCGATGATTTCTTGTACGCGCAGGTATGCCCATGTCCTAAAAGGCCTGGGGAAAGAAACGTTTTATCATGCCTTAATTAAACGGGACCCAAAACTTAATGACGAAACCATCACGTTGATCGTAGATAATGAAGTCCAAGTAGCTTACATAACCCCGATTCTTCAAGAATTTGTTGATTTTTTAAAAACTGAACTAAAAAATGGATTCATTGAAGTAAAGCTATTGGTAACAGAGGTCGCTGAATCCGAACAGAAACCGGTAACAGGAAAAGATAAGTATCAAGCCTTAGCGCGCAAAAACCCGAACATCCATACCCTGAAAAATCGATTTAATCTAGACATTGAATTTTGATATGGA
>Ga0315899_10009597_pt1 | contig 10389 bp, 5 predicted proteins | sample LakEriMetagenome_2_FD_203518 | JGI IMG/M metagenome (GOLD analysis project Ga0315899, IMG submission 203518) | Freshwater fungal communities from buoy surface, Lake Erie, Ohio, United States - Buoy 4 MA112 | ecosystem: Environmental > Aquatic > Freshwater > Lake | place: USA: Lake Erie, Ohio...
CCGTCGCGATCCTGTGGACCCGAGCCGGCGATGAGCAGGACGGCCGGTACCAAGGCGCGACGGTCGCGCCCCGTGGACCTCGCCGCCGCGGGCCAGCTGAGGGTCCCGGCGAGACTCGTCGACGCATCCACGACGATCACCACGTCGGCATCGTGCATGGCAACCCGATCGACGCGGCGCGACTCGCCACAGGCACTTGCACTCGCCACGAGCCCAAGCGCCGCCAGCCGGCGGCGCCAAGCGGCCCACCGGTGCCCGTTCCGATGGCGCCCTGCTCGAGGCCGCACGCGCGTCAGGCCGTGTCGCTCGCCAGGCTCCGCAGCAGCGCCACGCTCGCCAGGTCCCACGGATCGGGCGTGGCATCGTCCTCGGCCACGTCGGGGATCTGCTGCGGCGTTTCGAGAATGAGCGGGATGCCCTGCGCCCGACGATCCTGGAGCAGCCATCCGAACGGCGCGCCGCCGATGAGCCCCTGCCCGATCAGCGCATGGCGATCCTTGTTCGAGCCCAGCGCCCCTTCGCTGTCGTTGAGATGCAGGAACGCCGGTGGCTCGCCGGTCGCGCGTTCGAAGTCGTCGAGTACCTGCGTGAGCGCGGCACGCGATTCGGCGATCGGGAATCCGGAGGCGAACAGATGACAGGTATCGAGTCCATACCCGGTGCGGTGACGCTGATCCTGCGGAATGCCGTGTAACATCAGCGCCACCTCGTCGGGTGTGCGCCCGACGGTGGTGCCGGCACCAGCCGTGTTTTCGATGAGCAGACGGGTATGACTCTCCGGCACCACCGCGAGTGCCCGTCGCATTGCCTCGGCCACGCGCTCACACGCTTCCGTGCGATCGCCCGTAGTAGCGGCGCCCGGGTGGAAGCAGACCCCGCCGACGCCCAGCGCCGTGGAGCGCTCGAACTCCTTGGCGAGACCGGAGGCGGCCCGCGACCACTTCTCCTCGTCGGGGGTGGCGCAATTGAGCACGTACGCCGCGTGCACGATGACATGACGCGCCTCGATGCCGGCCTCGGCCAAGGCATCGTGGAAGCGCGCGACCCGGTCGGGCTTCACGCCCACCTTGTCATTGTAGTACTTGGGAATCGCACTGAAGATCTGCAGCGCGCGCATCCCGGCGTTGCCGGCACGGCGGGCGGCCATGGGGATGCCGCCGGTGTCGATACAGTGGGCGCCAAGGAGAAGCATGAATCAGGGTGCAGGGTGCAGAATGCAGGGTGCGGACGGATCCGCGCCGACTACTTCACCACGGCGCGGCGGAGCTTGAACACCGGCTCGGCGTCCGGCGAGGCAAAATCGCTCCACCCGACCACAACGGCCTTGCCGCGCACGGCCACGTGGGGATCGCGCGCCGTGGTGCCACCGCTGGCCATCAGGCGCTCTTCGAAAAGGTGTCCGGCCGTCCGCGAAATCGCCACGGCGGCGATCACGCGGCCGCGGCTGTTCGGGTCTTCGTAGGCGACCGCCACCAGGTCGCCGTGCGAGGCCACGCGCGCCTCACCGAGCCGCTCGCCGTAGAGCACGGCGATCGGCGGCTCGAAGGCCGCGCGCGGATCCATCTGATGCGCGTAAAACACGCCCGGGCCTTCGGGGCCGGTGAGGGCGTACGCCACGTGCACGTAGCCGTTCAGCGTATCCACGGAGAGGCTTGGCGCCGGGCGGGCGCACCCATACGCGCCGCGTTCCGACGCCTGGGCATCGCGTGGGCCTTGATCGAGCGTGTCAACCAGAATGGGGCCGCGCCACGCACCGAGACGCCGCTCCGCGGCAATGGTGTCGCGCCACGCGGCGGCGAGGTGCACACGGCCGCCGTTCACCCGCGTCCACCACACGGCCACGCGACCGCGTCCGGGCGCCGTGGCCTGCCGCAGCGAGCGCGCGCAACGCGCGGCATCGAGCGGCACGTCGCCGTCACCAAGCAACGTGGTGGGTGCCGGGGCCATCTGCATTGCCGGCATCGCCGACGCCGCGCTCAGCAGCGTGGCCGACTCCGGCAGTGCATCGAGCGCCCCCGCAAGCAGCGTGACGGCACCGGCCTCCCGCAGCTGGTCCTGCGTCAACAGAAATGCCGCCTCGGCCGTGCTGTCGGCCAGCGTACTGTCGTACGGCGCGAACGGCGGATGCTGCAGGGGCGACGGCATGGAGGTCGCCACCGGGGCCGTATCCAGCCATCGCACCGGGGGCGTTTCGCACGCCGCCAGACCGACACCCATGGCGACGGCAGCAGGGACGACCAGCCGGGCGCCAGTGCCCCGGCGGAAAGCGGAAGACTTCGGCATCATGCGCGAACGCTAGTGCAAGAACGGCGCGACGCCAGCGCGGCTGCTAGCTTTCGGCACTTCCCGCGAACGGGGCCCGGTGCGGGTCGCGCGGCGGGAACCCTACCCTTGTCCATCGGAGACTCACGATGTCCTTTGCTGCTTTCGACGGTACGCGTCGCGTGCCGGCTGCGGTCAACGAACCGGTGCGGAGCTACGCGCCGGGCTCCCCGGAACGGCTGTCGTTGCAGAGGCGCCTGGAGGAGATGGCCGCCGAGCAGATCGACATCCCCATCGTCGTGGGTGGCCGTCGCATCCACACTGGTGACACGGGCACGGTGCGCATGCCCTGCGATCACCAGCACGTGCTGGCCACCTACCATAAAGCCACGCCGGAGCTGGTGCACGAGGCGATCGCCGCGGCCGCCAAGGCGCGTGAAGAGTGGGCGAGCTGGCGCTGGGAAGATCGCGCGGCCGTGTTTCTCCGGGCCGCCGAATTGCTCACCACCACGTGGCGCAACACGTTCCTCGCGTCGACGATGCTGGGGCAGGCCAAAACCGTGCATCAGGCTGAGATCGATGCCACCTGCGAGCTGATCGATTTCTGGCGCTTCAACGTACAGTTCGCCCAGGAGTTGTACGCCGAGCAGCCGCTCAGCGACCACAGCATGTGGAACCAGCTCGACTACCGTCCGCTCGAAGGGTTCGTGTACGCGGTCACACCCTTCAACTTCACGGCCATCGGCGGCAATCTGCCGGGCGCCCCGGCGCTCATGGGCAACGCGGTCATCTGGAAGCCTTCGGCCACCGCGCTGCTCTCCAGCTGGTACACGTACCTGCTGCTCGAGGAAGCCGGGTTGCCCGCCGGCGTGATCAACTTCATCCCGGGCGATGCGGCGATGATCTCCGACATCGCGCTCACGCACCGTGATCTGGCCGGTGTGCACTTCACCGGCTCCACCGGCGTGTTCAACAGCATGTGGGAGACGGTGGGCAAGAACATGGGCAAGTACCGCTCGTATCCGCGCATCGTGGGCGAAACGGGTGGCAAGGACTTCATCGTGGCGCACCCGAGCGCCGACCCGCAGGCGCTCGCGGTGGGCATGGTGCGTGGCGCGTTCGAATATCAGGGGCAGAAGTGCTCGGCGGCGAGCCGGGCGTACATTCCCGCCTCGCTCTGGCCTACGGTGAAGGCGAAGTGCATCGCGATGATGGCGGAAATGAAGCAGGGCGACACGCGCGACTTTTCCAACTTCGTGGCGGCCGTCATTGACGAGCGCGCGTTCAATCGCCTCGCAGCCGCCATCGACGAAGCGAAGACCAAGGCGACCATCGTGGCCGGCGGCGGTTACGACAAGTCGAAGGGCTGGTACATCCAGCCCACCATCGTGGAGACGCAGGACCCGAACTACCGCTCGCTGTGCGAGGAGCTCTTCGGCCCGCTGCTTACCGTGTATGTGTACGATGATGCGCAGTGGCTCGATACGCTGAAGATCGTGGACGGCACGTCGCCGTATGCGCTCACCGGCGCCGTCTTCTCGCGTGACCGTCAGGGGGTGCGCGAAGCGATGAGCCACCTCCGCAATGCAGCCGGCAACTTCTACATCAACGACAAGCCCACGGGCGCCGTGGTCGGACAGCAGCCCTTCGGTGGCGCGCGCGGCTCCGGCACGAATGACAAGGCCGGCAGCAAGTCGAACCTGATGCGCTGGGTGAGCACGCGCACGGTGAAGGAGACGTTCTCGAGCCCGCTCGATTGGCGGTATCCGTTCCTGGGTTGATTCGGATTGCGGGCCGGCCTCTGGCCGGCCCGCTCTGTTTACAAGGGGGGGGAGCAGGGGGAGGGTTTTCAGGGGGAAGGTGGAAGGCCCTTCCCCCTGCTCCCTGATACCCTTCCTCCTGCTCCCTGCCTTGTCATAAAACAGGCGCGCGTCAGCGCGCCCACACCTTTCCCATGCGCACCATCCGTTTCGTCACCACCGACGTCTTCACCTCCGAGCCGTTCACGGGCAACCAGCTGGCCGTGTGCTTCGGCGCCGAGGGGCTCTCCACGGAGACACTGCAGGCCATCACCCGCGAGTTCAACTACAGCGAAACCACCTTCGTGTTCGAGCCCGAAACGCCGGGCACGACGCGTCGCGTGCGCATCTTCACGCCCGGCATGGAAGTCCCATTTGCGGGGCATCCCACCATCGGTACAGCGCACGTACTCGTCGCCACCGGCGAGGTGAAGCCGAGCGCCGAGGAGCTCGCGACGGGAGAGATGACGGTGGTGCTGGGTGAGAATGTCGGACCGGTGCCGGTGCGCGTGCGCCTCGAGCATGGCGTGCCCACGTGGGCGCAGCTCACCACGGCACTCCTCCCCGAAGAGCGCGTGGAGGTGAGCGACCTCGACGCCCTCGCCCACATGCTCTCACTCGATCCGTCCGACATTCTGGGTGGCGCCTACGCGCCCACCGGCGCGAGCTGCGGCCTGGCCTTTCAGATGATCGCGCTGGCGAGCGTCGACGCCGTCTCTCGCGCGCGCCTGCGCACCGATGCGTGGGAACGGCTCCTCGGCGGCCAGTGGGCAGAGTGGCCGATGGTGTTCGCGATGACCGGTGGTACCGACGCGCCGGGACTCGCGGCGCACGTGCAGGGGTGCGACATCCGCGCGCGGGTGTTCGTTCCCAGCGGCGGCGTCCCGGAAGATCCGGCCACCGGATCGGCGAACGCCGCGCTGGCCGGTTTCCTGGCGGCGCGCACCCCGCGTGACGGCACCCTGCGGTGGGAGGTGGCGCAGGGGGTGGAGATGGGACGGCCCAGCCGATTGTCCATCGAGGCCCACAAGAGCGGCGGCCGCATCAACACCATCCGCGTGGGCGGCGCGAGCATCGTCATGGCTGAAGGGACGATGTCGCTGCGCTGACCGCGGTTACGCGCCGGGACGCCTGTCGATCAGGTGTGGCCGGCGTTGCGCGCGGCCACGGGTCGCTCGCCGCCCTGTCCGAGTTTCAACACGTCGAGATCACCAGACCAGCAGACCACCCGATTGCGTCCGCTGCGCTTCGCCGCGTAGAGCGCCTCGTCGGCCCGCGCGCGCAAATCTTCGGCGATCGTCTCGCCAGGCACATGGTCGGCCACCACGCCCACGCTCACCGTAAGCGTGACGCGCGGCGAGGGTTCCACGAACACCCGGCGGCGGAATGCCTCGACGATGCGCAACGCGAGGCGCTGCGCTCCCTCGTACGATGTGTTGGGGGCAAGAACCATGAACTCCTCACCCCCCGTGCGGGCCACCACGTCGTCGGTGCGGGCGTTGGCCCGCAAGAGTGCGCCGGCTTCGGCGATAACGCCGTCGCCAACCAGATGCCCGTGCGTATCGTTGACGAGCTTGAAGTGGTCGAGATCGATAGCGAGGAGCGCGATGTCGGTGTGTGCGCGGGCGGCGCGGGCGAGTTCACGGCGGTATTGCTGCTCGAAGCCGCGTCGGTTGAAGCACCCCGACAGCGGGTCGGTGAGCACGATGCTCGCGAGTTGCGTGCGCATGCGATTGTACGCCCGCCCCACCGACGTGATGGCATCGGGCCGCTTGTCGGCCGCCACGTCGTAGCTCTGGGAGAAGTCCCCTTCCTCCGCCTTCTGGAACATCGACACCAGCGTACCGAGGCGTTCCTGGAAGTTGCTCTGCACGCGCGTGACCAACAGTGCGCCAGAGCCGAAGATGCCGAAGGTAACGGCCACATGCCCCCACGCCACCGGATCGCCGAACCGGTCGGCGATGTCGTTGAGCAACAGATACGCCACCGCGGTGCCGACCAGCGTGAGCAGCGCCGGCGCCCGCCCGAAATACACGTGTGTGAGCTGCAGCGAGACGAACGCGATGAACAATCCGAGGAAGTATCCCTCGGGCGGCACAAGCAGGAACACGAGCCAGAACACCACCACGAGGTCGGCCGCGACCATCAGGGTCGAGAGCGAGCGGTTGGCGGTCCTCGTGCGGCGCACCACGCTGCGGATCACGAGCACGAGCGCCGCGTAGATGACGGCCGCGATGCCCATGAGCCAGTCGACCCCGTCGGGGCCGATGGCCCGAAGGGCCACCGGGGACAGCGGCAACGCACCGAGCCCGCGCAGCGCAACGGTGACGGTACCGGTGATGAGCGCGAGTACCAGACGGTATCCCGTCTGCCAGATGAGAATGTCGGCGGTGGCCGTGTCGACGCGGGAGCGCTCGATCTCCATGCGGCTATCGTACCTTCGAAGTGCGTGAAGCGATACTCATCGACATGGGGTCGCCGGCGTCGGCGCACGAGTTGAGACCGTGAATGATATTTCGCGGCCTTGTCGGGGGCGAGCGCCGGGGGGCGTGCGCCGGGCGAAGCCGGAGGGGACGAAGGCGCAGCGGAACGGGACGGGCGGGAATTTGCTTGGTATAGCAACCCATTTCCTGAAAGCCATGTCCCAGCACGACGCCCGCGGTTCGTTTTTCGATGACGAAGTCGGCTCCCCGTACGCCCCCCGCGACGCCTGTGGCGTGGGCTTCATCGCCCGCCAGAGCGGTGAACGGACGCACGAGGTGGTGAGCCTCGCGCTGGAAGCAGCGGCGCGGCTGGCGCACCGGGGCGCGTCGGCCACCGACCACTCCGCGGACGGGGCGGGGCTGCTCGCACAGATTCCACGTCGGCTCTTCATCCTGGCCGCCTCGCGCCTTGGCATTCACCTGCCGGCCGACGCCTCCATCGGAGTGGGGATGTGTTTCCTGCCGTCCGAGCCGCAGGCGTGCGAGGAAGCGATGGGGCTGGTGACCGACGTGCTCCTGGGCGACGGCATACCGGTGCTGGGCTGGCGCGAGGTGCCCGTGCGGCCGGAGGTACTGGGCGCCTCGGCGCGCGCCGCCATGCCCACCATCAAGCAGATCCTCGTGAGCCGCCCCGCCGGCGCCGACGACGACACCTGGGAACGGCAGCTCTACCTGGCGCGGCGCGAGATGGAGCACCGGGTGCTCGCCCGCGCCCTCGAGCCCTTTTACATCTGCTCGCTGTCGTGCCGCACGGTGGTGTACAAGGGGCTCCTGAATGGCGGCCAGCTCGGCGAGTTCTTCCCCGACCTGCGTGATCCGGCCTTCGAATCGGCCATTGCGGTGTTCCACGAGCGGTACGCCACCAACACCATGCCGCGCTGGGAACTCGCGCAGCCGTTCCGCATGCTGGCCCACAACGGCGAGATCAACACGCTGTGGGGCAACCGCAACGCGATGGCAATGCGCGGGACGTTGCTCGATGCCCCGGCCTTCGGCGATCGGGCCGATCGCGTGCGCGACCCCATCCGGCCGCGTGGCAGCGACTCGGGCAGTCTCGACAACGCCCTCGAATTACTCGTGCGGTCAGGGCGTTCCCCGGTGCACGCCACCATGATGCTGGTGCCGCAGGCGTGGGAGAAGTTCCCCGACGTGGAGCCGGCCGTGAAGGCGTTCTACGAGTACCACCAGTGCGTGATCGAACCGTGGGACGGGCCCGCCGCCCTCGCCTTCAGCGACGGCGTGACGGTGGCCGTGTCGCTCGACCGCAACGGCCTGCGCCCGTGCCGGTACAAGATCCGCGCCGACGGAATGGTGGTGGCGGGCTCCGAAGTCGGCATCGTGGACTTCGATCCGCGCGACGTCGTGGAGACCGGCAAACTCGGCCCCGGCGGCGTGTTCCTGGTGGATACAGCGGGGAAGCGCATCGTTCGCAACATGGCCGCCAAGCGGGAGGTGGCCACCAGGCGGCCGTACGCCAAGTGGATCGCGCAGCACATGGCCACGCTGCCGCCCAGCGACGGGGCGGAACCGCTCGTGCGCTCGAGCGATCAGTTGCGGGCCACGCAATTGGCCTTCGGCTACGGGCACGAGGACTTGCGTCTCGTGCTGGAACCCATGGCCAGCACCGCCGCCGAAGTGGTGTGGAGCATGGGCGACGATGCACCACTGGCGGTGCTCAGCCCCAATACGCCGGCGCTGTACTCGTTTTTCCGCCAGCGCTTCGCGCAGGTCACCAATCCCCCGATGGACTCGCTACGCGAGAGCATGGTGATGTCGCTGCGCATGCACCTCGGGCGCCGTGGCTCCCCGCTGGTGGAGAAGCCCGGCTACGCGCGCATGCTGCGCGTCGAACACCCGGTGCTGTTGCCGGAGGAGATGACCGCCCTCCGCAATTTCCCGCAGTTCCCCGGCGCCACCCTCGACGCCACGTACAACGCCCGCTCGCGCTCGGAGGCGCTGGAGGCGGCACTCGATTCGCTGTGCCGCCGCGCCGAAGTGGCCGCCCGCAAGGGCGCCCGCCTGCTCATCATCAGCGACCGCAAGGTCAGCGCCGACCGCGCGCCCATTCCCGCGCTGCTCGCCCTCGGCGCGGTGCGTCAGCATCTGGTGCGTACCGGGCTGCGCGCCCGCGTGGGGCTCGTGGTGGAAGTAGGCGACGCCATCGAGCAGCACCACATGGCCACGCTGTTCGGATACGGGGCCGAAGCCGTGTATCCGTGGTTGGCAATGGAAACGGTGGCCACGCTGTTCTCCGAGGCGCACGGCAAGGCCGACGCGGACCCCGAGCGCCCCGGGCCGGCCCTCGCGCAGTCGCGCTATCGGGCCGCCGTGGAGAAGGGGCTGCTCAAGGTGCTCGCCAAGATGGGCATCTCCACGCTCTCCTCGTATTGCGGCGCGCAGACCTTCGACGCGCTCGGCCTCGGCGCCGACGTGATCGACCGCTGCTTTGCCGGAACGGCGTCACCCATGGGCGGGCTGTCGTTGCGCGAACTCAGCGAGGACGTGCTGCAACGGCATCGTCGCGCCTTCACCGCCGACGGCGCGCCGCACGCGACGCTTCCGGACCATGGCCGCGTGCGCTTCCGCAAGGAAGGCGAGCAGCACGCGTGGGCGCCGCAAACCGTGCTGGCCCTGCAGCAGTCAGTGGGTAGCGCGCGCGCCTCCCGCGCCGGCAGCAACCCGGACGATGCGTGGCGCACGTTTGCGCAGCGCGCCGACGGCGGCGCGCCCGGCACCGTGCGCGATCTGCTGGCCGTCCGCGTCGGCACGCCCATCCCCATCGAGGAGGTGGAGCCGATGGAGGCCATCCGCGCGCGCTTCATCTCGAGCGCGATGTCACTCGGCGCGTTGTCTCCGGAAGCACACGAGACGCTCACCATTGCGATGAATCGCATGCAGGCGCGCTCGAACAGCGGGGAAGGCGGCGAGGATCCGGCGTTCTACCGCGATACCGGTCCCGACCGACGCGACAGCCGCATCAAGCAGGTAGCCTCCGCCCGCTTCGGCGTTACCACCGAGTATCTCGTGCGCGCCGAAGAGATCGAGATCAAGATCGTGCAGGGCGCCAAGCCGGGCGAAGGCGGCCAGTTGCCCGGCCACAAGGTCACCGAACTCATCGCACGCCTGCGGCACAGCACTCCGGGCGTCGGCCTCATTTCGCCGCCGCCGCATCACGATATCTACAGCATCGAAGATCTCGCGCAGCTGGTGCACGATCTCAAGACGGTCAACCCGCACGCGCGCGTGGGCGTGAAGCTCGTGGCCGAGAGCGGCGTGGGCACCGTGGCGGCCGGCGTGGCCAAGGCGTTCGCCGATTACGTGCTCATCGCGGGGCACAACGGCGGCACCGGAGCCTCGCCGCTGTCGAGCATCAAGCACGCGGGCTCGCCGTGGGAGCTTGGCCTGGCCGAGGCGCAGCAGGTGCTGGTGGCCAACGGGTTGCGTCATCGGGTGGAGGTGCGCGTCGACGGTGGACTCAAGTCGGCGCACGACGTGATCATCGCCGCATTGCTGGGCGCGGAGTCGTACGGATTCGGTACGGCCCCCCTGGTGGCGATGGGATGCGACATGGCGCGCCAGTGCCATCTCAACACCTGCCCCACCGGCATCGCCACCCAGCGGGACGATCTGCGCGCGAAGTTCCGGGGGACGCCGGAACAGGTGATCGCCTACTTCTCGCGTATCGCCGACGACGTACGGACGGAACTCGCCCTCATGGGTGCGCGCTCGTTGGCGGAAATCATTGGGCAGGTCGAGCGGCTGCAGCGTGCTGAGCGTCCGGAGCTGCCCCGCTCCACGATGCTCGATCTGTCACTGGTCCTGGGCTCCCCGCGGCGCAGTGACGA
>Ga0315899_10009599_pt1 | contig 10389 bp, 13 predicted proteins | sample LakEriMetagenome_2_FD_203518 | JGI IMG/M metagenome (GOLD analysis project Ga0315899, IMG submission 203518) | Freshwater fungal communities from buoy surface, Lake Erie, Ohio, United States - Buoy 4 MA112 | ecosystem: Environmental > Aquatic > Freshwater > Lake | place: USA: Lake Erie, Ohio...
GCCACCACCACCGCCGCCGCCGCCGCCGCCGGTGATCATAGTATTGCCTGAATTGGTGACATCATTGCAAGTGTCAAAAACAGGTGGTGTGGATACACTTGAGTCAATCAATTTGATTGAAAGAATTGATCGTGTGGTGCAACCTATTTTGCCTTATGTCTTTTTTGAGGATAATGCATCGGATATTCCTGTCCGCTATAAGCAATTGTCTTTGAATGAGACCAAGGACTTCAATGAGCAATCTTTGATGAATGTGGATGTATTGGATAGATATCATCATGTGTTGAATTTGGCAGGAATCAGACTGAAGAATGATCCGAAATTGAGCATCACGATAACCGGAACGACATCCGGTGGAGGAATAGAAAAGAAGAATCTTGTTCTTGCGAAAAAGAGAGCTGAAAATGTTGCAAACTATCTGCAACAAACATGGAACATTGATCCAAGTAGAATCAATGTTAACGCCAAACCAATTCCTGATAATCCTTCTAATATGTCAAATCCTGAAGGTTTGGCTGAGAATAGAAGAGTGGAATTATTATTCAGTGATCCTTCCATTTTTGAAGTGTTGACCATCATTGATTCCACTCTTTCGGTTGAGCCCGATGAAATCACCGTGAAAGGCAGGATGATTTCAGGAACAATGATAGATCGTTGGAGACTTAATATCATGAGTGATACCAATATTCTCGAAGAAAAGTTAGGATTACATGATACTTTCATTAATAGAACATGGAAACCAATTCCCGCCAAGATAGGTAGAAGAAAAGATTCAGTGAGATTTAGGTATAATGTGGTTGATACTGCAGGCCGCACGCATACATCAAATATGATTGTACCGGTGAAATATCAAAGAATCTTGAATGATAGAACAATTGGTAAAGTTGGCAATGATAAAGTGAAGCGATATTCACTCATTTTGTTTGATTTTGATGCATCATCTTTGAATGCAAGAAATTTGCGTGTGATTGAAGAGATTCAGTCCACAAAAGGTATCAAGATTACTTCCATTCTTGGTGCAACTGATATGTTCGGTGATGCAAAACGCAATGCAGAATTGGCACTTGAAAGAGCAAAAGCCGTTGGGGTACTGTTAAAAGCGGATCCTTCAATTATAAAAGGGAATAGTGCTTATGAGGGAACGCCAAATGCATCGCCGGAGGGTAGATTCTATAATCGTACAGTGATTATAGAAGCAAAAGAAATCGGGGAATAATCTCGCTTTTTTTATGAAAACACTACTTAAAATCTACTCAAATACTTGATTTTTAACGATTTCCTTTGTTTGTGTTCTTGACTCATAGTAATTTGAGTCACCAACACTCAAGGGTATTCTATGGGAAAATGGATACTAGGTATTTGTATTGTGTCGATGAGCTTTATGGGTTCGGGATGCAAAAAGACAAAGAATACGAAAGCTGAAAAAGGAACAGTGTCGATAGTAGATTCGACTAACACAATGAATGAATGCGATCAATTCCTCCGAGATTATGAGGGATGGGTAAAGAAGTATATCGTCCTCATCAAACGCTTCCAAGAAAATCCAAAAGACAAAACCATCATTGCCGACTATCAAATTATGGTCGGGCAAATAGGACAATGGGATAATCGCTCAAGACAATGCATCAGAGACTCGGCAATTCTCAAACGCTATGTGGAATTGCAGGAAATGCTGAATGATTATGCGGTGAAAGTGGTGAGTAGATAGGAAAGAAGATTTTATACATAGATGAAGTACATCTATATGTTCACATTCAGGTGAGGTTTGTATGAAAAGATTGGGATGTATGGTTGCCATCCTTTCGATGGTATTTTTCACAATGAGTTGTGGTGACTCAAAATCAGGCGAAGCAAAGGCACCGGAAACAGGAGCGGCAGGCGGAACAACAAGTAGTCCTTGCGATGCATTCATGACTGAATATGAGCAATTCGCAGATAGTTATGTGGCATTATTGCAAGAAGCAAAAAGTAATCCAACCGATATGTCAGTTCTCACAAAATCAGCTGATATGCTCAAGCAAGCTGCCGACATGGCAAATCGTGCAAAAGATTGTGAAGGTGATGCATCAATGTTGCCAAGATTACAGAAAGTACAAGAGAAATTACAGAATGCAGTATTATAAGTTTATAAGAATTATAAGGAGATAACAAAATGGAAGAAAAAGCTACTTTTCCTGTACCACTATGGGCAGCTTGGGTAATCAATATTGCCTCATGGATAATATTTGTTGCAACCGATATTCATATTCTTGAAATCATCATGGGTGTAGCGTGCTTAATAGCAGCATTTATTGCATTCAAACATCAAGGTTGGTATTTGTTGTTTATTTCAGTGCTCGATGCTCTTTGGATGTTCTCTTGGGGTTTTGAGTTAGATCTCTTTAAATCTCTATTGTAATTGAGTAGTTTTCAATTGTACACATGGTGCATAAATTGAATAGAAAAGCTACCCTGAATGGTACAATGAGTGACTTCTTGTATGCTGCCTTTTTATCATGGATTATAATTTCTGTGGTTGTTCTATGTATAATTATTGCTCCATTTATTCTTGAAGATAAGACGATATATTCAGTCACTCCTGAATGTGCATCAGTGAAAAGTATAGGTGTCCGATGCATTTTGTGTGGCATGACACATTCATTTGTTGCAATCTCAAGAGGAAATTTATCTGTAGCATTTATGCATAATCAATACAGCGTAATCCTTTACTCGGCATTTGTTATGAATTCATTTTTTTTTCTAACTATTGTTTTTTATCTGTTTAAAATAAAATCTATAGTTAAGTAAACTGTTTTGGAGAAATATTTATGAATATTGCTAGTCTCGTATTTGGACTACTTTCTGTTACAGGGATGATTGTCGCCTTTTTCCCTTGTCTAGGATCTTTAAATTGGTTGAATATTCCTTTCTCACTAGTTGGATTGGGAATAAGTTGGGTGGCACATAAAAAGATTGAAGATGGACAATCAAAAACTTTACCACTAATTGGACTTGTTCTTTGTGCCATTTCAGTAATTTTTGGTTTCTTTAGGCTAGTTGCAGGTGGTGGTGTCGTTTAATATGAAAATTAGTTTTTTAAATACATGAAGATGAAGTTACTTTTCATAATATATAATACCTTAATACCCTTGTCCATAGGTAGTTTAGTTTATTATTATGAAAATACATCAACTTTGTTAGAGTGTGTTGCAAATTATCTACCTGATGCTCTATGGAGTTATTCATTAGTTAGTTTGATGTTGATAGTTTGGAAATTGAAAATACCCTCCTCATGGTTAATCGCAATAATGTTATTATTTGTCTTCACTGAATTGTTACAGTTTCTGAAATTTATTCCAGGTACAGGTGATCCCATTGATATACTTATCTATGTTTTTTCTGGCTATCTCAGCTGTTTAATATTAAGTTCAACATTTATCAATAAAATTTAGATTTAGGAGAATTTTATGACAAATTCAATTAAAAATTTGGTTTCATTATTTATTCTTAGTGTATTTTTTTTACTAGCAGTTGGTAGTGGTGGAGATACAAAACCAGCTACACCAGATGTAAAAATTAGCTCAACACAATTATATGATGCATATAAAGCTAATGAAGTAGCAGCCGATAATAGTTACAAAGGAAAAGTAATTGCAGTAACAGGTACGGTTGACGGTGTTGGTAAAGATATTATGGATGATACATACATCACATTGGTTGGCGATGGAGTTATTGGTACTGTGCAGTGCTTTATTTCAAAAGATTTCATTTCTAAAGCTGCGACTGTTTCAAAAGGAACAACTATTACGATTACTGGTACTTGTGATGGAAAACTGATGAATGTCTTACTAAAGGATTGTACACTTTGATAAATCTAACTTAAGTTGATATTAGTAATAAGGAGAAAACATAATGGAAGAAAAAACTACTTTTCCTGTACCACTATGGGCAGCTTGGTTAATCAATATTGCCTCATGGATAATATTTGTTGCAACCGATATTCATGTTCTTGAAGTCATCATGGGTGTAGCTTGCTTAGTAGCAGCATTTATTGCATTCAAACATCAAGGTTGGTATTTGTTGTTTATCTCAGTGCTTGATGCTCTTTGGATGTTCTCTTGGGGTTTTAAGTTGGACTTGTTTTAATTGTTATTATTATTTTATAACAATTAATGTACTATAGAAAAAAGGAGCACTAAAAATGATTGGAAAAATCTTTGATTTAGTATTATCAATTTTTACAGGTGAAGAAGCTGACTCTATTGGAGACGGTGATTTATTAGATATTGATGGTGACGGAGAGTCTGATAGTGTAGCTATAGACACAGACGGTGATGGTGATATTGATACACTGGCTATAGACACAGACGGAGATGGAGAAATAGACACACTGGCTATGGACACAGACGGAGATGGAGAAATAGACACACTGGCTATGGACACAGACGGAGATGGAGGAATAGACACACTGGCTATGGACACAGACGGAGATGGAGAAATAGACACATTAGCTATGGACACAGACGGAGATGATGAAGTTGATTCAATTATATAGAAATATCATCTTATCTCATTGAAGTTTTATCTTAAATATGACTTTACTCAATAGCCACAGTTTTTTTGTGGCTATTGAGTTATTAAATTTAATTGTGTTTTTCTTCGATAGCAAAGGTACATTTTATGGGACTTCTTTCCGGATTACTAGGTAATGCATCTATTGTTGATTCTGCAGAATTACAGAGAGAATTTGCGCATCTTCTCATAGATGGCGAAACAATAGAATTGGGCTTCAAACTTATTCGAGATATGTTCATATTTACCAATAAAAGATTGATTTTGGTGGATAAACAAGGTCTTACCGGTAATAAACTTGAATACAAATCTGTAACTTACAAGAGCATTACCCGTTTTAGCATCGAAACTGCAGGTACATTTGACCTCGATGCAGAATTGAAAATTTGGGTTTCAAGTGAAATAGAGCCCAGCATTCAAAAGCAATTCACAAAAGCGGTAAATGTCTATGATGTGCAGAAAGTATTAGCAACACATGTATTAGGTTAACTCACATGCCTCAAGCCATGACGTATTTGCCCTCTATTGAGGGACAGGAATTGATGTTTGTTCAAGCCATTTTTGATCAATTATCGGAGCAGGAAGCTCAGCGATTTACACTTGCCTATTCACAGAGGAGGCGTGATCCGAGCATGATTCTGATCATGATCATCGTTGCGATGGTATTTCTTCCCGGATTACACAGATTTTTCCTGGATAAAGTTGGCTCGGGGATAGTTCACTTGCTCACATGTGGTTGGTGTTGGATTGGAACCGTGATAGATTTGGTGAATCACAAAAAACTCACATTCGAGTATAATGCAAAGATTGCATCAGAGATTGCGACGATGCTACGATAAACCCTCAAACAGCCACCCCAATAAGGTGGCTGTTCTTCTTTCCACAGTATTTGTTCACACCTATCAATAACCCTATATTTGTTCAATCAATGGAATGGTTTCCGGGGCCTTTGGGGGCAATGAGCGGAACACATTGATACAATATCAAGACGGGCAAAATGGTTTGGGATATAGTTCACAAAGACTTGAATATCAGGAATATCGAATAGTCATTTTATAGGAAGATACATGAAGAAAGTGCTCCTTTCCATGCTTCTGTGTATGTGGTTTATGAGTCAGGGTGCGAATGCACAGACATTCGTGGGACTCGGCATTGGCGCCGCCATGCCTCAAACACAGTTTCCCGAGCAAAGCGATCTAGGCTTGCACGGAGAATTCCAATATGGAGTTCACAAGTTTTGCAATATGTGGCCGGTATTCACTGTGAATTATGGGTATTATGGTCCCATAGACAGTTTGGAATACACAAATCCTCGCATTTATTCACTTCCCAATGTGATCAATGTACAAGCGAATGTACGATGGTTCCCATGGGATGCTCCGAATGTGCCATTGTATCTCAGTATGGGTACGGGAATTTCCATCATAACGGGTGATGATGAAGAAGGGAAGATTGGCATGCCGGGTACACTCGAAGCCGGATATCTTTTCAATTATGAAAATCCTTGTTGTGATTGGTTCATCACGCTATCCGCTCGCTATACCACCAATAATATGCTCAGAGATTTGGACAGACCTCATCTTTCGGGTCTTGCAGGCATGATACATTTGAATATCCCATTGGGAGGTGCAAAATGAGAATGTCTACTCTTACAATGTTATGCATATTGTCCCTTTCGGTACTTGCAAGTTGTTCCCCAAAGCCAGGAATTACAGAACTAGAAAAAAAAATGTCCATGTATGAAGATGCAGTTCGTATCAAACCTGAATTGACTGAAAAGTATTTTCAGAAATCTTCCGGTGATGCTAATCGTGATGGCAGAACGCTTCGGGGCTATGTTGAATATGTACAGATCACAAGGGACAGCGCGAATAACCCCATTGATACAGTTTTTGCATTTCGTGAAAAGATCAACAATAAACCAAGCGCCAAGGGACTTTTAATTCCCATAAAAGACATCGAAACAATCCCAACTTTATTCCCCGGAATTCAGACAGACAGTCTCGGTGGTTTTAATCTTGTGGAAAGTTTCCATGTCACAAAAAATATCCCTGAAATTCGCTCCATTCCCATTGAAGATGTACTGAAAAAATCATGTGATTGCGAGCCATTTTCTCTCAATGTGGGATTAGATTTATCGCTCAGACTTGCACTTGGCATAGATGCAGGAATCGGTCTTGCCTGCTTTGATCGTGACTATTCTGATTTTTGGGCAGCAACACATTTTAGAGCTTCTTCCTATAATGATGGATTTGTCAATTCCACATTATTCGGTAGTTCAGATTTGGCTCGATTGCAATATGGCGGTGAAGTGACGGCCGGCATTCGAGTTGGTGAAGATTATCGATGGGCATTTGGATTGACATTCGTGCAAGGCATGCAAACACTCAATGCAGGAGATTTTAATCCCAATGTCCTTCTTGCCGATATGCCACTTGTTAATCGTCCAATCGGACTTCTCACCACAAGACATTATCTCGTTCCTGTGAAGAATTCTCAAAAAGGGAAAAAATCCCAGAGCTTCTTCTATGTGGATGTCTATGGAGATGATGCAGATAAACCGGCTCGTGAAGAAAAGGAAGGCGATGGACTATTGAAAGTAATCTTCGGTTGTATGAAACCGTATGTCTATAATGAATTCGGGTTCTCATTTGATCCATTTTCCATGGCCGCTTTATCGATGTCACTCGGACTCGAATGCGATGACTGTACTGTACGCATCAAAGATGCACAAGCAAATGGTGATATAGACATGAATTGGTCTTTACCAATAACCTATGGTTTTGGTGTTGGCGTTGATATTCCCATCATGAATAATCTTGATTTAGAAATTGATCTTGGTTATCGCGATGTCGCTGTCGGCGATTCATTCTCATTACTCGGCTTCTCCAATGTGCCGGGCACCCGTCGTTTGGGAACATTTCAATTGAGATTAGGAGTAATGTACTGATGAGAAATATACTATCAATATGTGTGCTCTGCGTGATGATATCATTAACCGGATGTTATACTCCAGAGCCCGGTAACCCAACTGATCTCTTTATCAGAGAAGGTACAGTAGCAGTTTTTAATACGGATACAGTGAATCCAAAATTTAATGTGGCAACATTTCAATTTCCTGCTTCTTATAATTCATCAGGAAATTTGCCAAATGATTCTAAGTTTTCAAAAGGACCATGGGAATTTTCTGAAGAAGATTTTCCACTGCCTGACTATACAACACAATATAGATTCATTCAGCCACCTAATTCCATACAGGTCGGTGACTTCTTGGTTGACTCTATTTATTTAGATAGAATAATTCCTCAGAATTCATCAGTATTTATTCAGATGAAAGGAAAGTTCACAAGATTAAATGTGAACCTAGGAACTGATGATGCAAATGCTTTTGAACAATGGATCGCAAGTCAAAGAAATGTAGCAAATGCTGATCTCATTTGTAAACAATTGGCTGAGCAAGCAAAAAAATATGGTGAGAGTGATTTAGGATCTAGATATTCAATCATTGCTACACATCCTGACCCAGGATTTCCAACGTATACTTACCCTGTAAATTGGCCGAGCGCCAAGCAAATCGGACAATTCCTTCCTCCATTCAAAAGAGTGTTCGGTGGAGATCTGAATACATATGTAACAGAATTCAAGCTTGGAGAAGTGTTTTACTATGAAGCGGTGAATGGTGTAAATTTTTATGTGCTGGTTTCAAATCTAAGAGAAGGAGTGCTCAGTCCACAATTAGAAAGAGCAACATTCAAATTTAGTGAAGCAATTAATTGTATAATCTGTAATCCATTAGACTAACATGAAAACACTCATACTAGCATTAGCTTTCTGTCTTGGTGGATTATCAATAATCACTCTACATGCACAGGAAGATTCAAAGAGGGTGAAGATTACCAAACCCTCGAAGCTTTTGAAGAAAGGAGTCAATACTCCGTCCGATGACTTTGCTCCTGCAATCATCGGAACGATTGGGAAGGAAGGTGATACCCTCATCGTGACATCGAATCGCAATAAAAGAGAACAGATTTATGTGATTCCGATGTCTGGTAAAGCGGAAGAAGATACTACTAATTCCAGTCAATCATTTCTATTGTTTAATCGCAAAGCCATCAGAAATATCGGTGGAGTGATTCAATCCAAAGAAAAAAATGGCGATAAGACATTTGTCTTTGCTTCATCCGGAGTACCTGACAAACAAACTGCTCGTTTTTTTGAATTGAGTGGTGCTGACATCAAAGGCGGAAGTGATTTATTTGAGAAGGTCTTAAGAATTGAAAACTCAGATCATGATTCCATTCGTAATATCGAAGAATTGAATAGCACTGCTTGGGATTCTCATCCAACAATCGGTTTGCATCCGGAGTCCGGTATTGAAATGATTGTGTTCAGCTCCGATCGTGTGGACACCAATGGTGGATTTTCTGCGCCTTATGAAAATGCGATGTACACATTCAATGGCATTCAAAGAAAAGGAAATGCTGATTTATATGTTGCATTCAGAAGATATGGTTCGAGTACATGGTCAAAGCCAATTAATCTTGCTCTTTTTCAAGGAAAGAAAGAAATCAATACTCAATTCAATGAGTATTCACCGTTTCTGTATTGCTTGGAGGGAACTCCGCATTTGATGTTTTCATCGAATAGAGCCGGAAATTATGATCTCTATTATGCATTGCTTGAAATCGATTTCTTTGCCATCGCAGAGAATCTAGCCGAGCCGAGTTTGATAGTCGAAGATGTCGTGCCACTCGCAAATGAATCAAATGATATCGGGTCTGATTATGATGAACTCTTTCCTTATGTTCGTTTTCAAAAACCGAATACGGAGAGTAAATCAATCACCCAGGAATTCTTTTATTCTTCCGACAGATATGGGAAATCAAATCCTGAAGCAGCAAAAAAAGCTGAAATGGGTAAGCTGGATCTGTATAGTAGTGAGGCAACATTCTTTTGCGGGATCGAGCCACCCAAGCCATGTCCACCATGTGAACCATGCGATCCGGCATATCCTTGCTCAAAGCCCCCCAAACCATGTGCCATCACCTATAATGTGACTGTCATAGACAATGCAACGAATGATACAACAGTCAAAGAATCACAAATTTCAGTGATGAGTGATATTGCCGGGAAAGTGGAGCGAAAAGGGAATACCTATTCATTGCATATTCCTGCTGATTCCATGATGAATAGACCCGATGGCATTCTCTTTACCGCCGTAGGTCGTTCAACATATGATAGAAAACCATGTCAGGATCGTACTCCTGTCATCACGAATTATAATGGCATGGTGATCTCAAGAACAATTGCTTCCATCAAAGATAAATCACGAAAAGAACAATATGATTCTTTGGTGCAAGACAAATCCGTGAAAGCGCAACGCATTGCACGACTATATGACACCATCATGGTTGAGCAATATGAGAATAGACCCCTTCGTAAAAAATTCAATGAGCGTATGGAGATTGTTGATTCAAGAAGACTACGCATCGGAAGAGATACCATCACATATGTGGACTCACTTCCACCTTTGAGAAAAGCAATGTTCACAAAATCGATTGCATATAAAGACACATCATATTCGTATGACACGAATTATGTTGCAAGCACCGTGCAATCAATTGCCTCCGGTTTAACGCGCTTTGAGCCACTCCGCATTCCACGCACAATGGTGAGATCAGAAGATGCATGCACAACGAAGATTATCAATGATACCATCAGACTCTATGCACAGTTTGGTCAATCTCCATGTTGCTTGTCAGTAGATTCCGTGATAGTATTCGGTGCCGAAAGAAATGTCCCATATTTCCAAACTGCATTCTGGGAAGTAAACACATC
>Ga0315899_10009600_pt1 | contig 10388 bp, 10 predicted proteins | sample LakEriMetagenome_2_FD_203518 | JGI IMG/M metagenome (GOLD analysis project Ga0315899, IMG submission 203518) | Freshwater fungal communities from buoy surface, Lake Erie, Ohio, United States - Buoy 4 MA112 | ecosystem: Environmental > Aquatic > Freshwater > Lake | place: USA: Lake Erie, Ohio...
CACCCCCACCCCCTCCCTCCCTCCCTCCCCCCCTCTCTTTCTCCCTCCCTCCCTTCCTCCCTCCCTCTTTCTTTCGCGCGCGCTCTCTCTCTGTATCATTTGTCAGGCGAAGAGGACTGCGTGCCTCTGTGTGGGAATGGGCACATAATGGTTGCCTGTGAGCCCTCGTATTCAAATTATTGTCGCCTCTGCAGTCGCTGGATCGATGGCGGCAACAAGCGGTGGAACTGCAAAGGTGTATTTTTTGTACTTGTGTTTGTGGTTGTGTTTGTGGTTGTATTATATCTGTAACTCTCGCGAATGTCGTCCTAGAGCGATCGATGCTTCTTTGGAGGTACATTGTTTGTTTCCATCTATCTATCCGTCTATCTATCTGTCTAACTTCTGATAACTCTCTATCGTCGTTCATGACGATTGTGGAGACGATCGTCAGGGCAAGCGGTGGCCTTGCGAAGACCACAAACACACAACACGCAAGCACAAACACAAATAAAAACTTACACACACACACACACACACACACACACACACACACACACACACACACACACACACACACACACACTTGCAGAGTGCTGTTCTGACATATGCTTCGAGTGCAAACCCGCGGAACCCAAGGTGCGTGCGAGAGAGAAAGTCCAGGCTGGTAGGGGGGAATGGGGGCAGGAAGAGAGTGAGCGAGGGTGTTTGCTTGAGGAGTCAAGGTTAAGATTGAGAGAGAGAAAGAGAGAGAAACGGAGCGAAAGAGTGATGGAAAAAGGAAGCGAGAGGGGGGGGGGAGGGGGGGATCGAGATTGAGCGAGCCAAAAGTGCGCACTCGCCCTTCCTCCCTCCTCGGTCGCTCCCGTCCTCTCTCTTTCCCTCTCCTCTTTCCCTCTCTTGGTCACTCTTCTTCTTCCTTCTGTCACTCTCTCACTCTTGATCTGTTTCTCCCAATCCCTCTCCCTCTCCCCCGTTTCCATCTCCCTCTTCCCCTCCCTCTCCCTCCCTCTCTCTCACCTGAACCCGAAACTCTCGACCCTTTCCTCTGCCTCTCTCAGCAACACGACCCGGCCGAAGAGATTTCGAACCTCTACAAGGCGGATGGCGATGATGATGAGGACGAAGATGAAGGTGAGGATTATCAGTAAGGCTGCGCTGCTGCCCGTGAGCCCGCGTCGCCAGCCACTGGCTGTACACTGGTTAGCCCGTATATTGAATTCAGACCGAGTGAGAGTGAGCGACAGTGATGGGAGGGACGCGACGACGGATGAAGATGATGATCACAAGTACGACAGCGACAGGAGGAGCGAGGAAGCGGGAAAGCGTAGTATGAGTGGGTGGGGGTGCAGAAATTCATTGTCCAATCAATTAGCGCATTCAATCTAATAAATAGGGTGCGCCCTAGCACATGTGACTTTGCATGTGCCACCTAGACCCTAAACCCTAAACCCTAAACCTCTAACCTAAAGCTACTTTGCAATATTTTCTTCTCTTTTACTAAACAGATGAAGAGAAAGCTGGCGCAGAAGGACAAGGAGAGAGAGAGAGAGAGAGCTTTATTAGGAACTGTCCATAATGGGGGGTCTGAGGCGGCGCTCGCGCACGGACGCCACGCTACGGTCTGCTTCCCCACACACCCTTGGCGGAGTAGCAGCCTACCTGGCTAAGACTTTCCCCTGGTTAGGTTTGAAGTATTCCTGTGGTCATATAACCAGTCAAGCCCTGTGCTTGGACAAGGTAGTACCATGCCCATTGCGATGCAACTCCCAGTTTCGGGTTTAGGGTTTAGGGTTTAGCGTAATTGTCTTCTAGCTTCCAGCTGCGAGCGAGCGAGAGAGAGAGAGCTTTATTTGGGACTTTCCATAACGGGGGTCTAGAGCGTCGCCCGCGGTGCTTTTTTTTTAAGCCTTGCGCGCAGATTTCGTGCGAAATCGATCCAGCTGGCTCCTTCCGCCGACAATGATGCCTTTGCGCGGCGACCTGCCTTGCTCTCGCTGCATGGCAAGCGCTTGCGCATGCGCTCCAGCGCTCCTATTCAAGGCCCTTTTGGGCGGCACCCGGCTATGCACAGGCACAGCTTTGCGCTGAGGCATCAGTCCTGCTCCTGCGACCGAGGGTGGAGCACTTTGTGAGCCGCGGGCTGTCGCACCGTTGTCACTCACCACGCGTCTATTGCTGCCCTTAGAGACGGTGGTGGCATTTTGCGGCTCCAGGGCGGCGTCCCTGGCAAGGAAATCTTCAAAGGAGGTCTTGCCGAGCGACACGAGCTCCGCTGCAAGGTCTGCTTCAAGCTTTGCTACGTCTGCTTGCTGCGCCGCGCGCTCCGAGGCAACTGCAGGCGCGCTCCCCATTTCGTCAGACGGAGCATCATCGTCTTCAGCGTCCACCTCGATCTCGAGCTCCTTGGCCATGTTGGCCTTCCACGACTGCTCTTTGGCCCGCTTGCTGAGCTGCGAAACAGTCGCCACGAGCTTGCGCGCAAGCTTGATGGACCGTTGCAGCGACTTGAACTGAGATGAGTGCGCCCCGACTTGCTTCACGCCCGCAAACTTGCAGGTCATATTCCCAACCTTTGCCCACATCCTATCGTCACGCCTGTCTGCAAGCAAGACCGAGTAGCCCGTATCCGCACCCGGCTGGTGCGCTGCCCGCCCGCTCCTATGCGTATAGATTTCAGCAGTGGAGGGCACGTCGTAGTGGATCACGTGCTGCACCAGAGGTATGTCGAGCCCGCGGGCAGCAACGTCTGTTGCCACCAGTATGCCGCACTCGTCAGCCGAAAAGTGCTCGAGGCTCTTGAGGCGCGCGCGCTGCTGCATGGACGCATGCACTGCACGCGCTCCCAGCTTGAGGCGCTGCAGCAACGCCACCACCCGCCGCAGCACGCTGATGTTGTTGACAAACACGATGCTCCGCCCCGGGTTGTTGCGGAGAAAGAAGAAGAGGAAAAGATCTTTGTCCTCGTGCCTGCACTTGATCACATATTGCTTCACGCGAGACGACACCACCCGGTGCAGCACGTCGGCGTACAGCACCAAGGGCTTTGCCGGCATTTTGAGCAGCTTGCGCGCAAGCTTGACCATGTTGCGAGCAGCAACCTTACCCTTCAAGTGCCGCGCCTGCTTTCCTTTTGCCCGCATTGCCGACTTGAAGCTCAGCCCCTCCCACCCCTCATCTTCCTTGTCATGCGGCGCCCTCCCGTCTTGGTATCGCGCGCGGCCCCCACCACGCGAAAGGGCCCGCTTCCCTCTCCCGAGATCCTCCCCGCGGCGACGTCCATCCTCGGGGTCGGTAGCGCCGGCATCCGCGGCGGGACGCGCGGGCGCAAGAGGGTCCGGCACCGTAAAGGTTGCCGAAAAGACCAGCGCCTGCCTCACAACGCTTTTCTGCCGCGGCTCCCCTGGCCCCTGGGTGTCCAGCGCCTCGTCCTCGGAATTTGAGGCATCATCATCCTCCACGGGGTGCGCATGCCCCTTGCCATCAATGTGCACCTTGCGAGCAGGGGGAAGCATCTTCAAAATCTCCATCAGGTCCTTGAAATGACCGCTCTCCATGAGACGGTCGCCCTCGTCCAAGACCACGAACCGCATGCTTTTGAGGCCGTCAATAAGGTGCTTCTCCTTGGCTTGCAGCATTGCCCACAGGCGGCCCGGCGTCGCAACCACGACGGCGGGGTGCTTTGACAGCTGTTTCACCTGCTTCACCTCAGCGAGGCCTCCGACCAGAGCCACGGCCTTGGGCCGCGCTGCTTCCGACCACACCCCCTTCAGCACCGAGTTGAGATGCTCGGTGACTTGCAACGCTAGTTCGCGCGTGGGACACATGATTAGCGCCCTCAACCCCCATCTCCCACTTTGCTTCCCCGCTTGCCTGGCCCCCGGCTCTCCTCTCTGCTCCCCTCCCTGCTCCGCAGCATTGCAGGGCCAAGAGAGCAGGTGATTGATGATTGGAAGCCCGTATGCCAGCGTCTTCCCCGCACCTGTTTCGGCAATGCCGATGACATCGCGCCCCGTGTTGATGCCGTATATGGACACATTCTGAATGGGGGTAGGCACATCAAACGAAAGGGCATGCAACGCCATGACGATGCGCGGATCCAAATTCAAAGCAGCCCACGGGCTTGAATCGCCATTGGCGGCAGCTCCAGCCTCGGGCACTTCGCGCCCTGCTCCATCGCTCAGTCCGTCCGCGCCCGTCGCGTTGTCGCCGCCAGCGGCAGCAGGCGCGCTGCCGACGGGGCTGGTGGCACGCCGCGTCCCCTCTGAGGTTGGCTGTGATGGACTTGGCAGGACAGCATCACGCGGTAGTTGGTCTGTGCGTGGAGCCGCAGCAGCAGCAGCAGCAGCAGCAGAAGCAGCAGCAGCAGGAGAAGCAGCGCGGCCGTCAGGTGCTTGGCAGGACGCCAGCTGCGAGAGGAGATCTTGCCGCCTCGACACTTTCACTTTTTGCATTTCGTCCAGCGCCGCGCCTTGCTCCTGCTTTCGCAACAGGTCATCGATGTGGCGCAGCTTCTTGAGCAACGCCCGCTCATACGCTCCTCTCGCCGGAGTAGCCGCGCCGCCAGATGCCTGCTGCGTACCTGCTCGCTCCTTACCGTCTCTGCCCCCCGCACCCTTGGCGCCCATGGAGCTTTTTGCCGTGCTGTTACCTCGCACCTGTGTGTTGGACGTTGGTGTGCCCGCGGCGGCGGCGCGCGCCGGGGGCTGCAGGCCAGCCTGCGAGGCCATCTGGAAAAAGACCTGGACATCCTGCTCTATCGACATGGCCTCCTTCTGTTTGCATCCCAGGTGGCGGCGGACGTTGTCCATGCCCTCGGCTCCTTCCTGACCTTCCATCGCGGCCTCGGCTGCGGCAATTCGCAGCGCAATCTGCGTTGCATTCGCATCCGCACGCACAAGCTCCGCGGCGGCGTCTGCATCATCCCATGACTTGGTGTGCGGATTGAAGGTGAGGACGCCTGGCATTCCGGGCAGCTCGTCGTCGCGGAAAGTGAGGAAGCCTCCCCTTTCAAAAGCCGAGTGCTTTTTGCTCTTGCGCGCAGCCATAGAGGCAAACTTGTCTGCCACCCTTTTCCGCAGCTGCGCATGCAGCGCACCATCGCCATCGCCATTCCATCCCCCCTCCTGCTCTCCACGAGCCTCCCGCCTCTTCCCTCTCGTCCTCTTCTCCTGATCCTGCTCCTGCCCCTCCTCCTCCTCCTCCGCTACCCCCACCTGCGTCTCCTCGTCTGCCTTCATCTGCGTCTCTCTCTCTCGTTCCTTCCTCCCTCCCTCATCTGTCCCACAGTCCTCGTGCCCCTCGTTACCTATAAGCACTGAAGACAAGACCCTGGGGGCACCGGCGGTGCGGAAGCGGCCGGTCTTCTTGCAGTACTCCCCGATCTTGCTCCCGTTCTCGTCAATCAGCATGCCCGTAGCTCTGAAGGGAGAGGAAGGCGCATGGGGGGCATGAGGAGAGGGGGGTTGGAAAGGGGGGGTGGGAGATCAGCATAACGGGACAGCAAGTGGAAGGAGGGTTGGTCCTTGCAGCAGTAGATGATGCATCAGCTCATGCAGAATTGGGTTTAGGGTTGGTGGTGAAACGCGCAAGCGGTTTTCGGGGGGTTACCTGTGAAGAACGCAATCAATCCCATTGGCGTTGAAGGGCTCAAACTCCTCCACGTCTGCCTGGAGGACTTGCTCCAGAAGCATTCCTCCCGTCGCCTCCTCGTCACCTCCACTCCCTCGACGCAGAGCAGTTCCCGTGTCATCGCTGCCTCCCTCCTCATCACCAACACTCTCGAGACGACGGCTAGGATTCCACAGACCCTCCCCCGCCCCTGGGGCACTGGGGCCAGACGAATCCTCGCGCTCTTCCGCGTTCACAAACATGGCGGTCCCACCGTGCACGATGTTGGTGTCCTTGACCATTTTGCGCAACTCGGGCACCCACACACGCCCCTCACCCTCATCCTCATACATCTCCCCAGACCCATCCCCTCCACTGTCGCCAGCAGGCGCTCCCTTGCCACGGGCCGCCGCGCTCACGCCCGCTGCCACTTCGTCCGAGGAATCTTGATCCGTCACCTCCTCAGCACCCTCGTCAATCATGGGCGCAGGCTCAGCGTCACTGCCATCATGAGGGCCCTGACTCTCGGCGTGCGCCGCTTCGTCGCGCAGGATCGCGTCGATGTCAATGCCATCAGACTCGGACTGTGAATCGGCCTCGATCTCGCCCCCGAAGCCGCCTAGTTCTGGGTTCCACAGCGCCATGGGATTATCCGGGTCCACCTCCCACGGTGCCTGCCGGCGTTTGGCGGCGTCCCTCTCCCCTTGCCCAGGAATCTCCTCCGCTGCCGTGTCGTACGCCCCTGCCGCTTTTTCGTTGCCCCGAGACCGTTGACGACGCAGTGTGGCCATGCGGGAGTCCCTGTCGGCTGGATTATGCGTACACACAGCGCTCTCAGTTACAGGGGCGGCAGGCTTTAGGAAGGTGTGGGGGCTCGGCTGGCGGTGTCCCGCTCGCGCTGCTGCTCTCGCGCCACAGCCGCTTGCGCGCGCGGCATCGTACCTCTGAATTTGCCCGCGGGCGTCCAGTTCAGGCTGACAGCTTTCTTCTTGATGGACGCCTGCCGTCCCGCGCACACACACGCCGTCAGAAGCCCGCGCCCGCGCTCGCGGCACGCAGACGGGTGCAGCCCCAAGAGGTCGAGCGCAGCATCAGCGCGCGCCAAGGGCGCATTTTCGCACCTGCATCTCGCCCTTTGGGGTGCCGCGTTCCACGCGCGTCTTCTGCTGCGCGCGCCTACTCTTCGACGCGTGTGCGCCGTGCGCGCCCCAGTCCTTGCCTCCGCGCAGGCGCAGGATGCCGGGCTCAGGCACAGGATGCCGCGGCATCCTGTCCGCCCCCGCGTCCTCGCGCCCGGCCCCGGCCCCCGTACACAGGCACAGCAGCAGCCCGAGTTGGACACAGCGCCGCATGCATGCAGGTAGGCGATGACGAAGTGATGGCGGTTTAGGATTCCCGATGCCTCCCCCCGCGGCGGTCGGCATGCCGCTGCACCTGGAAAGTGTCTCTAGCGTGAGTGCAAGTGGACGCGCATCAACACAACCATGTGGATGGTGGATTCACGTGCTCTTGCCACGGCAAAGTACCGAAGTATACCCGGACCGAGGGTGACATGTGGGCCGTGTCGCTGCTGCACAGGGGGGGTCGGTGTGGCCGCGCTTTTCGAGCGCCGACCGACGTTGTCTTTCCGCCTCCAGCAAGATCACGATTCTAGGCCAGCCCATTCCCGTGTTGCGGCAGCGTTGCGGCCGCGGAGGCGGCGGCTGGTGGCCAGCCCATTGCCGTGGAATGGACGTGTTGGCCGCCAGAAGAAGAAGAGATTTCCGTCTTCACAAGGTGATTGTGCCCGAGGGACGAAGAGGAGGGCCGCCACACTACGCACGGTTTGTGCCAGGACAGGCCCAGGACGCGCGGCGGGTCGAGCGTGCGGGTTGGCATCGGCGGGAGAGCAAGCCATTTTCGTTTGTGGAGGCGCAGATGCAGGAGTATCGCGCCAGCAGGGTCACGGGCAAGACGGAAAGAGGGCGTGAAACAAATAAGTGCTTTGACAAGCAGGTCTCGGGCTGCCCAGTCTGCGGCGCACCGTCGGGTTCAGCGAAGGTGCACGTCAAGGCAGCGCGGCCGCGTGACGGCGCAGGCACGGCGGAGGGCGAGTCCTCGCTGCGCGCAGAGCCACCTACCTGGCTGAGAGGCCTCAGAGGAGGGCAACCCCCTGGGCAAGCGCACGAGCGAGCGAACACCGCAGCAGACCACGGAGGCCCGAAGGCGCGGTCGCACGCAGCGGCAGCGGCGGCGGTGCTCTTGGACATCGTTCGCCAGGCGCCAGGGGGCCGCGTTTCGGCGGACGCGCTCACCCTCGCGCTGTATCGGGCGTGCCCGTGCGCCAGGTCCGTGGTTGTGAGGGAGTTTCGAGGGCAGCGCAACTTTCTGGCCTCGCCGCTGCTGTCCGAGGCCGTCGACTTTTTGCCAGACCAGGTGGGAGGAAGTGTTGTGTGATTACCGCTGCTGCTGTTTGCTATTGCGCGTGCAGGCATCCGCTGTACGTGTGGGGGGTGGGCGCTGTGCGCGCTAGGGCGCACTGGAGCGAATCTTCAAAAAGCTGCAACAACTCTGGAACGCCGGAATAAAGTTATTCTGACGCTCTCTGGAGCGTCGGAATACACTTGTTCCGGCGCGCCGAGGCAACTGCAGGCGCGCTCTCCGGCGTCCTTGGCAAGGAATTCTTCAAACAAGTGAGGACTGGCGTGTGCTGACAGGGGTGTGGAACGGTTCGGCTCAAGACCGAGGTTGCCAGCGCCTAAGACGAATCTGAACGTTTACAAAAGCCATCGCCTTGCGAGCGCTGCGTGCGACACGTGCGACTGTCCACGAGAGTTGCACTAGCTGTGCACTTTAGGGGTTGCCGCAGCACTTTAGAGCTGCACATCAGGGGTTTCTGAGAGAGAGATCTCTCTGTAGGTCACGCTTTGTAGTTACAGCGCTTGTAAACAAGCAGGGTGTTGTGACCTCTGGCTTCAAACACGTGACCTCTGGCTTCAAACAACTTCTAAACACAAAGTTGGGTTGAGCGGTTGCTTCCGTTGATTGGCTGGGTTTGCTTCCCATCGCTTTCATACTTTGGCAGCGCCTTCGACTTCGTCATGGCGCACCGGCGACGCTGTGCTCTGCAGCGCGCTAGAGCCCGTCCATCTCTCCAGCGCCGCCGCCTCCGCTGCCACTACCCCCCATCTGCGCCGCACGGCTCAGCTCAAATCTGGCCGGCTTTTCAAGGCACAACGATCTCCATTTCCCGCCCTCTGTCTGCCGCAGCGCGCAGTGCGGCACTCGGGGCGCCTACTGCAATGCACTATTCACCCCGGCGGGAGCGGGCACCCAGCCGCGACGCGATACCCCCGCAGTGCCTTCACCCAAATCGAGAATGATAAACTTTCTTTCGAACTCCCTCTCTTTCCTCTCTCTCTCTCTCTCTCTTTCTCTCTCTATCTCTCACGCACGCACACACACACCGAGTCTCTCTCCCCCCCCCTCTCCCTCTCTCTCTCTCTTCCCCCCTCCTTCCCTCTCGCGCGCCCTCTCTTTCTTCCTCTGTCTCCCTCTCTCCTTCTCCCTCTTTTGAGACAGAGAGTTGTGGAGAGAGAGTAGCTGGATTTACTAAGTTAGGGAGGGAAAGGAAGGGTGAGGAAGGGAAGGAAGTTTTTTGACAATCAACAGGGAGAGACGGAGGAAAGAGGGAGAGGGGGAGGGAAAGAGAAGAGAGGGAGAAAAGAGGGAGAGAGGGAGAGGGGAGAGAGGAAAAGAGGGAGAGAAGAGTCCGAAATGGTGGATTATGTTTCAATTTAATCTACCTCCTCGTCGAGCACGGTACCCCAGATCAGCATTCACGTCTGCACACACTTTATTTTCCCCGAGGTATAAAACAAGTCCTCCAGCGATGCTTCGCGCAGCTCACAAAGGACGCATGGCCAGGGTGGGTCGGCTAATAGCATGGTGGAAAGGCTCGACAGGCGCTACCCCCAGAAGACGCTCCATGCCCTCGTGCATTGCAATCGGCGCCTCCATGCTCTCACGCGGATCGTTGAGGATGTCCTGCACACCGACATGCGTCATGTTGTCCTGCATGATCTCGAGCCCCATGAACTCGCTGTGGAACCCCGGGAGCCGCCTGTACTGCGACAGGATGGTCTGCTCCATGTTCAGGCGCATTGCCATGTGCACGCCCTGCGTGTTGCGCAGCAGGCTCTTCTTGGACTCGGCCTTTTGCACCTCAGCCTGCAGCACGCAGGACGGGCGCCACTCGCGTCAGTGACACATTCGGAGTCCGCGGGCCGCCTCGCTGAGCACCTGCGGCGGAAGCCAGGCGCGCGGCATCGCCGCGGGGCTGCGGGCGCACCTGCTTGAGCGCGGTCTCGAGCGGGTGCTGCGGCGTGGCATGGTCCTTGAGATGGGTTAGACCGGCGCGGAGCGGGTCCTGGGGGTAGTATAGTTGAGGGAGGCCCGCCGCTGGGTCCATGGTCCTCTGGAGGACACCAGGCGGGGAGCGGAGCGAGCTGTCAGGCTGGCGCGAGTTTGAATGCACGCGACAAGAATCCCGCGAATGCCCGCGGGCGCACCGCGGGCATCCCGCCGGGGCAGATTGCGGTAGGCGCCCAGACGCTACCCAGCTCGCGCGCCAAACGCCCAGACGCTACCTCTCTCACCAATCTCTAACTGTAAGTCCACCTGCCTCCGACACGGTGACAGCTGTGCGGGAAAAAGCCTGAGATGCTTTTGCTTTGAAAAGCATCACGCTTCGAAGAGCAGCGGCAGGAGCAATGCTCGCTTCCAGATTTAAAGGGCAGATGGGGCAGATGGGGCGCAGC
>Ga0315899_10009601_pt1 | contig 10388 bp, 9 predicted proteins | sample LakEriMetagenome_2_FD_203518 | JGI IMG/M metagenome (GOLD analysis project Ga0315899, IMG submission 203518) | Freshwater fungal communities from buoy surface, Lake Erie, Ohio, United States - Buoy 4 MA112 | ecosystem: Environmental > Aquatic > Freshwater > Lake | place: USA: Lake Erie, Ohio...
CGTGCCTTTCCTTAGGGCGGCTACAATTTCAGCAGTGGTCAAGTCTTCTCCTTCCAAATATTTTTCCATTAAGGCATCGTCGGTTTCCGACACCGCATCCACCAAGATCTCTCGATATTTATCGGCTTGATCTTGAACGACTTCGGGAATCGGCACTTCTTGGATATCCGTTCCCAGATCATTTTTATAAATATAGGCTTTCATCTTAACTAAATCGACAATGCCTTCAAAGTTCCCTTCACTACCAATGGGAATTTGAATGGGTATGGCATTGGCTCGGAGGCGATCGCCAATTTGCTGATAAACCTTGAAAAAATTTGCCCCAGTACGATCCATTTTATTGACAAAAGCAATGCGCGGCACTTTATACCGATCTGCTTGTCGCCAAACCGTCTCTGATTGGGGTTGTACACCGCCCACTGAACAAAAAACGGCTACAACACCATCTAATACCCGCATAGAGCGTTCCACCTCAATGGTGAAATCTACATGACCAGGGGTGTCAATAATATTAATGTGATGCCCAAGCCAATCGGTACTAATCGCAGCCGCAGTAATCGTGATCCCCCGTTCCCGTTCCTGGGCCATCCAATCCGTTACGGCTGTGCCTTCGTGGACTTCTCCAATTTTGTGCACAACGCCAGAGTAAAACAAAATGCGTTCTGTCGTCGTTGTTTTACCCGCGTCGATGTGAGCGGCAATGCCAATATTTCGTATTCGATCTATGGGAATTGTCCGAGACATGAAAGTTTACTCCTAACAGGGGATCGACCTAACCAGAAACGCTTTGTACATTCGACACAAACCAGCAAAGCATTAACAATTTTATACGTTTTCTATAACATTTCTTAACTTTAAGTGGGGAAACTCAACACCAAGGGGTCGGGAGGGGCAGTTGCCCCAGGATGTTAGCCAAGGGCTTTTTAGTAGCGGTAGTGGGCAAAGGCTTTATTGGCTTCTGCCATACGGTGGGTTTCTTCCCGTTTTTTGATGGCCGCCCCCGTTTCGTTAGCAGCATCCATAATTTCGTTAGCGAGTTTACTTTCCATGGTTCGTCCCCCACGGGTACGGGAGAAGTGGACTAACCACCGTAAAGCCAACGCTGTCCCCCTAGCGGGTCGGACTTCCATCGGCACTTGGTAGGTGGCTCCACCGACGCGGCGGGCTTTGACTTCTACCAGGGGGGTTAAATTTTTGATCGCTTTTTCAAAAACTTCTAACGGATCTTCGCCGGTTTTTTCCCCAATAGATTTTAGAGCATTGTAAACAATGCTGGCGGCAAGGGATTTTTTGCCAGAGCGCATTACCCGACGGATGGTCATACTAAGCAAAGTGCTGTTGTAGACGGGATCGGGAGGGACAGGACGTTTTTTGACGTTTCCACGACGGGACATGAGGTTTACTCTCGGTAATGATTAAATATTGCAACGATCTCCCAATTTGACTTGGGAATTAGGACAGGAAAGCCTGGGATGGCGATCGCCATCTCGACGATATTAGAGAATTTGGCCAGCTGAGCTTTATAACTGTAATCAAAGTTACATCATCCCGGCAAGGCAAACGCTAACCTACTACGATTACTTTTTAGCCTTTTCTCGCTTGGTTCCGTATTTGGATCGCCCCTGTTTGCGGTCTTTAACGCCGGTAGCATCCAAGGTTCCCCGCACAATATGGTAACGGACACCGGGAAGATCCTTAACCCGTCCCCCCCGAATCAAAACCACAGAGTGTTCTTGGAGGTTGTGACCAATGCCGGGAATGTAGGCGGTGACTTCAAACCCAGAGGTTAAACGAACCCGAGCCACTTTTCTAAGGGCCGAGTTGGGTTTTTTGGGGGTTGTGGTGTAGACGCGGGTACAGACTCCCCGCCGTTGGGGGCACTGCTTGAGGGCGGGGGACTTTGTCTTCTTCTGAATTTTCGAGCGTTCGCTGCGAATCAGTTGCTGAATAGTTGGCATGTTTTAAATATAGTGAAAATTAGGAATAATCTCCTAACCGTTGAGAATCATTGACAAATTTTCATCATACGCTTCTTTAATCCAGGGTGTCAACCATTATTGAGGGCCAATCCAGATAAGGGTAACCCTATATGATCATTGCTCAAGGGCGGAAAAATATTTCCCAAAATGGGCGCACCGCGTAGCGGATCTCTGCGAGATCGCCGAAATCCGGCTTGAGACAACTAAAATACTGGTTTCGATAGGACGATTTGACCTTAATCCTCTGACGCAGTCAGCAATTGCCGTCGCAGCAGATCCAATCCTTGACAGGCACTCAAGTAACGGGTTAACTCCCGACCCCGGCGATCGCCAAATTGACAAAGGTGATGGGAGACGGCGTTTTGAGGATCTGCAATGCCAATATAAACCGTTCCTACGGGTTTTTCCGCCGTGCCGCCCCCTGGCCCCGCAATCCCCGTAATACTGACCCCCCAATCTGTCCCCAATTGATTTTTTACCCCCAGAGCCATTGCTTCGGCTACGGCTCCACTCACTGCGCCTTGGTTGCTTAACAACTGGGCATCAACTCTTAATAGGGTTTCTTTGACGTGATTATCGTAGGCAATCACCCCGCCCCAAAAATACTCTGAACTACCGGGTTGTTCAGTTAACATCGCTCCTAAGCCTCCCCCAGTGCAGGATTCCGCCACACTAATGGTTTGTCGTTGCTGCCGCAATAAATTCCCTACCACCGATGCCAAGGTATCGTCATCCTGGCCAAAATAGTCTAAACCGGCGATCGCCTGAATTTTGGCAATAATCGGGGCCATTAGCTGTTGGGCGATCGCTTCAGAAGCCGCTTTACAAGAGACCCGCAGACGAACTTCCCCTTTCCCCGCATAGGGCGCAACGGTGGGGTTTTGCAGATCAAATAAATCCACCACTTTTTCCGCTAAGGCTGATTCCCCGATGCCCCGAAACCGTAACACGCGGCTATAAATAATTTCCTGCCCCCAACCCTGCTGTTTGAGATAGGGCACGGCAACGGTTTCCCACATGGTGTGCATTTCCGACGGGACACCGGGGAAGGTCAAAATCAGTAGGTTAGGGCGGGGATGCCAGATTATGCCGGGAGCCGTACCTGTGGGATTGTCCAACACCTGAGCGCCGACGGGGATCAAGGCCTGTTTACGATTACTCGGCGTCATGACCCGCCCTGTTTGGGCAAATTTGGCGGCAATATCGTCAATCACTGCGGTATTTTCCACCAAAGCGGTGTCAAAAAAATCAGCAATGGTTTCCGTGGTCAAATCATCGGGGGTTGGCCCCAGTCCGCCGGTAAAAATTAAAATATCTGCCCGTTCCATGGCAATGGCGATCGCCGCTTTGATGCGGTCAGGATTATCTCCCACAACGGTTTGGTAATAGTGGGGAATCCCTAGATTGGCCAAGGCTTGGGCCAGGTATTGACTATTGCTGTTTAGAATTTCCCCCAATAATAATTCTGTCCCGACACAAATAATTTCCGCGCTCATGGGGTGATGTCAAAATTCAATTTCCCTAACGCTAACATGCGGCCTAGGCTCTAGTCACAGCCAAAGACGTTTGTACAGTTAAAAGACTATTTGTCTGAGCAATGAGAATGGGGCGGCACAGGATCATAACCCCCAGGATGGAGGGGATGACAACGCAGAATTCTTTTAATGGCTAAAAAACTGCCCCGCCAAACCCCAAAACTTTCCACTGCATCCAGGGCATATTGGGAACAGGTGGGCTGGAAACGGCAAGACGGCGGAAATAGGGGAGAAATGAGAGTGCGATAAAGGCGAATTAGGACAAGTAACAAATGCTTCATGGATGCGATAACCGTCTAGAAGTTGGGCGGTTCTCCTTCGAGGGTATTTTGCAGAGGAGCGCGGGGGTAGACTAATAATGTATTGCCCCGTCGCCCCACAATATAAACTTTTTCATTAACGGCGATCGCCTGGTGGGGATCTTCACATTCTGCCCGCCACGAATTGCCTTCGTAGAGTACCCGTCCACTTTCACCGGGGGGAAGTTCGCTGATCATTTCTCCTTCACTGGCATCTTTAAGCGCTAAGGCGGAAGGACGGCGGTGGACAAATCGGCGGGAAACGGCAATCAAGACCACGGATAAGCTCAGCCAAAATACTGCTTGTAGGGCAAAATTGGGCACAAGTAAGGCCAATCCAGCGGTGGCGATCGCACTCAGTCCCATCATGACGGCAACGAAGGCGACAGGAACAAATACTTCGATTAGGCAAAGACCGCTACCCGCTAAAATCCACAAATATACAAGGGACATGACCGTTGCTGGTTCCCTCAATTAGGGTAAAAAATAAGCTTGGAGTCAGAATCAACTCTGTGTTAATCGTAACTTAAGGGAGTTGGAGATCAGAAGATGGCGATCGCCAATGATTTCTTCACTATTAAGTCTGCCAAAAAGCGTTTAAAGAATAGCCTAACCGTTGCAATAGTGATCGTAATAACGGCAAACTCAGCCCGATCACATTACTGGAACAGCCTTCAATTTTGTCGATTAATAATCCGCCTTTGCCCTCCAACGCAAATGCCCCGGCACAATTCATCGGTTCGCCACTTTCCACATAGGCTCGAATAGCGTGATCATTCACATCGGCAAAATAAACCCGTGTTAATCCGGTTTGGGTCAGACAACGGTTTTGGGTGCGATCAATTAAGGCATGGCCGGTGTAAAGTTCCCCCACCTGTCCCCGCATCATCTGCCAACGGGCGATCGCCGTTTCTGGGGAATCGGGTTTACCCTGGGCTTGGCCATTAACCAATAAGAGGGAATCGCAGCCCAAAATCAAGGCATCGGCAAATTGGGGCGCAACGGTTTCAGCTTTGGCTTTGGCGAGAGCTTCCACTAATTCCACCGTATTGCTTGCCTGTAAAGAAGATTCATCGAAGTGACTGACGCGAATAATCGGCGTAATGCCCGCCATTTCGAGTAAACGTTTGCGGGCGGGGGAAGCGGAAGCCAGAACGAATGGAGGAACCATAAAAATTTTGCAGAAACATTTAGAAATAGCGATTGGAAAAACTTTACCAAAAATTTTGAAAGTATGGCCTTTGGAGAATTTGACACCATTAGGGCGAGATCAATCACTGAATAAGTTCGATATCTGGCATACAAATCGCGGAGTGCTTGATACTATCAGATTCCAATAATGAATTTAAATATTACCGAAAAAATGGGAAAGTTAATACCTTTCTGCTTAGTTCTTTTGTCAAAAATTTTTAAATATTTAAGCTGATTATACTATGAGCTTTCCATCAATATCAGCAAAAAAAGAAGATTTGCAGGCGCTGATTAAATCTCTAAATTTATTCAGAGATCTGGTTGAAGTTCCTGCTAACTTACTAGATCTATTGGAGCCGATCGCCTTTCAGTTGGGAGATCCGATTACGATGCTTCCCGTTGATGCCCAAGGTAATGGTCATAGGCAATCAGGCTGCTCTGATTTGTATTTAATCTGCCAAGGACGGGTCAGGTTGTTAACCTTTAATGCAGCCAAAAAACAAATAATCTCTGTGCAATTGTGCCAAGCAACCGAAACATTTGGAGGAGATGAACGTTGGCAATTTCCTACCTTTTCTTATCAGGCGATCGCCGCTAGTCCAGTACAGGTGCTTAAGTTTTCTGCTAAGGCATTAACGGCCTGGTTAGAACAGTTTTCAGAACTCGATCAACGCTGGGGTGAAGCTGCCCAGGAACGACAACTTTTTGTGTTTTTGAAAGGCTTTACAAGCTTGGGAAATGTGTCGAGTCAAAGGCTTCAGCAACTGTTACCAATGCTTCAATGCAAAAAAATTAAAGCCGGGGCATCCTTGGCGTTGGAGTCGGAGCATTTTTGGTTACGACAGGGGCAAATTAGTGGTCAAGATCCAGCGGCAATCGCTGATATTGGGGCGGAGTGGGGCTATCCCGATGCGATTCCCTCGGATTGGACTGCCCAATCGGATTTAGAGGTGTATTACATTCAGCCCGAGGATTGGCCCATGGCAACGGCGATCGCCCCGGTTTTAGGGGCCAATGACCCTGATGCACCAACGATAAAACCGTTAGGAAATGGGGGAAAACCCATCGCCCCGATTATTTCACCGTCGATTAACTCGCCCCGTTTAGCGGCCCCTCCCCCTTTACCTCCGCCGCCCCAAAATCAGGCGATCGCCTTTCCCAGACCGTTAAAACGTCGTCGGGGATTATGGCAGAATTATCCCTTCATCGAACAACAAAGTGCGTCGGATTGTGGGGCGGCTTGTTTGGCGATGCTGAGTCAGTATTGGGGCAAACGGCTAAGTTTGAATTTTTTACGGACTTTAACCGGGGTCGGGCGATCAGGGGCGACATTAAAAAATTTAGCCAGGGCCGCCGAAAGCATTGGTTATCAAGCCCGCCCTGTCCGTGCCAGTCTTAACCGTTTGATGGATCAAAAAAATCCCTGGATTGCCCACTGGCAGGGGGATCACTATGTATTGGTCTATGGTGTCAAAGGCGATCGGCTCTTAGTGGCAGACCCCGCCCAGGGTAAACGCCTGATGTCTAGTCAGGAATTTGTCGTCGGCTGGACAGGCTATGCCCTGCTTTTAGACCCCACGGAACGTCTCAAGCAGATGCCCACAGAAAAACGATCCCTAGGGCGTTTTTTCAAATTACTGTTGCCCTACCGCATATTGGGCATCCAAGTCATTCTGGCATCATTTTTAATTCAGGTGTTTGGGCTTGTTTCGCCCTTTTTTACCCAAATCATTCTGGATAAAGTGGTTGTCAACAAAAGCCTGAGCACCCTTAACGTGTTTGCGGTGGGTATTCTGCTGTTTGGTATTTGGGGAATTTTACTTTCCGGTATTCGTCAATATTTGCTCAGTTATTTGGCCAATCGTCTTGATCTGACCATGATTGGCGGTTTTATTCGCCATACGCTGCTGTTACCGCTGCAATTTTTTGAATCCCGCCATGTGGGGGATATTCTCACCCGTGTCAATGAAAACGAGAAAATTCAACGGTTTTTGCTCAATCAAGTGGTGTTGGCCTGGTTGGATTTTTTAATGGGCTTTGTCTATTTGGGCTTAATGCTCTATTACAACTGGAAATTGACCCTGTTAATTGTGGGTTTAATTCCGCCGATTTTACTATTGACGTTGGGTGCAACGCCTTTATTGCAAAAGGTTTCCCGCGATATTTTCAACCGATCCGCAGAGCAAAATTCGGCCTTAGTGGAAACGATTACGGGTATTCCCACTGTTAAGGCTACTGCCACGGAACGGGAATTGCGGTGGCGTTGGGAAGACCGTTTAACCAGTTATCTGAATGCCCGTTTTCAGGGTCAGAAATTAGGCATTAATCTCCAAGCGGCTAATGGCTTAATTAATGCCATTGGTAGTGCAGCATTGCTTTGGTATGGAGCAACGTTGGTTATTCAGGATCAACTCACCATCGGTCAATTTGTAGCGTTCAACATGATGATTGGCAAGGTCATTTCCCCAATTTTGTCCTTAGCCGATCTCTGGGATGAACTTCAAGAGGTCTTGATTGCAGTAGAACGTCTTGATGATGTTTTTTCGGCGGCTCCCGAAGAAACCCCCGGTGAACCGATGCTGGTTTTGCCCACCATCCGAGGTGATGTTCGGTTTGAAAATGTCAGCTTCCGTTATGACAAGGACGATGACCGCAATACGCTGCAAAACATTTCCTTCTCTGTGCAAGCAGGGCAGACCATCGCCATTGTGGGGCGTAGCGGTTCCGGTAAGACCACCTTAGTCAAACTTCTGCAAGCGTTGTACTATCCCGAATCTGGCACGATTTGGATTGATGACCACGATATTCGTCATGTGTCGCCCCATTCCCTCCGTGCCCAACTCGGGGTAGTACCCCAGGATTGCTATTTATTCTCCGGCACGATTCTCGAAAATATTACCCTTTATCGTCCTGAATTCTCCCTTGATCAGGCGATCGAAGCGGCCAAACTCGCAGAAGCCCAGGCTTTCATCCAAGCTATGCCCCTCGGTTACAACACCAAAGTGGGAGAACGAGGCGCAAATCTTTCCGGCGGTCAACGACAACGATTGGCGATCGCCAGAGCCCTGATGGGCAGCCCCCGCATTTTGGTTTTGGATGAGGCCACCAGTTCCCTTGATGCCGAGTCGGAACGCCGTTTTCAAGACAACCTAGCCCGCCTATCCCGCGATCGCACCACTTTCATCATTGCCCATCGTCTTTCCACCGTCCGCAATGCTGACTGTATTCTCGTGCTTGATCAAGGGATTTTGGTGGAGCGGGGAACCCATGAGCAACTGATGAGCCAGCAAGGACTTTATTGTCATCTGGCTCAGCAACAACTCGACTTGTGACGCTTTGACCCATTACCCATTACAAAAAAATATGAATCGTCATTCTCTTTTTGATTTTTGTGCTCCTGTTATTGTTCTTAGCTCCGTTGTTATTCCTTTACCCAGTTATGCCGCTAGTTTTTCTACCCTTTCTGGCATCAGTTTAACGATTTCTGACTTTAGCGTACTGCCCACGACGGTTGATGTGATTGCAGATGTCGATTCTGTGGCGATCGCCGACAAAGGAGAGGTTGAAGTCACGGTTGAAGGAGATGCTATCTTCGTTAGCGATCAAGAAATAGGTATTGCCCTAGGGGATCAGTATTTTTCGACGTCAATCATTGGTAAAGGCACAGACTACTTAGCAGATGCGTACGTTACCTCAACACTAATCGGTCGATTTTTTGTCCCGGCTAATACTCTCTTTAGTTTTGGGATACAAACTGAGGCTTTTCTCGCCAATCAAACAAGTAACGTAACCCTAGCCCCCCTCAGTAGCTTAGCAACCGTTAAATTAAGCCTACAGGACTTATTCAGTGATCAAAAATTCACCTTAATTGATTTTTATGGTGGCTTAAATACTAACGATGTTCTCTCCTTAAATCAAGATAAAATGATGCTAAGCACGAGTCCCTATTTAAACGTTACGGGATCTCAGTTATTCAATCAATTTGGTGGCAAAAATGAATCCCTTTTATTTGGTTTAAATGCCAATTATGCATTCATGTTTGACAAAGATACCGAGCTATTATTAACCGGCACGATTAATTCTTGCAATTTCGCTTCCAATAATCCTGGCGTTTGTGTTGATGTACCAGAACCCTCTACCAAACTGGGTTTAATCGCTGGTATTCTTTTCCTATTTTCTATCCGTATGAAAAAGCAAATAGGTGAATTCCCCCGTCAACCATTCACTAAACATTTTTTCAAGAATTTCTTCCTGAATATCCGGGGTTAATTGAGCCGGAATAAACTCTTCTACCATAAATAAATGACTGCCTTGCTCCGTTGTGAGGGGGGCAGTTACCGTTTGAACATCTACCGCAAAGATAGTGGGAGCAAACTCTGGTTGAATACTCCAGCGATAAAGGGTTCCTTCGTAACCACATTGATGGCGACGTTTTTCTTCGATATCGTAGAGGTTTGCCGCTAGGTAAAAACTAATTTCTTCCTCTTTGATTTGATGAAAAAGCTCCCAGGCAAATTTCTCGTTAGCCACAATAATTTGATAGAGTAACACCTGTTCAAAATTAAGGCGATTTTGAGCAAAAAACTTCTCAATGTCATCTGCAAAAAGAGACTCAGCTAATTTTTTCCGCATGAGTTTATTAATAATCCCTGCTTCCCAATCGTCGGGACTAACCATTTGCTGGGCTAACCAGTTAAAAGTATCTGTTGCTTTTTCCAGGTGATTCTCAAGACGAATACGATTAGCCTCCGCTTGAATGTCTTCTGGAGTAACGATTAAATTTTTCTCCTGAGCCTTTTTTGCAATAATTCTTTGGCAGAGAATACCCCGATAAATTGCTTCTATCTCGAGTTTTTCTTTAAGGTATCTAACAATTTCTTCTGCCGTAATTCCTAACTCAATTGTAGAGTTAGCTTGAGTATAATTAGCCATAGTTATTTGTTGGGATAACGCGAATATTAATTACAAACAAGATAAATTTTGGGCATTTTTCATGAAAAAAGGACAATGTTTAACATCGTCCTCAATTTTAAAGAATGTCTCAACTTAGTAGGCATTTCTTAAGTATAATTAAGATTGATTGATAAACAATCCTGTGACATGATGAGACATTCTAAGGGAAATTAATCTCAATTAAATGACGACAGCACCAGCAAATGTTTTGGCGTTCGATCCAATGGCCCCTGCGAGGCCAAATCCCAGACCTGCGGTTATACTATTGGGAGTAACACGAGCCTTAACCGCAACGGCAACATCAGTAGATACTTGTTGATTTTGTCCGCCAACAATGGCATCTTTCGAAAAAAATGATTGGTAATGATTGAGATCGTTAATTGTCAACTGACTCATGATAGCCTCATAGATTAATAAATTTGTAGGTGATT
>Ga0315899_10009602_pt1 | contig 10387 bp, 13 predicted proteins | sample LakEriMetagenome_2_FD_203518 | JGI IMG/M metagenome (GOLD analysis project Ga0315899, IMG submission 203518) | Freshwater fungal communities from buoy surface, Lake Erie, Ohio, United States - Buoy 4 MA112 | ecosystem: Environmental > Aquatic > Freshwater > Lake | place: USA: Lake Erie, Ohio...
ACGTGAACATATTGTTGAATACGTTGCAAACTATAACGGTTTAGTTGTAATTTCAGTTGAAGATGATTCAACACTTATTGCCATCCGCCAAGTGACATGGCCAAACGTGAGTTTTCCCCCCATTCAAGTTTGCGACATTGATGCAGCCATGAATAATCCAAATATTTCTCGCTTAGAGAAAATCGTCGCTGATAGTTAGACCATGAGGGCGTGACTCGGACCGGACCGGTTCGGATTCGTTGCAGTGCGCTCTGGCGTCCAGCCTCCCATCGAATCGCTCCCCATCGAATCGCTCCCCATCGAATCGCTCCCCATCGAATCGCTCCCCATCGGATCGCGCGTTCCGACTAGGAACCCCAAACGCTTCGAGGTCGACCCGCAGCCTGACCCAGAACAAGCGACCTGGGCTAAACTATCAATCACCGTCGAGCGTAACGATGGTGGCATTGTCGACGCCGAGATCATTCGGCCGCGCTCGTGGATTCTACGTAACGGCATCTGCGCAGGCCGCATGCTACCATTCAATCTCCCTGAACTCGAAGTCTCCGGGCTAGCTTTAGTCACTGCCATCGACGACTGCCCACCGATTGCCGAAGGTGAAGGTTCGGTGGTCACCGCACGGTTTGTCACTCGCGAAGTCCACGTCGTGGCCAGCGTGGATGTGCTAGGTGCTGATGGCGCTGTCGAGACCATAACAGGTACCACGATCCACCCAATATGGTCCGTCGATCGGCAGGAATGGGTGCCACTGGCTGAGCTAGCCCAAGGCGAGGGGCTATGCTGCGATACTGAGTCTTTCGGACTGGGTTTTCCCTCTAGCCTCTCGCCTAAAGCCTCCGGCCTAGTTCTGAGCGTCTCCCTTTCGCAAGTCTCGCAGCCGGTCTACAATATTGAAGTCCACGGCGAGCACGTCTACCAAGTCGGCGAGCTGGGCGTGCTGGTGCATAATGCGTGTCCGACCACTGGGCAAATCCATCATGCTATCTCAACGAAAATCGCTCGCGCCTTGGGAAATCATCCAGTGATGGCAGGAATGTTTTCTAAACGTGACCCAAGGTTTATAACTCAGGCGATTGATGGAGCAGCGCATAGGGGATATCAACAGTGGCATCGCGATTTGGATGACGAAGTCGTGAATTGGATTCGCGGCAACAGAGACACGAATGGCGATGACTTCCTCGCCTTCTTGAAAAATCTGTATGAGCGTCCGGACGTCAAAGCCCGTTTCCCAAATGGATTTTAAGGAGACGATCGGATGTTTTACGTAGTCAACCAAAAGCCATCTGGCAAAGAGTTTGAGCGTTTTCGTACCGACTTTTTTTACGATGATTCTGTAAAGACAATCGATGCAGCTCGGTGTCCAAAATGCAACTCATATATCGGGATGCGTGAACCCGTTCCACCGTTTAGGGTACGGATCGAGACTTGGGGGACCGTCTTCGGGGATTTTGTATTTTGGTTAGACGATTTCCTTGTATCAAAGCGATTCCGGGATGCGTATGAAGCGTCAGGATTGCGCGGTCTACGCGAGTTCTCGCCCGTAGAAGTACTGTCATGCCGAAAGCATCGAAAGCATTCTGAAGAAATGCCTTTGTACTTTCGAACGATACCCAAACTGGGCGCTGCGAAGATTGATCTTGCGAAGTCTGGGATAGATTTCGGCGAACAGCGAGAGCTTCGTTGTGATGTGTGCTTAAGTGGTCCGGGAGTCCTGAAACGATGGAAAGCTGTTGTCGTAGATGAATCGACGTGGAACGGTGATGATATCTTCTATGCGTACGGGCTTCCGGGATCGCTGATAGTATCGTCTCGTTTCGCGGAATGGGCGGCCAACTTCGAATTCAAGAATTTAGTTCTCGAAGACGCAAAGTCTTCGTCGTATGATTTTTACCCGAATGAAGCAACCAGTACGAGTTCCTGAAGCCGCTGGACAAGAGACGTGAACATGCTCTGCGTCACAACACTCCGGCGCAGCAGGAGATTCTGGAGAAATGCGTTCGAGAACTCATCGCTATTAGTCGAGTTGATGGTGTAACGCGAGTTTCCCTGAGGCGCATCGTGTGCAATCGATGAACCTCGCCTCACTTCGGTGCAAATGGCGGCACCGTAGGTTCTGCTTTTGTAAACCCAAGCGGTTTCGCAGCAAAGGGTACGGCGATTTACAACCTTGCCAACAAGTTCGACGACGAAGGCCGATGCGCAAACCTCGCCACGAAAGTCATCCATGGCGGTTGCTTCATCGAAGGAACCCTCGTCACAGTATCGCGTCTCCCGGGCCAATCAACTTCAACGGATTCGCTCTGGTCGGACCCAAGCTGGCTTGACGAGCCATCCCACGAAACGCCATGGCTTGCACATGAGCGTTACGCATCCGTCGCAACGCGAACGCAGCTACAAGTCCCCATCGAATCGGTGCCAATTGGAGCGCGGGTTCCCACCAAGAACCCCCAGCCGCTTCGCGGCTAGAAAGTGGATTTGAGAAAGTTGAAAGTAGACCATGTTCGATTGGATGTTCGACAAACTCGGAACCGAACCCACGAGATGATCCATTAGCGTTCATCAGCGTCCATTAGCGGTCTTTTTCCGAACCGCTGATATACGCTTATACTCGCTAATAACAAGATCCGACCAGCCACTTGGGCCAAGTTATCGATCACCGTCGAACGTAGCGATGGCGGCATCGTCGACGCTGAAATCATTCGTCCCCGCTCGTGGATCCTGGCAAGCGGTCTTTGCGCTGGCCGAATGCTACCGCTAAATCTTCCTGAACTGGAAGTCTCCGGGTTAGCGTTAGTCACTGCCATCGACGACTGCCTTCCGATCGCAGGTGGCGAAGGCTCCGTAGTCACCGCACGGTTTGTCACCCGCGAAGTCCACGTTGTAGCCAGCGTGGATGTGTTAGGTGCCGATGGCACTGTCGAAACGATCACCGGAACGACCATCCACCCTGTGTGGTCAGTCGATCGCCAAGAATGGGTGCCACTCGGTGAGCTAGCCCAAGGCGAGGGGCTATGCTGCGATACTGAATCTTTCGGATTGGGTTTTCCCTCTAGCCTCTCGCCTAAAGCCTCCGGCCTGGTTCTGAGCGTCTCCCTTTCGCGAGTCTCGCAGCCGGTCTACAATATTGAAGTCCACGGCGAGCACGTCTACCAAGTCGGCGAGCTGGGCGTGCTGGTGCATAATGCGTGTGCAGGTTTCAATGATGAAATGGCAAAGGCGCTCCATTGGCTTGGACATCACGGTTTTAACTCATCTAAAGCAGTTCCTTACGCCTCTCGTAGCTCAAGCACCTTTATGAATGGACTAGCAAACGGATTGAAGGATGGAAAAATTGGCTACCGAATAGAATGGGATCCAAAAATCGGTGGGCATATCAATGTTTTCGCAGGTAAAACCATTGGCCCACATTTCACTTTCGGTGGTAATGCGGCGGATGTTGCAGCGATTTTGAAGCAATTGTTTTAAGGGTCCAAGTCGATGGAAAACGAATACGACATAGAATTGTATGAATATGTAAAATCATCAAATGATAGAGCTGGCAGAATAGTTGCGAGAGTAGTCGAAGACATTGGACCGGCTTTTATAAAGCTCAAGTCATGGATCCCAAGATTAAAACCTAGAGGAAATATTGACTGGGGTCAAGCTATAACAATTTCTGCGCCTTTAAATTCATCAACAGAATCACTCACGGAGAAGAGCGACAGAATTGCAAACGATTTCCGCTTATTCTTAGAGCATGCAAAGCTCACGAATTTAGATTGGATAACATTCCTAAGTGATGACTTCTATTCTAAAGGTATCGAATGCGAAACAAACTTAGGGGAAGACCTCTTAAGTAGATGGCTTGAAGTACCACATGGGATTTTTATAGTCGCGAATATTCATCCTGCGTTGCACTACATATCTCTTGCTCGCACATCCTATGTTTTCGCTCAACTGTAATCGAACAAATCCATAGAGATTCAACATTCATTCTCCGAGTAAACTAAATTCTACTACTCCGGAATAAACGTTGTAGTTACCGCACGGTTTGTCACCCGCGAAGTCCACGTCGTGGCTAGCGTAGATGTGCTTGGTGCCGATGGCACTGTCGAAACCATCACTGGCACTACGATCCACCCCGTCTGGTCAGTCGATCGCCAGGAATGGGTGCCGCTTGCTGAGCTAGGCCAAGGCGAGAGGCTTTGTTGCGATACTGAGTCTTTCGGATTGGGTTTTCCCTCTAGCCTCTCGCCTAAAGCCTCCGGCCTGGTTCTGAGCGTCTCCCTTTCGCGAGTCACTCAGCCCGTCTACAATATCGAAGTCCACGGCGAGCACGTCTACCAAGTCGGCGAGCTGGGTCTGGTGGTGCATAACGCTTGCCCAACGAATATTGTCGTCGCGTCGTCAAAAGCAGCTCGGCAAGTACCTCCTGGTGTTAAAATCCTTACTCGGCATTATGTAGACGACTTGGGTAGAGTGCAGCCATGGCGAGCACATTATGACGAGTTCGGCAGATTGGTAGCTAGAACCGACTATAATGCCGGCAACTTAGCACAAAAGATCCCAGACACACATTACCATATTTACTCATATGACAACTGGCATGAATGGGGTCGAGAGATTCTATCCCATCTTCCAGGGGAATTCATGCCATGACTACTGAAGAAAAGATAGTGGAATTTGACAAAATATTGTCAATGAAGTTTCCTTTGCTTCGAAGGCTTTCTTTTTCACAGGTCAGTCATAGGAATGGTTCAATTGAACAATGTGTTTCCATTGAGTTGCAACAGCGAGGTGGCGGAAAAACCCTATGGATCGAGTTGTTAGAACCGCGAGACTTGATATTTCATCAGCCATCGTGGAGTGAAGTTTCGATCTCACATCTAGCGATACGCCCAATAGATAATGGAATTGGCCAGGAGCGTCGCTATTGCGTATATGATGCAGAGCAGGATGAGATACTGAAATTAAATTGCCGCGATTTCATCTTGACAATTACCGACGAGAAATAGAGCCTAGCTGGAAATGCATGGACTCTCGAATTTTTATGCAAACACACGCATGATGTAGTTCAGCAATGTGGCTGCAAACCTTTTGTCCCATCATGCGAGGACGGCTCACAATCGATCCATTCCTTCGACATCGCCGTCCGGCGCTGCAGAACATTCTGGAGAAAAGCGTTCGAGAACTGGGCGGGCCGCTGGGCGGCCAGAAAGTGGATCGTAGTGAGTTGAAAGTAGAATCGAACCAAAAGGGGGCAGAGTGATTGCCCCCTGCGAACCATGCGATATACCGACTGGTCTGATAGGGCTCACGCTGCATTATTGCCGTACGAAATCATTCGACCGCGCTCGTGAATGCTATGGTCCAAAGTGAGTCGCGTCGAGTGTTTGCCTTTGAAAAGCAAAAATGAATCGTAATCGCGCCTAGGGAACCAATTGGAAAAGTCCGGTGGTCTGAAAGTGGTGATCAAATGACGCAATCGTTCTTATCCCAAACTCGACTGCGACCATATGCGAAGTGAAGTCGGTAAAACTCACCCCCCGTAGAGGAGCTTGTCATGATCGGCACCTGAAAAATCATCACCGATGTTGCTCTCCGAAGCCAAAGAGGCAATACGGTGAACCTCCTGCTTGAGCTGTTCCAAACTCTCCTCTTTCACAACTTTCGCGATCGGACCCTGCATAGGCGTTATTAAGACTTGAGTTCCGTCTGGCAATTCAGAGTTTTCACTCGGACCTCAGCCGAAAACGGGTTCGAACTCTCTGCGATAGCAACCAAATGGCATCGATTTCATGGTTAAACTCAGAAAGAAGCCAATTTTGGTAAAATTTCCGGAAATTGTTTGACAAGCGAGAGGGGGGGGGGGCATAAACTCTGCTTATTGTGATCGGTTAGGGTTGACGTAGCTGTAACTATCTGCTGGAGGAAAGATCATTATGACGATTCGATTTAGAGACTTAGAAGTTCCTGTGGCAGTTGGCCTTTTAGTTCTTTCTGCCTTCTTGGGAATTACGGGATGGAATAGACAGCCATCAAACGGCACGGAGATAACCGGGGGGCAAATTGTAGGCCCACCGGTGGGGGTACAAGTCGGCAGTGCCTGCGAAGATGAGGTATATTGCATGGAGACGAGAGCTTGCACTGCTTGGAATAATCCGACGCCTGGCGTTAACGATCCTTATAATTGCGAGGGAGAAAACGCGTACCAATGGCATGGGATAGAAGGTAGTCCAGATACCAACTGCAAACCGAAGGACAACAGTACTTGTTCTTCAGTTTTTGGTGACCAAGGGACTCCTTGTGCTCGAAGCATATGGAAGTGCAGATTTGAACTTTTTCCAAACGAAAAGGGTGAAATTGTAGGTCGTTGCTACGCAACGCTAGAAGAAAATGAAGTTTTATTTATGGCTAAAGATTGCTGGTAATCGGAAACGCCAAGAAAACGTAATGGATAATTTGTGCGAGTGGTTCCATGCCGAAGAATTTTTCACGAGTATCTTGCTATGTATTTGATGCGTTGTTCTTCCGTGCTTGTTTTTTGGCATGGTCGATCGTAGCGCATGCAACCGTTTTTGCACAAGACCATGCCCCTAAGGATGTGTTGAGTAAGATCCGACAGGCACTCGAAGAGTCTCGTTCGATCAATTGCGTAAGTTTGAAAGGAATGTTCGTTGACAACGCTCAATTGCTTATTTATCCATCCATCAAATTCGAACGGCTAGGAAGTAAACTTTTTTTCTGCGGGGAAGAATTCGTTTACGATCAGCGATCAAAAGACAAGGTTCAGGAAGCATCGCGACAGCATTACGAAAAGTCCAAAAGCTTGTTGGGTAATTCGGGAGATTCATGGCTTATCTATGACGGAACGTTTGTTGCCAGGTACGACCTAAGAAAGTTTTTATTTAATAAATCAACAGATGAAGGAATCGCGAAAAACCACACGATTCTTACCCACTTCGAACCTGACAACTGGGATCGCCCTGGATATCCATTAAAAAATTCGTCAGTGTGGGCTTTGGTCGGAAGTCGCGAGATTAACTTTGGGCAGGGGATTCTAGTAAAAATCCAATACGATGGAGAAACTGATAAAGTCCATGCTTTCTCGGGTGAAATCAGCGGCCCGTTTGCTGGAAAAAAACTTGCATTCACAAATTTCCGAATTTCATTTGACGAGAACCAGGGATGGCACTGGACACGCTTTGAAAGTGAGAAAGAGGGTGGTGAAAAAGTGATTGCGGATCGTGTATGGAAATTCAAAGAGGGTTTTTGGTATCCAGCTCATAGTTCCGTCGGCTACAGCAAACCCATGATCAAGTTTGAGATCAACGACATCGAATTTGGTTCAGAAAATATCATGTCCTCCTTTTCTTGGAACGAAAACGACCTGCCACTTGGAATTCGAATTGTCGAGGGTCCCGTCGGTAGCGAGAGTCCGGAAAGATTTTCTGGAGGAGAAGAAGGAGAACGGCAATACCGCTTGATCAGGAGAGCAGAAATGCTCAAAAGAAAGAACGAGAAGGGGGCATCAAACAGATGATGGCGTCTATCATCACCCTCCTCTGTTTTTGCCCGGTTCTTCAAGCCACTGTTACTTTCAATCAGAAGTCCGATGTATTGTGCGGTGCGGAATGCTTGTACTTAATCTTGTTAAGTTCCAATAATGAAAGTCGTTCATTTAAGGAGTTCGTTAAGTCCTTGGGAGATCCGCAACCCTCGGGCTACACGTTGTCGGATTTACATGAGCATGCTAAGAACTCAGGGGCGAAGGTAACCAAGCAAACAACCAGTGGCTTGTTTGACGACCGATTTAAGGCTGGGAATATCGCAATCGTTCATCGCAAGCCTGATCATTTTCAGATTCTGTTGAGTGTGCGGCAAGAATCTGTCATCATTTCCGATCCTCTTTCGCAGATGCCATCTGCCGTCTCCAAGTCGGATTTCTTAGACTCTTACTCCGATACATGCTTGGTATTTGGCGAATTTCGTCAAGCGAGTCTCTTCACAAGCTTGTGGTTCTGGGCCTGCCTGATCACGCTTGCGATTGGCCTCCTTCTTTTAGCCCGTAGGCTTCGTTCTCGATTTTTGGTCGCAGGACTGATTTCTATGATTTCTTTCTTCGGTTGCAATCGAGTCGAGCCAGTCCCACAAGTTTTCGTTAGGGACACGAGCATTGATCTTGGATCCGTCGAATTGGCGAAATCGGTTCAGACCACATTTGACATACAGAACCAAGGGAGCAGTCCTTTACACATTGAAGGCCTAAGTACAAGTTGCGGTTGTAGCGATGCGAAAGCAGAACCTAATGTTATTCCTGCTGGTGGCAGTGGCAAAGTGTTCGTTGCGGTACGCCCCAGTCTCACAGGCCCAAAAGAGGTTTCTGTGGTTGTCCGAACCAATGACCCAATGACTCCTCAAGTACCGTTGCGGCTGCGATGGGATCTACAGGGTAGGGTGGGGTTTTCTATACCATTCTTCCGATTCGCATTGAGTCGCTTACATCCTTCGGAAAAAATCCGATTTTCTGCATACCACTTGCCTGATGGAGGTAAGTTGATTTTGCAAGGTACAACAGACGGTCAAAACGTAAGCGAGTCCAATGGTGTTGTTGAGGAACTTGAGTCGCAGGATGGAACTTATCAATATTCGGTGAAACTTGTGGACCCTCTTGCCGTGACCCAGGAGCAAATGGAGGGAGCTATCATCGCGATCGATGAAAAAGGTAAGAATTTAGGGGAAATGCGCTACCGAATACAGTTCACACCGGAATTAAGGGTGCTTCCTGGGTTGATACGTCTAAGTGACTCATTAGAACTACCTACGGTCAAAACGTTTGTGATCGAATCCACCGAGATACTTCCGATCAAGGCGTTCGACCACAAAGGTACACCGCTAGAAAGCCAATCGCAAGAGATTCGAAGTGGCGTTCAATCTTGTAAAGTAACAATTCCGATTGGGTTTGAGGGGGAAGAGATTCGTTTGATCTCGGGTGGCAATACCGTTGTTGTGAAGGTCACGAGATAGCTTTTTTGAGAAAAACCAGCATGCTTCGAAAAGGATTTACATTAACTGAGGTTTTAGTAGTACTGAGCATTCTGGGACTTTTGCTTGGTATCACTTTGCCTGCAGTCCAAGCCGTAAGAGAGGCTTCCAGGCAAGCGTCCTGCAGAAATAATCTTCAGCAACTGGGTTTGTCTTTGTCGAATTTCATATCAACGAACCGTCGGTTTCCTAATCATCGGACCGAGCTAAGGGACAAGTATCAGGGACGTCCGGTCTCTGTAGGCCCGTTCTACCAACTCGCTCCTGCACTTGAGATCCCAACACGCGTTGAGCCCTTGATGTTGGCTCACTTGACCGTACGCTCAAACGGACCCTTTTTGCCGACTCCTTCGGTGCTGCAATGCCCCAGCGGTTACCAAGGGCTTGGATATCGATGGAACTTCGGAACAACATTTTCTTTTCGTTGGCCTCGCGATACTAATTTTTTTAAACTCCTCGACGGTGCCGACGGAGTCATTCGATTCACACCGCTAAAAGATTCATCGATAACCGATGGATTGAGTCATACGGCTGGATTCAGCGAGCATCCGCCTAGCGCAAAAAAGTTCCGAATAGAGGAATCCGTCATCAACGGAATAATACAAGGAGATATCGAGCCTTTTGTACAAAACTGTGAGGCTCTTCGCGGATTGGGAAATGTCCTTAGCGACAGAGGATATCCGTGGCTGATCAACATGCCAAGTGATATCATGTATTTGCACGAACGACTACCCAACGCATCAGATTGGGATTGCGAGTTGCATACCTATCCGGCGAATAGGAATGGCTTGGAGTTGAAGCATAGTATTTCGGCTAGAAGTCTTCATAAAGGCTTGGTGCATGTTAGTATGCTTGATGGATCTGTGCAAACAGTGAACGATTCCGTGGAATTGCTTGTTTGGAATGCGTGGGGAAGTGTTTCTGGGGCAGACTAAATGAACTGAACCCCACTCCGCTCCACTACATCTGGGAAAACCGTCATGTCGAACCCGCACTCCGGCGCTGCAGAACATTCGAGAGCGTACAATCACCCCTGATTTTGGTATTGATTTAGGAGGTAGACTTGGTGAGTCACGGTTCCCTTTCTAAATCCTTACCGAGAGTTCACTATGCCAAGACTTCCTCGTGAAGAGACTGCCCAACGGTGGGCGAGTCGCCTCGCTCAATTCGAAAACTCCAACTTGTCTGTTGCTCAGTTCTGCCAGTCGATCGATTGCTCGGTCGGATCGTTCTACCTCTGGAAACGCAAGCTGGCGAAAACGACTCCAGCACCCTCCGCTTTCCTTCGTGTACAAACCTCTCGATCCCAGCTCCAATAGGTATCGAAATCAAACTCCCTTCAGGGATCACGATCTGCATACCA
>Ga0315899_10009608_pt1 | contig 10385 bp, 10 predicted proteins | sample LakEriMetagenome_2_FD_203518 | JGI IMG/M metagenome (GOLD analysis project Ga0315899, IMG submission 203518) | Freshwater fungal communities from buoy surface, Lake Erie, Ohio, United States - Buoy 4 MA112 | ecosystem: Environmental > Aquatic > Freshwater > Lake | place: USA: Lake Erie, Ohio...
CGCCAAGATCGAACCTTTCAACCTTCCAAGCGGTTCGACCGCCTACGGCGAACTTTACGGAAGGCGGGTAGAAAACCCGGTCGTCTTGAAAACCATCGGGGGCGGGGATCTCTATTTCGCCGCCGCCGACTTGTACCGGTGGAAACCCCGGGCAATGTATGTCCCGAACTATTACCAAAACTTTGCGTCCGGCCCGTCGATCCAATGGGGCCACCTGGCGACAACGGTCCGCCGCCGACTCAAGGGCGGGGCCGGGGCGAACAACTCCAACTATCAAAACCGATATCGTTTCGACTTTACCGATGCGACCTCGCCGATCAACGGGCAACCGGACTACCTCGGGCAACTTCACCCGGCCCATTGTATTTGGACCAACAAGGGGTTAAACGAACCCTTTTTGGCCGAGACCCATTACGAGCAAACCGGCCAGTCGCCCAACCCGGAAAACAATCGCCAATGGACGATCCCGTTTTGTGATCCGCTAAGGGCCAGGGACTCCTCGGGGACCGTCCTCGGGACCTTTACCGGTTACACCCTGGTCCATTATTTTTCGTTCGCCTTTGTTCACTACGGGGACCACACCGAAACAACGACCAACCAGTACGGGCAACCGACGACGACAAACCCGTTTCTCCCGGAGAATTACCGGGGGATCCCGGACAACACCGGGAAAAAGCCGAGGATCATTCACTCGAACCAACTTTGGACGATCGACTCCCATGTTTTCATGGTTTGCGACAATCCCCAGGTCGGGAGCCCGAAAGTCGCCTCGATCCGCCATTGGTTTTACAACGACCCGACCGCCGAACCGGATCCGATCAACGAGTATTTTTACGCTATCCATGGATCTTTGCAGTCTCAATATATTTTCCCCGTCCAATTTAATGTCCTGGGCGATGTCGCCCAGGCGGTTAATTTTAGTTTTTCCTCGATGCGGGTCTATTTGACACCATGACACAATCGACAAAAGTCGTCGCCTATGATGTCTGCGTCGATCAATCCCTGGTCGCCCCGTCGATCGACTGCTCACTTTGTGGTCTCGGTTGGCCGATGGCAGACGGGAGGATCCGGATCTCGTTTTGGGGGCCGGTTTGCCCGACGACAAACCAACCCGCCCCCTCGTATTGGTTGGGGATCGAGCCCAGGGAGTTCCGATGGTTTTGCCTCAACCCCGGGAATGATGCGGAACCAAACCCGAACACCTGGGGGGCGGTCGGTTATTTCTCCGGGATCTCGGTCGGCGGGAGTGCCAACTCTTACAAGTTATCGGCGACCGTCACGGTCGTTGACAAGGACACCGTTACCGTTAACCTGACGGTCTTTTGGTTGAACTCGGCCAAGGCCTGGGAAACCTATTTTTCCAAATCGGTCACCCTGGACGAGGTCGCCCACCCGAACAACCCGGAACCCTGGCGGGGGCGGGGATTTGTCTCGGGATATCTTCCGGTTACGGTCTCGGAAAACGGCGGGAAGGGCGACCCGGTCTCTTTCATCAAGTTGGAGTTGGGTTTTTCGGCAATGGTTTCCGGTTGCGGATCCAAGTCGAACGGGGTCCCGCCTTGCGGTTTTTGGACCGGGTCGGGTTGGCATAGTTGCCTAGTCGCCCACCTGGAAGAGTTCGACGAACCGATCCTTTGGGACGGGACGAACGAGGCCGACTCGATCCAATGGGAAACCCCGGAAACTAACCCTTTGATGGTTGGGAACAACCACCCGGGGCGACTGATCCAAATGGGAAGGGACCCGGCCCCTTGCGGGCAACTCGGGGCCGGAGCCTATTGCCAATGCGACCAGATCGTTTTGAAAGCAACCGGACCCCATTGGGCCCTTAAAAACAAGGACCCTGGTTTTGTGGCCGAGTTCGGGACGATCGGGGTCCCAGGCGAGGCGGTCGGAGTCCTCCAGGAAATCCAAATCGGCGGCCCCCTGGTCGCCAAGGCGATAAACGGCGGGCCCCTTTACCTGGCATGGAAAACCCAGGCGGGGACCTATGAGGTCGTCCAACCAACGGTCGCCCAGGGATCGAGTCCCAATATCCTCAAGGCGACTTTCTCAAAGGCGACCGTTTGGCTTTACTCGATGGTTTTCCCCAATCCGGCGATTTTGCCCGATGCCTGTTCCTCGTCCCTTGACCCGGCCCCGCAACCGAACCCGGGCTTTTATTGCATGAACGGGGCTTGTGTCTGGTCTTATACCCAACCGGCCGGGGCGACCGGCGGGCCTTTCTCGGCCATCGACCAATGTTCGGAGAGTTGCGTCCCGGTCTCTTTGATGGCGGGCCCGATCGAGGAATCAACCGACCCGGTCGCCCCCAACCTGGAAACCGCCAGGGCCGAGGCGGTTCGGCGGGTTACCCTCCCTTGTGTCCACCTGGGCGAACCGATCGAGGATCCCTCCGCCTGTGGTTGCGGGTCGGCGGTCCTTCGCCGTTGCAACTTGCACGGCGAGTGCAGAAAAACCGGATACCCGAAAGGGTCCGAGATGATTTGTTTTAATTGCGAGGACTGGAAAGGGGGCGAATGATGGCGGGGAAAAGGATCGACCAACTCGGGGTAAGAGACCCCCTAATTACCGATGTCTTTCCGATCTCGGGGCCGACAACCGGACCGGCGACAAAGGCGACCATCCAAAAGGTTTTCGACCTGGTCAAGGACCTGGCGAACAAGACCCCGGCCCTGGCCGATGTCTTCCCCGTCGAATCGAGTTCGGCGACCCCGACCGGGAAGGCGACCGTCCAACAAGTTTTCGACCTGGTCAAAGACTTGGCGACAAAAAACCCGGCCCAAACCGATGTCCTCCCAATCGAGGACGCAACGGCGACACCGACCAAAAAAACTTCTCTCCGGTCGATCTTCGACATCTTCTCGGCCAAGACCGAGTCGGACTCTTTTCCAAGCAATAGCACGGGAACCCCCGGAGAGATCCGGGTCTCCCCGAGTTACCTTTTCGTTTGCACGGCGGCCAACTCCTGGAAAAGGGTTTCCCTGTCCAGTTTCTGACTTGACCGCCAACAACCAGGACAACCGCCCCGGCCCGCCGAGTTCGACTTGGCGGGCCGGTTAGATTTTGGGAAACGGTTTCCCAGGGAAAAAGGGTGGTCAAATGTTTTTTCCCGTTGCCTTTCTTTTGTTTGGTCAATCCCTCGAACTCCCCGAGAAGATCTCCGGACGGGCGGGGGAGTTCGTCGTCGTCCGACCGATCAAGGTCGATGGCGGGGCGGTCCAATATTTCGCTATCGACCCCGGTCTTTCGGTTTTCCCTGGCGATCTTCTCGCCGACAAAACGACCCTCGTTTTGACGGGAAACCGCCCTGGAAAATACCGGGTCCTGGCCTATACCGCCAAGGGCGACAAACCCTCGCCGCCGGTTGTCCTTTCGGTCTCGATTACAAAAGAGGACGGGATCGAACCAGGCCCAAATCCAGGACCCGCCCCGGGCCCAAACCCGGGGCCTTCCCCGATCCCTGGGGACATCACCCAAGACCCTTTCTTTCAAACCTTCCAGTCCCTGGCGGGAGGCCTCCAGGAGGCCAACCAGGCGGCCAACCTGGCGAAACTCGGAAACGCCTGGGCGAAGGCCCCGGAGTTGATTCAAACCGCCAAGACCCTGGGGGCCTGGAACTCGGCGGTCCGGGCGGAGATCACCCGCCAGGGAGTTCCCTTGGGGGCCCTGTCGGCCATCCGCCAGAAAGTCGGGGACCTGGTCGCCGACGAGATCGGCGAAGACCCGGCGACCTCATTGGTTGGCGACCCTGGGCGAAAAGCTGAAAACCTTTCCAAACGGTTCGCCGCCATCTTCGCCAAGTTGGGGGGCGGATGATGGACCAAATCCAGGACAACCAGGAAACCAACGGGCCGCCCGAGGCCTTCGGTTGGGTTGACCTCCCCGAGGATGTCGAGGTCGTCGCCCAGGCCCAACCGATCCCAAGTTTCGGCGACACCGAGGCGGGCCTGGGCGGGGACATCCCGGACGAGGCCCTCGGTTGGCGATGGTGGAAAACCGCAACCGGGACCGACTTCCCGGAACTCGCCCAGGGATCGGTCGGGTCTTGTTGTGCATTCGGGGCCAGTCACGCCGCCATGGTTTCAATGGCGGGGGAAGTCCTTTCGGGCGATCCCGAGTCGGCGGTCATCCCGTCCCCGGAAGTTATTTACGGGTTTTCCAGGGTCCAGGTTAACGGCGGGCGGTCGCCTTTCCGGTCCGATGGTTCGACGGGGGCCTGGGTTGCCCAGGCGATGAAAGACTTCGGGATCCTAGAAAAAACGGTCGTCGGATCCTTCGACCTGTCCAAATACTCCGAAACCCGTTGCCGGGAGTTCGGATCCAGGGGAGTCCCCGCCGAACTGGTCGAGGCGGCCAAGGCCCATCGGTTTACCTCGATCTCCAGGGTCCGGACCTTCGACGACTTTTGTCGGGCGATCGCCAACGGGTTCGGGGTTATCGTCGCCTCCCAGGTTGGTTTCAACCTTTCCCGCCGAGACTCCGAGGGATTTTGCAAACCCTCCGGGCGATGGGCCCATTGCATGGCGGGCCTTGCGTACCGCAAGGGGAAACGCCCAGGCGGTTACATCAAAAACAGTTGGGGAGCCGGATCCAACTCGGGCCCCAAATATCCCGCCGACGATATGCCGAACGGCGGTTTTTGGGTCGATTCGGAAGTCCTCGAAAAACAAATGTTCTCCGCCGGGGACTCCTGGGCGGTTTCCAATATGCCAACCGGATTCCCGCTTCGGCGGTTGTCCTGGTAGGGGACCAAGACGATGGGCGACCTCCCGACCTTTTATCAAGTCCTCCGAGAGTTCGGGCTCCCGACCCTGGGACTAATTTTCTTGGCCTACGCCGTTTGGCGTTGCGTTCAATGGATCGGTCGGGAGGTTGTCACCCCGTTACGGGACCGACATTTTCGGTTTTTGGACGAGGTCGAGGGCCTTCTCAAAGTCCTGGAACAAACCCAGAAAAACCTCGTCGCCTCTCAAAACGCCATCCTCCAACAAGTCGCCGAGGTCACCAAGTCAAACCCGACCCTTAAACAGTAAGGGCGGGCGGTTGTTTGTTTCTCAATCCTCAAGGGGTGGAACCATGGTTGATTATCCCGCCGAGTTTCCCGCCAAGGCCCTCGGCCTGGTCCTGGCAAAGGTCAAGGGCCAGGCGGTCGAGACCGCCGAACTTGTTCACGCCGGTTGGAATGTCCTCGGGTTTGCCCTGGGCAAATCCCTGGGCGGCCCGATCTCCCAGGCCGATCCGGGCCAAATGACCGACGAGGAGATCCTGGAGGCGGCCCTCAATTCCGGGGCGGAAGAGGGAGCCCTGGGCGGGGTTATCCCCTGGGCGATCGTTGCCAAGATCGTTTTGAAAATCCTAATTAATGCTTTGATTTGATCTCAACCAGATAAACAAAAGAGCCGCAAGATTTCACCGGGTCTTGCGGTTTTCTCGTTTTTTAGGGGTTATTTGCAGGTATTTACCAATTATTGCCAGCATATTTGCCTTTTCTGAGGGATTGATTAACTAATCCCTTTGATTACATTTGGTGATATCCAGCTAAACAAGAAGTCCCCTTGAATACGGCTTTAACCATGACGAACAACGAAAAGAATGACCAAATCATTTCCGATTCGGTTGCAAATCCTGAATCAGCAATCGAGGAAAACATTGGGGCAGATGAGGAGATTGTTGAAGAGGTAGAAGAAACGGTAGACCAATCCGGGCAAAAAGTAACTAGGAAAATTAAGCGAAAAAGGAGAGTCGTCCGGGGTGATGCAGCCGAATTGCGGCTGCAAGGACGAAGAGCCCTTTGCAAGTCTATGTCGGATATCGCCCCTCATATGCTGAAAACGGTAAAGCTTAGGGTCCTTGGTCGCCACCTTGATTCTACAAGGGGCCTTGAAGACAACGATTTGACCGAAATTATTAAGCGGGATTCCGAAAAACTATCAGATGGCACTCGAATTGATGGTTCCCTAAAAGAATTAGACACGAGCTTTGAGAGCGGTCAACTCAGAAATATTATTGTGGGTGTTTTGCTTCAGGAGGAAACATACTCTGTTGAGGAAAACCGGCTGGATGAAAAAGTAATTCAATTTGAAAAATCAATTGTGGAAAGGGCGGCCACATTTAGCTTAGATGACCTTAAAAAATCGGATTTAGATCGGTGGCACCAGATCGATACCTATAAAATCGTACTTGAGGCAGCATTTAGCAATGACAACCAGATTTCAGATGACGAAGCCAGATTGCTTTCCGTCCTACGGAATCACCTTGAAATTTCATGGGAAGATCATTGGGCCTTGAGTGCAACACTCCGGCGGTTTCCGAAAGCTGGCTGCATTTTGCATACTCCCGATGAAATCAACGAGATTCGTAAGGAAATGCAGAGGCGGGGAATCCTTTGGAGTTATCGAGACGATAACAACAAAAATCTAGACATTTTCCCAAGGGAAATTGCATTGGTTCTTCGGCAAAAAGCCGGAATTGAATTGCAAAGGACCAACTACCGCCGTTTGCTATCCCATGACAGCGTAAGGGTTGGCGATCTGAGAGAGTTTCTTGCCAAAAAAGGACTCGAAAAAACAGGCTCAAAGGCGGAACTAATTGAGAGGATTTGCCACAGCAATATTGGCCCAAATGAAATCCTTGGTTTTTTAGACAAGGAAACTTTGGCCAAGATGAGTAGCACTTTTGGCCTAAAACAGTCTGGTGCAAAAGCTGAAGTAATTTCTCGGCTGATTAGTTTTTACGATGACCTGACTTTTGAAGAGCGTGTAACCAAAGATGAGCGGGAAGTTTATTACTCAAATTATGAATTGCTTGCCAATCGCAGTTATGCAGAACTTCGGGCGAAAAAAATAATCACCAAAGACTTGCACACAGAACACCTATTCGAAGATGCAACCGCATTCTTGTTTGAAGTTAAGCTGCTGGTACAAATGCAGCGGGCAAACAAGGAAAATCGGGCAGACGGGAAGTTAATTCTCGATAACGGGCAATGTATCCTTTTGGACTGCAAATCAGTCGAGGGCTCCGTAAATCTTCAAGACCATCTTGAAGGGCAGTTTGATGGCTATCTCCGCAAGGAAAAAGAAGCCGGAGGCCAGCCCTTGGCGTTTATGGTAATCGGGCCATCCTTTACGCCCAACTCGCTGAATTTGGCATACCAGTACAAGGCCAAAACTAATTGGGATATCGCCTTAATTACAGCAGAGGGCCTAAAGTATCTCGCAGATCGGTGGTCATTGATGGCCCCCGAAAAATCATTTCCGGTTAGGTTGTTAAATCGAACCGAAATCATTGATAAAGAAAGGGCAGAATTTCTCCTTAGCTTGGCATGAGGCTGAAACAATTCCGATTGGCCTCTGGTATCTTCGGCGGTCAAGCACCTTTGGTTTAAGGCCTCTTAACGACTCAGTTTCCCCTTGGCGTTTTTAACATTTTTGCGGAACACGCCGATCATTCGCTCCTCGTTGGGAATCTTTTCCAAGGCCATTTCCAAGGCTTGCTGGTAGTAGTTCAAGGCATCTTGGTAATCGCCCCTAAGGTAGCGGATCTCGCCGAGATTGTTCAATGTCCTGCAATAGATGTTAGGTGGAGATTCAGGCGACAGTTTCAGGGCTTTGAGTGCCATCTGCAGAAAATCGTCCGCCTCATTTGGTGTTCCACGGACGATCTTCAAACCGGCGTAATCAACCGCAGCGGAAATAAGCTCGAATGAGTTCTCGTCACCCACATCGTTCAACACTTTTATTCCGGCCAGGTAACGATCCTCTGCAAGATCATATTTTTTCATACCTTGGAGGTTGCTAGCGGACCAGATGATCGGCATAGCCAACTGCGGTCCTGTGACCTTGGCACGGCGGAAAATTTCCACCGCCTGGTCGAAGGCGATGACCGCCTCAGCCGGTTTTCCCAGGGAAGCCTGTATCCTGCCCACCCCGGCAATGCAGTCTGCTAGCTCGGGCGAATCATTCCCATATTTCGCTTTAGCAAGAAGAACAGTTTCCTGAGCGGGGCCTAGGGCCTCTGCGTATTTCCCCTCGGTGAAAAGCTTGTGTGCCTTGGCCTTGACGGATTCAAAATCCCCGGAAGGAGCAGCCGTCCGGAAACCGCAGCCCGAGGCGAGGGAAAAAACAAAAAAAATGTGTGCTGAAAATCGACAGCGAATCAAGATTGGACTCCCAATAAAACCACAGATCTTTTTCAGCCAATAAGAATGCCCTGCAAATCCGGAAAGTTTCCTAAATCGCCTTTACGATTGATCAAATTCGAATAACTAAAACATAAAGAAAGCAACTCGTTGTAATTATTAACCTATTATTTCCACCCCTATAAGGTGTGCGATGGCAAGAATATCCCTTCCCGGACCAATTACAGTAATTGACTTTGAAACGACCGGGCTTTTTCCAGGACATGGTGACAGGGTTGTTGAAGTTGCAGCTGTCAAAATTGATCCAGATGGCTTTATCAGGGAAGAGTTTGTAACTCTCGTTAATCCAGAAAGAGATGTCAGTCAAATCCGCATCCACGGAATTACCGCCTCGGATGTGATCGACGCACCAAAATTCAGCGAATTAGTACCAAATCTTGTTGAGTATCTGGATGGGTCGGTTTCTATCGCCGGTCACAATGTCAGTTTTGATTACCGATTCCTTTTGGAAGAATTTTCGAGGGCAAGCTACAATCTGCCCGAGTTATCAAAACTTTGCACAATGCGGCTTTATGGAAAGAGGAAAAAACTGCACCAATGTTGCGAAGAAGTTGGGATAGAAATAAGAAGAGAATCTATTCACACCGCCTTGGCTGACTGTCGTGCATCTGCCGAATTGCTTGTTCATCTGATTTCTAAAGACAGAGAACTTCATGAATCGATTAGGTTGCTTCCATCCATATCTGTTGAAAAGCCTACGGTACCTCCATGCAAGCCACTAAGCAGGGTGGAATCCAAGAAAAACCAAACCCAAAGGCTTTATCTAATACCTAAATTATTGGAGGAACTGCCGTCCAAGACGGATAGTGATAACCCTAATCCTGAAACAACCGCTTATCGGAAAGAACTAGACAAAATATTAGCGGACAGGCTGATAACATTGGAGGAAAAGGATGTAATTGCTAAGGTTGCCGCTGATTTAAAACTTGACAAGGAATCTGCTATATCAGCTAATTTTTCCTTGATTGATGACTTAATCGAATCCGCTGGTTCGGACGGGGTAATTACTAAATTTGAAGAGAGTGACATTTTGCATGTTGCCAAACTGCTTGGCATTGATGCCGAAACAATCTTGAATAAAATTGGAAATTTTTTAGCCCTTGCGAAACATAAAAAAACCGAGAAAACAGTTGGAAAAGTTGATCTGGCCCTCGGGAATGGGAAGGTAGTTTGCTTTACCGGGGAGATGAGTGGAACTTTCCAAGGGGTCCAAATCACAAGAGAGACAGCCCTTAAACTTGCAGAAGAAGCTGGCTATAGGCCAGTTGATTCGGTTACAAAAAAGGTTGAAATCCTCGTGGTTGCCGATGCAAATTCCCAATCTGGGAAGGCAAAAAAAGCAAGGCAGTACGGCATCCAAATAATTCATGAGGCTGCATTCTGGAATATGATTGGGGCTGGGGTGGAATGACCATGTTGACGCACATCAAAAGATCGATTTTGGAAGAAATCCGGGATGACCTTTCCTGGGAGGAAGCATGGCTTGGACCCGACCGTGGGCTAATAACTTGTTGGGAAACTGGTCGATTGAAGGCCAACGAATCCCCTGAAATATCAGCAAGGGCAAAGGCGGGTGAGCTTGTCCAATTGCCTTGGGAGGGAGGTCTTCACAAATCCCTAAAAGAGGGCACCGTCAAATATGGAACCTTGAATTATTTGGCCATGTGGCAGGGATTAAGGGGAGAAGACCTAGACATTGAAATTTCAAAAACATACACCTTGACCTGCACAATCTTTAAGAAGGAAGTCATTTTTGATGTCTCTTCATATCTTAAAAACAACTAGTTTTAAAATAATTTAACAAAAGCCCGATAATTTTAATCACCCCGGGGCCAATCGATTGCTGCCTACGAAAAACTTAGTTTGACCCGCCACATCTAGTTTCCTGTCCGCCCTAATCTTCAACAACGACAGGTCTCATGGCGAGTCTTTACATATCAAGGTTTTGGCTGATGACCTGGACAGTTTCCCCGTACGACTAAATCCTCGGGGCGTGCAATGTCTCTGTCACATGGGACAACGAATGGGACAACGGGCAGGGCATATTTCAAAAAAACGCTATTTTAATTGATCATCCCTCGTCGCCATACTCATCCGACCATTCCTGGTACCAGGCCATCTGGATGGCCTCGAGGAGTTTCTCGCTGGATTTGTCCGGGGGACCTTCGAAATCCTCAAGATCGAG
>Ga0315899_10009610_pt1 | contig 10385 bp, 7 predicted proteins | sample LakEriMetagenome_2_FD_203518 | JGI IMG/M metagenome (GOLD analysis project Ga0315899, IMG submission 203518) | Freshwater fungal communities from buoy surface, Lake Erie, Ohio, United States - Buoy 4 MA112 | ecosystem: Environmental > Aquatic > Freshwater > Lake | place: USA: Lake Erie, Ohio...
CTTACCGTGTATCACTCTGGAACCCACGGAAATATTCATCACCAACTCAATGACCTGAAGCTTGATACATGCTTATCTGAGAGTATTGATGTAAATGAAACCTCCGTTTCTACAGAAAATGTACACCAAGAAAGAAAGCTATTGTGGCAGGTGCTGGCCATTCATGCTTTTTTCTTTGCCTTAGCGCTTATTACGGGGTTTATATCCAACTCCATGGGACTCATGGCCGATAGTTTAGATATGCTTGCATCCAGGCAATCATGATTTTTACCTCCAGCGATGTCTTTGTCAATTTAGGGGTTATGGTGGCTGCCTTACTGGTATTTATTACGCAATCTCCCTACCCTGACATACTCATAGGAAGTATCGTATTTGTGATTGTGGGTAAAGGAGCCATAAAAATCCTGAAACTTTCGCGCTAAACACTACTACCTGCGTGTAATAATCTGATGTGAGGAAATTCACAGCCCTCATCAACCCATTGTAACCTGTATCATCGTAATTTCGCCACTTTATGCATTACTCTTCAGCCCTCACCTATCAGATTATTGGTTGTTATCTCAAGCAATATCTGTGTGGAGGAAGACTGACCGATGCATTCAGTACCCATAAAGATGCACTGATACTGGAATTCAAAATGGCGGATAAAAACGTGTTTCAGTGCCTGATTCAGTTTGTGGATGGAAATATCTACTTTATAAAACCTGCACAACCGCTACAAGCAGGAAGAAAAGCCATCAGTCAGTTTAAATCCATCCACGGCGCAAGTGTGTTAGATGTGGAGGTTTTTGAAAATGAACGGCTGATTTTGATGAATTTGTCAGAGAACAAACGGCTGCTCATCAAAGGATTTGGACGCCTGGGCAATGTTTTGCTGTTGGAGGATGGCGCACCCAATCCCACTTCCATGTTTCGACTTTCCTTAAAATCTGATCGAGATTTGAATGTGGCGGTGTTACTGGCCGAAGCCAGGTCCATCAATTGTTCCGGCATACCTAATATAAGCATTTTTTCTAACAATTCCAAATTATTTGCAGAGCCGGCAGCGGGTAGAAATCCATTGGGAAATGGTGCAGAGGGATTGTTTGCCTACGCCGGTGAGTACGTTAGAAACAAACGGAGGGACGAATCCAAAAAACAATGGGAAACTCATTGGACCAGAAAGATAGCCGTGCACAGCGCCAGACTCCTTAAACTGGAAGAACAGCTGGCTGAAATTGAGGGCCGAAGAAGCTATAAGGAACTGGGAGATATAGTTTTGGCGCATGCCCACCAAATAAAAAAAGGGGTAGGAACAGCGCTGCTACAGGATTTTTATACCCAAAAACCCATACGGATTAAACTCAATCCGGATTTGGACGCGGCAGAGAATGCAGAACGTTTTTATCGCAAAGCCAAAAACGAGGGACTGGAAAAAGCCCATTTGCTTCAGAACCTGGACAGTACACGCACGGCGCTTAATGCTGCCGAGGCGGAACTGAAAGCCATTTCAGAACCAACGGGCCATAGCTATATCCGTCAACCCAATACCGCACAAACGGCAAAACAAGCAGAGAGTAAGCCCTACAAAACTGTCATGATTGATAATTTTGAAGTGTGGCTAGGTAAGAGTGCAACAGACAATGACAACATGCTAAAAATGGCCTCCAAGCAGGATTTATGGCTGCATGCTCGCGGATATGCAGGTTCGCATGTTATCATTAAGAAAAAAGGCAGCAGCTTTCCCGAGTCTGTTATTCAAAAGGCGGCAGAACTGGCGGCCAAAAACAGCAAAGCCAAAACCCAAAAAATGGTACCTGTTATTTACACCGAAAGAAAATATGTGAGCAAGCCCCGCAAAGCAGCGGCAGGAGAAGTGGCTGTTTTAAAGGAAAAAGTAGTGGATGTGTACCTAAAGTGATAGTACAGGTTAAAACTTGCTATAGCTTGTATTTCAGATATTTTCCCGTATAACTTTTGGACTCTTTAACCAGATCTTCGGGAACACCCGCAAATAGAAGTTCTCCCCCGTTTTCGCCGGCATCAGGCCCCAGATCCAGTACCCAGTCAGCGCATTTTACCACATCCATATTGTGTTCAATACATAGGATGGTATTTCCTTTATCAATCAATGCATTAAAGCTATTCATGAGTTTTTTGATATCATGAAAATGCAGGCCTGTTGTGGGTTCATCAAAGATGAATACAGTACCTCCATCCTTGTGGGGATTGGCTTTGCTAAGATAAAAGGCAAGCTTCACACGTTGTGCTTCACCTCCGGAAAGGGTATGGCTTCCCTGCCCCAGGGTAATGTAGCCCAAACCCACATCTTGCAATGGCTTCAAACGCTCTCTTATTGTTTTATCATCGGCAAAAAACGATATGGCCTCATCTACCGTCAGCTGAAGAATGTCATGTATGTTTTTTTCTTTGTATACCACCTCAAGCACATCGTTTTTGAAACGCTTACCTCCGCAGGCATCACAGGGCAGCTTGATATCAGCCATAAACTGCATTTCAATGACTGTCTCACCTTCACCCTGGCATCCATCACATCGGCCTCCATCCACATTAAAGGAGAAATGAGCCGGCTTAAACCCTTTGAATTTACTTAGGGGTTGTGATGCAAAAAGCTCCCGTATTTCGTCGTATGCTTTCACATACGTAACCGGATTGCTCCGGCTGCTTTTACCTATGGGGTTCTGATCTACCAGTTCTACCGCTTTTACCAGTTTTTTAGCACCCTCCAGCGCCCTGTGATGGCCGGTTTTGGTGCTGATATATTGCCCAATTTCCTTACTGAGTGATGGATACAGTATTTGTTTTACCAGACTGGTTTTGCCGCTTCCGCTAACCCCCGTGATGGCGGTAAAAACCTCAAGCGGAAATTCCACATCTACCTCTTTCAGGTTATTGGCTTCCGCACCTAGTATTTTGATGCTATGCTTCCATTTACGACGGTTTTTTGGCACCTCTATCAATTCTCTGCCCGACAAGTATTTACCGGTTAGACTGTTATCATCCGTAACCAACGCATCAAAATTACCGCTGAATATAACCTCGCCGCCCAACGCTCCCGCCAGCGGCCCCATGTCAATCACCTGATCTGCCGCCTTCATCACCTCCTCATCATGTTCTACCACAATGACCGTATTGCCTTCCTTCTGAAGCAACTTCAGCACCCCGATTAATCGTTCGGTATCCCTGCTGTGAAGACCAATACTGGGTTCGTCCAAAATATACATACTACCGGTAAGATTGCTTCCCAGACTGGTAGCCAGGTTAATACGCTGACTTTCTCCCCCGCTGAGTGTATTACTTAATCGGTTGAGACTAAGATAACCCAACCCTACATTTCTTAAAAAAGACAGTCTTGAGACAATTTCATCCAAAATTCGCTTGCTGATAATCATCTCATTTTCATCGTATTGAACCGCAGTAAAATATTCGAATGCGCTGTCAACATTCATGAGCAGTATTTCCTGCAGGTTAATCCTTTCAGGAATCCCCTCACCCGGATTTACAGCCCTTAATTTTACATAACCTGCTTCTTTGCGCAGGCGTGTTCCCATGCAATCCGGACATTGCGTTTTCCCGCGATAACGGGCTGAAAGTACACGATATTGTATTTTGTAGGATTTTTCCTCCACGTAACGGAAAAAATCATGAATACCCGGCAACGTTTTGGTACCGTCCCACAGCAGTTTCTTTTGCTCTCTGCTCAATTCCCGGTAGGGCTTGTGAATGGGAAAGTCCGCTGACAGGGCCAACCGGATAAAATCTTCACGCCATGCCCCCATGGTTTCACCCTTCCAAGGCGCCACGCATCCTTCATATACACTCAGCGATTTATCGGGAACCACCAAATCCTCATCTATGCCCAAAACGCTGCCAAAACCCTCACATTTGCGGCATGCGCCGTATGGGTTGTTAAAACTCAAAAAATCTCTGCTGGGAACTTCAAATGTAATTCCATCCCTTTCAAAACGATGATTAAAAACCTGCAGATGCCCTGAATCCAAACGAACGGCGCATTCCCCCTGCCCCTCCCAAAAGGCCGTTTCAACGGCATCGGTGAGACGACTTAAAAATTCATCATCCTGCAAATCTACCGTCAACCTATCCAGCACCAGGAAGTTATCTCCACTTTCTGCCTGGCCTGTTTCCAGTAAATCTTCAATTTTAAGAATGCGATCATTGACCAGAACCCGGCTGAACCCATTTTGACGCAGCAGCTCAAGTTTTTCTTTTTGTAATATTTTATCGTTTAATGGCGATACAATCAGTACTGCAGTATCTCCCTGTAATTGTTGCACATAGTCCACAACATCTTTCACATCATCCCGCTTCACCTCCAGCCCACTGACCGGGGAAAAAGTGTGTCCGATTCTGCTAACCAGCAACTTAAGATAATCGTAAATCTCCGTGGAGGTAGCTACCGTACTGCGTGGATTGCGGGTGTTGACCTTCTGTTCAATGGCAACTGCCGGACATAACCCCAGAATATAATCCACTTCTGGCTTTTTCATTCGGCCCATAAACTGACGGGCGTAGCTGCTCAAGCTTTCCACATAGCGTCGTTGCCCTTCTGCAAACAGGGTATCAAATACCAGACTACTCTTCCCGGAGCCCGAAACACCTGTAACCACCGTAAAACTATTGTGCCTGAATGTGGCTTCTACCCCTCTAAGATTGTGTTGGCGGGCATTTTTAAGGTATATGGCAGTTTCTTTTGTCACGGACAATAAATGAGTCGCAAAGTTCGGCTATTTTGACTCAGATGGGCTAAAAACAATTAAAAAACACGAAATAATCAGCGTATGGTATCCCTTGAAATGCTGCTTCCTGCCCAAATGCCTACCCCATTGCGGATATTGGAAAAGACAGGGGTAGCTTCACCAAAAACCCCGGCACCGGCTTTATAATTTTCAATGCTCTGGAAATACTGAAAGTATGGCTCGTTGAGACTTTCTGTAACAACCAAGTATTTTGGGGTTCCCTGAGCATAACCGAATGGGGTTATGAATGAAATGCTTTTTTGCTGACCATTGAATGTTTTGTCAGAAAACACCCACGAACCGTCTTCGCTAACGATAGCTTCATTTTCTATGGCCGCATCTCGGGTTATGGGTGCCAGGGTATTCCAAATGGCGGTAATATCATCGTAATAAAACAATGAAACCCTGTAATAATTGGCCTCCCCGCTTTTATCATTAAGATTTACCGTTAGGGTTCCGGTGGGATAACCGGAAGAATCAAGGTCGGTGGAATCTTTCCAGGTGGAAGGCACGGAAATAGCCTTTCCCGGCATCACCATGTCTGCATACACCTCATCAAAACCAGGCGCTTTTACGCTCACACTATAATATTTACCCGCACCGGCCCTGAAAACCGAGTTTTCATATTTGTCTGTACCAACATTGTAAGAAAAACCTACTGAATTACCATTTTCATCACTGACTGTCACTACCGCATTATTAACGAATTCAACTGCAGCGGTATTGCCCAGCGGAATGGTTTTACTCACCTGTATCTCTATTTTATCCTGATCATTTATCAAGGCATTCACAACCAGTCGGTTACGACCGCTTATTTCACTTAGATCCAGTTTGGTTTCGCAGGCCGAAATCCCCACTGCAACGCCGATTAAAAAAAGTAATTTTTTCATGTTTTAAAATACTACCCTGTAGAAACCTGATGGAATAAATGGAAAATATGAGATGCCGAACGCCTCCACTGCCTGCCCGGCCGGCTGATCCACTCTCACAAGCAATGGGTTGTTGCGTGCTGCTATGTTATAGACATTAACGCCATAATACGAATTGTAGGGTCTTCTCAAATAGGGCTTCAGCTTTTTGGTAAATCCAAAATCAAATCGGCTGTAATATGGCATACGGTAATTGTTTTTTGCGGTATAATCCAGCACCAGCATGCCATCTGCAGAAAGGTACTGACCCGTTGGCACAGTTACCGCATTGCCTGTCATCACCACCCCGCCAAACTGAATTGTCACCGTTTTATTGAGAGCGTATACTGCCTGAAAAGAGACTTTGTGTCTTCTGTCCCACCTAAAGGGATAAGATTCTCCAAAATTGATATCAGGAATATTTCTGTCGCTTCGAGACATCGTGTAACCCACAAGCCCATTTAAACGGCCAATTTTTTTCATCAGAAGAAACTCAATTCCGTAGGCACGACCAATACCCTGTGCCAGCATTCGTTCCCAGTATCTGGGGGCTAAATCATTTTCGTCCTGACCCGTTAAATCTGAAATGCCTTCAAACGATTTCAGATAAAGCTCCATGCTAAATTCCAGGCCTCGCTTCCACGGCTGATAAAACCCGCCCGTGATTTGAAGCGTCCTTTGTGGTCTGATTTTGCCGCCCGTCGGGAACCATATATCGCCGGGCAGATTGGCGTTTACACTGCTGAGTCTGTGCACACCCTGATTGGCGATGCTGAAACCCAGCTTTAACGCTTTCTGGCCCTGTAAAATCTGGCTTATGAGTATTCTCGGCTCGGGCCTTATCCATGTTTTTCCATCACCAAAGAACGACCAGATTCGTCCACCCAGATTGATTTTGAGGCCACCGCCCAGATTGTTTTCATACTCGCCATACAGACTCACCTCTGGTGAAGTGCTTTTGTTGAGAAGCCCGAAAGTAGTGTCCTGGGTTGCGGAGCCAGAACCGCTGAATTCGATGTACTGACTGGAAGGATTGAATGAATGCAATGTCCATTCTCCCCCGTATCTCAGATGCGCATTGGTTTTGAGCCGGTATTCCAGATTGGCCTTCCCAATGACATTGGTAATGGAATTGGATAATTCCGTTTTAATTCTAAACGAGGAAAAGGAAGTGTCAGACTGAATACTACCGCCAATTTCAAAAGGTACATTGTAAGTAGCCCTGGTCATGCCAAGCATGAAATTTCCATAATGCCGGTTATTGATTTTCTTGGCCCAGTTTACCCCAAGTAGGGTGTTTTGCCAGCTAAAACCCAGTTTAAGGTTAAATTTAATCTGTCTGTTTAGTGAATCACGGGTGTCTGTATCTATGGCTGAAGCCAGTTTGTCTCTGCCGTTATAGGCAAAAAAACTGAGTTTATTATTCTCATTAATCCGCCAGGTTACTTTACCATTAAGGTCATGCAAAACATAGTAAGCATAAATATCACCCTCTTTGGGCAGGAGCATGTCCAGCCAGGTGCGCCGGATACCAAAACTGCCGGTAACCGTTCCACTTTGATTTAACGGACCATTGGCAGAAGCATTAAACAAGAGTAAATCCTGATTAAAAGAACCTTTCCATTCCTTGGTATTGCCTTCCGACATGCCCACATCCAGCACTGCCCCGGCCCTGCCCCCGTAACGCGCCGGTGCAACACCCCGATAAAACTCAGTGCTTCCCAAAATCTCAGGGTTGTACGAACTTAAAAACCCAAAAATATGTCCATTGCCATAAATGGGTAATCCGTCCATCATCATCAGGTTTTGGTCGCTGTTACCGCCCCTAACATACATACCGCTCAATCCCTCGATACCCCCGGATACTCCTGGTAAAAACTGCATCCATTTAACAGGATCCGGAATACTCAACAACGAGTTCATTTGCAGGGTCTGATTTCGGGTTGGACTGGTATGGCCACTTCTTAGATCAAAAATTGCATGGTATTTATTCCAGGTAGTATCATCCTGATTTAAAGGCAGCGGAGAAAGCTTGATGTTGATGGGAGTTGAAGAGTAAATATCCTCAACCATTCTAATGGCCTGATAACCTGCAGCGGAAAAAATCAGTACGTGTTTACCACTTCCAACCCCCATGTTGTAATATCCATCCCGATTGGAATAGGTGTACTGCAAATCGCTGCTGTCAATGGCCAGGGCATTTTCAATGCGCTCTCCGGTCTCTTTATCTTCAATCCATCCATAAATACCGGGCACATTCTGCTGCCCAAAGAGTGTTTGAAAGAAGCCCAAACACATCATCGCCAAAACCCACCTTAAGTTCATACTACAAGCAAACAAAGTTAATAGATTTTATTGATTGCTGAAGGTGTATTCAATGCCGCAGGCACTGGCAGCATACCCAAAATGCGGAATAGCGGGCTTAACAATCCGGATATGGATTTTCTCAATAATCGAAGGTGATTTTGCGAGAATGGCGGCTTGAATATCTATTGCCAGAGATTCCAGCAATTGCCTTTCTATGGCTGCCTGCTCATTCACAATATCCACCAGCGAAGTATAGTCTACCGTATGATTCAGGTCATCCAAACCCACATGCCTGTTAAGTGTTACTTGTACGCTTACATACAGATTCACTCCTTCTTTACGCTCAAAATCATGCACCCCTATGGGGCAATGAACCTCTTGACTGTCTAAAAAAACGACAAACATGCTGCCAATGTAGTTAAGTATTGATGTACAAAAAAACAGAAGAATGTACCTTTGCAATAAAATAAACGAAATGCAGGCACAAAATCTCGACGAATTATACGCCTCCAACCGAGGAAAAGACAACTATAAAGCCCCCGATTTCATGGGTGTGGACGATTTGCTTACTGAAGAGCAGAAGCTAATCCGCGATTCGGTGCGAGACTGGGTTAAGAAAGACCTGTCACCCATAATAGAATACTATGCACAGCGGGCAGAGTTTCCACATCATATCATTTCCGGACTAGCCGGCGTGGGTGCATTTGGCCCTCAATTGCCATCTGAATATGGATGTGGAGGAATGGATTATACCACTTATGGTTTAATCATGATGGAACTGGAAAGATGTGACAGTGGCATTAGAAGCACCGCAAGTGTTCAGGGAAGTCTGGTGATGTATCCCATTTATAAATTTGGCAGTGAAGAGCAGAAGCGCAAATACCTTCCTAAACTGGCATCCGGAGAAATGATGGGTTGTTTCGGACTCACTGAACCTGACCATGGCAGCAATCCTGGCGGAATGACCACGAACTACAGAGATGCCGGTGATCATGTTGTGTTAAATGGTGCGAAAATGTGGATTTCCAATGCTCCCTTTGCCGATATGGCCGTGGTATGGGCCAAAAATGAAGAAGGCAAAATACATGGCATTATCGTAGAGCGCGGAATGGAGGGTTTCTCAACCCCTGAAACGCACAACAAATGGAGTTTGAGAGCCAGCGCAACCGGTGAGTTGGTTTTCAACGATGTAAAAGTACCCAAAGAGAATATTTTGCCGGGTGTTTCCGGCCTTAAAGGGCCTCTCACCTGCTTAAACAGTGCACGATACGGAATAAGCTGGGGCGCATTGGGTGCAGCCATGGATTGCTATGATACCGCACTCCGCTACAGCAAGCAGAGACAGCAGTTTGGAAGACCCATAGCAGGTTTTCAGCTGCAGCAAAAGAAACTGGCTGAAATGATAACTGAAATATCTAAAGCTCAGTTACTGGTATGGCGTTTGGGTCAATTAATGGATGCCGGAAAGGCAACCCCTGCTCAGATTTCTATGGCCAAGAGAAACAATGTGGAAATTGCCCTCAATATTGCAAGAGAAGCACGACAGATGCTGGGCGGCATGGGAATTACCGGCGAATATCCCATCATGCGCCACATGGCTAATCTGGAAAGCGTGGTAACTTATGAAGGTACACACGATATTCATTTGCTGATTCTGGGTCACGAAATCACCGGCGAAAACGCTTTTACCTAAAACCACAGCTTTGCCATTGCACACGCTATATCGCTGCATGAGCTTTATTGCGGTTCTAATTGCAACCGAAACCTTTGCCTACACCAACAAACCGGTTTTGGTTAATCTAAACATCAATCGGCAAAGTGATTCCATGGGTTTTAATATGGTTTATGAATTGCAGAACCACTGCTATAAGCTCATCATTGCAGGAGAAATTAAACTTTGGGACTCTCCTCAAAAGACGATAAGAATATCCCCTTCCGCATTGCAGGCCATTGAACAATCCTCAGATACAAGATTCAATAAGACTGCCAACGTATTTCTCCATGAATTCTGGAGCAGCGGAAGAAATAAAACATCATTTACCATCATTGGTATTTCCTTTATCAACGATGGACCCAAAGGCAAAGTCAGCTATGGTTATGTAGATCTAAAGGAAAACTGGGCTAAACTTTCATCCTTAATGCTGGAATGCAATGTGAATGGACCGGCAGCCATCAGTCTCACTGATGCCCTTTATAGCAGAAATTACAACTTCAACGTGGTTCAATTTGGAAGAAAGACTTTTACCAAAAACCCGGAATCTTCCATTCGCATACGTGATAAAGCATTTTATAACGGGCGGAGCATCGAGGGAAATTACATCATACCCCAAACCAAAACGGTATACTACAAACTTATAGCCCACACTGAAGATCCTGATGATCCGGGAAATATGATTATGAGCAACATTCAAAA
>Ga0315899_10009611_pt1 | contig 10384 bp, 12 predicted proteins | sample LakEriMetagenome_2_FD_203518 | JGI IMG/M metagenome (GOLD analysis project Ga0315899, IMG submission 203518) | Freshwater fungal communities from buoy surface, Lake Erie, Ohio, United States - Buoy 4 MA112 | ecosystem: Environmental > Aquatic > Freshwater > Lake | place: USA: Lake Erie, Ohio...
CCGTTTGGAGGGCTCTATATTTGGAGGTCCATATATATTTGGAGGTCCATATCTATTTGGAGGCCTATATTTGTTTGGAGGGCTCTTCGCTCGTCTAAGGGCTGGATCATCCTGACACTTCGATACCAACTGCGTCAAAAATGACGCCATTGATCTTTAGAGATCAGAACTATGTATCAAGGGACATACACGTTATATGTGTATATACACCATGTCTATACACTCGATGTCACGATGTACCTAGTATCTGATCTGGAGGTCAGGGATAACGGCGATAACATTTACGGGATTAATCGATGATAGCTGTAAATTCACGGTTTAGTCACTGTCTAGTACAAATGGTCCAGTACGGTCCCATATAAGTAATCTTGTTACAACTTTATAAATTTTTCCTTTCCAACATGACTATGCCCAACTAGCGCTTAGTGCTTAGTGCTTAGCGCTCGGCGCCTTCTCGTCCTACGACACGGCCCCAGCGACCGTCTTCAAGGGGTTGTAATCTTTGTACAAATATAAATTATTATGAGGGACTTATAATATAGGGGATGTATTAAATTGTATTTTATTAGATCGTGCGAGAGGTGAATCTGATTATAATACAAAAATACGATACTCATATAAAGTTGATAAGGATATAGATGGTAGTGATATTTTTATAATGGAAAAACAGATGATGATTTTAATATTTTAGATAAGAATTACATATATGCGCTTAATGTATCGGCAACCGAACAACTTCATAAAATTATTATGGAGACAAAAATTGAAACAAAGACCTTAAAACACGATTAGGGTTTAGGGTTTAGGGTTTTTCACACACCCTTCTCTCTCTCTCTCTCTCTCTCTCTCTCCTTTTTCCTCTCTCGATTTTCTCTCTCTCACACGCTTTTCTCTTTCTCTCTTTCGTTCTCTCTCTCTTGGTCGCTCTGCTGGTCTTTCTCTCTCGCTCTCTCTCTCTCCCTCGCTCCGAGAGAGGGGGAGGGGAGAGACAGGGAGGGAGGGAGGAGAGAGTGGGGGGATCTCAGGGTACCTTAAGTGCAGTGTCGGCCTCGGCCGCTTGCTGGCGCTCGACGACTTCCGTCGCTTGTTCGTCTGTTCATACACAGGTTCTAGCCGCATCTCATCGAGCTCAAGAGTCCACGCCAGACGCCACCGCCAACCCCGACCTGCGGCGACACTCGACGTCCTTGCCCGTGCAGCCAACGGGCACGGAGCAAGATGTACGGCTCAGTGGAGGCCGGTATTCCGTGCAGCTCGATTACCAGGTAGCGACGCGTGCATCACGACAGCGCATTTTGCGTTACATCGCCCGAACCCTTGCTGTCCGTGTTTAGGGTTCAGGGTTGATGTGCCAGCCAATGACCAGCGCTGTAGGCCGGGCGGTGCCCAAAAGGGGAGGGTGGTCGACTGGCGGGCAGGCACAATGTCCTGGGGCGAATGTCGGGGGATATGAGCGCGCTGGTCGCTGAGAGCGCGAAGGATTAAATATATCAATTTTTATTTTTTCATTTTAGGCCCTTGGCGCAGGGAGAATGCTGGAGAATCTCACTGTACGTGTGAGCAGGCGAAAATGGCGCACGAGCTCTCGCTCTCGCCGGGCCAGACTGTCTTTGTGACGCGCAAGCACCGCACCGGCTGGTGGGAGGGAGTGCTGGGTGATGGTTCAAAAGGGTGGTTTCCGTCAAACGTCCTCCACCCCGCCCCGCTCCCTGAAGCGGATGCTGTTAGCGTGCCAACTGCCGGTGCTCACTCTGGCCCAGCGCCCGTCGCCCCCCCGACAGATCTGTCGAAAGCTCCAGGTTACGGTGCCTACGCTACGCACGCGGCTTCCTCGAAGGGAGCTCCAGCCGCACATGCTGCCGCAGCTCCCGCCACGCATACTGCCAAACCTGCTGCGGCACCCGGCATCTCATTGTCCGCACTGCAAGGTGAGAGAAGCCCTGGGTCACATTCAGTGCCGGCCGCGCCGGGATACGGAGCGCACACGGGGCAGAGGGGACAAGGGCGGGAGAGGGGAACGTTGGTGGGTGACCGCGGAAACTCGACGCAGGGAGATGGCGGTGGTCCAGTACGGGATGCGCGCATACCAGCGGCGCTGGCGGAGGAAACGATTTTGCTGCTGCGCGAACTGAGGCTTGCCGCGTCTCAGCTGCGCCGCAGCCACCGAAGGCAGCGCGTGCGCCGTGCAGACAATCCCCCCTCCGCCGCCTCAGCGGGCGGCAGCTCGGATGCGGACCTGTCGGCGGAGGCCACTGTCGCCTCCCTGCACGCGCAGCTCGCCGCACAGGCACGCGAGGCCGAGGCGCAGAGCGACCTGTGCGCGCGTCTGGAGCGCGACAAAGCGGCGGCAGAGCAACGCTGCAGGGATGTGGAGGAAGAGCTGCTTGCTTGCGCGGCCGAGCGAAACCGCGCCCTTGAGGAACTAGACACAATCAAGCAAGACCCGGACCTCTACTTCGCCGGCCTCGCGACGGGGGATGGGCGAGGCGGGGGCGGGGGCGGGGGCGGGGGCGGGGGCAGGGGCGGGGGCGGGGCCTTGAAGCGTCGTTCGGGTGCATCTATGGCAAGCTCTGGTGATGACGTGGATTTTGATGAGGAGGATGTCGACTTTGAGTCGCACGCACAGAAAGGAGTGGCTCGCACTTAAAGGAGGATGAAAGGGAGGGGCTCTCCCATTCTAGGTCCCGTTCTAGAACAGGAGGCCCCCGTTTTCATTCAACTGTGTGCCGTTGGGCATTGTGCCGGGCTACACTAGTGTCAAAAGAAACCTACACTAGTTTCAAAAGAGACATACACCAATGTCGTGTCGCAGGGCATTGTGCCGGGCTACTCAGGTTCGAGGCACTGTGGCTAGCAGAGGAGACCTACACTAGTAGCGGTCTAGTGTCAAAAGAGACCTACACTAGTGTCCAAAGAGACCTACATTAGTGTCAAAAGAGACCTACACTACATTCGCGGTTCGAGGCACTGTAGCTATCGGTGGTTATTTTTTACATGTTTTCCGGCACGGCCATGGGAGTACTGGATGCGTGCTGGCTTAGCACCCATTATCAATGAACGGCTCGCTGTTTCGTAGTTTACTCTTCCAGGTTGGTCCGATAAGCATAGTGATTGTTGATATGCGCATGCGAGTGTCTCGCCCAACCTTGACTGCCATTAAGATGATCAGCAGTTGAGAGCTGCCATACGCAAGCTACGAGCCAGCACAGCCAGCACAGCAGCACAAGCCAGCATTCACGATCTTGATGATGATTGCCCACCGAAGACACAGTGGCACCACCTCACGCGGGGCATTTGCGTGCGGGGTTACGAGTACAACCCTCTCGGTCCACTGGACCGCCTCAGGCCTTGGCGTTTGCCATCTCAGCCACCGACGGCGATGTGGCATAGTTGACCCCACAGCCGTAGGAGTGGCAGGTCAGCCACGCTGCCGTGGCTGTCCCAACCCCATCCGCTGTGGAAGCCCACGCGGCTGGTGCCGAGCCCTGCATTCGCCATTCGCGCACGTTACGGACCATTCTGGTGCTGCAGCTGCAACGGAATTGCCGCGTGCAGCACATGCGGCGCTGGGCCCTATAATCGCGCAACAAAATCGCGCCAGAGAGTATGGGGGGGGGTAGGTTCTGCGCACCGAGGCCGGAGCCGATGGAGGCCAGCGCATCCTCTCGCGCATTGCTCTGGGTCTGCTGGATCTAGTCCGTCGTGCCGCCGAGGATGTGGGAAGGGTGAAAGCCCAGTTTGTTCCAGAGTAACTGTCACGCACCGCAACGCGTCAGACCGACAGGTCGCGCTGCGACGATTTTGCCCTGAGCTCTGACCAGACTGCAGCGGCCGCCGTGCGCAACCGCCTTTGCCTCTGCTGCGAGTCTTAAAAATGCCCCACCCACCCCCTATGTTCCCCACCCCCTCGGTTGCCCCCGCCCCCTCGCGGGGGCGCCGGCGCGCGCCGGCGCCCGAGTCTTCAAAATTTCCCCACCCCGTCGTTGTCTCCGCCCCCCTCTCTGCGCTTTCCTAGAATTGGTCACGAACAAAGAGCATGAGCATCAGTGCCGAGGCATGACCCTGATACGCGGGGGCGAGGGATGTGCGCTTGCAGAGTAGCGACAATGCTGCTGGTCTCAGCGACGCTCCTCGTTGCGGGCCACGCGACGCCCCCTGCGTCCGTCGCCTGTCCTGCGTGGTGCGCGCAGGACGCGGGTCCACCCGCATGGGCACCGGCCGTCGAGCCTGCGCACGGTTCGGTGCTGAGCCTAGCGTGCGGCGCAGTGAAAGGCAGGTCACGTGGTGGCCGGCACCGTGGGCGGGGGGCGGGGCAGCGGAGAAAGGAGGACAGAAGCGTCGAGAGTGCAAGTCATTTCGCGAGTCACGACAGCACCCGGAGCGGAGAAGGGGAAAGGGGAAGAGGAAGCGGTTGCGGTATGGCCACAGCTGTGCGCAGAAGGGGCGCTAGTGGAAACAGCGCAGCAGCAGGCCGCACTCAACTTGGTGCACAACGTCCGCGTGACCGCGCCAGGCGTGCAGACGGCAGGGGAGCAGGAGAAGCGGGCGGTGGTGGTGTGACGAGAGGTCGTGGTCGTGAGCGCAGTGGCGTTGATCTTTCTGATTGCAGCAGCAGCAGCAGCAGCAGAGTTCGAAGAGGTAGAAGCAAGTCCTTCACTACCGCTACATCACGGCCAAGTGGGAGTGCAAACACGACTGTCGCGTCTCCTGCTACCATACCCTCCATGACTCCTCCTCCAACCACGCCTCCTCCACCACCACCAACGAATATGCCCGCGGCTATCAGCGTTACTACCAATACCACTAAGCGCGGGAGACCACCTGGCCATGAAACGCTCCTTTCCGGGATGGACAGGGGAGAGCAAGGCGGTGGAGGCGGGAGAGGAGGGGGAGGGAGGGGAGGAGGTGAAGGGCTGGGCGAGGGAAACTTGAGTAGCAGCAAAGGCTCTGATTGCACGACTCGAAGTAGACGCTCCGAAATGTGCCAAAAGGCCGGCTGCCCGCGGATTGGCTTGTACGGGAGCGTGATTGAAAGAGAGAAGCGTTTCTGTTCCATACACAAACCCGCCACCTTTGTACACAAGTACCTCAAGCACTGCACCGCACCCACATGCAGGTTGTGACACACACACACACACACACACACACACACACACACACACACACATGCAGCCGCTAAGCTTCTTCACACACATACTCACACACACCACACACACACACACACACAAATGCAGCCGCTGGGCGTCTTTTGGGCCCCCCACAGGCGAAGGTCTCGGGAGATGTGCCGAGCACCGCCAGGCAGGTGACATCGATTTACGTAACCGTCGCTGCCAGCACGGGCTCACGAACTCGGCGGCGGGGGCCGCCGGGCGTAAGACCGCAGGGACTCGAGCGTCACTGCAATTCTCAGGTATGCCGATGAGAGTAGGTCCTTTTTATCTGTATATTAGGTCTCTTTTACCAATATACTAGGTCTCTATTGAAACTTTGTTCATACCTCAGCTCCCGACACACGTTCTCAAAAGTCTGTATGCAGTGACTGTATAGGGGACATATACCTGACCTACACTGGTGTAAAAAGAGACCTACACTACAGTCAAAAGAGACCTACGCTAGTTCCAAAAGTCTGTGTGCAGTGACTGTATAGGGGACATATACCAGACCTACACTAGTGTGCGATAGGCAGCCAAAAGAGACCTACACTAGTGTCAAAAGAGGCCTGTGTATAGGTATGTGCAACAGGCAGCCATCGTATGCGGCGCCTGGGTCCAAGGCTGCGACGCACTGTGCGATAGGCAGCCAAAAGAGACCTACACTAGTGTCAAAAGAGACCTGTGTAAATGTGTGGCAGGTATGTGTAATAGGCAGCCATCGTATGCGGCGCCCGGGGCCAAGGCTGCGACGCACTGTGCGCTCCACAAACTGGAGGGGCAGGTGGATGTGAAAAGTGTCACAAGAGACCTACACTAGTGTCAAGAGAGACCTACACTACTGTCAAAAGAGACCTACACTAGTGTCAAAAGAGACCTACACTAGTGTCAAAAGAGACTTACACTAACGCGCCACAAACTGGAGGGGCAGGTGGATGTGAAAAACATGCGCTACCGTTGCCGCAATCCCGCGGGGTGTGGCAGGTAGGTCTCAGGTAGGTCTCTGTTGACAGTAGTGTAGGTCTCTTTTGACACTAGTGTAGGTCTCTTTTGACACTGTAAAACATGCGCTACCGTTGCCGCAATCCCGCGGGGTGTAACAGGTAACGTCTTTTTTTTTTGGTTTCCCCCCCCCATTTTTTTTGCTTATTTTTGGGGGCACCTTTTTTGCACTTTTTCCCGGTAATTCCGCGCGTTTGACAGGCTAAGCTTGTGTGTGTGTGTGTGTGTGTGTGTGTGTAATAGGCTGGCCTCCTTCGGGCACGTACTTTATGGCCGCGCCCTGTTCTGCGCCAAACACAAAGCACCACACCACGTAAACGTTCGACGCGCCGCATGCCACGTCAGCAGGTCCCTCTCAAAAGCGACCTACTCTAGTGTCAAAAGAGACCTACACTCGTGTCAAAAGAGACCTACACTAGTGTCAAAAAGAGACCTACACTAGTCTCTTTTGACACTAGTGTAGGTCTCTTTTGACACTAGTCTCTCCCCATTCTACTGTACGCAAGCCGCTAGGCCTGCTCACTTACTGGTAGGCACTAGTGTGCCTATGAAAAAAAACTAGTTTTTTTTTGTGCTGCTGGGCCTGCGCACTTACTGGTAAATTTAGTGTCGACTTGTGTCACACTCATGGAGAGCGCTCACGGAGGGCTGAAGGAGACATTTTCAGAAAATCCGAAGTTAGAGGGGCTCCATAGTGACCTGGCGTCACTGCCGCTTGTACATGTACAGGTTTATTTGTTTCCTATGTAAATAACGATTTCCTATTTTACGGCATGCCAGTTGACTAAACACTAGCCAGCACGTGCGAGCCATTACATCCAACCAAAAGCCAACCATTAAAACTAACTTAAAAACAAACATAACTCCGCGCCCCCCTTCCCCCCCCCCCCCACACACGCACACACAAACTCCAGAACGGGAACTCTGTCAGAGCGGGAGAGAGGCGGAGGCGGAGGAGGAGGAGGAGGAGGACGAGGAGGAGTTTAGAGGGGTGGGAGAGAAAGAATGAGAAAGAGACAAAGGGATCTACCGTGTGGGCGAGGAGTTTTTATATTTTTTTGTCGCATGGATGAGGACAAGGTGGGTGGAGGCAGAGAGAGAGATAGGGGGACAGCAAGTTTAGTAGGAACGGCTTTTGGCCTGGGGGCGCGGTGGCAGGAAAAATGATCGCGCACACACGAGACATAGACAAGCGGCAAGAGTCGACGTGCGCCGACTGAATCAAAGTCCCCCCCCACCGTTTTGTTTTATGAATAAACGGCTAAATTCAATTCAAACCACACAGAAGCTGTGCTGCTTACTTCTTGGTGGTCTTGGCCGCCGGAGCCGGGGCACCCTTGGTGGCGCCGCCCGAGGCGCCAGACTTAGTGGCCGAGTTCTGCGACCTTCGCTTCGAGGCCTGCTCCTCACGGGCCTTCTTGGCCTCGTTCTTCCTCATCACAACAAGGTCGTGGTACTTCTTGGCCTCCTCCCTGGAAGCCATGGCGTTTTCCCGCTTGAACTGGCGCTCCGCGCGCTTGCGCTGATTTTTTTGGCGGGTGGTGAGATGGTTTGACAAATGAAGGGGAGGGAAGGGAAGGGGAGGGGAGGGAAGGGAAGGGGAGGGGAGGAGAGGGGAGGAGAGAGCGAGCGAGCGAGAGGAGAGGAGGGGAGGGGAAGGGAGGGGGGGGAGGGGAGAGGGAGGGCGAGGGGAGGGGAGGGTAGGGTAGGGGAGGGGAGGGGAGGGGAGGGGAGCTAGTGTTTGCTGCAAGCATCTGATCCTATCAAGCGCGCTCTTCACTTCCACTGCGCATCTTCCAGCCCCCACCCTTTCTCACGCTCTCCCTCAGTTCGCGCTCTCCCTGCGCTCGACAACGGCTGCTCAAGTTGTGAATCTCCATCCCTCTCCCCTCCTCTCGTCATCTCAGGACATCCTCCCGCGCACGTTCCGCCCCTGGACTCTTAGCCCCTTGCTATACAACTTTACCACTATTCCTTGCCATTCTGGTCAGCTCTCTTTCGATGCAAGAGCTAGAGAGAGAGAGAGAGAGGGAAAGAGAGAGAGGGAGGGAAAGATAGAGAGAGAGAGAGAGAGAAGGAGAGAGAGCGAAGACCAAGGGGCAGAGAGAGGGCGCGAAAGAGAGACACGCACAGGAGAGAGCGCGCGCGACAGAGAGAACGCGAGAGAGTAAGGAACAGAGAAGCACCTGGAGGCGCTGGGGTGTAACCAGGCGCTGGATCTTGGGGGCCTTGATTGTGGGCTTCTTGCCCTCACCACGCGACACCTCACGCTTAAGGCGGTACTGCTTCTCCATCTTGTCAGCCTTGTCGAGGGCAAACAACTTCCTGATGCGTGTGGCACGCTTGGGACCCAGGCGGCGGGGCACAGCCTCCTCGGTGAGGCCGGGGAGCTCGCCCTCACCCTTGCGGACGATAACCAGGTTGAGAACCTGGATGTCAGCCGACACAATGCAGCCGCGGACGGACTTGCGCTTGCGCTCACCCTTCCTGCGCTGGCGATAGCACGAGGAGCCCTTCTTGAGCAGGAGGCGGACGCGCTTGGCGGTCATAATACCCTGCTTCATGGGGAAACCCTGCTTGTCGTTGCCGCCCGAGATCTTGAAGATGTAGCCCTTGAACTCGTCACCGAGCACATCGCCAATAACCTCCTGGTTCATGCGCTTGTCGTAGAACTCGCGCCTGCAAGCACAGCAGTGCCCACCACACCCGAAGCTCGCCATTCAACACATCGCCACAACAGACCTTAAACAACGCATCGCATCGCACTCGCTCATGTGCACGTTCGCAACACGGCACGCGAACATAACACATGGAGAGTGCAGAAACTCACAGCTTGCGCTCATCCTCAATCTCGAGGACCTTCTGGCAACCAGTGGCCGGGTTCGAGATGTTGAACTGCACACCGACACACGCAACAGCCACACCAACACCGAAACGGGCCCCGTCAATTTCCGGCCCCTGCTGTGTGCAATACATCTGACCCAATTCCTGGCCCTGTGAAGAGTCAGGATGACAGTGCTCTGTCCTCCCCGCCAGCTGCAGACCATCTGTGCAAGCAGGCATCGGCACATGCTAGAGAAAGCTGCTGCCTGTGCGCCGATCCTGCGCCTGGAGTACTCCGCGTCGCTGCCCATTGCCTTTTACACCCAAAGCACTATTTTCACTCCGAAAGACCGGCACGGGCGCGGCAGGCCGGGTACTGCCGTGCAGCCTGCAGCATGTTTGAAACCGTGTCCCATGCCGGCCTTACATACTCATCCGTGGCGCGGCCGCCCTCGCGTATCGCCACACGCGCTGCACTCGCGGTGACAGCGAGTGCGGGCCTCCTGCGCTGCTCCTGTGGGGTGTGGCCGTACGGAGACGGAGCCGAAACTGCGCACAGCTGCAGGCGCCCGATCTCCCGATCCAAATTGAGTCCCTGCACCGCTCCATCCGCCCTGCACCGGGATCCAGGCTGCGGCGCTCACCTTCATCTCGACGCCCTGTCTGCAGCAACACTCGACTCTCGAGCACGAGTTTTTTTTAGCTTCGCTCTGGATTAGGCTGTCGTTTTTTACTAAACCCAACCATGACTAAAAGGGGTTTAGTCGACATGGGCTGGCAGTGATGCGCTGCTTTGCGCAGTAACAAACCGTGATGGCAAGACTGTGTGGAATTGGGCTGCTCCTGCGCGACAATGACGACTACCTAGAGGTGTGTTGTGCGTGGAGCGCGCGGCCGCCGCGCGTCCGCCCGCCGGCGTGTGGCGCCCAGTCTCGAGCTCTACTGGTGCGCGCCCCTAGTGACGTCAGCCTCTCGCTGGGCAGGTGGAGGAAGTGGTGAAGGACGGGCCGTCCCACCTCTCGGGCAAGGTGCAGCCGTCGGACATTGTCAAAGCCGTGGACTCTGTGCGCGTAGGCCGGCGGCACGGGTACGCGCTGGACAATGTGAAGAAGCTCATCCTCGGGCTCCCAGACACCACGGTGACGCTGCGCGTTCTTCGCAGCCATCAGGAGTTTGATGTCATCATCACGCGCGCACACCCGCGCACCAGCAGCGCCGCCAATTGGCTCGGCAAACCCAAGACCCTCGTCGCTGGTGCCACTGCATTCACCTCTTCTCCTGCTGCCACGCCAGACGCCGCCGCCAAACCCGACCTGCGGCGACACTCGACGTCCTTGCCCGTGCAGCCAACGGGCACGGAGCAAGATGTACGGCTCAGTGGAGGCCGGTATTCCGTGCAGCTCGATTAC
>Ga0315899_10009613_pt1 | contig 10383 bp, 10 predicted proteins | sample LakEriMetagenome_2_FD_203518 | JGI IMG/M metagenome (GOLD analysis project Ga0315899, IMG submission 203518) | Freshwater fungal communities from buoy surface, Lake Erie, Ohio, United States - Buoy 4 MA112 | ecosystem: Environmental > Aquatic > Freshwater > Lake | place: USA: Lake Erie, Ohio...
GTTACCGATTTTTTGGGTCTTGGCCAATTGCTCTCGAAGCTGCCGGGGTGAACAAGCAAAAGAAAAGAAGAGGAACCAAAAGCTAATGACACGGGAATCAATCATTCGACAGATTGTCGAGCTTGACCTTGCTGGTCGGCGACTACTCGATGCTGAAATTGCTGAGTCAAACGAGCAACTGCATAGGGCGGCCGTCGAGGAATTCGGATCATGGGAGACAGCCTTGGAGTATTCAGGGATCAATGTGTTCAATGTCAGCAGTCGGAAGGATTTGACACCAGATCGCGTTCGCGCTCATCTTAGGCGACTGTGCACAACGGGTTACGACCTTCGTGCCAAGGTCAACCGCAATCGAGACCGCGCGTTGTACAACGCCGCGATGAAGCATTTTGGCTCTTGGCGAGCGGCGCTTGAGTTTGCTGGGATAAACGTAAAGAACGTGACGAACGGAAAGCCTCAGAACTTGACTCGGGAGGCCATGATTCTATGGCTCCAAAACCGGCGATCCGCCGGCCAGACCCTCATGTTACGAGACGTGTGTCTGGAAAATCGCGACTATGCCATGGCGATACGTCGAGAGTTTGGAAGCTGGATCGGAGCGATCCGCGCGGCTTTTGAGAAGGACCAGCCAGAGAACTGTAAATCCAGAAGTCCTTGATTTCTTGGTAAAACCATTCATCTGGGTTAGGGGTATCGAGGAAGTCTAGTTCATACAGTGAGCCCACGCGTAATTCCGGAGAGTTCGGACCGCGAGAACTGGATCCCCCGAAAAACTGAGCATTCTTTGTGGGCACACCGCGTCGCCCACGTCGCGTTCGGCCTGATGGTACGAATCCTCGAGTTTCTAAACCAGCGCACGACTGTGGGCCAACTGGTGGCCAAGAACTGGCAGAGGCGTTCTAAGCCAACACAGTGCAGAACGTGCTGGCTTGAAGACACGGAACCTGGCTTTAGTGCTTCGGAATAGCACGGTCGCGAAGCCTCCGCATTGGGTGACCGCGCGCGTGTGAGAACGGCCGCTCCGCATCGCTTGGCCTGGAATGTCTGCGGCTGGCCGCCAGATCAGGTATGTTGGGCCTAGCAAGACGGGAAAGATTTGGTTAGTGTTTTGGGGAACCAAGTTGCTATTGAAGGATTTGCCATAGTTTTTCGCGATACCAGGGCTATCGTACATAACATCATCATCGAGTCCGACGCTTCAAGGACTTCGCTAAGCTTGCAAAAACAACCAAACTCGCAAATGCAAAGGAAGTTGGTTCGGGGACCGAAGTCGATGGAAAAGTCAACTCTTGGGACATTGCATACAAGGAATGCTTAACGTTTTGTTGGCTCCATTGAGATTCCTCGAGCCAAAGAGAGTCTCGGGCACCTGAAAATCCAATAATCGTATGTGGCGGAGAGACAGCCCCAAGAACGCCCGTAGGAAAAGATATCGAGTTATTTGATGTTCCCGTATAAACTCGAGCGTTTCGCGCGTTCCCCATTTCGTCGATATTGATCGGAACAGCTAAATCATTTGCCCAAAGTGCTGAAAGATCGTTTGAAACCTTTTCTCCATCAAGCCGAAAGATCTGAGCGTCGGTTATTAGGAATCGATGCTTCGCATAAACAGACGTCGTTGACCCAATAGCACTCCACTGCACACTAGCCCCATAGATAATGGACAACCCTGCAGTAGCGGCAGCATCCGAGACAAACTTGTCGTATACCCCTATGTTTGAACTCAGGGCGTCGATACTACCGCTGGTAACAAAGACCAATCGAAACTTATCTCCTGGCGACAGTCCAATTGGGGAAATATAAGCTGCATGAAGAATTGTGTTCGCTGATAAAGCGTAAAACAAAACAATATAGCGTGCGATTGCATTCATTCTTGAGCGTTGTAACTTGCGTAGAGGACGGCTTTTCAAAAAATCGTTGATTTCCAGGAGATGTCTATTTTGCATAAGCTATCAAATCCTGCAACTGGCAAAAACGAAACGCTAAAGCCTCAGAGGACCGAGAGACACTGCGGTAACCTTGCGAACTCAAGAAATGTTTTCCTCGTGATGCCGGTTTCTTTTTGGATGTCTCGCGGAATCGAGCAGCTCCAGGGTATCCGGAACCTGGGATGTGGTGCGATTTGGCGATTGTTTTGCATCAAAAAAATCTAGCGTGGCTAGCTCGAGTTCGGTTCGAAACAGACTTTCACTATTTTTCTTGATTGATCGAAACGCAGCCAGCTGATAAGATCATCCCGTCGCGAGACCGTTTCTGGTAAAGGGCGGCATTGGTACAGCATACAGGGTTTGGGCTGATCCGTCTTACTTCAGGTTACTTGCTAACAATTGGAGATACTTGATGCGATTTATCATCATCGGTATTTGCTCGCTTTTCTTTCACGTTAGTTCAAACGAGTGCCTCGCAGTTGTGATCCAAAACGCGAGTTTCGAGGATCCTTTCGTACCTACAGCACAGCTCTTTCCCAACGGACAAACTATAGGAACCGGCTGGACTGTAGTTTCTGGAACTACAACCTACGTTATTTCAAATTCGGCAGGACAAGGATCTACCCCATTTGGACGTCAATTTCTAGAGATTCATGGTGATGGAGTTTCTCAGACCGTTTCTGGACTCGCTCCCGGATCAACATATGAACTTTCGTATTATGCAACCGCGAGTTCTAACGAGATCTACTCGGGAACGGCTCAAATCATCGCATCAATCGCGGGGGTGAATGACATATTCTCATTTACCCTTCTCGGAACCAACCCGTATGGCTCAAGCGCTTTCCCGTGGCAGGAGCGTAAATTTAGGTTTACAGCAATCGCTCCTACTGCTGAATTGACGATTAATGCAACTGGTGCAACTGGCATTCCAATCAGCGTGATCGACAATATATCGATCAATGAAATACCAGAGCCTTCCAGCTGGCTCGTGCTTGTTGGACTTACTCTCGTTGGGAAACTCTCAAATCGCACACGCGACTCACACCCGACTCGACGAAGCAAGTAACTCGGAAAAGGATGCCACTCGCCGAGCACCCACTCAAAACTTTCTCCTGATTTTTCTTTTGACTTCGTCGATTGGAATACTGAACCACTCGGGACTCATATCTCGCACCGAGGACTTGATCCGTGTATGATAATTCCCTTTAGTAGGCATAATCAAGCAATCGTGCACGAAGCACTCGATCGCCCCATTTTAAGTGAGGTTGATCGAATCGCTCAGTTTCGATGATACCGCTCGTTAGGCGTCATAACAGGCAGGAAGTAGAGGAAACCGTATGGAACTTGTTGCTAATGTTTGGCCAGTTGTCGACGAGGGAACTGGACTTGTGCAACGCTACTTAGTACGCGCATACGCCATGCGCGCTGAGGATCGAGTAATCAGTGCAGTCCTCAAAGCGCTCGCTCCGACAGATTTTCGAATCGCTCGGGCATTCAAAATCCCAACCCGTTTCAAGGTCACCTCTGAATACGGCACATTAAGTGGCGCTGTTCCAATTGGCACGTTCCATCAGGACATGCAGACGATTCTCGAAGAGGCATACCGATCCTTGGAGAACGACTACGCAAAATTGCAATGCATTGACATGTCGTCCGAATCTCCGAGACCGGTCAATGTGATCCCACGGTTCCCGAACAATCCTTACACCGTCACCACAGTACTCATCGAGACACCAGATGGTCGGCTTATCGCGCAGCTGGATCGATAGTTGCAGAATGACGTAACGCCGCTGGTAAATCTGGTAAGTTATCCCGTCGCACAGCAACATCCCCATACCAAACGCTTAGTTCAATGTTCAGAATTACCAGACCGAAACAGCCGAACCACCAATCGATTGATTGATCGGCTCGCAATCGCCTGATATCATTGGACTGCTGTCCAAGCCTACCTCGCGTGATGGCGTTCATTGGAGCAGCCTCCATGGTTTAGGGCGATCGGCCCGAAAATCAAATTAGACGGTTCTTTAACGAAGTAAATCACATGCCGACGCCCCCTGATCTTTCTTCGCTGCCTCATTCACCAATTTCGACTCTCAAAGAGTACATAGACTATGTGCTGAGTGCATCGAACCTCTTTAATTTGCCCTATGGAAACCTATGGTATCGAGGTATTGCGAGAACCGATCTGCGCCTTGTACCTGGAGTTGTCTGGCGTAGTTTAGACGACGAAGACTCGATTCTCGAGGAATTCATGGTGAATCTTCCAGCTTACAATTCCAAATCACATGACGATCCATGGGAACTATACAGCTTGATGCAGCACCATGGCCTCCCGACACGGCTTTTGGACTGGTCGAAGTCTCCCTTGGCAGCTCTTTACTTCGCCCTCGACTTCATAGAATGCTCTGAGGCCGGCGATCAGATTCCAGCAGTCTGGGTCATGAATCCCTATGCACTCAATGACTTCTCGCATCAGAAGGATGAGCTCTTCATCCCCACCACTAAGTTTGGGTATAGTCGATACAAAAACCTTATTGACGCCTATCTGCCTTTATCATTACGCCCGTTAAGCGTTTTACCTAACGTATCACTGAGTCCGTTACCCATCGCAGTCGAGCCTCCTTTTTCGAACCCACGAATACTGGCTCAGCAAGGCTGCTTTACCGTGCATGGTTCAAAACATGATCCCATAGACGCAATACCCGGAATGCAGCAATATCTGCTCAAAATCGAGATTTCGCAGAATGCAACAAAAAAATTGCGCCTAGAGCTTGAGCAGATCGGATTCCGCGGTGAATGGATCTACCAAGATGTAGATCGGCTTAGTAAGAGAATTGTTACAGAGCGATGTGACCTTTGAGTGTGGTCTACGCTCCATACTCGTCCGCCTCCGCAGGTCGCAAGATTACAGATAAACTAAGGGTATTGTGGAAGCCGAAATCAAAACAGCTGACGGACCAACCAATAGGATTGGTCTCTCTTCGACAAGACCAACCCTGAGCATCGATGGGTGTGTCAGGCGAGAGGCTTCTGCTTGGTTTCGATGAGAAAGCTGTTCCCGCAACTGAATAAGGGAAATCGAACTCAGATTGCCCCTCCGGTTATACCAACAGGCCGACGCCTCAAAACGTCGGCCTGTTCGCGTTTCTACCCAGTATTTTCATGGGTTTGCACGCACTGGCCCAGTCTCAAACTCTCTGTCTCGAGATGTCTCTGCGCGTATATGCGCGAAGCCTCTTTGGTGCTTTTTCTGCCTTTGGCAACCCGACTCTCGGGAGTCTCAAAGTCGCGCGACCCGGAGGTTATAGAAAAGTCTCGAACTTCATAACCCGGACGAAAACTGGAAAACCAATTTGACCTCCCGGTTATGCCCCGCGCGACAAAAGCGCGACTTTTGGAGCCGAATTTTGATAATCGGCAGGTCACGCCCGCTGGCTCTTGGGCGTCTTGATTACCTTAGAGCTTCAATTTCATTGGTCTTTTGCATCGCTGCGGTGTGATAGAGTCGCTTTTTCTCTACTCTATAACCCGAGAAACGCATCAAAGACAACTGACCTCCTGGTTATGGCCGGCGCGATCGAGTTGCGAGGGATCGGCGTTTGAAGACACTGAGTTTTCCGTTGCCAAGCAACCTTGCACGGAAACAACAGATGTTATCAATTGCCGAAATGCAATGCGCCGGTGTCCGCCAGTCTTGGGCTATCGCAAAATCGGCTGCCGCGCTTTGTCGCGGTATTATGCGCACCTGAGTTGAGTTGAATACTCTGGTATGGTAACCTCAGCCGACAGGGGCAACTTGTGCCCCTTCACAAGGTGGGGGAGAATCTATAGTTCTGCCGCAAAACTGACGCCGTCTCCGCGCTACCCTTGCGCGACGACACATAATTTGCCAATCAAACCAACAAGGTTGCGAAATGAAGCTTGACATTCCTGAAGGATCACAACTTGTTGTACCAGTCGCACTGTATTTGGACGGAAGTTGGGTTCGGATCATAAACTATACCGATGATCGGCCGAGAACAGAGTTCTATGCCCTGCTCGAGAATGGCAAGTTCATCGCAGGATTTACCGAAGAGCACGAGGCCACCGAAGTCTATACAGAAGTCGATGCACCAAAAAGATTGCTAGCGATTTGCTGGCTTTTGAATCCCATTTAACAGATCACACGCGAGGCAGAACAATCGATTGCAACCGAGCGGCGGATCGGGTCGGTCCTGATGGCACGATTAATTACCGAGATCGCTAACACTCTGACCTTTTACTATGATATCTACTGAATACGGGACCTTGAAAAGATGCTAACTAGCGAACTTTCCGATAAAGAAATCTCCCAACTATTGACCGCAATTGTCCGAAATCAGGGCGCGGTTAATGTTGAGTCACTTTTGGCAGAAACTCATAGACACAAGGTTCTGTTGCCGCTTTGTCCGAACGAATTGTATTTCGATTGCCGTTTGTCATACTCGGGATTTAAGCTACAGATACTTCGATTCGTCGTTGAGGACGGTGATGTTGAGGAAGCGGATTTGCAATTTTGGAGACCGTCTGAGTTTCCTGCACCATATCTGAACCGAAACCGCGGTCTCGTGAAGAAACTGCGATCTATTCTCGACCCGCTCTATTCGGATACGACGGTGAGGCATCGCTGGCAAAGACCTCCGGTTCCATTACCTGGACGAGATCGAGACGATAAATATATTTTTTATAAGGCAGAGCTTGTGAATCTTACATCGCAATCTTTTTTAGAATGGGTCGGTGAAAGTATGTTGATTGATCGCCCTTACTCCTCAGGAGCAACGGACGAATCTGAAACGAAAGTCCGAAATGACTTCGTACTCTTCGGCTTCCGTAGATTGCCCAGATTCTGGAGGGTGTCGGACGTTGGTTGATCGAAGAAATCGGGTAAGGATGCCCGTTGCCGGGACCCTCCCCACACCACCTAGCATTCGGGTCGGCACCGGGCGGTTCAACGAAGATGAGCAAGATCGGGGCATAAGCTCCTCAGACGCAAAACCCCTTGCTCGGCTATCATAACATTCGCACGCCTCCTTCCCACGGTCGTTCGATCTTCCGCAGTTGCCTTCACCTAGTGCTTGTTCTCTTGGAGTTGTCATTTGGTTTACTGATCGCCCGGAGAATCCTATCTCACACAGGGGACTGGTCCAATGTGGACGGCACCCCAATAGCTCAATGCCCATGACGGGCGTATTAAAAAAATCCACCCGAGTTGCCGATCGGACGTTCCCTCAAATCAAAGTCTCTTGGCGGCAAATGGGAGATTTTTGGCGTTAGCAACAAGACACATGAGTATCCTCAACAATGCACTTCAAGCGATGGTCGTGGGCATACAAGATTTTGCTGACGGAACTGACGCGAGATTGAAATCCGCGCTGCGTAATGTCCACGCTGCTGCTCTGCTGTTGTTCAAAGAGAAATTGTTGCGGCTTTCACCTTCCAACACGGACGAGGTTTTACTCAAAGAAAGAATTGTGCCGGAGATCGTTGGCGGAACCATAGTATGGCGTGGAAAAGGAAAGAAGACGGTTGATGTGCAATCGATCCAGGACCGATTTCAGAACCTTAACATATCGGTTGATTGGAAGGCGTTTGAAGACGCGAATCGAATACGCAACGAAATTGAGCATTACTTTACCACTGCCAATGCGAGCACAATACGCGAGGCAATTGCCAAGTTGTTTGGTGTTTTGAGTCGATTCGTGCACGACGAGCTAAACGCTGATCTCCGGCTGCTACTTCCGTCCGACGTTTGGCAAAAGTTCATTGAGGTCGAAAGTGTGTATAAGGCGGAAAAAGCGATTTGCCAATCGTCATACTCGAAGATAGACTCATACTCCCAATTAGTGAGTGACGGCATCGAACATTTGTCCTGCGATGCATGCGGTTCTGATTTGATTGTAGTGAATGATGGAAGCTCCGGTGTCTGCAGAAGTTGTGGAGAGTCTTGGGACAGAGAGGCATTGCTCTCTGCCATCGTTACCGAGATAACCGATGGTCAAAACTATTACGCAATTAAGGATGGGGACGAACCCGCTTCCCGTGAATGTCCAGAATGTGGTGAATTTGGATTTATTCGAGAAGAGATGGTATGTGCTCACTGCGGCGAATCCCAACAGGAAGAATGCGATCGCTGTGGTGTAACTATACCCATGTCAGAACTTGATGGGTCAGGTTACTGCAGCTATTGCTCACATCAGTTGAGCAAGGATGACTAGAAATAAAATTATACAACGACGCTAAATCTGGCAAGCCTGTCCGTTGCCGGGAACCCTCCCCACACCACTACGGCATGCGGGTCCTCACTCATCTCCTTCATTTTCCCAAATGAACCTGCCGGTTATGCCCCGCGCCACTAACTGTTGTCAGTGGGCGCTGAAAAGGGGCCAGTGATGGGCGCTTCAAAAGGGGCCAGTTCGACATGAAAGGCATGGAGCATTCTGATAGTAGGATTCTCAAGAATCCTACTATCGGAGTTGCACTATGGTTCGTCGGCTGGATATGCATAAAACACAGGGAATCGAGCATTTATACGCGACTATCGGATGGCAAGTCCTAAATCTCCGAAAAGTCTCTACGCAAAATCATAATGCTAAACGACTTGGATAGACAACGAAAAGCATGGAAGGCGCTTGGATACGCGAACTAGGTACAGATCACCATTTAGTAACATCTATCTACCTATCTACTTGCTTGACTCACTTCCCGATAACACACTTTGGTTGGCTGGCCAATCCTAGCGCGCCGGGAACTGCACCAAAGCGGTATTTCCTTAGAAATCGCCGAAGTCCAAATTGCCGACTATTCTTTGGAAGCTGAGGTTCTTTTCAAGAACGTAATCCATAAACTCCAAACAGAAGTGTTCTGACACCCCTGTTCCGTGTCTGAATTGGCCTTTGATTCGCATCCTTATCTCAACACCTTCGTGGGAGTGCTCTGCCTCCTGGACACTCACGAATCCTTCAGCTTCTAGCAAACGTAGCTCCCCATCGATATCAGACCAACTGCAAATCCGCCTCAGTTTGTCATTTCTAATGAATAACGGATCGACTCCATCTAGCCGCTCAAGTAGCAGTGCGAAAAATTCACGCGTGATCCGAGGAAGTTTCGCTAAGCGATTAGAGAATGCAATCAAGTCTCTTTTTACGTCTTCAGGCGATTGCTGGAAATCGTTTGCAACTGATTGCTGAAATTTGCAATATGACTCACAAGTCCCTATGCGAGGTCTCGGTATCTTCTCAACATAATCACCAATAGAGGTCGGGAATTTACCGTCCGAAGTTGGGATTTCTAATTCGATCTTCACTCGAGCAACTTCCAATCGAACGTAGTCAGCTAACTTCTGAAGTCGGTCAAGCGGTATGTCCATGAGTTGCTTGCAAAGCTCGAATATGTCCCAAATACCAAACTCGTTGAATCTGCACCTCTCATATTGGGATGGATCCAGCGTGTAACTTCCTTGCTTCCTTCCGATAATCAAAACTCGAATCGTTTCGTATCTTTTTAAGTCTTCGTCTGCGATCTTTTCGAGCGTTTCGTTGATCTTTGCAGATGTCTTTATAGAAGTTATTTTAAATGCTGTTTTTATTGCCTCATCGCCTAAATCAAGTCCTGGATTGTTGCTTCGATTGGCATTTAGATTCACAAGGTTCCATACGAAAGCAATGTTAAGTACTTCGCGGAAGAAGTTTTCGAGGTGGAGGTTGAGATCCGTTAATCCCAAACTAGATCGAGTTTCAACTTGACTAGCAATATCACCGAGTTCGTCAATGATCTGCCCGACAAAATGACCACGAGTAATCATGTATTACTGCTCACACAAATTAGAAATACGGAACATTGCAACTTCAACATCTAACCAGGAGATTTGGATTATGCCACCAGAGTTGGTTGTTCAACAATGCCTAATTAGCCTTTTCGCTTTGTGACAAGCTGCCGTTGCAAGGCATAGTTACCATATGAAAGACCGTTTTTACCTGTATTCTCAAACGACACTCCGAACACGGCTCCGAAGGTTTGATCGCGACTGGCATCGTTGGCGGGTAGGGCACTCTAGATCCAATTGCTGCTGGTTTCATGTCTCAATCTGGTTTTATGATTTTCGACTCCACAAACTTTACCGATTTTTCGAAGAATTTTGACCAAAAGTGTCACTTGTTTTCCTTGCGATATTCGTGGACTGGCGGACACCCACATCAGCCCCTCCGACATCGAGTTTTTTCAAAACACTCCACCCATTTCCTCCCCAACGGCATACATAACCCGGGTGAGCTGAGGCAGTCTCCGCTCGTTCTTCCGAAACCCGGTGGAGTCTGCCATGTCGAATCAATCTTTCTCGGATCTTCCGAGCCAACAGCGGCGCGAACGCATCGCGGCGGTGCTTGCCCTGGGCCTGGCCCGCGTTCTGGACTAAAGGTCAAAAATCTCCGCGAACTCTCAC
>Ga0315899_10009615_pt1 | contig 10382 bp, 9 predicted proteins | sample LakEriMetagenome_2_FD_203518 | JGI IMG/M metagenome (GOLD analysis project Ga0315899, IMG submission 203518) | Freshwater fungal communities from buoy surface, Lake Erie, Ohio, United States - Buoy 4 MA112 | ecosystem: Environmental > Aquatic > Freshwater > Lake | place: USA: Lake Erie, Ohio...
TTTTTTTTTTTAAAAAAAATTGTATATACCCCACCCCCCCCCCCCCCCCCCCTCAAACTTCTCTCTCTCTCTCTCTCTCGCTCGCTCTCTCTCTCTCTCTCTCTCTCTCTCTCTCTCTCTCTCAAGGGAGTTTAATACCAGACACTGTACCAGTATCAGCAGACACTATACCAGTATTTTTATACCAGTATTAAACTCCCAGACACCATGCACTAGAGTTCATCATCATCATCACCATACACTAGAGTTTAATCCCAGACACTAGCCGCATCCCGCCCGGGTACTTATGACTGTGGTGCGTGCAGCCCTCCTCTATGATGTCAACAGCGAGGGCACCATGGGCACTATCGACGGCCTCGCTACTGACATCCGAGCACACGTCGCCGAGCCGCTCCAGCATTTCCTCGTGCAGTTTGGGAAACCGAACGGCGTAGAGGAAAAAGACCCGCCCGCCTCGAGCCAGGCGGCGCCGGAGCACGGCATGCAAGAGGGCGGGGTGATCTGGCTCATAGCAGATGTCGGCACCGATAATGACATCGAATTGTTGCGAGTCATGCAGGCATGCGTGTCGCCCCGCGCACGCCTTGTGCGCATCGCCGTGAGATGCTTGCGGGTCTTGGTCATCGTCACCCCCGTACCACCCTTGGTTGGAGCACTGCCGGTTATCCACCCCTGCATCATTATGCACGTTTGCTTACAAATATGAGCTCCCGTACCTGACATACCGGGTATACCAGGCATACGACACAAACCAAGAGAGAGAGAGAGAGAGAGAGAGAGAGAGAGAGAGAGAGAGAGACCGGCGTCGTCGGCCCAATTGAGGCGGACGGCGGTGGCACGCGACTCTACGCCGTTCTCCCGGATGTTGTGCTCGAGGTTTTGCAGCACATTGCCAACAAAGTCGGACAGGGTCACAGTTGCGCCCAGCTTTGCGGCTACAATCCCGGAAACACCCAACCCGCTGCCAAGCTCGAGGATCGTATCGCCGCGCGAGATGCAGGCTGCAAACGTCTCGCTCTGCGTCATCCATTGCGCCATAACCATCGCAGCTGTCCACACGTTATGCGCAGTGCCGCTCTCGGAGTAGGCAAGCTCCCGCACGCGCACCTGCCTGCCGTTGAAGTCGAGCACGCGCTCCTGCGGCCTGCGGGACAAGGGCGCTGGGCTCGCAGGCAACCGTTCCGGAGTGAGGTTGCGCTGCAGCCAAGCCACGGGCATGAGCATCGCTCGCCTCCTCTTCGAGCCTTCGCGCGCCACACTCACCCGAGAGGCTGGCCAGGGCCGACGCGGCCGCGTCGAGAACCTCTTCGTCCGAGGACTTGAGCAGCGACGTGATGGCGGACGTCCCGCCAGCCCGCTTAAACGCTAGCAGCTGCTGCTGGGAGCATCGCGAGGAAAGCTCGCACACGAGCTGGCACGCGCGCAGCAGGTCTTCCTGCGGCGTCGTCCGCGACGCCAGCACGCTGCACACGTACGCGTGACAAGTCAGGAGCTGCTGATCGCCGATCAATGGGCAGCTATGCGTCGCGCTGAGGGAACCACCCCCACCCCCACCCCCACACCACACCAAATTTCCATCATTGGTACGCACTTTATGAGCGGGAGCAGGTCGTCACCACATGCCCCGTTGCGCGAAGAAGGAGAATTGGTCTGCGACATTGCGCTGAATTCACGAACAGCTGCAGGGGCCTGCCGCGCATGCCTCCGTCCGGCGATCCAGGTGCTCGCCCGTTGACGAAGTTGGGTAGAATTTCGTCCGAGTCTACTCTGTGATACAATAGGTTGCGGGGGGCTCAGACAACAGCAGGTACAGACGGATTATTGGTTCCAAAAATCCACACTGCAGCGCGTCGGGTGTCACAAGGCCCGGTTTCAGCATGTCACAGCTCCTGATACATACTTGTCACGTGCGTGACTCAAGGTAGTGCGCGCGCGCGCCCTGCAAGGGCGGAAGTAGACCCCCAGCACACCTCTGTTGGACACGTGGAGCCCGACAGCTTTTGGACGATGCACCTGTGCAGGCATGCGAGCAAGGTTAGGTTTTAGCATCAGAAATGCTCATAGTGCACACCCGCTACGTGTCTGGCGCATGGAAGCGCGCACGCGCGCCCATGCAGGGCGGAAATAGACTCACAAGACACCGTGGGTTCCTCCCCGAGAAATCACATGTTGGCATTGGCAGGGGGGGCGGGAAACCCGACGATTACCAGGCAAGCACGGGGCGACAAAGCAGTCGCAGCAATCGGTTGGTCAATAAATTCCGCCGTTCTCTCGCACGTCCTTTCTGGTCAAGCCCGGCGATCGCCCCGGCCTCTCCCAAGGGTCCACCTTCAAAACAAGATAAAAAGTTCGTGAGGCGAAAATCTTTGTTACGGGATGCTGCGACCACTCGCTGTCGCGCTGGTTTTGGCCTGTGCTGCGGTGGCATCGGCAGGCTCGGCTTTCGCACCGTCCGCGTTACCACAGGTACACGTAAGCTCGTTGCAACCCCGCGCGCTGCGTATCGCCATTCCTGTGCATGCACTGCTCTTTTCCTTCTCTTTTTTCGGCACACCGGGTCCAACTCTGATTTTAAGTGACCAAATGCCTGCACCTCACTCGCCGTGTTTGTTTCTCCCTGTCCGCTCTCTTCCTCCGTTTACAGAATAAGCACCTGGCCCTGCGCCGGGGGGCTCCGACCGCGGGTCGTCTTCTCCGCACCCCGGAACTATGCGGCTGGACCGCGCGGCGCCTGCGGCTTGCGTCGCGGCACGCTCTGCAAATGGAGACCGGGCGGGAGCTGCTCTTGCGAGTAGGAGGGCCCTTGGGTGAGCGTGGCGTCGCCTTTGATGCAGGCGATTGGAGTGCGCAGGACCTGGATGTATTTGCGGACCCAACGCAGCGCGGGCATGAGGGCCGGACGCTATCAGGCTACACAGCTGTCATGATTGTGCCCACCGGCGTGGGGGCCAAGATAGGGGGGTATGCGGGGGATGCGCTGCCAGTGGCGCGGGCAATGTCATCTGTAGTCGACACGCTCATCACACACCCTAACGTGGTGAACGGGGCCATGCTCTACTGGCCTATGCCCAACATGCTGTATACCGAGGGGTACGCTCTCGATCTCTTCGCCCAGGGGCTCATTGGGCTGATACCGGTAACGAGCGGGGGGCATCGGATAGGCCTGCTTCTCGACAGCGCCCTTGGACCTGATCTCATCGCCCGCCACCTCCAGGTAGCAGACGCAGCACGTGCGACGATGGGCATAAACGTGGCACGGTACATAGTCACGGACCAGCCCGTGGGAGTTCGGCTCACGAACGCGGCGTCGGGGGCGTCGGACGGGGACATTGATAACCCACAAACGCTTCTTCTTGCTGCACGCCGCCTGGTGGATGAAGCGGGATGCACTGCAATAGCCGTCGTGTGCAACTTCCCCGATGACGAGACCGAGGAGGACGTGGCACGCACTCGCGCCTATGTGCAGGGGAATGGGGTTGATCCCGTTGGCGGCGCCGAAGCCCTCATCAGCCGTCTCATTGGGATGGAGCTGGGGGTCCCAGTAGCACACTCACCAGGCACAGTAACACATAGTAATCATTAGTAAACACATTAGTAACACATTAGTAACCCATTAGTAACACATTAGTAACACATAGTAATTATTAGTAAACACATTAGTAACACATAGTAACCCAGTAGCACACTCACCAGGCTGCCCAGTCGCCGCGGCTCCAGACTACGACGTGGCCCCCAAAACGGCCGCAGAGGAGCTAGGCTGGACGTTTCTGCCCTGCGTACTTGCCTACTTACATCGCGCCCCTGCCCTCGTGGCACCGCAGGATGCGAGGTCCTCTCGGGCCATATGGGCACGTGACGTGGACGCGTTAGTGCTGCCGGCCAGTAAGTTGTCCCTTACATGCCGATTATATTCTCGTATATGTCCTTTGTATGTCGCTTATATTCTCTTATACGTCCCAATACATGCATGTGATAGAGGAGGAGGATACATGCATGTGATATGAGGAGGAGGATACATGCATGTCTAGACATCGTCCCAAGAAGAATTTTTGGGTGAAGTTTTGGGTGATGTTTTTTGAAATGCATTCAGTGTTGTGTCATTTTTTTTTTAATTTAAAAAATGACACAAAGAAAATAAAAACTGAATGCATTCAGTGTTTCTGCGTTATTTGGAGAGACTTGTGGCTTGTGGCTGTTGTGTCATTTTTTTTAAATTTTTTTTATTTTTTTAATTTTCTGCGTTCTTTGGAGAGACTTGTGGCTTGTGGCTGTTTTGCTTGGAAAGTTAATGCTGGTTTAGGGTTTCGGGTTTATGGTTTAGGTGCCGTGGAAAGATTGACGCGTTAATGCTGGTTTAGGGTTTAGGGTTTAGGGTTTAGGGTTTAGGTGCCGTGGAAAGATTGACGCGTTAGTGCTGGTTTAGGGTTTGGGGTTTAGGGTTTAGGGTTTAGGTGCCGTGGAAATCTTGACGCATGGTTTAGGTTAGTGATAGTTCTTGACGCGTTGATGCTGGCATGGCAGATGCTGCTGACGGAGCTGCCGCCCTCGCCCTGGCGCAGGAGGGCCGGTGCCTCGTAATAGCCGTTGATGAAAATGATACGGTGAACAATGGGACGCCTGAGTCCACTACCACTAACCTAAACCATGTCCACTACCACTAAACTAAACCTTCCTCTCATCTACAGGTGAACAAAGGGACGCCTGAGGCCCTGGGCATGCGCCACGTCAGAGGTAATGTGTTGCTAATGTGTTGCTAATGTGTTGCTAATTTGTTGCTAATGTGTTGCTAATGTGTTGCTAATGTGTTGCTAATGTGTTGCTAATGTGTTGCTAATGTGTTGCTAATGTGTTGCTAAATGTGTTTCCCATGCGCCACGTCACAGCCGCGAACTACATGGAAGCCATTGGCTTCTATTATACAGTTATCATAATAAAAAAATAAAAATAAAAAAACACAGCCGCGAACTACATGGAAGCCATTGGCCTCCTCGCTGCACACAAAGCTGGAGTCCTACCAGCCGCCATGACGAGCAGCATCTCCGGCATTCCCCCGCTTGAGCCTATATACGGTAACAAAAGAGACCTAGTATATAGGCAAAAGAGACCTACTAAGAGACATACTAAGAGACCTACTAAGCAGCATCTCCGGCATTCCCCCGCTCGAGCCTACATACGGTATATAATATTATTGTATACCCTTATATTATATATTATTATATGTTATATATTATCTCCGGCATTTCCCCGTACAGTAACACTCAAGAAGGGGGCATCACATACAGTGGTGCAAGTTCGGAAAAGTAAGCGCAAATCTGCATATACAGTAGTAAATTGCAACTGTAGTAAAGTGCAACTGTAGTGGTGCAAGTTCGGCAAAGTAGACGCAAATCTGCATATAGTTATATAGTTTACTATATAAAGATAGTATGGGGCTCACGTTTGGGAATTTGTGCTTCAGGATCTCAAGATCATGGCTCTGAAGGGGGGGCGGGGGAAGAGGAGGTGAAGGAGGAGAGGGCAGCTGATGACGTCACAGCTGATGAGGACCTGCTTTCTCTCTCTCTGGAAAGCCTCCTTGTCAAGGAGGAGGAGGCGGCGGAGAGGAGGCAGGAAGAGGAGGCGGAGAGGAGGCAGGAAGAGGCAGCGGTGGCGCAGGAGAGAGAGGAGCAAGCGGCGGCGCCAGTCGCGTCAGGGCTCAAGAAGGAGGAGGCAAAGGAGGAGGTCACGGAGACGCAGCTGGACCGACTGCTCGCGGAGAAGCGCGAGCTCAAGGAGCTCAAGGAGCTCAAAGATTCCGACACAGATTGAATGTGGCCTGGCAAAGGGCAACAGTAGTGAAGTGCAACGGTAGCAAAGTGCAACTGTGGTAAAGTGCAACTGTAGTAAAGTGCAACAGCCTGTCGCCTAGTGCTGCAGCTGCGCTGACTGCATAGGCACCGGAGGCGAGGAAAAAGGGGTGGGGGTGAGGAGGGGGTGAGGAAGATTTATTCATATCAAAATCAGCGAACGAGGTGGATGCTGAGCGCGACCGTGGGTCTCTTTTACTAGGAACAATAGGTCTCTTTTACAAGGAACACTAGGTCTCTTTTTACTATGAACACTAGGTCTCGTTTACTAGGAATACTAGGTCTCTTTTCCTAGGAATACTAGGCTTCTTTTCCTGCCCCGGCAGAACGAGGTGGACGCTGAGGGCGACCGTGCCACGAGCGACGCCTGGGCTCGGCGCGAGCCTCTCGGCTTCAAACACCTCCAACCACGGCTGCCGCTTCGACACCAGTCGGGTGCCCGAGTCCTGGTTTATCCGTGCCTAAACTTTTTGTTTTTGAAACAAATGCGTCTGTTTAGTCTCCCGCCAGCCCCGCATTTTTCTGAAAACCAACGCCAACGCGAGTGAAACCAACCGCCCTTTTGCCCTCATTAGAAACACGTTAGCAAAGGTAGCAACACATAGCTTTCAACGCGCTTTTGCCAGTGACGGGCGGGGGCGCCGGATGGCCAAATTCAAGAATGCATTGGTCATTCAGAACATGGAGGAGGTGAAGATGGAGCCCGTCGCGGTGGACTCGGAGGAGTATGCGCGCGAGGTGAAGTCGCAATTGCCCGTCGACCAGTCGAAAGCGCGGAGACGAAATGCGAACGCTATCCGCCGATGAACAGTTGGTACGAATGACGGAGCTGACGGCAAGGAAAAGGTGCTGACAGCCTTCTTCCGCGCGCCCAGTCCCATCAACAGCGTCAGCTGCGCCGGCGACAAGGTTGCCGTGGGCTGCCAGAGGGCGCCGTGCTCACGTTGCACGCCGCGTGGCTCACAGACGGAGGTGCGGCGGCCAGAGGGCGCCGTGCTCACGTTGCACGCCGCGTGGCTCACAGACGGAGGTGCGGCGTGAGCAAGGTCGGGGGTGCGTTAGTTTCGTGTGGGTAGTCGGGGTAGTAGGCTGACTGGTGTTGTTCTGCGTGTGTAGGCACGCGCATACCTTTTCGCACAACTGGCTCTGTCATCATCCCCGCTGGAGGAGGCGTCGTAACTCTGTCACTCAAATCGCTCAGTCGTGTGGCTATCATTTATTATCATTGGTGCGTAATCTTTGTCCATTCATCATCATTGGTGCGTAATATTTGTGGCTCAATTGCCTTATCTTTGTCGTCTTGTCGCTGTCGTTGTCTGAGACCAAAATCACTTCTTATGGCCCCAACAATTGCACCGTCCCGTGCGCCATCCAGGCGGTGAAGGCGCGCTCCCACGAACCCAACATCATAATGAGATGCCACCTTCACTCCACCATCTCCCTCAGTCTCGCCAAACAGCTATAGTTCCTCTTCCGCTTCTGTCCCCACTTGCCCCACGGTGTCGTGCGAGGGTGAATCCATGACCTCATTCCGCAATTTAGCATCCTCTTTGGCATCCGACGCACCCTGGGACGCATCCTGCTGCGAATGCTCCAGGGGCCTATCCTCTTGCTGTTGTTCATTTGCTTCTCCAAGACCCCCGTCCTCCTTATGCGCGTTATTCTCCAGCTCCTTCCCCTTCGCCCCAAATTCCCGAAATTCAACCCCTTTTTTCAACCCATCATCGAGTACAGGACTTTGCACAGGATCGGGGTCCATAGGCAAAGATGTTGTTTCTGTCAATGATTTCGCCACCCGATTTGTCGCCGCCTCCACTGCTTCTGCTGCTGTTGCTGCTGCCAAGGATGTCTCTAACGCCACCAAAGGAGCTTGAAGATGATGAAAAGCACTTGTAATTGAGGTGACGGATGGAGATGAAGGCGGAAAGACAGGCTGGTCGCCGTGAATCTCCACAGTGGATGTCAGAATGAGCAAAGCGCAAATTGTGGAAACCGCAAACGCATAGGCGGCTGTATACAGCAGAGCCTTGGACGGCTTGCCCTGCTCTCCGCTCGAGGACTTTTCGATGCTGGCGTGTGAAGGAGATTTGGCGGGAGGAGCGATAGCGATTGCCTGCTTTTTGCGACAATAATCCTTCCAATCTTGGGAAGGAGCACGGGCCGCACGTGTCACGGGTGGTTTTGAGGCAGTCGATCTCCAACTGCCGTTATGGTTAGCTTCATCTCCAGGTCCCTCAAATGCTCCTGCAGTAGCGGCTGCCAGAGGAGGGGCAGCACGGGTCACATGATGACTTGTCCTGGCTCCAAAGTGAACAGTCGCGGAAGGATCCTCTTGTGACGTATTGCCACTTCTCGACTCCACCGGCGGGAGCGCCGCCTGCCACCTCTCAGTCTGCACCTCCTCCCTCTTCCATTCCTTGCGAGAGGCTTCCCATTGCGGTTTCCCAGCAGAGACACCTCCTGCGCCGCCATCTAGAGGGGCGGCCGCAACTGTATCAAACGCATGCAATGCATGGCGCATTATTGTAACGACGTACTCTGCTCCTGACGGCCTTGCCAACGAAAGTTTGACTGGCGTCGATGCATCACCCAGAAGCATGCTGTGCAGTGTTTCGACTGACACGTGTTCAGCAAACATGTCGTCAACTTTCAAGATACGGTCTCCAGGTGCGATCGCCGGGTTTGAGTATCCAGGTTGATCGTGCCGCACAAAATTTACATCCACAAGGTCAGTTACTTCCACGACCGCATGTGGTGGCGCATCAGTGACCCTCAGTCCGACATATCCAGCTTGCGGGGGGGTAGCAGTCCTATATTTCGTTTGGTTTGGTTGATCTGGAGATGACGGCGGTCTTGCTGATCGCACTGCCGCTGGAGTCCATTTAGCATTACGCACAGGTGCATCGGGAGCTTCGAATTTTTGCTCTCCAGATGCTCCAGTGAAGTCAGAATCGCTCGCGTCATCAAATTCATCGACTTCCTTCACATTCCGCTGCAATTGCGTGACCATTTGCTGGGCAGGAATCACGCAAGTTAGCATTTCGCCACCCAATCTCGGCGTGGAGACATGTCTAAAGCAATTTCCAAACAAGGGAGCCCACATGAGATGCCTATTTTTCCTTGTTTGAACTCGCAAGAAGAAGAGGCGTCTCACATGGAATCCCACACACGCAAACAAGCAGCAGCAGGCACCTTTATAGACGAAAGATACTTGCCAATACCATCCTCGGATGTTCCCATCTTGTCAACATCACTGTAAGCAGGCTCCATCGTGCTCTCAACTACCACACTCTGGACCGTCGCGAGGCAATGCTGAATTTCAGTAACTTGCTGGTCTGTTTGCCTGAACCATTCAGCCATCAGAACATTGGTCTTTTCCAGCTCCCTTTGCTGTTGCATGACTTTCTTCTCCAACTCCAGGACCTGCAGTTTGCTCCTTTCGAGCTGCTTCTCCGCTTCCTTATAGATATCATTGGTGACCGCTGGCTGTCCCTTGATCATCTGGATTTCTTTAAACGATTTCTTCAACAACTCTTGCGCATCTGATTCTGCTTCGCATCTCGTGCGATCAGCTTCATCCTTGGCGCGCCGTCGCATTTCTTCCGTTTCCGCAGCAGTTTTCTTATACATCACCTCAATCTCAGATTGGAGCATCTCATATTGCTGCTTCATTTTGTCGACTGCCTGTGCCTTTCCAGCCAGATTCGCCTTTTCTACATCTGCCTCGGCCTTTGCCTTTGAAATAGCCACCATCATTTCTCGCTTGATCAGCTCCATCTCTTTCGACTCCTCTGCCAATCTCCTTTTCGCACCGTCGGCCTCCGCTCTCGCTTCCGATGCTTCAGCCCGCAGATATTCGACCTCGGTCTTTAATCTCCTCATTTCTTCATTGTCCTGCTCCACTCGCCCTTGCTTGTCTTGATTTAGGCTTTCCACAGGTGGTGGTGACAGTGATGGGGGCGGCGCTACCCGCTGTGCCCGAGAAGCGTGAAGATCCAACGTCCGGAAAAGGTCAGCTGGATGAGGAGAAAAATTAACACGTGGGGCCCCCGAAGCCAAGGCCGCATCACTCCATGCAAGCTCCCACACACGTAAAGTCTTGTCACGCGAACCAGATACCAACCAGCGTTTGCCGCCATCGGCATCTGACCACGCGCAGCTACGCACCCATCGCGTGTGCCCCGTCAAGGAGCGTAAGCAAGAACAAGACTCTACGTCCCAAACTCGCAGGGACTCGTCGTAAGAACCTGACAGTATCCATCGCGCCGCACCATCAGCAGAACTCCACCCACACGCATAGACCGGCGCAGAGTGGCCTCTGAAAGTTTTGACAAGAGACCCCGATTGCGCATCCCAAACTTTAAGATCCTTGTCCCAGGACCCTGAGAGTATCCACTTGCTTCCCCCTGAAGCGCTCGACCATTTGCAGCATAGCACTGGACCCGTATGGCCTTCGAGAATGAAACAATTCTTCCCTTGCGCCAAGTCCCACACGCGCAGAGTTTCATCGTCGCTGCCAGAGACTATCCAGCGTGC
>Ga0315899_10009616_pt1 | contig 10382 bp, 11 predicted proteins | sample LakEriMetagenome_2_FD_203518 | JGI IMG/M metagenome (GOLD analysis project Ga0315899, IMG submission 203518) | Freshwater fungal communities from buoy surface, Lake Erie, Ohio, United States - Buoy 4 MA112 | ecosystem: Environmental > Aquatic > Freshwater > Lake | place: USA: Lake Erie, Ohio...
GGCCGCCGGGTCTTGTCTTGCGGTTTCGAGATCGGGCGGATGGCGCTGCGTTTGGGCAGTTTGAGCGAATCCAGCAGAGAGGCTTTGCCGAACAGTCCCTCGGCGCCGCTCGCGAAGCCAAGGGCGAGCATCAGGCTGGCTATGGCTCCGCGCGCCGTTTGTCGCCCCAGCTCTAGGGGGTTGGGTGCTGGCCGGAGGGTCTGCACCCGTTGGCGAAATCGGGATTCGGCCTGTTCCAGTTGCTGCAGCATCACCTCCCTTACCTCCGCGTAGGGAAGCATTGAGGCCTGCTCAGGAAGGGGCGGGGCGCCGGGGATCGCCCCCAGACGCTCCTTCAGATCGGTGAGATTGGGGGCGACCAACAGGGCATCGCGGTAAGCCTTCAGCTGGGTCTCGCTTTTGCTGATCACCCGCTCGCGCTCGTTGCGCGAGGCATCCACCCCGAGCCAGGTGAGCGTCACCTGCAGCGGAACGATCAGTAAGTAGCCCACAGCGGCCAGGGCCGCCAGGCGCCGCCACAGCATCAGCCGCTGGCTCAGCGCTCGATTCCTCGGCTGCAGCATGCAGGCCAGGTGAAGCAGCACCAGACCGATCAGGATCCAGCTGCCATTGGCAACCAGATTGGCCAGCACCCCCAGCTGCCATTGCCGGTCGGCCAGCCGCAACGGAAACAGGGCCAGCAACACCGCCGCCACCCCACCGATCAGGAAGGTGGTGGCTCCCCCGCTGGCCACATGGGCCAGGCGGTCGGCCTGGATGCGGGAGATGCTGGCCTTCTTGGAAGTCCCCGCGGCTCTGGAGCCGGATTCTGGCTTCGGTTCGCCACCGGTAGCGACTGGGGCCGGACCTTCGGCGGAGTTCATCAGGGCCAGGAGGCGAGGTTGGCAGCATGTGGAAGAGGATCGGGCCTGGGCGGCGCCTCCTCCGGCAGGGCTCAACCCTGGCTCATGCGGTCAAGTTACCGCCAGCGCGGCACCGCCTCAGCGCCATGGGGATGCAGGATTGTGTGCTGGGGGCAAGTCCCCGGCCTGAAACCTGGTCCACCTGGGAGTGATCGGTTTGGAATCTTGGCTGCTGGATGGCGGGGGCCTGACGCAACCCCGGGGTGATGCCCCTCCTGTTCTGGGGCGACCGGATGCTGACGGTTTGCCGGTTGGGCCGTGGGATCAGCGGGTCTGGCGGCTGGTGGCCCGGATTCCCAGGGCCCGCCTGGCCACCTACGGCCAGGTGGCCGAACTTCTCGGGGCCTGGGGGCGGGCCCGCCAGGTGGGCTGGGCCCTGCGGCGGCTGCCGCTTCCCACTGCCATCCCCTGGCACCGGGTGGTGAATGCCCGTGGCTCGATCACCATGACCCCCAGCCGCGAGGGGAGCGACTGGATCCAGCGGGACCTGCTGGTGGCTGAGGGGATTCCCGTGGATGCCCGCGGCCGGGTTCCCCTGGCCCGCTTCCGCTGGGATCCACCCCTGCCCCTGGTGTTCTGATGGCGCCTGTGGATGGGCAGGGCCCGGATGGCCCGGGTCTCGAATCGCGCCATCGCGCCTGGCGGGTGCTTCTGGCGGTGGCGGCCGGTGCCTATGCCGATGCGGCCCTGGAGCGGGAGCTGGCTCAGGGATCGCTCTCGCCCCTGGACCGGGGGCTGGTCACCGAGCTGGCCTATGGCGCCATTCGCCAACGGCGCCTGCTGGATGCCTGGATCAATGCCCATGCCCGGATGGTCGCCGAGCGCCAGCCCCCACCCCTGCGCTGGCTGCTTCATGTGGGTCTGTACCAGATCCTCTTCAGCGAGCGGGTGCCGGTGTCGGCGGCCGTGAGCACCAGCGTCGCCCTGGCGCGGCGCATCGGACTGGCCCGGCTGGCTCCCACGGTGAATGCCATCCTCCGGGCGGTGCTGCGTCGGCGGGAGGCCCTGCCTGGCCCCCTGGCTCCCTGGGATGGCCTCAGCCTCCCCGCCGACCCCGCCGAGCGCCTGGGGCTGTGCCATTCGCTCCCCCCCTGGTTGGCCACGGCCCTGCTCGCCTGGCTGCCGGCGGAAGGAGCCGAGGCCTTCGCACGGGCCGCTGCCACGCCGCCGCCCCTCGACCTGCGGATCAACCCCTGTCGCACCGACCGGGCCACCCAGCAGGCGGCCTTCGCCGCGGCAGGGGTGACCGCCGAGCCGCTGCCGGATCACCCCTTGGCGTTGACACTGCCGGGCCGTTCCGGGGATCTCCGCGCCCTGCCCGGCTTCCGGGAAGGCCACTGGTGCGTGCAGGATCGCCATGCCCAGGCCGTGGTGCCCCTCCTGGCCCCCAGGCCCGGGGAGCGGATCCTCGATGCCTGCGCCGCGCCGGGTGGCAAGACCACTCAGATCGCCGAATGCCTGCGGGGCCAGGGTGAGCTCTGGGCGGTGGATCGCTCCGAGGCCCGCTTGCGCCGGGTGCGGGCCAATGCCGAGCGGCTGGGACAGCTCGAGGGCATCGGTTGTCTGGCGGCCGATGCCGGCGATCTGGAGCTCCTGCGGCCCGACTGGATCGGCCACTTCGACGCCATCCTGCTGGATGCGCCCTGTTCGGGCCTGGGCACGCTGGCCCGCCATGCCGATGCCCGCTGGCGGGTCACGCCGGCCTTGATCGAGGAGCTTCTGCCGGTGCAGAGCCGGCTGCTGGAGGCGATCGCCCCCTTGCTTCGTCCCGGGGGGCGTGTGGTGTACGCCACCTGCACGGTGCATCCCCAGGAGAACCGCGGCCGGATCGACGCCTTCCTCAAGGGCCATCCCAACTGGCAACTGGAGCAGGAACTGCAGTGGTGGCCTGGTGAGGGTGGCGGCGACGGTTTCTATGCCGCCCGTCTTGCGGCCCCGGCCCTCAACGGGGCGTAGGGGCAGGCACCGGCGGGGGTGGGGCCACCGGCAGGCTCGGGGCAGGACCGGCCGCTGACGGTGGCAGGGGCGGCGGCGGACTCGGCGGCCCAGGCGGCGGTGCCGGAGTAGGTGATGGGGCGGCTGCAGGAGCTGGAGCGGCCTGGGGCGGTGCTGCTGCAGGAGCGGGTTCGGCACTGCGCCGTGGGGCTTCCCATTGGCGGGGTTCGACCGGCGCTTGCCAGCGGGGACGCTCCTTCTCGGGCTCGGGGGGAGTCCAGCGGCCCTCCTGGAGGGTGGGATCTCTGTCTGTGGGGTCTCTGTCTTCGGTGCCGTCAGCCCAGCGGGAGCGGCCCCGATCCGGATCATCCACGGTGGTCTCCCAGCTGCGGCCACTGGGGCCCACCTCAGTGGGGGGAGCCGCGCCGTTTTTCGGGCTCTTGGGCGGCATGTAGGGGATGAAGGAGCCGGTGAGCTCCGGCCTGGGTGGGAACTTCTGGACCGGGATGTCCTTGAGCAGCCCGAGCATGTAGCTATACCAGGTGGCTGCCGCCGTGGCGCTGCTGCTGCCCGTCTTCCAGTTTTCGTCGTAGCCGAACCAGATCGCCGTGGTGAGCTGGGGAATCGAGCCGATGAACCAGAGGTCGCGGGCGCCCTCGGCGGTGCCCGTCTTGCCGGCAGCGGCGCGGTCGGGGAGGCTGGCGGGGCGGCCGGTGCCGGCATTCACCACGTTCTGCAGCATCCACATCACCGTGTCGGCCACATCACTGGGCACCGCCCGGCGCGGCGGTTTGGCATCGACCCGGCGGCTCCAGAGCAGTTCGCCATCGGGCCCATAGATCTCATCGAAGGGGGTGGGCTCCACATAGACCCCTCGGTTGTTGATGGCGGCGTAGGCGGCCACCATCTCCAGCATCGTCTTCTCATTGGAGCCGAGCACCATGGCGGGGTATTCGCCGATCTCCCCGGTGATGCCCAGCTGGCGGGCCACACCGATCACCCGGGGGTAGCCCACTTTCTCGGCCAGCCCCACGGCGGCGGGGTTGATCGAGTTGGTGAGGGCACTGAGCATCGACATGCTCGTGCCTGAGCCGGGGATGCAGAAGCGCTTGTAGCCATCGCGGTAGCAGCGCTCTCGGGAGGTCACGGAGTCCTCCGGGCGCATGCCGTATTGGATGGCCGCCGTGTAGGCGAACAGCTTGAAGGTGGAACCGGGGGATCGCACCGCCTGGGTGGCGCGGTTGAACTGGCTCTTCTGCCAGTCGGTGCCGCCCACCATCGCCCGCACCAGGCCCGTGCCGGGCTCCATCGACACCAGCGCACCCTGCAGGCCACCCCCGCCGGCCACCTGGTTCACAACGGACTGGGCCCGCTCCTGCCAGGCCTTGTTGAGGCCGGTGCGGATCGTGAGACCACCCACTTCGAGTTCTTCCTTGCTGAGCACCTTGGGCAGCTGCTGTTCCATCCAGCTGATGAACCAGGGCGCCGGATTGGCGTAGTACTTCGGTTCGGCCGGCTTCAGGGCCAAGGGCGCGGCCTGGGCCCGATCCAGCTGGGCAGCATCGATGAAGCCCGCCTCCCGCATTCTCCGCAGCACGATGGCGCGACGCTTGAGGGCCAGGTCGGGATTGATCAGCGGCGAGTACACCGAGGGGGCCGGTGGCAGGCCGGCGATCAGGGCGGCCTCCTCGAGGGTGAGCTGCTCGGGGGTTTTGGAGAAATACACCCAGGCGGCATCGGCCACGCCGTAGGCGCTGGAGCCGAGGTACACGAAGTTGAGGTATTGCTCGAGGATCTGCTGCTTGCTGAGCTGGCGCTCGATCTTGCTGGCGAGGGCGGCCTCCTTGATCTTGCGCCAGAGGGTGCGGTCCTGGTCGAGGTAGACGGTGCGGGCCAGCTGCTGGGTGATGGTGCTAGCCCCCTCCTCCACCGAACGCTCTCTCAGGTTGCGCACCATGGCGCGGATAATGCCCACGGTGTCCACGCCGCCGTGCTGGTAGAAGCGGCGATCTTCGGCGGCCACGAAGGCCTTCTCGATCAGTTTCGGCATATTGCCGCTCGGCAGCCGCTCCCGCGTCGCCGGTCCGTCCTTGAACAGCACCGCCCCATTGGCATCCAGCACGGTGAGGGTGCCGGGGCGGTTGTAGCTACTCAGCCGCCGGGCATCGGGCAGCAGGAAGTCGATGCCGGCCACAAGGGCGCTCTGGCCGAAGGCCGCCCCCACCCCTAGGCCGGCGGCCAGAAGGCCGGGCAGCAGAACACGGAGGCCGCTCGGCAGGCGATTGCCACGGGAACGTGCCCGGCCGGCACTCCTGGACTGCCTGGGCGCTCGCAGCTGGGTCAAAGCGGGATGGGCGGCGTCACCGCCAGCTGGCTGAGGCCGCTGTGGCCGATGGCCAGGGCGGTGACCAGCATCCCCAGCACGAGAAAGGGTTGGGCGCTGGCCTGATACTTCACATCAAAGGCCACGGGATCACGGAGCAGCCAAATGTCCTGGAATGTGATCTGGGGAACGATCAGCAGCACCAGCAACACGGCGGCGAAGTGCTGGCCAATTGCCACGAGCACCGCCACCATCGCCAGCTGGAATAGATCGATCATGGCGGCACTGATCCAGCTGGCCTTCTCGATGCCGAAGGCCACCGGCAGGGATTGGAGTCCGAGGGCCCTGTCGCCTTCGACGCTCTTGAAGTCGTTCACCACGGCGATACCGAGCCCGGCCAGGCTGTAGGCAAGGGTGAGCAGGGCGGTGGTCCAGGTGAGCTGGCCGAAGAGGGCCTGGCCGGCCCACCAGGGCAGGGCGATGTAGCTGGCACCGAGCGCATAATTGCCGAGCCAGCCGTTCTGTTTGAGCTTCAGGGGTGGAGCTGAATAGATGTAGCTCACGAAGGAGCCCCCGAGGGCGAGCAGCAGCAGCACCGGGGTGGTGTGGCCGGCCCATAGGTCGAGACCCCAGGCCACGGCGAGACCGCTGATCAGCAGCACCCAGATCTGCGTCTTCACCTGCTGGAGAGGAATGGCGCCCGAGGGGATCGGCCGGTAAGGCTCGTTGATCGCGTCGATCTCGCGGTCGTAGTAGTCGTTGAGGGTCTGGGTGTAGCCGGCTAGCAGGGGACCGCTCATCACCATGCAGGCCAGGGAGGCCAGCACATCCGGCAGACGCCATTGAAAATGGCCCGAGGCGGCCGCTCCGCACAGCACTCCCCAGATCAGCGGGATCCAGGTGACCGGCTTCATCAGCTGCAGCCGGATCTTCCAGAGGGTGGTCGTGCTGCTCGCCCCCTTCATCCCGAGCATCTGGCGGGTGGCGCTGCCTTCGGAGGCGTTCGGCGGGGCGGGAGAGGGGCTTTCGCTCACGGTGGCGGGGCTGGACGGCCGGGGTAGGGGGCCGGCTCAGGCGGCAATGATCTCGTCGTCGAAGAACCAACTGGTGGTGCCATCAGCCAGTTCCACCACCACACCCACACCGGTGCCGTCGGTCATGCGGTAGCCCGTCACCGTTCCGATGGGATCGGCCTTGAGAGAGGCGACCAGCCCGGCGGGTATGCGGTCCCGAACCCGGGTCACCCGCACTTTCGTACCGATGGAGATGGCGGCTTCGGCCATGGCGCCCGGCATTGCAAAAGTGATGTAACCCTAACAGGGAAGGTGGATTGTCACTCTCCCGAAGCCCTAGGAGGCCCTCAAGGATGGTCTGCCATTGTTGAACCATTAAGGCTCGGGTCGCCGGAGCGATGGTTGCCAGGCGCATCATTCCCTGTCTTGACGTGGCCGAGGGCCGGGTGGTGAAGGGGGTCAACTTCGTGGGCCTGCGCGACGCCGGCGATCCGGTGGAACTCGCCTGCCGCTACTCCGCCTCCGGTGCGGATGAACTCGTGTTCCTGGATATTGCCGCCAGCCACCAGGGCCGCTCCACCCTGGTGGACCTGGTGCGTCGAACCGCCGAAGCGGTGACGATTCCCTTCACCGTGGGCGGCGGCATCAGCAGCGTGGAGGGCATCACCGCATTGCTTCGCGCCGGAGCCGACAAGGTGAGCCTCAATTCTTCGGCAGTGCGCGACCCCGATTTGGTGAGCCGCGGGGCGGAACGCTTCGGCTGTCAATGCATCGTGGTGGCCATCGACGCCCGTCGGCGCACCGGCGAGGCGGTGGCCTCCCGGGGTGAGGGCTGGGACGTATATGTGAAGGGGGGACGCGAGAACACCGGCCTTGATGCGGTGGCCTGGGCACGGCGGGTGGTGGCGCTGGGCGCGGGCGAGATCCTGCTCACCTCCATGGATGGCGATGGCACCCAGGCCGGCTATGACCTGCCGCTCACCCGGGCGGTGGCCGAGGCGGTGGAGGTGCCGGTGATCGCTTCGGGAGGCGCTGGCTGCATCGACCACATCGCCCAGGCCCTCGGGGAAGGGAAGGCCTCCGCCGCCCTGCTCGCCTCGCTGCTCCATGACGGGCTGCTCACCGTGGCGGCGATTAAGTCGGATCTGCTGCAGCGCGGATTGCCCCTGCGGCCCTTGCTGGCCCCGCTCGCCCCACCGATCTCGTTACATTAGGTAACTTGATGATTCAGTCGACCACTCCGCCTTGTCCTCCCTGGTCGTGCTACCCGCACCGCTCCTGTCGCTCTTCGCCTTCGTCATGGTGGTCGCGGTGGTGGCCCTCGTGGCCTGGGCCCTGCACCTGATGCAGGCCGCCAATGACCGGCGGGAGTTCTCCTTGATGCTGGCCGGCTGCATGGTGTGCTCCGCCGCCGTCGGTCTGGCCACCGTGATGGTGCTCACCCTCACCGGCGCGAACCGGCTCGAGGCCCGCGGCCTGTTGCCACCAATTCCCCAGTTGGAGAGCGGCGTGAGCCTTGATGCCATCGTTCTCCCCTGGCCGGTGTCGCCCCAATCCCGGCCGGTTGCTCCCGAGTGAAGCCCGGCGATCCGGCCGCGGTGCGCGATCTGTTCGAGGCGATCGCCCCCCGCTACGACCTGCTCAACGATCTGCTCAGTTTCGGGCTGCATCGGTTCTGGAAGCGGCAGGCGATCGCCTGGATGCGTCCTTCCCCGGGCCAGCGGCTCTTGGATCTCTGCTGCGGCACCGGTGACCTGGCCCTGCTGCTGGCCGAGCGGGTGCGACCCTCTGGCGCGGTGCTCGGGCTCGATGTGGCCGAGGCGCCTCTCGCCGAGGCCCGTCGCCGGGCGGCCGAACGGCCCTGGTTGCCCCTCAGCTTCCGCAGCGCCGATGCCCTGGCCACGGGGCTGGGCGATGGCTGGGCTGATGGGGCCGCCATGGCCTACGGCCTGCGCAACCTGGCCGATCCGGCGGCGGGCCTGCGGGAACTGCGCCGGCTGCTGCGCCCGGGCGGGCGGGCTGCCGTGCTCGATTTCAACCGTCCGGAGGGTTCTCCCGGGCTGGTCGCGGCCAGTCAGGTGGCCGCCTTTCAGCGCTTCTACCTGCGCCAACTGGTGGTGCCAGCTGCCAGGGCCTTCGGCCTGCCGGAGCATTACGCCTACCTGGAGGCGAGTCTGCGGCAGTTCCCCACCGGGCCGGAGCAGGAAGCCCTGGCTTGGGGCGCCGGCTTCCGGCGGGTGCGGCACCGGCCCCTGGCGGCGGGTCTGATGGGCCTGTTGGAGCTGGTGGCCTGAGGTCGGTTGGCCATCTCAGGCCGCCCGCCTAGCCTGGAATGTCGTTTCTCCTCGATCATGGGCGTTCCACTTTTCGACTTCGTCGCCAACATCGGCAAAAAGGTGTTCAATCGCGGCGAGGACAAAGCCGCCGAGAAACTCAAAAAGCACATCGAGGCCAACAACCCCGGCATCAGTGGCCTGGATGTGGCGATCGACGGCGACACCGCCGTGATCAGCGGCACCGCCAAGGACCAGGCCGCCTATGAAAAGGCCGTGCTCCTGGCCGGCAACGTGGAGGGCGTGGGCAAGGTGGAGGCCGGAGCCCTGGCCGGCGCCGGTGGCAAGGAGGCCGAGTTCGTGCTGATCCAGTCGGGTGACACCCTCTGGGGCATTGCCGAGCGCGCCTACGGCAACGGCGCCCGCTATCAGGAGATCTTCGAGGCCAACCGCGAGGTGATCGAGAACCCTGATCTCATTTATCCCGGCCAGAAGATTCGCATTCCTCGCTGATCAGTTGCCTGTGATCGCTCGCCCGCCTTCGGCGGGCTTTTTCATATGCGGCAGGCGCCAGCTTGAGGGCCCAGCCTGAGACCTACGTCAATGTCGATGGCTACGCCGGCTGTCAACCAGATCAGGTCGTCGACCTGGAGTCCACGCCGTGGCCCTTCCCCACGGGCGTGGCCAGAGGAGATCGCTCTGCACCACGTGCTCGAGCACCTCGGTCACGATCCCCGTGCGATCGGGATCATGCTGCGCGTCCGTAAATCTCAGGACGGCGCCTGACATCCACCTGTTACAGCGGCAGCCATGCCACACGGGCTGTCTGCTGGCGGATGGCCAGCTGGCGTAGCGCCGCGTTGACGGCATAGTCCCGCTCGAGAAACTCCCTGAGCTTGCTGAGCGTGTGGGGATCACAGTCGCTCGGAGAGGCAAAGGTGCCCCGGAGATAGGCGTTTTTGTACTGGTCCTTGGTCCTGGGAAGTTGAGCCCTGAGACGGCGGTGGCGCAACCAATGGCTGATCTTGAGCCTGGTGGCGGTGCCGGTGAAGGCGCTGAAGTCATCGATGAAACGGGCGAAGTCCTGATCGGCATGCTCCTGCCGGATCTCATAGAACCTGTGGCGAGAAAGCCTGGGGACCAAATCAAGGGGCAGGTACCAGGACAGACCCATGCCCATGTGGTTGGTTCTAGCGAAGTTCAGCGCTTCAGAATCACCAGCTGCAATGCCTTCGGCGAGATCCGAGGCCTTGGGAAAGCGGCGAAAGCCATCGGTAGGAGCGCGGCCCTTGCTCAGAACAAGATCGTGGAGGTCCCAGTTGAATGAGGAAAACCAGCGCTTGACGGGATTTCGTGTGGCGATCACGAAGGCAAGCTTTTTGCTGCTCGGTAAAATGTGTTCTGATAGCAGCAGATCGCGGATCACCTGATTGGCATCAAAGGTGTGGTATTCAAAGCAGGAGATGCGAGTGCCGAAACTCTGAGCCATGGCGCGAATTATTGATTCACCCGCGCACTTGCCGATATGCAGAAAAATGATGTTGTGCTTGCCTGAGACTCGCCTCAGTTCAGCCAGTGGGGGGTTGAAGGTGAGAGCCTGAAAGTGCTTGTCAAGCTGCCTCCAGGTCTGGTCGCTGTAGCGGATCGATCGGCGGCTGCTGATCTCAGTAGCCGAGCCCATGTTGATAGACATCGGGTCGACAATCCGAGGCTTAAGGCGATGGCAGCCCTTTGGTTAAGGGAAGGTTAACATGCTTTTCCTCCGCTTCCCTCTGTTTTTGATCGGGTGGGTACAGCGTTTCTCGGACTTGATTTGCGTGGCTTCTGCTCTTCGCTGGTTCTCGGTGCTGGGAAAAGCGATAAGCGGGTCGGCTTTGCGCGGTGATCGGACCGGTGGAGGCAGGGCTGTGGGGCCACCGGCCTGCGGCGCATGCGC
>Ga0315899_10009618_pt1 | contig 10379 bp, 5 predicted proteins | sample LakEriMetagenome_2_FD_203518 | JGI IMG/M metagenome (GOLD analysis project Ga0315899, IMG submission 203518) | Freshwater fungal communities from buoy surface, Lake Erie, Ohio, United States - Buoy 4 MA112 | ecosystem: Environmental > Aquatic > Freshwater > Lake | place: USA: Lake Erie, Ohio...
CTAGTGACGAATGACTAATTTGGCTGTGGGCAGTTGAGGACTTGCTGATAGACTCCTTCGTGAAGGAGGACAATGCAGGAGTATAACTGAATTCATTCGAATTGTCTGCAACAATCTCATTAACCGGCTCCAAAATGGGCATCACCTCGGCTAAATACGCACCGCCGTTCGCCACATTAGTCACTCGTCCCTTGTCACTAGTCACTAGTCCCTTGTCAGTCTTCACTCGCCTTTCGCCACTCGCCACTTGCCATTCCACATGGAGTCCCGGCAAATAATGCCTGCGCTCTATCGAACACGATGTAATCACGAGAACGAATACAAGGAATGTGAGCAGCTGTTTCATGCGGTGCAAGATTAACTAGAAGGTATATTTTTTTTAACCGCAGAGACACAGAAAATTCACTCGAAGTTTCTTTGCGTCCTTGCGTTTAGAATTCAATGCACAATCAACTTCCCTGCGGTCTTGGCCCGCACTTCATCAAGCGTGACATCCGGAGCTAATTCAACCAAGTGAAACGCGCCATCGTGGATATCGAACACACCGAGGTCACTTACAACCTTCTTCACACAACCAACGCCGGTAAGTGGCAATGTACAATGCGGTAACAACTTCGAATTGCCGGCCTTATCACAATGTTGCATGGCTACGATGATGTTCTTGGCTGAAGCAACTAAGTCCATCGCACCGCCCATGCCCTTCACCATCTTGCCCGGTACTTTCCAATTGGCAATATCACCGTGCTCACTTACTTCCATTGCACCCAAAATGGTGAGATCAATTTTCTGTGCGCGTATCATTCCGAAGCTCATTGCAGAGTCGAACACGGCACTGCCCGGCAGCATCGTGATGGTTTGCTTTCCTGCGTTAATCAAATCGGCATCCTCATCGCCTGCGAACGGAAAAGGGCCCATGCCCAGCAATCCGTTTTCAGACTGCAATTCTACCTCTATGCCTGTGGGCAGATAATTCGCTACAAGTGTGGGTATGCCAATTCCAAGATTGACATACATCCCGTCTTTCACTTCCTGCGCAATGCGCTTGGCGATACCTATTTTATCGAGTGCCATTTCGTTGCCTGATTTAATTAAGAGCGCTGACGCACGGTGCGTTGCTCAATACGTTTTTCGTAATTATTACCTTGGAATATGCGGTGCACGTAAACACCCGGTGTGTGTATCATGTCGGGATCCAACTCACCGTCGGGTACCAACTCTTCTACTTCAGCAATGGTAATCTTTCCGGCCATAGCCATGAGCGGATTAAAATTGCGAGCGGTCATGCGAAACACAAGGTTGCCTTTCGAGTCGCCCTTCCAAGCTTTAACCAAGGCGAAGTCTGCATCGAATGCATGCTCGAGCAAATAGTTCTTCCCGTTAAAATTGCGTACTTCCTTTCCGATGCCTACCTCGGTGCCAACACCGGCAGGGGTATAGATTGCCGGCATGCCATAACCCGCCGCCATGCATCGTGTGGCGAGTGTGCCTTGTGGGATCAACTCTACCTCTAATTCACCACTCAGCATTTGACGTTCGAACTCATCGTTTTCACCTACGTAAGAGGAAATCATCTTCTTCACTTGCTTGGTTTGAAGCAACAGCCCCAACCCAAAATCATCAACTCCTGCGTTGTTCGAAATACACGTGAGATTTTTGACACCTGTGCGCACCAATTCAGTGATGCAATTTTCCGGAATTCCGCACAAACCGAATCCGCCCACCATGAGCGTCATGCCATCGGCGATTCCTTTGCACGCTTCCTCAGCGTTCTTTACTACTTTGTTAATGGGCATCTTTTTGACCTTTAGTACGGGTCAAAGTTAGTCGAATCAGATGGAATGTACTCCTCAGTTTCACGGGGTAATCCAACCGGCAGTGCTTGATTCTCGTCAGTCTCCTGATCACCTTCTCCAAACAAGCCATCGTAATCATCTAGGCCAACAGGGCCCGGGGCAATGCTTTCCGTTCGAGCCGTACAACCAACGGGAACTTCAAAATCACCTTTCGATACCTCGAGCTTGGAATCGGCATAGACCTTCTTCATGAAGTAACCATAAATAGGTAAGCCGGTGTTCGCTCCCTGACCAATAGCCGTGCTGCTAAAGCGAACAGTCGGATCCTGCGCACCCACCCAGACACCGGTTACGAGATCGGGTGTTAGACCAATAAACCAACCATCCGTATTGTTTTGCGTCGTACCGGTTTTACCTGCCGTAGGATAATTGATGCCGCCATAGGGTTTGCCTGGGTTGCGCAAACGCACACCTGTACCACTGCCACAACTGCCGTCGACCACAGCCTTCATCATACTAATCATTTCATAGGCCGCGCAAGGGTCCAGCGCCTGTTCTACGGTTGGCTCCGATTCGTAAATCGGGGTTCCGTTCTTATCTTCTATGCGCAACAAGAATGTCGGTTTAATGTATACTCCCTGGTTAGCAAATGAACTCAACGCACCGACCATCTGATAGAGCGGAATATTTGCCGCTCCCAATGATAGTGGGCCAACAGGATCCAAATGCGAACTAATGCCCAGGCGGCGCGCCAGATTGATGATGTTGTCGATACCGTACTGCTGTGCCATGCGCGCAGCAACGGTATTGACCGAATTGGCCAATGCGCAGCGCATCGTGTAACTGCCGTAGCCACCGCCGCTGTTTTGTGGACACCAGCTTCCCCAGCAAAACTGAGAACCATCGACAGCGTCTTTGGGTGATTTACCCATGCGAAGTGCCGTGGCATAAACGAGCGGCTTGAAGGTAGAACCTACCTGACGAGCCGATTGATAAACATTGTCGAACTTGAAGTGCTTGAAGTCAATGCCTCCCACCCAACATTTCACTTGGCCCGTGTGAGGATCAACCGACATCATACTGGCGTGCAGAACGCTCTTCGTGTACTTGATACTGTCGAGCGGTGAAAGGACCGTATCCTTATCGCCCATGTGATGATACACACGCATCTTCACAGGCTTCTTCATGATGGCGTCAATTTCGGCTTCCGACAAGGCCGACCACTGATGTCCGCAACCATCTTTCGACTCCTGGCAATGATAGACCTCCCCATTTTCACCCTTTTCCTTTCGAATGTAAAAACCCGGACGACTGCAATCGGGGCAGAGTTTCCCGGTGAGCATCATGTAACGCTCGCTCGACTCGATTGCACGTTTCATGATTGACTCTCGATTGCTCTTGCTGATGCCGTTGTAGAACGGATAATTCTCCGATTTACGACGCCCAACGTCTTTGGTAAAGGCCGGCTGCAATTCTTTCCGCAAATGCTCATGAACCGCCCACTCAGCATATTCCTGCATGCGCGAATCGATGGAGGTAAAAATCTTTAGGCCATCGCGGTATATATCATACGGCTCACCATCGGCCTTGGCGTATTTCAAATTTCCCTTGTCATCCTTTTGCTGAAGCAGCTCTTCCAACTCTCCCCGAAGCACCTCCCGGAAGTAGGGCGCCAAGCCTTCATCGTGGCTCATGCGCTGAAAGTCGATACCCAGAGGCAACACGCGCAAAGAGTCATACTCCGATTCCGACAAGAAATCATACTTCACCATTTGATCGAGCACCACTTCACGACGTTTCAACACGAGTGAATCGCGCTTGAGCGGATTGAAAAGCGAAGAGTTCTTTAGCATGCCCACCAACATGGCCGACTGCTGCACATTCAAGGAGTCGGGTGTGGTGTTGAAATAGATATGCGCCGCCGACTTGATGCCCACGGCCTGATTCAAAAAGTCATATTGATTGAGATAAAGAGAAATGATTTCATCCTTGGTGTAGAGTCGCTCAATCTGGCAGGCAATAATCCACTCCCTGATCTTCTGAAAAGCCCGCTTTACGACAGAAACATTTTGATACTCCTTGGTAAACTGCATCTTGGCCAACTGCTGTGTGATGGTAGAACCACCCCCACCTTGACCCGCCGTGAACACGGCCCGAAACAATCCCCAATAATCAACCCCGCTGTGCTCTCGGAAACGAACGTCTTCAGTTGCTAAAAGTGCATTAACCAGCTGGGGCGGCAACTCGCTGAATTTGGCATCGCTGCGATTTTCCTTGTAATAGGCTCCCAACGTTCGTCCATCCGTAGACACTACCTGCGAGGCCAGGCTCACCTTAGGGTTGGCCAGCAAATCCACGTCGGGCAAGCCGCTGAGCATCGCTGTTCCCAACACGCCGACAATCAGAAAAACAGGGGTCAATGCTACAATCCAGAGCAATCGCGCTCTCCCTAGGAAGTTATTGGATGTCTTTTTTGCCATGGCTTTCTGCTTACCAACAAAACTAGTGTGATAGGTCACTACAACAGCAAATGCAGCGGCTTGTTGCGCACATCGTCTCGTTAGCAATTCAACACCCGAAAATTTATTTCAATGTGTAAGCAACTGTTTGCCTGGGTAGGGTGTTATTTGGTTGATTCGTATATACGAAAAGACATTATGAGACTATTCACACTACTCTTCGCCCTGCTTATCTCGGCAGTTTCTATAGCCCAAACCGAATGGGGTTGCACTGACCCGGCAGCGGCGAATTACAACCCGAATGCTACAGGCGATAACGGCACCTGCTGTTATGATGGGGTGTGGTATGTGGTAAACGCCAGCGAAGCATGCTATTTCTCGTTTTACAACGACCAACTCGGTTACCTCGGAGCTGCTGAATTCCCTTCTCAGACTGGAGTATGTATTCCCGAAGTGTGCACCTCTGTAAACGTACAGAACTACATGGGCGTGGGCACCTTCACGTGGTCAATTTCAGACAACCAAGGAAATATTGTTTTGCAGGGGCAAAACACCGACAACTTTTACGATTACGGCATTATAAGCAGCACAAGTGGAATACCCGGCTGCCTAGACCCGATGGCTTGCAACTTCGACGCAAACGCTACGTGTTATGACTACACCTCTTGCGATTACAGCTGCATGGGTTGCACCAATCCGCAAGCCGTGAATTACAACCCGGCGGCTACCATCGATGACGGTTCTTGCTGCTCGGCAACCAACTACCTCACCGGCACTGTTTCAGGAACCACGGATGATCTTGGGGTTTATTGGTACTTAACTTCATTGGATGGCTCCTACAGCTATGGCATGCTCAACGGAACAGCGATGTGTGTGCCCGACGGTTGCTATTACATCAGCATCTACTCTCCGATTTATCAAGGATCAGCTCAATTCACCTTTACCAACGTAAACGGCGAAGTTGTTTTCAGCCAACCCATTGAAACACCCTACCCCATCACCTTTACTATGGGCGACGGAACACCCGGCTGTGGCGACCCAAATGCTTGCAACTACGCACCTACTGCAACTTGCCAATCTTATGGGCTCTGCACCTACGATTGCTACGGCTGCACCAATCCGCAAGCGGCCAACTACGACTCTACTGCAACTTTGGATGATGGCTCTTGCTGTACACAATCCTACACCCTTTCCGGCACAGGAGAGTTCCAGTATAGTGTAAGTAATTACCAAACAGCCTTTTCCGCTGGTGGTGTATTTCCGGGATCAACGGGTTTCTGCCTGCCCGATGGCTGTTTCTACCTCGACTTGTGGAGCCTAACGAGTGAAAACTTCGAATGGACCTTGACCGATGGCTCAGGCCAAGTGGTTGCCACAGGTGCGAACAGTTACTATTACTCAGCGCAAAGTTTTTCAAACAATGCCAGCATTGGCTGCCTCGACCCATATGCTTGCAACTACGACGTTACCGCCACTTGTTCCGACTATTCAATGTGTGCATATGACTGTTACGGTTGCACAGACCCAACGGCATCCAACTTCGATCCGGATGCATTGCTTAGCAGCAATACCTGTTGCTACGCTTCGTACTACGAAGTGGAACTTTCTGCACCGGGCTATTGGTATGCATTCTCCAGCGACGGCTCAAGCGGAGGTTCAGGGCATTATCCGGAAACTACCGGATTTTGTTTCGACGAAGGCTGCCTCTACTTCTCAGCCTATCCCGACGATTATTCACTTACCGACTTCAACGCGAGTATCTCTCTCAATAACACAATCGTCACAAGCGGTAATGTGAACCCGGTTTTCGGCGGTGTTGAACTGTCCCTCTCTGAAAACCCCATTACAGGCTGTAATGTTTACTACGCATGCAACTACGACCCAACGGTCAATTGCCCCGACCACAATGCGTGTGACTTCAGCTGCTATGGTTGCACCAACGCGGATGCTCCCAACTACAGCCCGAGTGCTACCATCGACGATGGAACCTGCTGCTACAACGATTGGTATACACTCGAGTTCTCAGGTCCCACCTATTGGTCTGTTACCTCTTTGACAGATTACTCTTACAGCACCGGTACCTATCCTGAACAAAATGGATTCTGTATAACAGGTGCATGCTTCCAGCTTTCTGCCTTTTCTTACGATGGCACAGATGTGAACTATACCATTTTCGATGCCGCCGGAAACACCATCGATAGCGGTACAATCGGTTATTACGAATACGCGGTCACCATTGCTTTTAACGGAGTAACGCTTGGTTGCGCCGACCCTTCAGCCTGCAACTACGACTCTTCAGCAGAATGTATGGATTACTTGAATTGTGATTACACCTGCTTGGGTTGTACCGACCCTTCAGCTCCAAACTTCGATCCGACAGCAACCCAAAACGATGGCTCATGTTGCTACAACAACTGGTATAGCATGAGTGCTTCCGAAGAATTCTACTGGTATATCATCGATGCTAACTTCAACTACTTCGGTGGCTATTACCCGGCACAAAGTGGATTCTGCTCAATCAACGACTGCTTCACCATGCAGGTTTATTCGCTGACCGGCAACCCGATTGAACTTGAAATCACCAATGAAAACGGTGCTGTTCTCTACTCGGGCACTGCAAATTCTTCCAACTATTACGAGCTGATCTCTGTAAGTAATACGTCGGAAATAGCGGGCTGCACCGACCCTTCCTCTTGCAACTACAACGCGGACGCTACCTGCGACGATGGTTCATGTAATTTATGCTTCGGCTGCACCAACCCATCGGCACTCAATTACGATGCGTGGGCATGGTACGATGACGGAACTTGTATTTATGAAATGGTACCTCCGTTCATGGGCATGACCATGTTGCCTGATGAAGCCAACAACCAATTCTGGGTGCGTGTTGAAATGATGGACGAAGGAAACGGAGCTCCATACGTGTTGAGTACAAGCTTCGATAACCAAATGATGGTGATGACTCAACCCGGTCAATTCCTCGCCGGTCCATACCCGTGCGATGCCACTATCGACTTCACCCTACAAAGTATGGAAGCCGGTATGATGGAATACATGAACGCATCGATGGAAGGTGATTGCGCCATTGCACAATCGGTAACCGAAATGGAAGAGAGCTTCACGCTCTATCCGAATCCGGCCAATGACCGTGTTATCATTTCAGGTTGGGATGCCAATGCAAGTGTAACCATCAGCGACATCAGCGGCCGATTGGTTCGTCAGGAATTATTGCGTAACAACCAAATTGAAACTGCGACACTCACAGATGGTATCTATGTTGTGACTCTCACGGAGGGTGCCAAAACAGCGAGCAAGCGATTGGTGATACAGCACTAATAGAAAAGACTTCAAATAAAAAAGCCGGGCTTATCCCGGCTTTTTTTATTCCAATCAATTATTAAAATGACGAAACACTAATTCTGCCATGCGATTATTCACCACCTTCTGCAAGTCTTCCAAACTCGCCTCCTTAACGGCCTGCACCGTTTTGAAATGGTGAATGAGTGCTTGCGTGGTGTGCATGCCCACTCCTTTGATATCGGTGAGCTCTGAGCGTATGGCATCCTTGCTTCTGCGGTCGCGATGCTTGGTAATTCCAAATCGATGCGCCTCGTCGCGCAAGCGTTGAATGAGCTTGAGCGATTCACTGCGCTTATCCAAATAGATAGGCAAACTATCACCAGGGAAGTAGATTTCCTCCAACCGTTTTGCAATGCCGATGATGCCAATTTTACCATACAACTCGAGCTTCACCAAACTCTCGATGGCTGAACTCAATTGTCCCTTACCACCATCGATGATGATGAGCTGCGGCAGCGTTTCACCTTCGTCTAACATTCTTCGGTAACGACGAAATACTACTTCCTTCATTGTATCAAAGTCGTTGGGGCCTTCCACAGTCTTGGGGTGAAATATGCGGTAGTCGGCCTTGCTGGGCTTCGCGTTGCGAAATACCACACATGCACTGACGGGATTCGTGCCTTGGATATTCGAGTTATCGAAACATTCGATATGCCGGGGAAGCTCTTTCAAATGCAAATCCTTCTGCATCGTTTCGAGAACGCGGTTTACGTGACGCTCCGGATCGACCATCTCTTGCTGCTTCTGTGCATCGAGCATGTAATGCGTGCTGTTCCGCTGCGAGAGTTCTACCAACTTCTTCTTATCACCGCGCTGAGGCACTGTAAGCACAACACCGGGCAACTGTATTTCCAATTCGAACGGAAGAAAAATCTCTTTCGAACTACTCTGAAATTTATCGCGTATCTCCAGGATGGAATACTCCAACATCTCTACATCGGTTTCTTCCATGCGCTTCTTAACCTCGGTTGTGTATGACTGCACAATGACACCATTGCTCACCTTCATGAAGTTCACATACCCTGCCTGCGGGTCGCTCGCAATGCTGAATATATCGACGTCGTGTATACTCGGATGTACAATCGTGCTCTTGGCCTGAAACGTTGAAAGCACTTCAATTTTTTCCTTCACCTCTTGAGCCAACTCAAACTCATAGCGATTAGCGAACTCGGTCATCATCAGTTTTAAATCACGGATCAGCTCGGTATAATTTCCCTTCAATATGTTGCGCGCCGCTTCTACTCCGCGATTGTAATCGTCTGTGGTTTGCTTTCCTTCGCAGGGGCCCTTGCAATTGCCCAAATGATACTCGAGGCACACTTTGAACTTGCCTGAGGCAATGTTCTTATCGGTGAGTGCCAAGTTGCACGTGCGCATCGGATACAACTTCTTGATCAAGTCCAACACCATGTGCATGGTGCGGCCGGAAGGATACGGACCGAAGTATTCCGAACCGTCACGTATGATTTGACGAGTCGGAAAAATGCGCGGAAAATCTTCCTTCTTGATCACAATGCTCGCATACGTTTTATCGTCTTTGAGCATGATGTTATAACGCGGCTTGTACTTCTTGATAAGCGAATTCTCGAGCAAAAGCGCATCGAGTTCGGTCTCCACGACAATGTATTTGATGTCGGCTATTTTGCGAACAAGCACCTTCGTCTTCCCGTTCTCATACTGCTGCTTGTTGAAGTAACTCGAAACCCGATTCTTCAAACTCTTGGCTTTTCCCACATACAGAATGTCGCCCGCCTCATCGAAATACTGATACACACCCGGCTGCTGCGGGAGAATTTTTAAGATCTGTTCTACTCTTTCGGGAATTACCTTCACAAGGTGCAAGTTACAACGCGGCTGAATACACCCCGCGGTGTTACCTTCGCCACTAGATTATGAATCTCGTTACCGGAGCCACGGGCCTGTTGGGCACTCACCTCATGATGGAATTGCTTTCACGCGGTGAACGCGTGCGCGCGCTGGTTCGCCCTTCTGCTAATCGCCAACCGGTCGAAGATGTTTTTCGTTTTTGCAACAACCCTCATTTTGCTGACATCGACTGGGTGGAAGGCGATGTGCTTGACATCGACTCACTCGAAGAAGCCATGCAAGGCTGCTCGCATGTATTTCATTGCGCTGCTATTGTATCCTATCATCCGGCTGACCGCGCTGAAATGTACCGTGTCAATACCGAAGGAACGGCCAACGTAATCAACATGGCACTTCACCTGGGTAATATCAAAGTTGGTTTCGCGAGTTCAATAGCCGCCATTGGAAAGGCAAAGAACAACGAACATGTCGACGAAGAATCAGAGTGGGTCGAAAACGACATGAACACGCACTATGCCATCACCAAACAACTTTCGGAAATGGAATTTTGGCGCGGCTTGCATGAAGGGTTGGACGGTGTTGCGTTCAACTGTGGATTCATTATCGGGCCGGGCAGTTTTGAGCGCAGCAGCCCGAGCCTGTTTCGTAAATTGAATGAAGGCATGCAATTCTATCCTCCTGGAAGTACCGGATTCATTGCTGTTTCTGATGCTGCGAAGTGCATTGCAGAGTTAACATTAGGCACAACTACACACGAACGTTTCATACTCGTTACTGAAAACCGCTCGATGAAGGAAATCTTCCAACTCGTTGCTGAGTCATTGGGAGTGAAAATTCCAACGCGCGAGGCAAAGACGTGGATTCTTCAATTGGCGCGCATTGCCGAATGGTTGAAAGAAAAGACGACGGGAAGAAAAGCTCTGGTGACGCGCGAAACCGT
>Ga0315899_10009619_pt1 | contig 10378 bp, 10 predicted proteins | sample LakEriMetagenome_2_FD_203518 | JGI IMG/M metagenome (GOLD analysis project Ga0315899, IMG submission 203518) | Freshwater fungal communities from buoy surface, Lake Erie, Ohio, United States - Buoy 4 MA112 | ecosystem: Environmental > Aquatic > Freshwater > Lake | place: USA: Lake Erie, Ohio...
CGGACACCAGGGTTTCGATGGCCGGATCCTGTCCGAAAATCAGCATTTTTAGATTACGGTCGAGATTGCGCAGCACATCCTTATCGGAGGCGGACACCTGCTTGGCCGGAATGCGCGCCATCTTGGAAACGATCAGTTCGATTTCCTCGAGATCGATGATGGATTTACGGATATCCGGCGGCAGCAGACGCTGGCGTGCGCCGGCTTCATCGATCACATCAATGGCCTTGTCCGGCAACAGACGGTCGTTGATGTGCTTGACCGAAAGATCGACGGCCGCCTGGATGGCATCGCTGCTGTAGGTCACCTCATGATGGGCTTCGAAGCGCGGCTTCAGGCCATTGAGGATGGCCACAGCCTCGCTCAGCGTGGGCTCACTGATGTCGATTTTCTGGAAACGCCTTGCCAATGCACGGTCTTTTTCGAATACCCCACGGTACTCCTGGAAGGTCGTTGAGCCGATGCAACGCAATTCGCCGTTCTGCAGCACCGGTTTGATCAGATTGGAGGCATCCATGGTGCCGCCGGAGGCGGAACCGGCGCCGATGATGGTGTGGATTTCATCGATGAACAGGACAGCGTTCGGCTCCTTTTTCAGTTGGGCCAGCACTGCCTTCAAGCGCTTTTCGAAGTCACCTCGGTATTTCGTGCCCGCAACCAGGGAACCGAGATCCAGCGCCCAGATCACGGCGGTGCGCAGTACTTCAGGAACCCGCCCTTCCACGATGCGCCAGGCCAAGCCCTCTGCGAGTGCGGTTTTTCCCACGCCGGGATCACCGACGTAAAGCGGATTGTTCTTGCGGCGGCGACACAGGACCTGGATGGTCCGCTCAACTTCTTCTTCACGGCCGATTAATGGGTCGATCTTGCCTTCAATGGCAAGCTCATTGAGATTGACGGCGAATTCGGCCAAGGCATTTCCCTTGGCTTCCTCCGCAGCCTCGGGACCGCGGCTTTCTTCATTCTGCTCTTCGGGCGGCTCTCCGCTGCGCGCTACACCGTGGGAAAGGTAGTTCACCACATCAAGCCGGGTGATGTCCTGCTTCTGCATCAGATAGACGGCATGCGAGTCTTTTTCGCTGAATATGGCGACCAGCACATTGGCGCCGGTCACTTCCTTCTTGCCCGAGGACTGCACATGGTAGACCGCCCGCTGCAACACGCGCTGGAATCCGAGCGTGGGCTGGGTATCACGGTTGTCGTCCTCGGGAAGAATCGAAACATTGTCGCTGATGGCCTGACGCAGCCCCTTGGCAAGTTCGTCGATTTCTGCGCCACAGGCGCGGAGTACGCCAAGCGCGGAGGCGTTTTCAAGCAGCGCCAGCAACAGATGATCGACGGTCATGAATTCATGACGCGACTCACGGGCATCCTTGTAGCATTGACCGATCGATACTTCGAGTTCTTTACTGAACATAGCCTGCTCCTGTTGCCTTGATTACAGCGGTTCCATCATACTTAACAGAGGATGGTGGTTCTGGCGTGAAAATTCATTGACCTGGTTTACTTTCGATTCAGCGACTTCACGTGAGTACACGCCGCCGGTTCCGCGGCCGCGGGTATGGATCTGCAACATGACCTGGGTGGCCTTTTCCTGATTCATCGCGAAGAATTCCTGCAGGACGAACACGACGAAATCCATCGGAGTGAAATCATCGTTGAGCAGAATCACCTGAAAACGGCCCGGAGGCCCGACTTCGGCGCGCACCGCCTCGAGCAGGGCGTCGCCGCTGGCATGGTGGTCTGGAGTTTTGTTTCCGCTCATGGCTTATAAATAGGGTATCCCCCGTCAAAATACAAGGGGCGGCAAATCGGCGATAATGACGGTATTGATAAACAAGGATTTAAGCCCCATCTTCGGATCATGAGCTACCGCACCGGCACATTCTGGCAACCGGACGTCACAGTCGCGACCGTGGTCGAGCGCGACGGGCGTCTGTTGATGGTCGAAGAGCGCGTCGGCGGCAAGCTGGTCTATAACCAACCGGCCGGCCATCTGGAACCGGATGAGTCTATCCTGCAGGCGGCCATCCGCGAAACGCTCGAGGAAACAGGCTGGAAAGTCAGTCTCACCGCATTCATCGGCGCGTATCAATGGAAAGCGCCCGAGACCGGCCGCCAGTATCTTCGCATGGCATTCGCCGCCGAGCCGCTTCAGCATGATGCCGGACGCACGTTGGATGAAGGCATCGTTGCGGCACACTGGATGTGGCCATCCGAGATCGATGCTTTGACCGACCGCCACCGCAGTCCGCTGGTAGCCCGGGTCATCGCCGACTACCTGAACGGCTCTCGGCATCCGCTTAACCTGTTGCAGAGCCTGTGAGCGCAGCATGAAGATCATGTTGGGCGTTTCAGGCGGCGTCGATTCTTCGGTGGCCGCGCTGCTGCTGAAACAGCAAGGGCATGATGTCAGCGGCCTGTTCATGCAGAACTGGGATGAAGAGGACGATGGCGAATGCCGGGCCGAAGAAGACCGCAAGGATGCCCTTGCCGTATGCGGAAAACTGGGCATCCCGTTTTATTCGCGTAATTTCGCGAAAACCTACTGGTCGGAAGTATTCACCTATTTTCTGTCGGAATACAAAGCCGGACGCACCCCGAATCCGGACGTGCTATGCAACCGCGAAATCAAATTCAAGACTTTTCTCGACGAGGCCAAAACGCTGGGGGCGGATAAAATCGCGACCGGCCATTATGCGCAGGTGCGCGAGCGTGATGGCCGCTTCCAGCTGGTGCGCGGCGCCGATACCGGCAAAGACCAGACTTACTTTCTGCACCAACTCGGACAGGCGCAACTGGCCGCCACGCTGTTCCCGATCGGCCATCTGCCGAAATCCGAGGTGCGTGCGTTGGCTGCCGGCGCCGGTTTCGGTACTGCCGCCAAGAAAGACTCCACCGGCATCTGCTTCATCGGTGAACGGGATTTCCGCGATTTCCTCGGCCAGTACATCCCGGCCAAAGCCGGTGAAATACGAAGTGTCGATGGGCAGCACGTGGGTGAACATGCCGGTGTTTTCTATTACACGCTCGGCCAGCGTGAAGGCCTGCATATCGGCGGCATCAAAGGCCGACCGCCGGCGCCCTGGTTCGTGGTCGGCAAGGACATCCATCGGAATATCCTTTACGTCGATCAAGGCATCGAGTCGCTGTGGCTCCACTCCCGCACACTGCGAAGCGAAACGGCACACTGGGTAGCCGGTGCGGCGCCGGCAGCCGAGTTCCGCTGCACCGCCAAAACCCGCTACCGCCAGCAGGATGTCTACTGCACCGTACAGGTTCTTTCCGATGGCACTTTGGATGTGCTTTTTGATGAGCCGCAACGCGCCGTGACACCCGGACAATCGCTGGTACTGTATGCTGACGAGATTTGCCTCGGTGGCGCCATCATCGCTGCAACCGATGCCCCCATGGAAATCCGACTTCGCCAGGAAACCACCGCATGAAAGACCGCGCACTCGCCCTTGCCGCCCTGTTGCAGGCCGTTGAACAGGTCAACCTGATGGCCAATCAAGGCCAGGCCCAGACCGAGCCGCTGGCAACCTGCATCAACAGCCTATTTGTTTTCGATGCAGACCAGACGGAACATATTTACGGCAACCGTCACCAACTCAAGGCCGGCCTGAAGTGTCTTTCCAATCAGCTGCACGGCGAAGCCGCCCGTGACAATACCATTACCCGCATCGCACTGAACGTGCTGCATCTCGAACGCCAGTTCAACCGAAATCCGCAGGCAATGCACGCAGTACATGCGAAACTTCAGGATATTAAAATGCAGGCCGAAACCTCCGGGGCCACCCACCCGGACATCCTGGCCGCACTCGGGGCTTTGTATGCCGAAAAAGTCAGCCCGCTCGGGCCGAAAATCATGGTGCAGGGCAATCCGGTATATCTGGCCCAGGCGCAAGTGGTTTCTGAAGTACGTGCCGCACTGCTTGCCGCCGTTCGTGCCGCCGTGCTCTGGCGGCAGCTTGGCGGCAGCTACTGGGATTTCTTCCTGTCACGACGCCAGCTCAATGAAGCGACGCGGGGCCTGCTCGGTCAGATTTAGGATTTGAGCGCGGCAAGGATATCGGCTTCGATGTCTTCCGGCTTGTCCGTCGGCGCATAGCGTTTCAGAACGGAACCGTCACGACCAATCAAGAATTTGGTGAAATTCCATTTGATGGCACCGATGCCAAGCAGTCCGCTCTTTTCCTTTTTCAGCCACTGGTAGAACGGATGCGCGCCGCCACCGTTGACTTCGATTTTTCCAAACATCGGAAAACTCACATCGTAGCTGAGTGAGCAGAAATTCTTGATTTCTTCGGCATCGCCGGGTTCCTGGTGACCGAATTGGTCGCAGGGAAAGCCGAGCACGGCAAAACCCGCATCCCGGTGCTTGCGCCAGAGTGCTTCCAAACCGGTGTACTGCGGCGTGAAGCCGCATTTGGAGGCGGTATTGACCACCAACAGCACCTTACCCTTGTAATCAGAGAGGGAAACATCCTTGCCATCGATGTCGGTGGCGGAAAACTCATAGGCAGTGCTCATGGCGGGCTCCATAACAGGTAGATCGCTAGGATAACGCAAAAAGAAAAGGGCCGGTTTCCCGGCCCTTTCCGTTTTTCACACGGCAGTCACTGCTTAGAAGCCGGCTTTGAACTCCACACCGACCGTACGCGGCTCATTGATCATGCCGGTCAGGTTGTTGAAGTCGATGCCGCTGAGAATGGCCAGCTCATCGGTGATGTTGCGGCCATAAAGGGCCACGTCATAAGCACCTTGGTTCCAGTTGTAGCCGATGCGCAGGCCGCCTTCGACATAGGACGCGCCGGTGAACTCGACCGATTCGTACAGGAAGAAGTTGACCTTGCTGCGGTACACCCAATCGGTGTGCACGTAGAACTCGCCACCGTCGCCGACCGGCATGCCCCAGCGGGCAGTCAGGTTATGCGTCCATTTCGGGGCCTGCGGCAGGGCGTTGCCGTCGATCAGGGCCTTGCCATTGATGTCCAGCGGATCGGTCACGGTGCACTGGGCGCAGACCGACACGGCCAGGTTCTTGTCCTGGATTTCGGTATCGTTGTAACCGGTACCCAAGGTGACCAGCAGACTGTCGGTCAGGTAGGCCTGGAAATCGAGTTCGAAGCCCTGCCCGGTCGATTTCTCGGCATTGAGCAGGATATTGGCGTTGCCCGAACCGCCGACCGCGGTCAGCTGCTGGTCTTTGACTTCGTAATAGAACACGTTGGCGTTCAAGCGGGCGCGGTTGTCCCAGAAATCGGCCTTGATGCCGGCTTCGAACGAGGTCGAGGTTTCCGGAGCAGCGACCGATTTGGCGTTGAACGCACCGGCGCTCTGGATGCTGCTGCCCCGGTAGCCGGTGGCGACGCGGGCATACAGATTCACGTCCTCATTGAGCTTCCAGGTACCCGAGATGTCCCAGCTGAGCTTCTTGTCTTCCGGCGAGGCCGACAGGTCGCCGTCCGGCTCCTGCGCAGCCAGTTGCGCCAGGGTGCACTTGCCAAGCAGGAAACACGGGACGAAGCCGGTATTCCAGTAATCCTCGACGGTCAGTTCTTTGTTATCGACGGTGTAACGCACACCGGCACGCAGTTCAAAGCTGTCGCTGATGTCCCAGTTGATGGCACCGAAGGCCGCCCAGGAGTCATTGGTCTGGCGGATGCGCTGGTAACCGTCGGGAGTGCCGCCGGCAAGCGAATCGTAGCTGAAGCTTTCGACTTTGTAGTCTTCATTGAAGTAGAACAGACCGGCCTGCCAGTTCAGTGCGGCGTCGGTGTTCGACTCGATGCGGAATTCCTGGGTCCACTGCGAATGCTCGGGAATGCCGTCGGCCGACTCGGAAGCGAACGGAATGAAACCCGGACCGGACACCGGCAGGAAGGATGCGCCGAAACCGCCGTCGATGTCACCGCGGCTGAAGGTTTCCACGGTTTCAAAACCGGTGATTGAATGCACGCTGATACCGTCGAAATCCCAACGCAGACGGGCATTGGCGCCGAACTGGGTCAGTTCCTGCTCGTTCACGCCGTCGATGGCGATCTCGTCGCGGTCGAAGCCGCTGACCGGCTTGTTGGTACCGGCCTGGATCATGTTGGCGCGGAACAGGCGGGCGGTGCCGTCGAGGTTGCGGTAATGCGCGCCCAGAAGGGCTTCGAAGTCCTCGCTTTCAAAGCGCAGCTGGCCGCGCAGGGCGAACTCGTCATAGCCTTCGTAGGCGTCTTTTTCGTTGGTGTAGGTATTGTCGACGTAATCATCGCGGTGCTGGTACAGACCGGACACACGGCCGCTCCAGCCTTCGCCGAAACCGCCGCCGACAGCGCCTTCCAGATTCACGCCGCCGTAGGAGGCTGCCGAGAATTTCGCATAGCCGCTGGTTTCTTCACCCGGCTTGACCGAATTGAATTTGACCACGCCGGCCGGCGAGTTGCGGCCGAAAAGCGTACCCTGCGGGCCGCGAAGCACTTCCACCTGTTCCAGATCGAACAGCGGGAAGCCTTTGAGAATCGGGTTTTCCTGGACCACATCGTCGTAAACCAGCGAAACCGGCTGCGAGGTGTTCAGGCGGAAATCGGTATTACCGTAACCGCGGATATAGAAGCGCGGAAATGCACGGCCGAAAGAGGATTCGATATTCAGACCCGGGGTACGGCCGGACAGGAAACGGACATCGGCGCCGCCGGAGGCCAGCGCATCGAGATTCTCGCCGCTGACGGTACTGACCGACACCGGAACGTCCTGGATGTTTTCAACACGGCGGTCAGCAGTGACCTGCACTTTATCGAGAACGGCGGCGTCCTGTGCGCTGATCACGGGAGCGAATACGGCAGCACTGATGGCGAGCGCCAAGGCCTGCTTGCGATACGAACTAATAGTAGACATAAACCCTCTTGGAAATAGGAATGAGTTGTATTCAACGGCCAACAAGCCGGTTTGCCGCGGCCCCTGCTCGGCACATTGACGTATCGTTAAGCCCTTGATTATAGGTTAAATAATAGTTAAGCAACTACTCTAATTCACGGATCTTACAGAATGAATTTCTAATTAATGAGAAATATCAATTAGATATTTTATATTCTTGAATAAGACCATGATTTCATTTTGCCATTTTCGTAGGGCATAACCCCATGGAATTGGCGCGGATCATCATCGAAGACCAAAGGCAAGAATTGGCGGTCCCCGTCCCACATCGGCAACTCCATGATCTTGTCAACATCGACCCAACACAGATCACCTTCCGGATTGGCGCTGAACGGCGCACCACTGAAGCGCTTGACCAGAAAAATCAGACCATACCAATGCTCGCCGTTCTTGCCGAAAAACGGCCAGGAAATACTGCCGCGCAGGCAAATTTCTTCGCAGACGATACCGGCCTCCTCCATCACTTCCCGGCGCACGCTGGCGACCACATCCTCATCGTCCTCGACCTTGCCGCCGAGCCCGTTGTACTTGCCCAGATGCTCGTCGGTATCACGGGCATTGCGATGGATCAACAACACTTGGCGACCATCGGGTGAAAGCACATAGGCCAGCGTGGCGAGAATGGGGCAATAGGGCATGGGGACGGCAATTCCTCTAAACTGAAAGCACATTATCGCCGGATTCCCTATGAACACCGCCACCGCACCGAAAAAAATTGCCGTCATCGGCGGCGGGCCGGCGGGCTTGATGGCAGCACAGACTGCCGCCGAGGGCGGCGCAGAAGTCCATCTGTATGAACGCAAAGCCTCGGTCGGACGGAAATTCCTGATTGCCGGACGTGGCGGCCTGAACCTGACCCATGCCGAACCGATGCAAGATTTCAGCATGCGCTTTCGCAGCCAAAGCGCCGAGGTAGCGACCTGGTTGGCGTCATTTGATAATGCCGCCATGCGTCATTGGGCGGAACAACTCGGCATCGCCACCTTTGTCGGCAGCTCCGGCCGGGTATTCCCAACCGACATGAAGGCGGCCCCCTTGCTGCGGGCCTGGCTGAAACACCTGCGTACCCTGGGCGTGCAATTCCACGTCAATCACCAAGCCCTCGCCTTTGAAGGCGAACGACAACTGCGCCTGCACTCCCCGGATGGTGAAGTGCGGATTTCGGCAGACGCATACATTCTGGCACTCGGCGGCGCCAGCTGGCCGCAACTGGGTTCGGACGGCAGTTGGCAGCATGGCCTGATGCCGGACGGATTGGACATCACCCCGTTGGAACCGGCCAACTGCGGCTTCGAAACCGGCTGGTCGGATTTCTTCAAACGTAAATTTTCCGGGGAGCCACTGAAACCCCTCCGAATCCGTCTTGCCAAAAGCGATGCTCCCGGATTGCAGGGGGAGTGCGTGATCAGCGAGTACGGCATAGAAGGCAGTCTCATTTACGCACTCAGCGCCGATATCCGCGAAACCATCGCACGGGACGGACAATGCACCTTGCTGCTGGATCTGTTGCCGGATCATGATCTGGCCCGCATCACCGCAGCCGCCACCAAACCCCGCAATGGGCGGAGTCTCAGCGATTTCCTGCGCCGCCATTTCCGAATCTCGGGAGTAAAAACCGCATTGCTTTACGAGTTGGGCGATAAGAGCCGATTTGCGGAACCCATGCATCTTGCAGAACTGCTCAAGGCCCTGCCGTTGACCGTCACTGCGCCACGACCGATTGCCGAGGCAATCAGCACTGCCGGCGGCGTGGCTTTGGCGCAGCTGGATGAACATTTGATGTGGCAAAAGCATCCCGGCCTATTCTTCGCCGGTGAAATGCTGGATTGGGAAGCACCGACCGGCGGTTACCTGCTGACCGCCAGCATGGCCAGTGGCCGTTGCGCGGCCTTGGGTGCACTGGGCACTCCTTTCGGTAATATCTAAAGCAATACTTGCCATCCATACCGACTAAAATCCCCACGGACACGGGTTATCATGAATCTCCATTACCGAATCGAGCCACTCCATGATCCTACGCGCCCTTCTCGCCCTTGTGCTGTTTACCGCGTTGTCGACCAGCGCCGCCGATAAACCGGCTGCGCCCTACACCATTGCGGTCTGGAGTGATGTGTCATTCAACAGCGAGGGCGGCGTGAGCGAAAGTCGTATCCTCAAGGAAGCCGATTATCCGGTGAAGTTCGTCGATGCGGTCAAGGCCAAGATTGCCGCCATGCGCATCACCCCGCCGGAGCAGGACGGCAAGCCCGGCGAACTGCGCAGCGGCGTACGCGTCAGCTACCTAATTACACCCTCCGCATCCGGGGCCAGCGTCAGCCTGCAGGAAACCCTGCTGGCGCCGTTGCCGCTGCGGGAAGTTTACGTCACGTTTCCTAAATCCCTAAACCGTGAAGACAGCTGGAAAGGCCGCATCGACATTCGATGCGCAATTGATAGCGATGGACAGTGCCAGAACCCGGTAATGACCACCGACAACGGCAGTCTGCCGGAGGATGCCCGTCGCTTTGCCAAGGACTCCATCAGCAAGTGGAAATTCGCGCCGCAGACCGTGAACGGCCAGGCCATTCCGGGCGAGTTCCGCATGAGCATGGATATCGCCCCCAATCCGCGTGCCATCGAGGATTTCCGGGACCCGCGTAAACTGTAAGATCCGCGAACCGAAATTACCAGTCGCTGCGCTCGGGCAAAAGCCCTTTCAGCTCGGCATCGGTCAGGTTGCGCCATTGTCCGGGTTTCAGCGCGCCGAGCTTGACGTTGATGATGCGCACACGGCGTAATTGGGTGACGCGGTAGCCGAATGCGGCCGCCATCAGACGGATCTGCCGGTTCAGGCCCTGGGTCAACACGATGGCGAAACCGTAAGGTGCGATTTTCCGGGTCTTGCAGGGCAAGGTCATGTCGCGGTGGATACGCACGCCTTTGGCCATGCCACGCAGGAACTCGTCAGTCACCGCTTTATTGACCGCAACCAGATACTCCTTTTCCTTGCGGTTTTCAGCGCGCAGCAATTCATTGACGATGTCCCCGTTGCTGGTCAGCAGAATCAGACCCTCGGAATCCTTGTCCAGACGGCCGATTGGAAAGATGCGTTGCTCATGATCGACAAAATCGACGATATTGCCCTTCACGCTCTGATCGGTCGTACAGGTGATGCCGACCGGTTTGTTCAAGGCAATATAGACATGCTTGCGAGTGCCGGGTTTGGCTTTACGGATTCGCAAGGTCTGGCCGTCGACCAGAACGCTATCGCCCTCTTCCACCCGCGTGGTGAGCGACGGCTTGGCACCATTGACGGTAACCCTGCCTTCCTTGATCAGCGCATCGGCTTCGCGCCGGGAACAGAAGCCGGTGTCGGAGATGAATTTGTTGACACGCACCGTCACCGGTCAATTGCCGCTGTCAAAGGAATGCAGGGTGATGTCGAAAACCAACTTGCCTTTCGGGGTATCAGCGC
>Ga0315899_10009622_pt1 | contig 10371 bp, 9 predicted proteins | sample LakEriMetagenome_2_FD_203518 | JGI IMG/M metagenome (GOLD analysis project Ga0315899, IMG submission 203518) | Freshwater fungal communities from buoy surface, Lake Erie, Ohio, United States - Buoy 4 MA112 | ecosystem: Environmental > Aquatic > Freshwater > Lake | place: USA: Lake Erie, Ohio...
TGACCGAACTACATATGCAAATATAGATATTCGTATACTAGATATACACATACTCAGACGCACGCACTATTTATATTACAGATACCCAGACAGTCGGGACATGCCCACGCATCAAGCATCACGCATCATAGTCACGGTCTATGCTGCAGGATGCAAACCAATTCTGTACATTAATAGATTACAAAAGAAAAATAAGCAATGAGATTATAGAAGTTGCTCCTGCTTCGTGTCTCCCCATCTGAAGCCCACTCCAAAAAAAACTTCCCAATGCTCCTGTTCATCCGGCTTACAATTGCCGCCGCTGCCAGGTCTGCCGCCTCCTGGCTCTGCTTTTTGGAATGTATTGTTCATTCTGCGTTGGAGGCAGGGTGCACAATTGCCGGGCATACACCTGCCCTCACTTAACCCAAGCCAAGCGGGTCTGCAGCAGGCTCTAAGACTGCCTTCTGTCGAGACGTCTCCTCATCTTTCTTCTTTCGCGCCGCCTCCTTCTCGGCCCTCCTCCGTTCGGCCTGCTTCTCCATCTCTTCATCCGCCAACCGCTTCCTCTGCTGCTCTTCCTCTTTCGCTACCCGCTCCTGCTCCACGGCCTGCTGAGCAGCATACTCTTCTTCCACACGCCGGAGCTCTTCGGCTTCACGCTCTTCGATTTCGCTCTTTGTCTCCTGGTGCTGGCCCCAATGCTCCTCCACGGCGTCAAAGTCCTGCAGAATTTTCGTGTTCACGGTCTTCAATGGACTCTGAGGCATTTCCTGACTGGGCTTAGCATTCGGACTGGACTTGGCATCCGAGCCATCGCCTGTGCAATGATGCGTAATTGCATTAGCCGTGTAGAAGGCACCAGAGAGAAGGGGGGAAGGAGCGGGAGCAAGAGAGGGAGAGGGAGGGGGGCAGGTAGCGGGCGCAGAAGAGAGAGCACGCGCGCGAGAGAAAGACCCGTTGCAGAGCGGCGAGTGTTGAGGGCCGACGCCATAGCATCTGCGCCACCTGCCAGTGCTATTGGCGTGTACCCAACTATTTCCAGCACGACGTCTGACACTTCGAACATCTCGTTCGCCCTGCAAATAAGAGGGCATTTGGGTCCATTGACCATCAATCAGAAAGCCCGCACAGTGCGGCGCACAGCCAGAACAAAATTGAATCTAGCGAGAGGGGAGGGACAGATGGGGTCTATGGAGGGGTGGTGACAGGACGGGGGCGCTTGTATACAGCAGTGGGGCAGACAAAAATACCCTTTCTCGGACTCTTTGTGACTCGCCGCGGCTTCAGACGCCAGAAAGTCCACGCGCAGAACGCCCACGTTCAAGCGAACTTTGCTTGTTGCAGTTGCCAGAATATCTTCGCGTGTCGTGCCCTCTGAAACATGGAAAAGATGCAGGATGCGGGAAGAAGGTGGTGGAGTATGTCAAGATGCAGAATTAAGAATCTAAAGCATCCGGTCCGGTGCAGACGTGTACCCATCTCACATGAAATACTTCAAAGTTTACATGGCGCTTCACACATGGGTGTCTATTCCAACATACACACCAGTATGCACAAAAGATTGGATGTCAAGCAGGCAGCCCAAGCCCTTCATCCGGCTCCTCGCCAGTAAACTCGTGCCCTTGATCCTAGAAACTTCAATTCTCGTCCACGGCTCGGGCAATTGGGCGGGCTTCGTCCGTCGCACAGCAGGTAAGAGAAAAGTGTACAATCCTCCATAGCTCCTGATGATCCAGCCGCTGAAGTTCACGTCCCTAAAATCTGCGATCAAATAGCCTGATTTTCGGTGCTTGGGATCGAGAAACTTCAGGACGACGAGATGCGTTTCAGAAAAATTGCGAAAGACCTGTAATTTTGGACTCGTTTCGCTTACTTCTTCCCAACAACGGTAACATGGACAAGACGAGAAACTCTCTCTCTTGGTCGATCATACAAAAACAAGAACGCCCGAGCAAAGCATGCAGGAGCGTGACACCTCAAGCCCATTGATAGGCTTAGGAACTTTGAGCCTATTGGCGCGCACGGCCGCGTGATGAGAAATCATGTCCTCGGGCAAAACGGCGACTTGCTGTAGCACCAAGTTCACTGCGCAGATAGTTCATCGAGCAACGGTCATTTCACCACCATGGCAAGTGGAGTTGGATGCGGCCGAGGGCGTGCGCGAGGAGCATGCACCATGAACGCATCAATTTTGTTCGTGGTTTCTCACCATTGTCAGTGCACTTCCAGTAGAGAGCGAACGACGTCTTGTTTTCGATTAGCGCCAAGTTTTTCTCCGCCTTGATCTCCTCTGCGTACATTGTTCTCCGACTTTTCCTGAGAGAAGTGCCAATATCGTTGGTCGATACGATGCAAACCTCAATACCAATTTATGTGCTCGCACGTGAATGCGTATACGCAGATGCATGCAAACCGCAAGGACTCCAAAGCAAAGTGGGGCGTCGAACATCCACACCACCTGGGAGCATCATCGTTTGCCCATTGATAAAATTCGACCAGGCCCTTCAGCGTCCCGTTTGTTCTACGCGCCTTCTTAAAGGCAACCGCGTTCGAACACAAGTCAACCAGAATCAAAGCATACGCTGTGAACAATGTCTCATCCACTCTTTTCCACCGCGTCCTCTTGATGATATCAGGCACCATGTCTGCACCCAACACAAATGTTCAGAGACGTCGGCTACGACGTGCAGCTCATAAGATTGAGAAATACCCTAGGCTTCCCCGGCACGCGTGTGTATCGTTGTTTGTTGGTTTGTATACCAGACTTGCGCCAAAAAAGGCAGGTTCGGACGAAATCAATGAAACCAACTTTGTGTACTATATCTTGGTGTTTGTTGCTGATGGAATTGAAGGGGTTCCAATTGCCGTGTATCTGTTGGTGCAAGAGCTCGTTGCGTTGGTATCGAACAATCACGTTGAGCTGCGCAAGTCACGCAAGTTAGCATGCGAACACGAAACACACACAAGAAAACATTTATGTACAATACAAACAGAAAAGAAAGTTTGCTCAATTTCATGTCATCAGCAATTCTACAGATAAGAGAGGCTTGAAGAAGAAATCGACTGTTCGGATCCGATAGGACAATGTAAGAAATAGCAAGCACCTCAGCACGAATGAGGCGCTCACATGCATGCTCCCAAGGCCCATATTGTAGTTTTCCATTGGGCTTGCGAAAGCCAAGGGGCTGTGGGAGGTGGACAAGAAAGCCATGGAGAGCTGAAGAGGGGAGTCGAATCGTGTCAGAGTTCTTTGTGCCTCGCACTTGTGGTACCGACATTTCTCTTTAGAGAAAGAAAAAGGACTTCTGATTACCGGATATGGGCATCATCCCTTGGCCGGACCCTTTGTGGGTTGCAAACATACTGTAAAACTTCGAAATCGCGTGTACTTGATTGGCGGAGGGACCGCCCGACCATTTGCTGTCTTCCACTTGCGAATTCTTTACACGTATGCAGCATAAATCAGCCACTGTCTCTCACTCGCTCCCACTGTGACCCACTTGCACACGCACATGTTTATCCTCGCACTCTTACACATGCGCGGGCACACACACATTGTGGTCTTCCAATGTGTGGTCTTCCAAAGGAAATCTGTGCTGCAAACGATTCTCGACAACTTCAGCCCCATTAGAGATGACGTGTGCTTGCAAGCAAACTGACGTTTGCAAACACACCTCATCTGTGATGAAGCTGAAGTTGTCGAGAATCATGCCAACAAACAGGTTCAGCAACATATATTGGCACAGCACTTGCACAAACATCCATAGGCCGAAGGAGATCAACTTTGGAACACCACAATCTGTGACTGACGCCGATAAGGGCCCTCCCCGCCAGGCATTCCACCCCGGGATGTTCTCTTCATCAAATGATCGTGTGCATTCAGGCCACTGCACAGAGTGGTCACTCATCATATCGTGCCATTCATCGCCAGACACGATTTGATATATCGTGTAGAGGGCGTAACTATACGTGTAAAATCCCCCAGTCGCTCCTATGCGCCATCCGTTCTTGGTCATACCAAATATCTGAACCATAAAAATGGCCACCATAGAGTAAACCAGAAACAGCAGCAACACGATGTTCGTAAGCTGAGGCAACGAGGAGACGAGAGTCTCAAGGATTACACGGATTGGCTTTATCATGATCATCAAGCGCAGAATGCGCACGAGGCGAAATGCTTTCGAAAATTTGGTGACTGCGTCACTCTGCACGATCATTCCTGCCAGAGATCCGAAGGCAACAAACGCATCGAATCCTTTCCATTTGTCGTCGAAGAACCCTCCAGGCCCGAATCCTAGGAGGCAGATGAAGACTTCACCAAACAAGACGAAATCGAAAATCATATTTTGTGTTGAAATGATCTCTACGTGGTACGGAGATGCGCCTTTATAGTCGGACAAGTTGAAGCACACATTTGTTGCAACACATGCGCCCGAAAATTTCTGGAACTGAGAATTATCTATCAGCTTTCGGCACAAGAAGCTCAGGAAATTTTGTGGCAACGGAAAGTATGTGTACTTGGGCTTGGCTCGCTTCAACTGACCCATGAAGCGGTTGTAATATACCTCGGCAGTCGTCGTCCCCTTTTGAAGGTTAAAGCCGTCGACAATGAAGCCAATAAACAAGTTCATGACGAAAATTCCGCCCACCACTACGTAGAGGACGAAAAAAGAGGCATTGTAGACAGAAGCGTTTCTGGCTGGTGATGCTCCAACGCCTGTCACGTCCATGGACGTCTGCATAATGATGCTAAACTTATACGTTTGCACCACGAAGAGAGTCATGAAGGATTCCGAAAAGGTGTCAAAGTGGAACGCGGGATTGACCCATGCTCGCTGAATCATCACTCCGTCGTCACGGATAAAATAACCCACGCACTCATTCTGCCCGAAAGGATAAGAAACGCTGGCATCTAAAGTGTAAAAGAGCACATCTTGTGTGCTGCAGCTCGCATATTTCCCCCCAAACAAGCCCATGCCCACGAGACCGAAGACGACCATGGTGAGCAAGAGAAACAAAATGACGTACATGACCGGGCGAAGCGTGCCAATCAGCGCATCAATGACCGCTCGCATTGATTCGTTGCGTTTCATCAGTCGCAACGGTCGTAATGCGCGCCCAAGTCTCAAAACTTTGCCCAGCTGCCCCCCTTTGAAATCATCGAGCGCCAAAAATTCAATGATAAAGTCCGCCCAAGACATTGCCAAAATGATCGTGTCCAATATGTTCCACCCATTCTTGAGGTATGCGCGCTTCGTAAACAAAAGTCCATACTCGAGAATTCGCACGAGAAACTCCGCCGTAAAAATGAACGTGAAGAGCCACCCACAATAAAGAATTGTCTGGTCTGTAAGGGGCGCGTAAAAAGTCGGGTCGATGCGGAGAATATCGTCCCTTGACATACCCGATGGTGGGGAAAGTATGAGAAAGACACAACTGGAAATAATTGCGCTCAACACAACAGCATCGAATCCTTTTTGCTCACCCAACCAAAAGAAGAACTTGCGCGCCTGGTTTCCAGGCGGGATACAAAGCAACACTCGTTCATCAAAATAATCCTCTGGCTCTGGTGGCGGTTCGTACCTGCAATTGCACGAATGTACAACTTTCATCAACCAAGTCCGTTTTGACTTTCCCTTGCTTGCCATCGCACCTTTTGATATCATCTGAGCTCGAGGATTCCGATGGTCGCGAAATACAAAGGATTGCTCGATGGGGTCGAGTGCCTCACCATCATGATGCACATTCAGCCTGATTTCGCCCCGAAGGACTGCCTGTGATTTCTGCGACAAATGTTGCCAAGCGTCGCCAAATGACTTACGCAATGCCGCGAGGTGTCCGGGCTGGTTGATATTGTCCAAGGTCTCTGTCACCTCGAAATTTTCAATGATGACGGCCACAAACAGGTTATTGATGATGAAGGAGCTGAACATGAACCATGCCAGAATAAAAATTGCCGCCGCAATCTTTGTCACACCACCTTGCACTGCGTGCATGGCAGGGTAGATGACGCCGGACAAATTGCCAGTAAAGAGTTCAAACACCGTGAGGAGGGCTTCAGGAATGGAGTCAAAGTTCAAGCGCTGGGAGGTCATACTCTTTCCAAAAATGTACCGACCGGTAATGGTGACAGCTATCATGGCGATGATCACAAAGACGAGCACGTTAAATATAGCATTGAAGCTACCAACGGCGAGAATCAAAAGATGCTGCAGCGTCGGCAAATACCGCATCAAACGATAAAGACGCATCGCTGGCACAAGCTTCAGTAGGGAATACTGGAATCCCAGCCCGATCACCCCAGCGGACACCATGACCAATTCGAAAGAATTCAGTCTCACAGAGAAGAAGCCAGGTTCCCAGAACGAAACAATACGCACCATGAGTTCCATAGAGAAAACTATGGTGCTCACAATGTGGGCGTAGTGAGCGTAATCACGCCAAACCTGCGGTGCATCGTGCTGATTGCAGGCTATCGCAACACTATGCCCTATGATTATCAAGGACATGAAGCCCGTGAACAGAGGGGTTTCAAGTAGCGAACGGGCCTGTGCGACCATAGTATCATTAAAGGTCCGTGAGGCATTTGATTGAACCTCGTCGAGAATTTCTACATCTGGGTCGAACTCATGCACTTGCGAAGAGTGGTTCTCGCTCGTTACTGTGTTAGTATGACGAAAATCGATATCCTGTTTCATATCGTGTTTCTCTGGCAGCTCCAGCACTTTTGGCTGCTCCGCCTGAATACACTTAAAAGTCACGATTGTTGCACTAGCAAGCCCCCGCGCGGAAATCAGTGGGCAAGCACATTCTTGCAAGCGCGCTTGCGCGCTTGACCCGCGCACTGGCGCACCCTAGCAGATTGCACCCTACTGATAGACGTCGTTCTGCTGATGCGCGCGCGCATTCTATGAATTCTATATGACTATAGGAGGATTAGCGCTCCACTACCGGCGGTTTAGGTTTTAATATAGGCTGAATTCTATATGACTATACGAGGATTAGCGTTCCACTACCGGCGGTTTAGGGTTTAATATAGGCGTTTTGGTCTCACTATAGGAGTTTTGATTTTCACTGTAAGTGGGTTCATTTTTACTATAGGCGGTCTTCGTTTCACTATAGGCGCACACAAAACTGCCACAGGCGACATGATCATCATCATACCAGTTCACGCATCTCCACTTTATCTCGTATCGCTTGTTCAGCCTCGTCGGTTCTTTTCTGCTCCTCCCTAATGCTCTGCGATGACAGCTGAGCGTCAGACAAAGGTTCATCGCCATCCCGATATCGTATGAACACTATGCACACATGACACTATGCATCATCCTATATATCCAGGACGCGACCTTGAAGGTGCCGGTGACGACGGCCACAAAGATGCCTAGCAACAGCCACGTCGTCAAGACTGTGACTAGTAAATAGGCAACAAGCAAAAACGGCTTGGCCTGTGGTTCACTGAACGCGGATCTCCAAATAATGTCATAGTACGCGTCTGTCACGGTCCCTTGCGCCAAACTAAGCATTGCGCCGCCAATGTTGTCAAAGTGGGAAAAACCATAGCTAGGATTTCCTACCTCGACACACATTTCCGTTCCTGGCTGATAATTTTGGCGGCCAGCTCCGCAGGTATGATACCGCCCCTTGAAGTCCAGATCATAATTCGGGTTGTTATCGTACTGCCCAGCCGAAATGTTGCTCTGGAGTTTGCACCACCGCTCAAACGGATAGAAGTCTTCAATCATGACGGGGAAAGCAGAGTCTGGAGTGTCCGAGCTGTACGTCCGTTCGGTGTGCTGCCAATTCATGAAGTCGCACGAATCGCTCACGCGGAAGGTGACGTCTGATACGCACGGGCCATTGAACTGGTCGAGCACAACACAGCGACGCGAAAAACTATCGCGAAGAAAGGTGAGCAATAATGTGCTCATGACCAGGAGAAAGAAAATAAGTACGAAAAGCACAGTCACCATCTGCGCCATACCGGACATGAGCGTTGTGACAATGACACGAATGATCCAAAACATCTTGAAATAACACAGAATCTTTATCGTCCGCAGCAGGCGAAAGGGCAGCACTGTGATGCTCGTGTAGCCCCAGGCCTTCGCAATATACTCGGCAATAATAGACAGAAGGATTAAAAAGTCCAACATGTTCAGTCCGGAAATCTGTAGCCAGGAAGTTCTACCCTTCACAAATCCAAGCGCAAAAATCCCGATAAGAATTTCGAGAACGAAAATCCCGGTGAAAATATATTCGACTAAATCAAACATGATGTGCCTGCCAGGACATGAATCGGAACGGGAGGGGGGAGCAAAAAAACGGGCTTCAGGTTGAGGCACGAACGCACGAAGACAGAATTCTTCAGATTGAGCGACGAAAACGAACACTTAGAGTGCAGAAGCAAAGTGCCGGGCCCACGGCGCTTAGTTTTTGCGCTTCAACCAAACTAAAAATGTTTGCAAAGAGTGCGCACACGCATGCTGTCTACGGGATCACAGAGGTTATTGTTAATGGGTCATGAATGTCAGGCTGTCCCTCTGCGCATTACGATAAAAATGGTACCGATTTGGGTCAAAAGCTATGTCTAGTTCCACGAGAACTGCACTGTACACGATGCTTGAAAAAGTGCAGAAAAAGAAGATTGAACTCCAGATGTTTGAATGCATCATGGCCAAGCATTGGAGGCGTAACGGACTTTTGCGCGACATGCCGCCGAAGAGAAGCGGACAACTGCGCTGTTGGAAACGATAGGTATGCATGTAATTCAGTGTCTTCTGGATTCAGAGTTGGGGGGGGGGCAGACACCACACATGCGCAACATTGACAATCAGACAGTGGGTGCGTCATCTTGCCATTTCTACGTCAAGAATCGATTTAGTATTTTACATTTGCAATTACTCAAGCTTACAGGCTCTGCTTCATCGAGGGTCCTCGGCATCACTTTCGTCTTTATTCGTGATGATGGGGGTGGCTCGGAGGAGGACGATTCCGACTCGTCCTTGGGCGGGCGATCGGGTTCCACAGTCGACATGGCCGTCCATGCATGCCTACTTGGCGGTCGTGTCGAAGCGTGATTCACATCCGGAGAACTCCACTTGGTGTCTGCCAAAAGCGACAGATTCAGTGATCCCGCGACAACCGCCCTAAATCGATCTCACCATCAAGTTTCAAGGTTGCCTGCGGGCGCAGGGTGCTTGCAGCAGCCGAGCTGCGCCGGCAGCGGCCGTTGTGCTGCAAGGTACGCGGGGAGCAGTGCGCAACGCCTGGTTCCATGCTTTAGACTCGATTCACCTGCTTCCGCCCGCTGCTGGTGAGATGTGTTGCTGTTATGGCTCTGGTGGGTCACGACCTCCGAAACCACAGCGTTCATTTCGTCGCGTATGATCATGCGCAACCCCGACACGCTCGGCGACAAGGGCGGTGCTATCCCCGGCTGATATGGTGGCGGCAAATACGCAGGCAGCCGTGTGTGCTTGCCCACGGGCACCTCGTCGTCCGCAGGCTCCGCGTTGCGCGCAGGCGAGTCCAGATCGCCGTCCAGGACCTCGAGTATCGACCACTGCCCGTCTCCCGACACATTCAGGGCCCCGAGTTTCGCTGGCGGAACCGGCTGTTGCTGCTGCGGCTGCGGTTGTCCGGGCAGAGTCCAGCGACCGAGCGGGGAGTGCAGCAGCGTATTATCAGTGTTGGCCTTCATCCTCCCGAGCGTGGTGCGCAGCCCTTGCAGCTGCTGGATCCGATCTGCCAGCTCCGCGAGCCGCCTCCGCGCCGCCACGCCCTGCTGCTCCTTCCATTCCTTCAAATCGTGGTGGCTCATCCCCTGGGGCAGCGCAGGCTCGGGGAAGAGGGCGGCGTTGTCCTGGTGCTCTTTTTCGGCGGCCTTCATCCGGACTTCGATCTCAGCATGGGCGAGGGGCTTCATTGTGACGTGCCGCCCGCGGCAGCCCTATCTTCCCGGTGTTCATTCCCGCACCTCGTCTGTTCGCAGTCGGCTAACTGTCCGAAAGAAAAATTCCCAGCAGGCCCGGGGGAGGCCACGGAAAACCATTTTACGTTTGCCTCCGGCGGCACTAGTAATAAACACACACTAAGACGTCAATTATACTCATCCTCATCCTCACCCCCTTGAATAACCCTGGTGGTCCTGAGGGTGACACCGTTACCATGCCCTAACCCCTCCTAAGTCCTAAGTCCTAAGTCATCACACACCTCTAGTGAACGGTCTTCAGCATCTTTGTGCTAGAAACTGAACACCAGTGGACATTAAGGGGAGCACTAGGGGGAGAAGGATTTCTTTGGAAACCCGGATTGGGACCCCGCCACTTCGATGACCTTGGTTGATCGCTTCAGCCACATGTCCTCGGTCCGAAGTACGAGTGACGGCAGAGG
>Ga0315899_10009624_pt1 | contig 10370 bp, 8 predicted proteins | sample LakEriMetagenome_2_FD_203518 | JGI IMG/M metagenome (GOLD analysis project Ga0315899, IMG submission 203518) | Freshwater fungal communities from buoy surface, Lake Erie, Ohio, United States - Buoy 4 MA112 | ecosystem: Environmental > Aquatic > Freshwater > Lake | place: USA: Lake Erie, Ohio...
AAGGGCAAAGCGCCGTGATCGGTTGACGCGGGGCCACCGATGGGGTGGAACAGACCAAACGCAGAAGGAGCGGCAGATGGCCTGGAAGACACTCGACGATGTGGAACTGGCCGGCAAAGTTGTGCTGGTACGGGTCGATGTGAACGTGCCGATGGAAAACGGGCGCGTGACCGATGCGACGCGGATCGAAAAGATCGTGCCGACCGTGACAGATATTCTGGCAAAGCGCGGCAAGCCGGTGCTGCTGGCGCATTTCGGCCGCCCCAAAGGACAGATCGTCGACGACATGAGCCTGCGCCACATCCTGCCCGCGCTGCAGGCCGCCCTGCCCGACCACAAGGTTCTGTTCGCCAGCGACTGCATTGGTCCAACCGCAAAGGCGGCAGTCTCTGCGCTGCGGCCCGGCGAGGTTCTGCTGCTGGAAAACACCCGCTTTCACCCCGGCGAAGAAAAGAACGACCCGGCCCTTGCCGCCGCGATGGCGGACCTGGGCGATGTCTATGTGAACGACGCCTTCTCGGCCGCGCATCGCGCCCATGCCTCGACCGAAGGCCTGGCCCGTCTTCTGCCCCATGCTGCAGGTCGGCTGATGGGGGAAGAACTGCAGGCGCTTCACGCCGCCCTGGGCGCGCCGGACCGCCCGGTTGTTGCCGTGGTGGGGGGAGCAAAGGTTTCGACCAAGCTTGATCTTCTGGGCAACCTCGTTACGAAAGTGGACCATCTGGTGATCGGGGGCGGCATGGCCAACACGTTTTTGGTCGCGCAAGGGATCGAGGTGGGCAAATCGCTTGCCGAACGCGACATGGCCCCCACGGCGCTGGAGATTATCGCAAAGGCGAGGGTGGCAGGGTGCACCCTTCACCTGCCGCTGGACATAGTTGTGGCGCGCGAATTCAAGGCCGGTGCGGCCAGCGAGACCCTGGAGGTGACCGCCTGCCCGTCCGACGCGATGATTCTGGATGCCGGGCCGAAGACGGTGGCGGCGCTGAGCGCGCTTTTCGCCACTGCGCGAACGCTGATCTGGAACGGCCCGCTGGGTGCCTTCGAGATTGCGCCCTTCGATGCCGGCACTGTCGCGGCGGCGCGGGCCGTTGCCGCCTTGACACGGGCCGGAAAGCTGGTGTCCGTGGCCGGGGGCGGCGATACGGTGGCAGCCCTGCATCAGGCCGGCGTTGCCGGGGATTTCACCTTCGTCTCGACCGCCGGGGGGGCCTTTCTGGAATGGATGGAAGGCAAGGACCTGCCGGGCGTGGCCGCACTTCTGCAGTAAGAAGGGGTGAAACGTGGCATTGGTGCCGCCTGTTGGCACCAACGGCATTGCGCCGAAAGCAAGGGGCTTCTAGAGCCATGAGAAGATCGATTTAACGCGAAAGGACCGCTTATCATGCGCGCGACCAAGGCAGTTCAGAAGATCCTGTCCCATTACGAGGGCGAAACGCCCGGCGTCAAAGCCAACCTGTGCCGGATGCTGATGGAGGGGCGTCTGGGCGGCACCGGCAAGATGATCATTCTGCCGGTGGATCAGGGCTTTGAACACGGCCCGGCGCGCACCTATGCGCCCAACCCGGCGTGCTATGATCCGCACTATCACTTTCAACTGGCTATTGACGCAGGCCTGAACGCCTATGCGGCCCCCCTGGGCATGCTGGAGGCCGGGGCAGATACCTTTGCCGGGCAAATCCCGACGATCCTGAAAGTGAACAGCGCCAATTCCCTGATGTCGGAAACCGCCGGCAAGAACCAGGCGATCACCGGATCGGTGGACGATGCGCAGCGGCTGGGGTGTTCGGCCATTGGCTTTACCATCTATCCGGGCAGCGACGCGGCGCTGGAGATGTACGAGGAAATCTCTGCCATGCGCGCCGATGCGGCGGCACGCGGCATTGCCACCGTGATCTGGTCTTATCCGCGCGGCGAAGCGGTTACCAAAGACGGGGAGACGGCGATCGATGTCTGTGCCTATGGCGCGCAGATTGCCGCGCTGCTGGGCGCGCATATCATCAAGATCAAGCTCAGCACCGATCATCTGATGCTGCCCGAGGCAAAGAAAGTCTACGAGGCGCAGAAGATCGATGTGGCGACCCAGGCCGCACGGGTGCGCCACTGCATGGAGGCCAGCTTTGCCGGACGGCGGATCGTGGTGTTCTCGGGTGGGGCGATCAAGGGTGAAGACAGCGTCTATGATGACGCCCGCGCGATCCGCGACGGTGGCGGCAACGGTTCGATCATCGGGCGCAACAGCTTCCAGCGCAGCCGCCCCGAAGCTTTGGCAATGCTGACGAAGCTTGTCGAAATCTACAAGGGCCGCGCCTGACCGGGTTATGGCGTATCCGCAGCCGTGTTTCGGGTACGCCATGCCGATTGAGGATTCACAAGGCTCTGACTTTGTGACATGATTCGTGCAGACCGCCTCCGGCGAACGAGGGGCGGCAGGTTTGGGGCAAGACGATGAGCACGCAACGGCCCGCCTTGGGGGCAGCGATCTATTTCATGATCACCTTTACGCTGGGGTCGTACTTCACTTTTGCCGCCGTGCAGGGCGACTATGGCGTGTTCCGGCGCGTGCAGATTGATGCCGAAGCCGAGATGCTTGCAGCAGAGCGCGACAAGCTGGCGCAGGAATTGGCGATCCTGACCAACAAGACGCATCGTCTGTCTGATGATTTCCTTGATATTGACCTTCTGGATCAGCAGGCGCGCGAGGTTTTGGGCCTGATCCGCGCCGACGAAATCGTCATCCGCTAGACGTCGGAGCAGCGCCAATCGCCAACACACGAACCGGATGCCCGGCAGGTCGCCACAGGGCAATGAACCTCCCTGCAGTTGCCGCCACTCTTTTTGCTCTGGCCCAACGTTTTCCGCTGTTGTATAAATGGTTTAACGTTGAACTATCCCTTTCGGCTGCAAGGACCTGACCATGGCTGCAAAGAAGCCCGCGGAAACATCCAACGTTTCCAAAGAAGACCTGCTGCATTTCTACCGGGAAATGCTGCTCATCCGCCGATTCGAAGAAAAGGCGGGCCAACTGTATGGCATGGGCCTGATCGGTGGCTTCTGTCACCTCTACATCGGGCAGGAGGCGGTTGTTGTTGGCCTCGAGGCTGCCGCGAAAGAGGGGGATAAACGCATTACCTCGTACCGCGACCACGGCCATATGCTGGCCTGCGGCATGGACCCGAAAGGCGTGATGGCGGAACTGACCGGGCGCTCGGGCGGCTATTCGCGCGGCAAGGGCGGATCGATGCACATGTTCTCGAAAGAGAAACATTTCTACGGCGGTCACGGCATCGTCGCGGCCCAGGTTCCCCTTGGCGCGGGGCTGGCCTTTGCCGACAAGTACCTTGGCAATGACAATGTCACCTTCACCTATTTCGGGGACGGTGCAGCAAACCAGGGTCAGGTGTATGAAACCTACAACATGGCTGAACTCTGGAATCTTCCGGTGGTTTTCGTGATTGAGAACAACCAATACGCCATGGGCACCAGCATGAAGCGTGCCACCCATTCCAAGACATTGTGGGAACGGGGTGCTGCTTATGGGATCAAGGGCGAGGCGGTTGACGGCATGGATGTGCTGGCCGTAAAGGCGGCCGGTGAAAAGGCCGTCGCGCTCTGCCGCGCGGGTCAGGGTCCCTATATCCTTGAAATGATGACCTACCGCTATCGCGGACACTCGATGTCCGACCCGGCCAAATACCGGACGCGGGAAGAAGTGCAGAAGATGCGCGACGAGAAAGACGCGATTGAGCATGTGCGCGACCTGCTGCTGCAGGGGGGCCATGCCACGGATGAAGACCTCAAGGGGATCGACCGCGACATCAAGGCTTTGGTGAACGAGTCTGCAGAATTCGCCAAGGAAAGCCCGGAGCCGGACCTGTCCGAGCTTTGGACAGACATCTACGCCTGAGGGGGGACCGACATGGCCATGCAAGTACTTATGCCCGCGCTCTCTCCCACGATGGAAGAGGGCACACTCGCCAAATGGCTGGTGAAGGAAGGCGATACCGTGAAAGCCGGCCAGATTCTGGCCGAGATCGAAACGGACAAGGCAACGATGGAATTCGAGGCCGTTGATGAAGGCGTGATCGGCAAACTGCTGGTCGCCGAAGGCACAGCCGGCGTAAAGGTGAACACACCCATCGCAGAGATGGCCGATGATGGCGGTGCCGCATTGGCGTCCCCTGCCCCGGCAGCCGCTGCCGCGGAAAAAACTGCCGCGGTACCGACGCCGGTATCCGAACCCAAGGCGACGGCCCCCGCCACCGTCAGGGCCCCGCAGGCCGCCTCTCCCGATTGGCCCGTCGGCACGCCCATGAAGACGATGACGGTGCGCGAGGCGCTGCGCGAAGCCTTGGCCGAGGAAATGCGGGCAAACGACCGCGTTTTTCTGATGGGCGAGGAAGTGGGCGAGTATCAGGGGGCCTACAAGATCAGCCAGGGCCTGCTGGATGAATTCGGGCCAAAGCGCGTGATTGATACGCCAATCACCGAACATGGCTTTACAGGACTCGCCGTCGGGGCAGCATTCGGCGGCCTGAACCCGGTGCTGGAATTCATGACCTTCAACTTCTCGATGCAGGCCATCGACCACATCATCAACTCTGCCGCCAAGACCCTGTATATGTCCGGCGGGCAGATGGGATGCCCCATCGTCTTTCGTGGGCCGAATGGCGCTGCAGCGCGTGTCGGCGCTCAGCACAGCCAGGATTATGCGGCCTGGTACGCGCAGATTCCCGGACTGAAGGTGGCAATGCCCTATTCCGCCGCCGATGCGAAAGGCCTGCTGAAAGCCGCCATCCGCGATCCGAACCCTGTGATCTTCCTTGAGAATGAGATCCTCTATGGGCGCTCGTTCGAGGTCCCAGTACTGGATGATTTCACCATCCCCTTCGGCAAAGCCAAGGTCTGGCGCGAAGGAACCGATGTGACCATCGTCTCCTTCGGCATCGGCATGACCTATGCGCTGGAAGCCGCCGATCATCTGGCAAAAGACGGTATCAGCGCCGAGGTGATCGATCTGCGCACGCTGCGGCCCATCGACTATGACACCCTGCTTGCCTCCGTTCAGAAGACCAACCGCTGTGTGACGGTCGAAGAAGGCTGGCCTGTCGGGGCAATTGGCAACCATCTGTCGGCGACGATTATGACACGGGCGTTCGACTATCTCGACGCCCCCGTTCTGAACTGCACCGGCAAGGACGTGCCCATGCCCTATGCTGCCAACCTTGAAAAGCTGGCCCTGGTGACGACGGTCGAAGTTGTCGAAGCCGTCAAATCCGTCTGCTACCGGTAAGGAGCGCTGACATGGCAACAGAAATCCTCATGCCCGCGCTCTCGCCCACGATGGAAGAAGGCACGCTGGCCAAGTGGCTGGTGAAAGAGGGCGACGTCGTGAAATCCGGGCAAATCCTGGCCGAGATCGAAACCGACAAGGCAACGATGGAATTCGAGGCTGTCGACGAGGGGATCGTCGGCAAACTCCTGGTCGCCGAAGGGACGGCTGGCGTCAAGGTGAACACGCCGATTGCGGTCATGGTCGACGACGGCGAAACGGTCGGCAGCGCCCCGGCTCCGGTCAAGCAGGCCATGGTTCCGGCAGCCTCCGTTACGCCGACGCCGACACCTGCAGCCGCCACGTCGCCAGGTGCCCCCGCCCACACAGGCGCGCGCGTTTTTGCCTCGCCTCTGGCCCGCCGCATCGCCGCCGAAAAGGGCCTCGATCTGACGAAGGTTGCGGGAAGCGGTCCGCACGGCCGCATCGTAAAGGCAGACGTTGAAGGCCTCACAAGACCGGCGGCCACTGCTGCAGCCCCGGTCGCCTCGGCCGCGCCCGTGGCACAACAGGTGCCGACTTCGCCCGCGATGGCCACAGGTGGCACTGCCGAAACCGTCGCAAAGATGTTCACAGATCGCAGCTATGAGGTCGTCCAGCTTGATGGCATGCGCAAGACCATTGCCGCCCGGCTGACAGAGGCGAAGCAGACGATCCCGCATTTCTATCTGCGCCGCTCGGTGCAGCTGGATGCCCTGCTTGCCTTCCGCGAGACGCTGAACAAGCAACTCGAAAGCCGCAGCATCAAGCTGTCGGTCAACGATTTCATCATCAAGGCCTGTGCCCTTGCCCTGCAACAGGTGCCGGATGCGAATGCCGTCTGGGCAGGCGACCGTATCTTCCGGCTGAAGCCCTCCGATGTCGCCGTGGCCGTTGCAATTGAGGGCGGCCTGTTCACGCCCGTTCTGCGCGACGCCCATCAGAAGTCGATTTCGACCCTGTCTGCAGAAATGAAAGACCTTGCCGCCCGCGCCCGCACCCGCAAGTTGGCACCGCAGGAATACCAGGGCGGCAGCTTCGCCATTTCAAACCTTGGCATGTTCGGGATCGAAAACTTCGATGCCGTGATCAACCCGCCGCATGGCTCGATCCTGGCCGTGGGCGCGGGACTGAAGACACCTGTTGTTGCCAAGGATGGCACAATTACCGTCGCCACCGTCATGTCGATGACCCTGTCTGTCGATCACCGCGTCATTGATGGGGCCCTGGGGGCCGAATTCCTCAAGGCAATCATCGAAAACCTTGAAAACCCTGTCGCCATGCTGGCCTGATCGTGCGCCCTTCCGCCGGCGCGGAAGGGTCTACTCGCCGAAATGCTCGCGGATCAGATGATCCATCGTCACCGAAGGCTGCGCGCAGCCCGCCTCGCCCACGACACGGGCGGGAACGCCCGCGACGGTCGAGCACGGCGGCACGTCCTGCAAGACAACGGAACCGGCGGCGATGCGGCTGCAATAGCCAATCTCGATATTGCCCAGAACCTTTGCACCGGCCCCGATCAGCACCCCGTTTCCGATTTTCGGATGGCGCACCCCATCTTCCTTGCCCGTGCCTCCCAGCGTCACCGAATGGAGCATGGAAACATTATCACCGACCACGGCCGTTTCGCCGATCACGATGGAATGCGCGTGATCAATCATGATACCACGTCCGATTTTCGCCGCCGGATGAATATCTACCCCAAAGACTTCAGACACACGCATCTGCACGAAGTAGGCCAGATCAATGCGCCCCGCCTGCCAAAGCCAGTGGCCAACGCGGTAGGCCTGCACAGCCTGATAGCCTTTGAAGTACAAGATGGGCTGCAGGAACCGGTGGCACGCCGGGTCGCGGTCATAAACCGCCACCAAATCCGCCCGCGCGGCCTGCCCCAGGTCAGGGTCCTTGGCATAAGCCTCGTCAGCAATTTCCCGAAGTATCTGCTCGCTCATCTCGCCCGAGGCCAGCTTTAGCGAAAACCGGTAGGCAAGCGCCCGCTCCATGCTCGCATGGTGCAACAGGCTGGAATGCACAAGACCGCCAAGAAGCGGCTCCGACCGGATCGCCTCTACCGCTTCTTCGCAGATCCGCTGCCAGACGGGGTCGATGGCAGCCATCTTCACTCTGGTTTCGGCCATGGCTCCCGCCTCCGTTCGCGTCTCTGATGCTCATAGTATAGTCTGGCACCGTCCGAGACAAAAGAAAGCTTTGCAACCCTCAGTCGCTCCAGCACGCAAGACAGGGCGCGCAGCCACTGCGGATCAGACAGGAACGGCTCCGGCGGCGCTTTCGCCTCGGTGCCAATAGCGGCCATCAGGCTGCCATTTCCCCACACGGGATGGGGCTTCCCCAGCCGCTTCCTAAACAGGTCCGCCATCTTTGCCCGCCAAAGCAACTGGTCCACGCGGCTGCTCCACTGCTCTTCAGGCAAGACGACAACGACACGGGCCACGGCGATGACATCTCCGATCAGTACCGGACGCATCCTGTCACACCGAAAGCTCAGCGAAGGGGCCGGGGCCGAAGCGGTCCGACACCTGCGCGACACGCAGCAGACACCCGCCCCCGGTGCCGTCCGCCTCCTGCTGCTCGACCGGATACACCCAGTTTGCAACCGCTACAGATACCTCCCTCACAACTGACGGACCCACCCGCACCTGCACCAGGTAGGTTTCCCGATCTTCCCCAAGCGGAACGTCCCCGGCGCGCCATCCGTCTCCGTCGATCCGTGTCCTGCGGATCCACGTCACGGACATATCCCCCCCGGGTCCGCGCACGGCGCGCAGATGAACGGGCCTGTAAGGCCGCAACCCGATCCCCTCGAAAGCCATGACAGTATGCACTGTCGATGCATCGTCATAGCCCAGTTCTGCAGCCCCGACCCGGTAATGCCGGTCCAGGCCGCGCGCCGCCTGAGGCAGCGTGATCTGCACCGCAGACCGGTCCAGAAGCACAAAAATGCTTCCCGCCGGCCAGATCGCCGGCATCACCCCTTCGGTTCCCGCCTGACCGCGCAAGAGGCCACGAAGCTCATAGACCTGCGGTGCCACAAGTTCTGCCTCGGAAAACTGAAGCACCTCCCACACCCCCGCCGCTCCCGTGCCGATCGCAGCAGCATTTGCCCCGTTCAGCATCCCTGCAAGGTCCGAGGAACTCAGCGTCCCGCTCGAAAGGCGAACACGCAACGCCGCGCCGCGCGACAAAAGCCCCGCCCGCGCCGCAGGAAGCGCTGTTGCCGTGACGCCAAAGGTCGCCGGAACCATCACCAGCCGATTCAGTGCATAACCATAGTCAGATGCTGCACTCCACACCGCCACGGGCCCGGGCCAGGGCACCGCGCCGACTGCAACATGCGGCGCATCCGGAACCTCTGCCCCGCTCAGCAAGGGCAAATCAAGGAACAGCGGAAAAACCGGCGCAGGCGCAAGATAGGGGGTTACAGTGGGGTGGGTTTCTGCCGCCGTCCCAAGCCGATACGTCGAGGGGTCAACCCGCACGGCCTCAATTTGCTGGAACTCAGCCTGTTCGATCCGGTCAATGCGGTACCGCGACCCATCTACCGCAACCACATCGCCGGCCGCAAACCCAAGGGCTGATTTGGGCAGCGCAAAACGCGCCGAGTCGCGGGCCACGCGGGCTTCTGCAAGCCAGCGCTCGACAATCATCTTGCCCTCTGCCGAAGTCAGACTCAGCGCCAATTCTGACTGGGCAACGGCGAAAGCCGCCTCGTCCGGAAAAATCGCCTCGGCCTGCCGGATTTCGAAGCTGCTTTCGGCGTCGACAAACCCAAATCGAACACGCCCGGTCATTTCAGCTTCCGCAGCGCGTGAAAGTTCGACCACACCGTCGATCTCTCCGCTGACTGCCATCTGCTCCCGGTCAATCACGGCCGTCAGCCGTCCATCCCGCATCCGAAAGCCAAGGATGCCCTCCCGCTCGACAGCGTCAAAGCCGTAGGCCAGTCCCAGCGGCTGCAGGGCAGACCGTGCCGACCCAACCTCGGCCACAACATACCCGCGCACCAGGCCATAAAGGCGCGACACGTCGAACCCATCCTGCCCCGATTGCTGGCAAAGATCGGCAACCACCATGGCAAGGGGAAGATTCGTTGCCCTGCCGTTGATCCAATGCCCCAGCCGATAGTTGTTGCCGTCGCTCCAGGCAGACGTCAGGTTTGGAAATTCGGGGTATGGCCGCGCATCCCATGCCCAAACATAGGCGCGCGCCATGTCCACCATACGCCCCCCATAGACGGGGGACAGCGGATTATTCCCGCCATCGGCCCAGAACTCGGCCATGGCGCGTAAGTACTGCATCTGGATCAGGTCGTCGCGCTGTCCCGTTGATCCGCGCGGCACGAAGGATTCCGAAGATTTGGGGTCCACGAACAAATTCGTCTGGTTCGTCCCCTTGTCGATTGCCGGGCAGCCAAATTCTGTAAACCGCACAGGCTTTGACCGGGGCACCCATGCCGTCGGAACGGTGGACCTTGCCCCGCCCACACGATCATGATGCGGGTTAGACCACCAGCTTTTCAGGTCCTTCGGGCGAAACACCCAAGGCTCGCCATGTTGACCGTCCTGGATCGGTGTCCGGACCTGCGCCGCCGCATCTGCCTCCGTCGCGTAGTACCAATCGAACCGTTCACCCCCCGCGATGTTTCTCTTGAGGTAGTCAAGATTGTAGATCGAATCCCAGGCGGCATCGGCATGGTCTTCACCGTCGCGCCAGTCAGAGACGGGCATGTAATTGTCAATGCCGATGAAATCGATGTTCGGATCAGCCCAAAGCGGATCAAGGTGGAACTGAACATTTCCGGATGCATCATGGTAGCCGAAATACTCAGACCAGTCGGCGGCGTAACTCAGCTTCACGCCCGGGCCCAGGATACCCCGCACATCCGCCGCAAGCTGGCGCAGCGCGACAACGGCAGGGAAACTGTCACCGGCACCCCGGATCTGCGTCAGCGACCGCAATTCGGATCCGATGCAAAAGGCTTCCACGCCACCTGCCACCGCGCAAAGATGCGCATAGTGTAACACAAAGCGCCGGTATCCCC
>Ga0315899_10009626_pt1 | contig 10370 bp, 15 predicted proteins | sample LakEriMetagenome_2_FD_203518 | JGI IMG/M metagenome (GOLD analysis project Ga0315899, IMG submission 203518) | Freshwater fungal communities from buoy surface, Lake Erie, Ohio, United States - Buoy 4 MA112 | ecosystem: Environmental > Aquatic > Freshwater > Lake | place: USA: Lake Erie, Ohio...
GTAGGGATGAGTGGTTTGATACCGACAGGCAAGAGGACACATTCTATAGAGAACACATTCTATTGCGGTATCGTAGGGATGAGTGGTTTGATACCGAGAGGCAACAGGACACATTTTATAGAGAACACATTCTATTGCGGTACCGTAGGGATGAGTGGTTTGATACCGACAGGCAACCCCATCGCCCCTTCCACTGAAAGGGTGTGACGACATGATCATCGTCAGCCGCTGCAGACCTGAGAGAGAGAGAACGAGAGAGCGAGAGCAAGAGCGAGAGAGAGGGAGAGGGAGAGGGAGAGGGAGAGGGAGAGGGAGAGGGAGAGGGAGAGGGAGAGGGAGAGGGAGAGAGGAGAGAGGGATAGAGTTTGCGAGGAGGGTGTTAGAGAAAGAGAGTGAGCGAGAGAACGCGTGAGGGCGAGGGCGAGAGCGAACGAGCAAGCCAGCGGAATACGGCACGTAAGACAGACGGCACGTAAGACAGCCCCCGATACAGCCTTCTTGCTCAAATATAAAATAGAATAGATGGTGAGGTAGGTAGATAGATAGATACATAGATAAATACATAGATAAATACATAGATAGATACATAGTAGATACATAGATAGATAAATAGCGCACAAGACAGCGCCCGATACCGCCTTCATGCTCCGGTCTCTATGTCGTGTGCGTGCGCTGTATATATCTCTCTCTTGCTCGCGTGCGTGCGCGGTTGGGCGCCACGGTGGGTTTAGGGTTTAGGGTTTAGGGTTTAGCCTAGACCAGGTCAAAACGGAATCGAGGGCTTTAGGCTCTAGTGTTCAGGTGTGGGTCTAGACCCACGCCTCCTAGACCCACACCTCCGGTCTTCGGGGGCAACTCTAAAAAACCCTAAACCCTAAACCCTAAACCCTCAAGGTCTTCGGGGCCTAAACCCTGAACCCTGAACCCTAAGTCCTAGACCAGGTCGAAGAGGAATTGAGGGGCTTGCAGCTGGTGGTTGTCGTCGATGGTGAGGTAGAGCGTCAGGTTCACGGGCTCCACTGCCATGAACTTTTCTCGCATCGCGTCCCGCTGTCCTACCGCTGCTATCCCCTGTCATCCAGGGGTTGGGGGTTGGGGGTTGGGGGTTGGGGGTTGGGGTTTAGAGTTTAGGGCTTAGGTAAGGTTTAGGGTTTAGGGATAGGGGTCGAGTTGCTGCTGTTGCTTTTCCCTGTAATAGAGGGTTTGTGGTTTGCGGTTTGGGGTTCATGATTAAGGGTTTAAGGGTCTAGGGTTTATGGTTTATGGTTTAGGGTCTAGGGTCGGGCTTGGGTTGCAGCGATGAGAGAATATCTATAGGTACAGTAGAACATTAATAGCACCTGCAGGTCGTCCTCCTCATCCTGCAGTGGGATGAGGGCCGCGTAAAACTCCTTGATTGCCAGCACCTGGTTCAAAAAGCGCTGCTATATTACTACTAATACATGGTATATACGTGAATATATGTGTGTATTTGTATGTTTTCACACACACACACACACACACACACACACACACACACACACACACACACACACACACACACACACACAAGTATACATAAGCATACTTATGCCAGCGTCCAGCGTATACCTTTTCCGTTTTTGCGTCAGCACTTTCGTTTGGCTCGTCCCTGGCGGCGCGCTCATTTGCAGACAGTTTTTCCTTTGACGTCGCCACGAGGCTTCCCAGCACTAACTCCAACCTGCCACCGACGCGCGTTCGTTTCTCGCATGTTTTTGACAATCCATGCACGTGCGGTCGTGTGCGTGTGTGTGCGCGCGCGCGCGTGCGTGCGTGCGTGCGTGGCGTGTGTTGTGTGTGTGTGTGTGTGTGTGTGTGTGTGTGTGTGTGTGTGTGTGTGTGTGTGTGTGTGTGTGTGTGTGTGTGTGTGTGTGTGTGTGTGGTGTGTGTGTGTGTGTGTGTGTGTGTGTGTGTCGCGCGCACAGCTTGCCAAAAAGTTTCAAAAGTTTTGCAAGCCCCAGCGGGGAGGCCGCTACCTGTACGCCCTCCCGTCGTGGGGGCTGCGATTGTCGGCTACGTTGACGCGAAAGTTGGTGATGTGGATCTCGAGGTTGTCCCTGATTTTCTTTGCCAGCCGCGCGAGGAATCCCGTCGACGTGCTGCTGCCCCCGTCCTCCCTCTCGCGGATCGCGTGGACCTGCGCACCGCCCACCGTCACTGCGCCGGCACACCCGCACACACGCACCGCCTGCAACAACGGCGCAGCGGACACGGCGAGCCCACCTGCCCCTCCTTCCAGAGGCGGATGCGCTCAAAGTGCGCGGCGAAGCGCGAGGGACATAGCTCTGCGCCCTGGTCGAGCGGGTCGAGGTTGAGCTCGACGTCCCTGAGCGCGATGATGACGGGCTCGTTCCACCAGAAGCGCAGCAGGTTGACTGTCAGCTCCATCTTGCCCACCGTGCCGGAGCACTTGAACGGGAGCTCGAGGTCCGCGAGCGCGGTCTCGCGGATGCGCAAGTTCTCGAGCTTGAGCTTGCCGCCCAGCAGCTGCAGGTTGAGCGAGTCCTCGGTGACGCCCTCCACGTACGTGCCCAGCAGCTCCTTGAGCTGCTGGGCCACATACTTTGTTGCCCGGGTGGTCATCGCCGGCGCACTGCGAGTTGCATGTCCTTTCTGTGCATTTCTGTAGATCTACACCCTTTACAGACGTGATCTAAGCACGAACCCGGGAGTAGGAACGCATACCAAGGGCGGGCCGGCGGAGAATGAACGACGGAAGATGCGCTCTTGCGATGTGAGGACAAGGTCCGCGCGATGATGAGCGCACCCCCCAAGCGCTCGCCGAGCCGCCGAGCCGCGGACGCAGGCGTGCTTCCGAGCATCAGCCCGCACAGGGGTGTGCACACCGCCCATCTGCCGCAAGAGGGCACCGGCACGGAGGCCCAATTGTCAAACAAGCTTTGGGGCCTCCCGGCCGAGAACGACATCAACGCGTGCGCCTACCGCATAGCGACGCCCTTGCAGCTAAGCTACTGCGCGCCGCTGTCGTACGACTCGGAGGTTGCAAAGGAGGCGCTGCGGAACCGACAGCGGCGGGCCACGGTGAGGCGGATGGTGCTGGCGCGCGAGATGGACCTGCTTGCCAATACCGTCGCCGAGTGGCACGGAGTGACGCAGCAGCGCAAGCTCGAGGACGCGCGCTTCGCGCGCATCAGTCACATTCTCGGGGGGGCTCTCGGCCACCCGCTGTCAGACTCTTTCCTGGAGTGGAAGGATGTGGTCGCCCACCTAAAGTACATGCGCGAAAAGCTGACCAGGTTTGCATGGTGGCTGAAGATGCGCGACAAGGCCCTGTACTTTTGCCGGTGGCAAGTGCTGTGGGCCGGGTGCGCTGACACCCGGCCGGTGCGAGTGCATGGGCTGCGGTGCACGGATTACCACCGGGAGCGCACCAGCAGAATGCAGATGGATTTCTTCCTGCGCTCAGACCGCGGCAGAAACTACCTCATCTCCATGGCTAACGCGGAAGGGGACCTTTTTTTCGAGACATGCAGACAGCAGGCCATTGACCTCGAGACGCTGGGCGAGTATACGCCCGAGGAGCTGGCCGACGAGCACGGCCCGAAAATGCCAGTTCACAAGGCCTCGGGACTCTACCACAGGGTCCAAGCGATGCTGCACCCGACGTATTTCCGCATTAACACCGTTCTCGAGTACAACCCCATGACGCGTATGTTTATTGCCCAGATGGAGCCGCTGATAGAAGAGTTTCGCGAGATGCGGCTCCGCGGAGAGCATCCGCTTGGACAGACCGCTGCAGAGGCCAGGGTCGAAGCCCAACTCAAAAAGGCGCAGAATGACGAGGATGCCAAGGAGAGGAACAAAAGAATGGCGCTCGCGGGGGTAGGGCCCCGGCAAATACGGGTGGACGCGCGTTTCAAGCCGCATCCCGACAGTCATGACGCCTTAAAAACACAACAGGTTCCTGGCACAGACATGCCCGAGGACCCAGGCTGGGCACGGGGATATGTGCTGGAGTTTCCTGATCGCCTGGTGGGTGATCTTGATTTGCAGGAGGTATGGGTGGACCTCGTTCTGCCAGAGGACTCCTGTGCCTTTGTGTTTATTTGTGACGCAGACAAAGTGACGGGCAAGCCGCTCTACCGCTCCAACGTTCACAAGGGAAGGGGCATGGACGAACAGCAGTACAGGTTTCAAATGAGCGAAAACAACACATGCATGGTTTCAAATCATCACGCAGTAATGGTGCACATTACGGCAAGGAATGTTCCATCCCGGTACGCGTACTGGAATTCCATTGCTGGATTCCAAAAAATCCGCAAGATGAACAACATTCTCACAATCTTTCCCGTGCAGTGTCAAAAAATGCTCGCGACCAAAGATAGCGACAAGCAGTTGTCCATGCAGTTTGTCTTCGGGAAACAGCGTGGCCAAGAGGAGCTGGAGGCAGATCCGGCGAAGCGCGTGGCGGCGACGGCAGCGACTGCTTCACCCGCGACCGCTGACACTCCAGCGACCGCTGACACTCCATTCACGCCTGAGAGCAGAACAGAGAACGGACGTTCTGAGGCAGACAGGCCCGGAACCAGCGCTGAGGCCCATGCTGAGGACGATCCAAATTACCACGAAAAGCGCAAATCTCTGCAGTCTAGCAAGTCTGTGCGATTCTACAACGAGGAGGATGAGGGGAAAGAGATTGACCGATCCCAGAAGCAGGCCAAGGACCGGCAACTCAGCAAATTAAGGCGGCAGCAGCGACTCAGCAGCAAAAAATCGAAATTGGGACGCACGCCCTACTTCCAGGGTAGCCGAAAAATGGCAAAGGATATGACGACGCAACACCATGCAAACTATGGGGTCGCTTTCAACCCAAAGTTAAACGAATTTTGGCTCATGGAGGACTTCCCAAGCCCCTGGATCATCTGCATGGACTTTATGGGCCGGGAGCTTCGCAAGATCCAACTTGCGATCCAGGGGCACAACCTGTCGCCCATGTGCATGACAATGGACTCGCAGGGCCATTTGTACACGAGCGACGGCAACTACAGCTTTATGGCGTTCCGTCATGAGCGGTACTGGGACAAGACATACCGAGTAGACACAGATCGCATGGTGCGACTGTGGGAATTCCGCGATATTGCTGTCTGCGCACCCATTCTGGCCAAGGACAGCCGTTCCTGTGGTGTGGCAATAGACTGCAAGAATGAGAACATTCTCTACGCTGCCTTCACCAAAGGGCCCATACTCTTGATTCACACAACAAAAGCTGAGGTGATAGGCAGGATTGATCCGGAGCCTCCTTTCAAGTGTGTTACCAACATTTGCTGCTGCTCAGACGCGTTGGTGGTGGGAGACTCACATCAGATCAAGGTTTTTGACATGAAGGGTGAACAAGTGTCTGTCATCGGGCAGCTCTACAACGACCCGTGCCTGCTCTGGACGGGCCTCGAGTTATACGTCGGTGAAAAACGTTCGACTGTTTGGCATTGCTACTCGCCGCAGGTTGCGAAAGGCATTGAGCTCTCTCGTCAATACGAAAAGTGCTTACGGTGAGCCTGCCTTCTGCCCCTTCGTGTTTGCACCGCTTGTCCATGAACTTCTCCCGAAGGATTCTGTCCACGGTACAAAACTACCTCGAGGCGTAGCAAGTTGACGTCTGGCTACGGCGCGTGGCAGGAATCGGGCGCAGTGGGCGCGCGAGAGGGAGGAGCGTGCCACTCCGACCACTCCAAACACGCAAGCCAAGATACGCCAAGTCCGAAGACAAGTGGAGAAAGTGATGGACATGGACAACCGCCCTCTGTAAGCTCCCTCCCCCGTGCCTTTGTGTCGTGTCTCGTCGCCCCTTTGTCGTTGTGTCTTCCTGGTCGCGCTCGCTCACAAACACTGCCCGTTGGCGGCACACATACACTCCGCTGATAAGGTTGCCCATTATTTTTGCGGGTGCAGGTCGCGGGCGCTGGGCGAAAGTTCGAGACTTGCGTTACACCAGGGGCTGCAGTACTACGACCCGATAGAAAAAAATTACAAAGTGGGCAAATTCTTTTCGGTCCGCGATCAGTCTTTGCGGACGGAACTGAGTGAACTAAAGGAGCAGTATCCGGAGCTCCCCGTCGATGCAGGCAACTTGTATCGGGCTTTCTAGTAGCACGTACTGTTCGCCTAAATCGAGGATTGCGGCACCCGCCTGAGCCATTAAAATAGCCATTCTAACTTCATACACGGTAGAATGGCTTGCGGCTAAGCTTGTATGCGGCTAGAATGGCTACAGTCATCTAGACGAGCATCCTCATACCCGGCCACACGCATCTACCGATCTGTCAGTACCCAGCGTGGGGCGTCTTGTATTTATTATTGTGTTCTAGAAATTGCTTAATCAAATGCCCCACAAGCGTTCTGAAATGGGGCAGTAAACATTAACATGGATGGAGTTCTATGTCCAAGATTTAACTGGCCAATTCGCCGATTTAACTGGTCCATTCGCCACCTCAGCCCTCGTCGTCATCAGGCCGTCGCATTTCCCTGAGCAATTGTGTAGCGAAAGGAGAGACACCAGTGACGTACTCATCCTCAGGCCTGCGCACTGGCCTGGGGGCGGAGCACTGGAAGCAAGCTTTCCTGCTAGCAAAAACGCTAGCACCACACTCGCGGCACACCCAGTCGGCAGTTCTCGGGTCGCTCTCTGTGCTTGTCTTGGTCCGCACTTGAACCACGCTCGGGATCAGGTCTCGGCCGCGCTCCTCCCGTGGTTGGCATTCCTCTAGGAACTCAACCACGTGCACGTGTCCAGCCTCAAACGCCACCTGGTGCGCCGTTTGGCCCATCCCATTGTATATTTCCACGCATGCCCCGTGCCGCACCAGCTTCTTCACCAGTTCTGTTGCATCGACCGTCAACTCCCTCACAGAACCCAGGATTCGACCGACAGGAGCGTGCGCGCGGCGAACAAACATGAGCGCACAGGGAGCTACAGGAAGCACGGGGTCGCGTCATCGCAGGTGCTCACCAAGGTTGCCCTGCCCGGCCGCTGTGTGCAGGGCGGTATTTTCGTTTTCGTCCACGGCGTTAAGCTCAGACCCGAGCCGCACCAGCTCCTCGACGACAGACACGTGACCGCTGCTGGCAGCAAAGTGTAGAGCCGTCCTGCGACCAGGGCGGGGAGGGCCTTTGCGAGTAAATTATCGCCATGAAACGTCGTCGTCGGGGCCATCGGGGGTCAGCAATAGACACCGTACCTGCGTGCTTTGCCCGGCGTCTCGAACGCCGCGTTAAGCTCTGCGCCCTGCTGGACAACGGCTGCGAGCAGCTCGGCCCGCCCCAGTCGAGACGCCTCCCACAGCTGCAGGTTCAAGTATCGGCGCTCCGCACTTGCTGCGGGGGGTTCCTGCACACCAAGGTGTGAATGAAATCGGCGTAGTGCGCTTTGAAGGGGTCTCGCTCTGGGTCTGCGAGCTGGGATAATGCGCAGGGCCATGCGAGAAGGCCAAGGGAGAGTGTACAGGGGAGCAACTCGAGAGCGCGTGGGGAAGGGATGTGCTACACGCATCAGACGCGGACGGAACGCACGCGCACGCGCGCGCGCTTTTTTTCTCTTCGGGCACCAACCCAGCCGATCGATCCACCCCGCAGGGCGCGCAGAGCGCCGCGAGGTGAAGGAGCTGGTGATGGAGCGCGCGAGCTTCGCCCTGGGACGGGTCCACCCCGCAGGGCGCGCAGAGCGCCGCGTGTGCGCTCGTTCCGTGGAAGATCCCGGTGACTGTAGTGAGCCCACACGGCGCGATGCCCTGCGGGCGCGCACGTGAGCCCCCACGGCGCGATTACCTGCGGGCGCACCGCGTCAGCATAGTGCCGCCAGCCTGCCCCGATGATCGCTAGCGCTGCGTGCGCTAAACCGGAAAAAACGGACGTCAAATACGTGCTGGTGACCGCGGGGAGGGAGCGGCAGAAGCCAGCGGCGACAAGGCAAGGATTCGAACGAGGGCACCTTGCTGTGCTTGGCCTCCTGCATGATGCCCGAAGCTGTGCTAAAGAAAGAATTGGCCTTGGCGGCAAGCTTCAGGGACTGCACGGCTCCCGCGCAACGTCAGCGGGCCCGCGCACAAGCGCGACGCATATGTGGGAAAACAAGCGGGAAATGTCATCATCGAGCACAAAGTGCTCGGGCGCACCGGCGCGGGCGCACAGGCAGGAGGCAGAGCGGCGCCAACCTTGCCACTGACGTGGGCCGAGGGCTTGCTGTGGAGCTCGGCCTTCGGTGCTAGGAAGGCCTGCGAGACGGGCTCATCGGCGTCGCCGAGACCGCCGAGCAGGGCGACCCACGCCGCCAGGCCGCAGACCATGAAAAGCATGCGCATAAAGAAGTTTCCCGCCAAAAAACGAGCGAAAGGGCAAACGATTGCAGATACAAGGATACGATAGTAATCCGGCCAGAATTTTTTGATGAATACTAATCACTGCCGTGAAGCTCCATTCGATTACAAACACGCACCCTCGCGGCGCTCACTGATACCATATTGGTATCATTGAATACAGTGGCGAAACGCAGGAGGTGTACACAATTGGTGCGACTATCGCAAGCGTCGGAGGGCGCGTGAGGGCGGCTGGGAGCGCGGCTTTCGCCGCTCAGCGGCCGGCGGTGCGCCCTGCAGGGCCCTCGGCCTCGTACAGGTGCCGCGCGGCATGACCTGCACCTTTCCCCGTGTCGCATGCATAATGTGTTCACACACACACACGCACACACACACACACACACTCACTCACTCACTCACACTCACACACACGATCCACAGTGACGCGCTATATACTCGCATGTCTCCATGGCGAGGGATTGCGCGCGTGGCCGCAGGCTCGGGTGCCCTCGCATGGCTCGGGGTCCACCGTGGCATGGGTGGCCTCAGCTTCGGCCTCGCACACCTGCTCCTTCTCCAGGCGGACCCGCTTGTGGACTGCGCCCTGCGCCTCGGAGTGGCCGTTTGGTGGATGTGGGGGTGGAGCCGCTGTCTGCTGGTGCGAGAGGGAGAGAGCGAGGGAGGAAGCGTATGACGATGCGCAAACGGGCGGGTGGTAGTCAGAAACGACATGTTGTGAGACCTAGCGTGTGTGTTCCACGTGGCAGGGCGGCGGACGATGCGCTGTTACCGTGGGCGTGGACGCGGCGAAGATCTGTATCGACGTTGTTGCGCTTGCCGCTTTGGCGGGGGCGGCAACAGAGCCCGCCATGCGTGTCATGTGCACCTCGCCCTACCTCCGCGCCGCATCGGCAAGGCAGCATACACTGTGGACCGGCCTCGCCGACCGCGTGTGCGGCAAGTACCTGCTCAGAAATCTGGCGCTGACCGTCGCGGCGACAGCTACAGAGTGGTTCTTGATCGGGGATCTGATTTGGTCGCGCTTTTTCCACGCCCTGTGGCACGACATGCGAGTGGGGCGGGTGGGCCAGTGCGACGGGGGACCGCTTGCTGTCCTGATCCACGGCCTCGACTCGGACGCTGCCAGCCTCTCGTTGCTCGCGCAGGTGCTTGTGTTGCGTGGCGTGCCCGTCGCGCTGTGCGACTACCACGCCGACTGGCGCAAGGGCTACATGCACACGGCGGGTGAGAGCATTGATGCCTATGCCGCGGTCTGTATGGCCCAAATCCAACCCCTGATCCAGCATCCGTCGCAAGCGCCACGGCGCGTCGTCCTGATAGGGTGAGTTGTCCTCGCGCATGTCTCTTGACATGCCTCGCTGCCGCCTCGCGGGCGCGCACACGCCCATGGCCTGACCTCGTGTAGCCTCGTGCTGCGGTGTGTGGAGCAGGCATTCGCTAGGAGGATTGGTCGCCTGCCGGATGGCCACGCAACTGCACGCATCGCAGGCGGCGGCAGTCTCTGGGGTGCTCACCATCTGCTCGCCACTGTCCGGCGTCCCGTTGCTTGGCCACATCAGCGAGCACTATCCCACTCTCCGCCACTTTCTCCAAAACGTTCGCGCCTACGCGTTTTACGACCCCAGAAGAATCCTGGGCGAGTTCGTGCGCGTTGAGGCATGGATTTGGGAGGAGATGGTGCTCCGCCAAGCCCTAGCGCGCCCCGACGTCTTTTCAGGCTGCGCCGTCCTGTCTGCGGGCGCGGGGCGAGACGCGATAGTTCCCACATCCTCTGCGCTGGCAGATGCGCGTGACCCCATGCGCTTCAGCTGGGCGTCGCACTATAATCTGCTGATGAGCCGTCTTGCCTGCGAGAGGCTTACTCGTGGCGTCTTGGCGCTTTTGGCTGTTGAATGACAAATGATTCTAGGCCCTCTCTCTCTCCCGTGCGCGGTCTCTCTGCCTCTCTGTCTGTCCACCTCTCTCTCCCCCCCCCCCTTCCCCCCTTCCCCCCTTCACCCCTTCCCCCCTTCCCCCCTT
>Ga0315899_10009629_pt1 | contig 10369 bp, 12 predicted proteins | sample LakEriMetagenome_2_FD_203518 | JGI IMG/M metagenome (GOLD analysis project Ga0315899, IMG submission 203518) | Freshwater fungal communities from buoy surface, Lake Erie, Ohio, United States - Buoy 4 MA112 | ecosystem: Environmental > Aquatic > Freshwater > Lake | place: USA: Lake Erie, Ohio...
GAGAGACTGTGTGTGTGTCTTACTGGAAGCAAGGAGGGGAGGGGAGGGGAGGGGAATGTGGGATGCTCTCAGGTGCAGAAGCAGGTTGGAGCCTGCCTCGAAGCGCCCGGCATCCTCTCAGCTTTTAGGGTTTGGCATCCTCTCAGCTTTTAGGGTTTGGCATCCTCTCAGCTTTTAGGGTTTGGCATCCTCTCAGCTTTTAGGGTTTGGCATCACATCACCTAAGGCTCGCGCATGCTTCTCGAATGCGCGCACAGCGCCACAAGTTCCTCCTTGTACCTCGAGGTAGGTTTGGGTTTAGTTTAGGGTTTAGGGATCACGGAGTGCAGGGAAAAAGATGCACACCACAATGTTACTGATTGGGTGGCGTTCGCGCTTGCCTAAACCCTAAACCCTAAACCTCTTTTTGGCAAAGGCTTACGGACCTGATTTCCATGCTTATGAACCTCTTGATCGTAGGTCTTGCTGCAGTCCATGAAAGAGTTTACGGAACTGGAACAGCGAGAGAGTTCCAAGACTCGATGACCAACATAATTTTATTTTTTTCAAGCTTCTCTCAAGTTTTGGAGCTGCCATGTGTGCACCGTGACGAAGAGCCTGAGCCCCTTGCGACGACGCTCTGGAGAGTCCTTGGCCGTCACACAAGCCAGGCCCAGTCAAGAAACCAGTACCTTGGGGGCTTTGAGACCCTGCCGCGCATCTGGGGTGTTTCGATTGTAGAATTATTCTAATTATTCTTGTCAATGTCGGATTATTTTTTATTTTAGAAGCGAGGTGTCAATCAGAGGCTATGGCCTGAAAGAAGCCCTCACACCCCCCCGACGCGCACAGCCTTGTATTAGGTTGCGTTATAGATGTTCGAGGACCACGACAGCAACGGTGTTTCTCAACACTGGTTCTCGGGGCATTTTGACAGGTATTCGTCAACGCCAAAAAAATCAGAAATGGGGGCAGAGGTAGTAGTTCTCGTCTGCAGGGGCAGGTTTGGGGAGGAGAGGTCTTCTCTTCAAGTTCATAGAGGAAAACGGTGGGGGCCCATATGGTCTCCCAGTTTTTTCGGGATGCAGTGGGGGCGCGCTGCGGCGGGCATGGGCGCGATCGGGTCCTTGCCGGGCGTTTTCCAGCGGCATCACCTGTTGTGTGACTCGGACATTGCTCGCTGGTCACCCTCAGGATGAAGGTGCGCCGGTCCCCTCTTCATGGATACTGTAGTAAATATTAAAAAACTAAAATGATGATCCAGAGGAGGGCCCCCACAGATGCCCCAACGGGGACACAGGGGCATCATTCGAACAACCTTGACTACGCCCCCAACCCACTAACAGCGACCACCACCTCCCAGATACGTACCCAGGGGTGGTCACGGGTGGTACAAAACGAGGAACGACGGTTTGTACCGCGAACTGTCGACCCTGCTCAGGACTGGCATTTCTGGCTTTAATCTGAAATGACAGTTTGTACAATGAGCGCGGCCTTCATCAGACTAAACGGGGGAAACACATACTCGAGCATCGATAGAGCCCCATACACGTAACTACTCTGTGTATTGAAACGCCACCAAATTAAAATGGCCTCGCACTTAAAGCGTAGGCTCACGTTGCCACGTGGTTGGCGTCTTCCTGCTCAACGTTCAGCGTCTCTGCCTGTGATTGCTCGGCAACTGGTTTCGCTTCGTCTGTTGTTTCTACGTGGAGGAAATCGAATGTGGTGCCGGTTCTGGGGTTCGTTTCGTGAGGGTCACGGTTCGTTTCGTCATAGGCTCCTTGGCTCCATTGTGACGGTCTCCGTGTTGCTGGACCGCACGCACACAAGGTTGCAACGAAGCACACAGAACTGTCAATTGGCTCTAGCAAGTCTTGTTTGTACATGAGCATGCGCGCCATACATGGTGGGACTGGAATGAGACCGACATGCGAGGACGTATTTTGGCGCGAAAGATCCTTCCTGCTGCCAGGCCTTATTCCTGATTGGGTGACAGGACGAGACGACTGCGATGATGGTCTTGTGTATGTTTCTCCTGCGTCTGCACCATGAGCATAAGTCACGTTGAGGACGAAAGAGCACTGCTCAGTCAGAACAAAGTCAAGTGCTCAGTGTGTGCATCCAAGTTGGGAATCTGCGGGCAACCAGGCGGGGGGCATTCGGAGTGGCGACTTGCGCCTGTGGACACACGTATCATCTCGGGCACTTGTTGGCGTAGCTCATTGGCCATGTCTTGTTCCATTGCATGTTGCTGCTTGCGCACTGATTGCACCAGGTAGTCTTCATTCTCCACCTTTTCTTGCGCTTTGTCGATGACCAGGTTGAGCTCCAGGATGCCTTCCTGTGGCAGTCGTTGTCTACCTTCCTCGTCTACCTCCATCACGTCATCGAGAGCCTGGGCTTCATGATTGCATTGTTAGCACCCGTGGTGTGGTCGCACAGGACTCTATCCGGTGCAAGAACTCAACAACACAACGCGGGGCGATGTCAACAGCAACTGTGAGCAAGCTGGGTCAGATATCTGGCACACCTGATGATGCACCAGTGCCTGTGAGGCAGTCTGCGCAAAGCGGACATCCCTGAAGTGAGAGCTGTACGGATGCTTCTTGTGGTAGTCGAGTAGGCACTTGATGGTGTCTTGATCATTGTTCTTGCCCAGGTCCAGCCAGTATTTGCCGTTTGGGCACTGTTTGTTTACAAACCACCAGGGTCCAAGTCTCTTGTGCAAGTTTAGCCGACTGGTTTGCGAAAACACGTTTATTACCGAGTAGAGCTTGTCTCGTTGGGTGATCTTGCAAAAGAGCATCACGAGAGCCGACTCGCGAGTTCGGTCCAGCTCCAGCTGCAGCAGGAGAGCTATGGCCTGCGGTATGTCGAAATAGAAGGCTCGGCATGCCTGCTCGAGTATCCTCAATCGCTCCTGCTTGACCCGAAGCCATAAGCACAATGAGTCTGAGACAGCAACTTGAAAGTTCATGTCACTTTTTGATATTCTTCTTATTTCCATACACGATGATTTCATCTACCTTGGGACACTCTCAGCCTAAACATATCTGATAATACGGGGAGCAGTATGCAACATGCCCTTGGCCAGGGGCTATATCATATATACAAGAGGCGGAGACAAGGGGAGACCGCATCAGTGGGCGCCATATGCATCGCCTTGTAAAGGCGCGTCATATCCTGCGCGTGAGTGGGGGCCATCGTGCTGCTCTCATTATCGTAGTAGCTTAAATGTAGCTCCAACTTGCCTTCGCATGGTATTGTCCTTGCGTTACAGGGTACATCAGTTCAGGAAGATTGTTTTATAAGTAGCTTCTAATTAGGATATTCGGGTGCATGGGTGCTGTACATATTTTGGTACACAGTGCAACCAACACATGACTTGCAGATCAGGGCTCGGTGTTGGCGATTTAGAGTGTGTTTGGCGAATAAACTGCAAGTCGCCATGCACGCAAGTGAATAGCGTGCGCATCGATCAAATTGGTCTCAGAGCGTGCACCATCAGAACTCTGAGGCTCGTTGGCCACAATGGGCATGCATGACTGAGATGAGGCGCACATTGTGCACAGATGATGCAGAGTGGCGGGGAGAGGGGAGCATGTAAGGGAGCTGGGGGACTGAGGCTGATGGAACAGGAAGCAGGTACCACTTGGCCAGCTTGTCGGCGGGGTAGTTGAAACGCACACCATCCAGTTTTTCGCACCGCCACATCTCTCCCCTCGACGACTTGGCCACCTTGATGAGCTGCTTTACCACTGCCTACTCCCACCATAATGTTGATCCATTCCCACACATGCCGTTAAGAACAACCACTGGACCTTGAGAGATAGAACACTGGTCAACGAAAGAAGGGGGAGCCGTCGGGGCTCGTGCTAGACAAAATGAAGGCAGAAGGTGGCAAGAGAGAGAAGACCTGATGGGGCGGGAGAGATAGGTCTATAAGATAATGACCGTTGGGATTGTCCACTTGGTATCTGCGCTCACACCCACTGAGATCAAAGAGAAGCTTCTGGAGCAAGTATCACATGCTGCCACAAGGTCGAATTAACATGAGCGCGATAAACATGGGCGCGACAAATGGACTCATCATAAACATGGGTGTGATGCATGGACTCATCATCATGCGAAGAAAGGGCCAAGAAGGGGCGACTCACTGAGTCAATGAAAGGGCACTTGAGTCATAACTACAGTCATCGCACTTGAAAATGAATTTCTCTGATCGCTGTTGGCGAGCCTGTCCTCAGAAACGCCATGGCTCAGACAGATGGCTCAACGCGATGGTCCAACTGTGTGTCTCCCATATAGAGAAAGTAGAGATGGGAGCGGGAAAGTTTACACAAATAGTGAGAGTACCAGAAGCGCAGCGAGAATGTCTCTTCCGCCGGCGCCCAAAGGGTTGCCATCCAGACTCATGGCCCTCAGCGAGGTATTTTTCACGATTGCCCCTGCCATGGCTTGGGCTGCATAGTGATGTGCACATGAATGAGCGGCACTGTAGGCTTGGCTGTTTTGTCTCTTTGCGCCTCATCAAAGCATGCTCTTGCTCTGCGCTCTTGACAATTGAGACCCCCACCTCAACGCAGCTTATGTAAGAAATAAAAAATGCTTGCACGTGTGGAAGAGAGGGAGCGCGCGCGTTTGCGCATTTGTGTGTGTGTGTGTGTGTGTGTATGCATTATTTGCATTTGTGGGGTGCGATGTTGGGAGGCTGAGATACCAAGACTAGACCCTATTCGACAGTGACTCAAGTCCAGCTCTGTGAGAGCCTTGGTGTTGGCCAACATCTCTACCAGCTCGTGCGACAGTGACTCGGAACCCGCTTCCTCTGAAGTGGGGTCAAGGTCGCCGATGCCGTTCCACGAGAGGCACAGAGTATTCAACTTGCAATTGCGTTCCACCGCCCGTGCCACCACCTTAACCTGCGCCTCTCATTGTGTCACCACCGCATTCAAAGCAGCTGCTCATGATGTTAAAGCCAGCAAAGCACGATCGATCATGACATGCAAAATTGACGGGAAAATTGACGATGCAACAAGAGACCTCTGGTTTGCGCAGATGGTTCCACGACAAATCGAGGGTCTCCAGCGACTTGTTTGGCGGCAGCACCCTGAAAACCAGTAGCACAAGCGTAGCCCACACGCTTAGCCCACGTGTAGATACTTGCTCGCTGCAGCGAGCACGTCCGCTATCTGACCGCAATCTAACTCACAAGTTCGCAAACGAATTATCCGTGGCCATGGTAAGGTGGAAAAGAATGCACACACGGCATCAAGGTATGAAACCTGTAAATAGCATCCGCAGTCTTGTTTGCAGCTTGGTTGTCGCTGACGGATAAAAATTTGACCGTTTGGCCCATGGATGAAATTATGCTGGCGACCCCTTCATCTCCAATTCTGCCGCAATGAGCAGATGTTTACCCAGAGCGTTCAGGCACACCCTTAGCATACGCCGACTAGATATTGGAAGACGCTTTGTTTTGTCTCTACATCTCTCCGTGAGCAGCAAATTGAATACCGATTAGAGGCGAGGTCGATATGAGTAAGGCAGCGATTGCTCTGCAGCGCCGTCCCAAGCTGTCTTCCCATCAACGCGTTCAAGTTGGCCTTGCGCATTATCAAGCGCTCTAGCATGTCGTTTTTCTGCTCGATCTCACCGTGTGTAAGAAACCATACGTCATGCAGGTGAGACAACGCACGCAAGTGAGCAGCGAATTCAATATGACCCGTATGGCGCGGCCGAGTTCTTGGCTGGCATCCACAAAGGAGTTGCCGCTGAGGTTGGCAACAGAGGATATGCTGTTGTACTCGAGACCCTCCGCGATGGCGACTGCATCGCCAGCGCGCATGCCCAAGTACTGCAAACCTTGCGTCAGAATCTTTCTATGACTTGGAAAGAAAGCGAGCGCTGATGGCGCAGCAGGCAACAGGGGCGAAAGGACCGAGAGAGTCACCTGCAGCTGCAGCTTCTCTTCGCCAAGGGCCAGCAACGCCGTGACGCTGGGGCGGAGCCTTTGGCGCTGGCAAGCGCGAACGTAAGCACAGCGACCCGTCGAGTCACGTTCGGCCTGCGCTTCGTCGATGACGTTGAGCTTCTCCCAGAATGCCTTGTGCATCATGTCGACGCTATTCATGCGTCCGCTGGTGTCAGCCTCGACCTCGTACTCGTCGAAATCGTCATTGCCATCAAACTCGCTGCCCCAACCGTCAGAGTCCTTAGAGTCCTCGCTGTCCTGGTCGGCGTGCAGATCGTCCTGTTCAAAGTCGAAGCTGTCTTGCTGGCTGACGGGCCCTCCTTCGTCCACTCTCGCCATGAAAGCAGCGTGTGTGTAGAGGTTTCTGTCCACCACGTTAATCTCAAGTTCGAAAGTGTATTGTATGTATATGGAAACGGTGTTTCGTCTCTGTCCCCAAGGGTCATGTCCATGCGGATTTTAGAGAGGACAATGCGGACCGCTCTGATCCTGCTGGTAACAGTAGGAGCAGCAGCGGGGACAGCTGTCGCCTCGGGGGCGGAGCAGGACGCTGCGCGGACCGAGGACCTGTACTTGGGCGATTTCTCACTGGACCCCGATTCGGATAACCGCAAGACGCCCGCTGCTCCTGCTCCTGCAGTCCAGCCGGCGCCGCAGCAGCTGGCATCGCCGTCGTACCCGGCGTGCATTTTGCTATGCAGCAGCCAGAAGCGTGCGATGCGGCGACAGGAGCTCGCGCTGCGCAAGAAGGCCGGTGGTGCGCGTATAGTAGGCAAGGCAAAGATCGACAGTATCTCCGCGCTCGAGGCCAAGGAGCAGCAGATCAAGCAGCGCTTGAAGGAGCTGCGGCGGCAAAAGCGCGCGGCTGCGCATGCTGCGCACCGGAAGCTGCTGACCGTTGAGAACACGGCGGACGACGACGAGCGTGCTTCACGCCTCGCTGAGTTTGCCAAGGCGGACTCAGACAACATAGAGGCAGCTAAGATCAAGCGGCTTCTGGCAGAGCGGAAGAAGCTGCTCGGCTACCTACAGCCGTCTCCGTCCAAACTTGCCAGCAAGCAGGACGACAGTTTCCAGAAGCGTCTGAACAGCCTGCCGTTTTCAGTTGCTGGGGAGACGGACTGTGTAAAATCGTGCAAGCAGGCCCGCGTCATGTCTGTTAAAAAGTCGGCCAAGACGCACATGCTTCCGGTCAGTTCCGACCCGCCAATGGTGTACCAGGGAGGTCACGACGACTGTGGTGCTGGTGGCATGATGATCATGCCTCCGGACTTCCCCGTTCGCGTCGTGAATAAGGGAGACTGCACGACGTGCGGCAAAGTGTGTTCGACCATGAAATTTTCCTCGCCGTGGATGCGCGATGGCCGCGGCAGCTGCGGCGTGCGCGCTGAAAGCGACACGCTTGATCGCTACTTGCGCAACTTTAACGGGGAGGTGACGATGAATCTGTGCACTCCGCTCAAGGGCTACGGAGATTGGCTGACGGGGGAGCCCACTGTGAACGGTTTCAACGGGAACATTGGTTACGTTGGCGCTCCTGCCCACACCGCGTACGAGGCTTACATGTCCAAGAATCTGGGATGCTGTGGGCAGAACAAGGTATGTGCCATCCCAAGCTCTCTGCAGCCTCTCTCGGTTGCACCTTGGTGGTTGTTTGCAACGTCGACGACGTTGACGCAACGACGTTGACGTGTTTGCAATGTTGACTTGAAGACGAATGTTGCCTTGAAGACATGACTTGCCTTGCCTTGAAGACATGACTTGCCTTGGTGACTTGAAGACATGACTTGCCTTGAAAACCATTGTTGACTTGAACATAACGCCTGCGCCAGGACTGGTACTCGTCGTCGTGCAAGACTATGACGGCGTGCGAGTGCGACTGCTGCATCTACGTCTACTGCAATGACAACGAGTACACCTATCGCTACTGAGCATGCTGCGTGCACCGTCATGCCCAGACTCAACAGATAGTCGAGTACTCGGCTCGCTAGTTGGACCGCTTTTGGCAAAACCATTTCTTCATCACTTTATTATCCATTTATGAATTACACACGACGTTTGCAACTCTTTAGCAGTGCTGTTGCGCGTGGGAATCGTGTTGACATACTACTCTGAATGAGAATCACACACGAATCCCTCTTGCCGCTCAACCAATCCTGAGAAAGCCGCAACACCACGGAACCGTGGCCGGTGTTGGTGGACCCGAAAACGCAAACAAAAATCTCAATTGTGCTTTTCAAAATTTCTATGTTTGTGCGAGTCTTCAAAATGCCCCCACCCCTATGTTCCCCACCCCCTTGTTTGCCCCCGTCCCCTCTTGAGGGCGCCGGCGCCGTGTCTCTCTGTCACTGTATCACTGCGCGTATACTGCCGCAGTAGGATCTCAGTAGGAGAAATCGGTTCTCTCTGTCTCTCTGTCTCTCTGTCTCTCTGTCTCTTTTCTCTCTCGCTCTCGCTCTCGCTCTCGCTCTCTCGCTCTCTCGCGCTCTCTCATCTAATATGTGCCCTGACCGAACCACCCTCACCTAATCTGGATTTGTTTGGGTGCCACGCCCCGAGGTCCTGCCTCCGAGCAGGGTCACGGTTGCACTTGGGGCGAAGAGCACCGAGCCCCAGGCGCAGTGGGTGATGTGTAAGGGCACGTGCAAAGTTGAATTTGGCTGGTCTGTGGAATTGGATGCATTCTACCGGACCACCAACAGGCCGCCCCCGCGATTCTGCCGTGAATGCGCAGACCAACGCAACAAGCGCAAACGAGCATGGGCAAATGACACGTGATAGGTGTCGATGCCGCTCAGGCAACACCGCGCGGAATGCTCTCTTGCAGGTGTGGGGAGGGGGGAGGAAGAGGGAGTGGTACTGTGCCACATGTAAACGATCTTTGCGCGGAGGAGGGAGGAGGAGAACAGGGCGGGTTCGCGGGTAATGTCAAAGGGAGAGGGATGGGTGAGGGCAGTCCTCATCCAGATTGGCGCCCTCGCGCGCGACTTGCCGTCGAATATCCAAAAGGATATAAGGCACTGGGCGGTGAGTTTGAAGAGCCGTTGGAGGAGAGTCACATCATTGCAACGGCTGAACACAATCGGGGTGGCCCGTACGGCATTTCCATAGAGCTGATGACCGAGAATGTCCGACTCCGGTTTTGGAAAGACAATGTTTGAAACATCAGTTGTGCAGGCGGGTGGGGGTTTCGTGGTCAATTGTTTACTCAGTATACAAAAATGAAGTTCACTGTCCGATGATGCACAACCACAATGTTCGTCATCTCTTGGTTGGTGTGACAGTTGGAAAACGCTCACGCCGACCAGACTAGTGAAAGACGAGCGAGCCTGAGACTCCAAAAGAAAGACGAGCGAGACTTCACGACTTCAAAAACAACTTGGGCTCAACCAGAGGGATTCGAGCCCTTCGCTCGAGGCGGAGAAGATGACGACGTGTGTGTGTATGTAGGTATATGTGTTGCTAATGTGTTGCTAATGTGTTGCGAATGTGTTGCAAATGTGTTGTTAATGTGTTGCTAATGTGTTGCTAATGTGTTGCTAACGCGTTGCTAACGTGTTGCTAACGTGTACCATGAACTCGAACCCTGTACATGGGTCGTTTTTTTCATCGAACCCTGTACATTGGGTCATTTTTTTCATTAGTAACACGTCAGCAACACATTAGCAACACGTGACGTCGACCGTCGTGTGGTGTGTGTGTGTATGTATGTATATGTGTGTGTATGTATGTATATGTGTGTGTAGGCACGCATGGCGTGGGCGTGGTGGGTGTGCTTGGAGTGTTGCGACCTGTGTTGGGGTGTTGCCACGTGTGCCTAATGCTATGCAACTGCAATCACTCTCACACATAGACGAACAAGCACACGTTTACACAACCACTTACACCTCGTAGCCAACAACTCATAGGAGGCCCTTTGAGGTGTGTGCCAATGTGTGTGTGAGCGTGCGAGTGAGTTCCAACACGTAAACACATACACACACTTTTGTATCGCACAACGAAGCGGGGAGGCGGCCAACACTGGCCCTCTGAAACACCAACACCGTACAACACACTGTACGTCTTTCAAGGTGTTTGACACACCTTGAAAGACGAGACACTTAGGCGCACGAGATAGTCTATGGAGACACTTAGACTCTCGAGACACTTAGCGAGACTATGGAGACACTTAGACTCTCGAGACACTTAGCGAGACACGTAGACTATCGAGACACGCCTGACGCACCTGATAGTCTACACGCCTGACACACGCCTGACGCACCTGATAGTCTACACGCCTGACACACGCCTGACGCCTTGAATAACCCTGGTGGTCCTGAGGGTGACACTGTTACCGTGGATGAACAATTACTGAATACTGAATACTGAATACTGACGCACCTGATAGTCTACACGCCTGACACACGCCTGACG
>Ga0315899_10009633_pt1 | contig 10366 bp, 5 predicted proteins | sample LakEriMetagenome_2_FD_203518 | JGI IMG/M metagenome (GOLD analysis project Ga0315899, IMG submission 203518) | Freshwater fungal communities from buoy surface, Lake Erie, Ohio, United States - Buoy 4 MA112 | ecosystem: Environmental > Aquatic > Freshwater > Lake | place: USA: Lake Erie, Ohio...
CTGGCATCACGAGGTTCGTCCGGACCATGACCAGATCGCTCTGGGTATGCCGATGCGACTCTATGTGGATGATGAAGGCGAAAAGCATGCGGGGCTTTTCATCGATCGCGTGCTGAACGGCGAGTACGTCGTTGTTTTGATGCCTCGTGCGTACAGCCTGAAGGACTGCAGGCACAAGGCGGCCGTGCTGAATGTCCTCATGCAGATTTCGTATCTCAGTCGAAGCCTTCAATGTGGATACGACCCCGAGGACGATGAGGTTCGGCTTAGGGTCGATACTTGGGTGCTTGACAACACGCTCACCGAGCTTCAGCTCGATGTGATGGTGCGCATACTGCTCAAGCTGGTCGACGAGTATGACCCTGTCGTGCGGCATGCCATGCAGACGGGCCGCATCGACTTCAGCCTCGCGCAGCCGGAGGAGTCCGCCCCGCCGAAAACCGCCGAGCTTCCCCCCGAGATTGCGGCGCTCCTCGAGAAGGCTGGTGGTATGGAGGGGCTGCGGGAAGTGGTCGAGCGCTCGCAAGTGCCGAAGAAAAAGAGCGCAGCCAAGAGGGAGAAGAAGAGCGCAGCGAAGGGCAAGATGAAAAAGGGCGGCAAGGGCGATGCCAAGAAGTGAGCGAAATGGGATGGAGTTTCACGATGGTGAGCGATCATTCCTTCGACGCGCCCCTCGATCATTCGGAGCTCTGCGCGCGCGTGCGCTTCCGCTATGACGAGCCGCAGGAACTCCCCCCAGGCGAACTCGGCGATCGTGAGCGGCTCGCAGTCCAGCGGATGGCTCTTCTGCAGGCAGGTGGAGTGCGTGTCACCCGGACCTTGACGCCTGGCTTGCACGCAAAGCTCTCCGAGATCAGTGGACGTCTCTTGCTTCAAGAGCCGCCCGCGCTGTACATCCACGCGGATGCCGAGGTGAACGCGAGCGCGCTCTATGGCGGCCGTCGCTGCGTCCTGTCTGCGACCAGCGCGCTCGTGAACCTGCTGACGGTCGACGAGTTCGGCGCGATCATGGGCCATGAGCTTGCGCATCTCGGCTTGCGCCACGTGCCGCGACAGATTGAGGGCGACTTTGCCGAGGTCTTCCACCTCGCGCGCTCGCGCGCAGCCGAAGTGTCGTGCGATCGTGTTTCGGTGATCGCAGCGGGGGATCCGCTGATTGCGGTCAGCGCACTGCTGAAGGTGGTCTCGGGACTTGATGCAGCGCACATCGCTCTCGACATCGATGCGGTTCTTGGACAGCTTGCGGACCGCATGGATGATGCCGATCTTCAATGGGAGGCGTTGCAGAGCCATCCGGTTCTTCCGTTCCGCGTCTGGGCGATGCATCGATTCTCGCAGAGCGATCTCTGCCGGTCACTGCTTGGGCTTTCGGGAGGCGAGCCATTCGACCGAATCGAGGATGAGATCAGCGAGCGCTTCCACGCAGTCGGCGAGGGATTGGTCGGGAGGACGGTCACGGACCACATGCACGAGGCGCTGTCATGGATCGGCGCCATGCTGGTCTGCGCGGATGGTCGTCAGCCGGAGGCGGAGGTCGCTGAGCTGAGCGCGGTCGCTGGAGCAGTCTGGACGGAGCACGTGCTTGCCTACATGCGCGTGCATGGCATGCGAGCCGTTGAAAACCGCGCGAAGGAATCGCTCGGAACTCTCGCGGAGGCGGGTGTGTTCGTTCAGGACCGCGTTCGCCAGCACATCGAGGCGCTGCTCGTCCAAGTTGGAACCGACGAATCCCGCGCGACCGTCGATGCCCTTCTCCAAGCCGCATGGGATGACTGACGAGTCACGGATCGGGCGACTGATCGCGCGCCATGGCCTACGGTGCGATTGCCTGCGCAATGAGTTGGATCATCGCCGTGGCTCGATCCTGCTTTTGGGTGCGCATCCCGAACTCGATCACCGCCTTCTCGATCCGCATCCGTGAACGCTGATTCGAGAAGCGGAGGGGCGCAAGTGTCTCGACGGCGCGGCGCTCAACGGCCTCCAGACCGTGGCGCCGCGCGTAGACGGTGGCGTCGTCCGCCCAGATCTTGCCGACGAACTCGACGAGCACCGAGCGCTCATCCTCGGTGACCTCCGAATCCTCCGCCACGATCATGACTCCGAGCCATGCAAGAGCCTCGTGGACATGGTCGGCTGTCGCGCGGAATGCCGCACTGCTGCCCGCCCCGAGGAATCGCTCCTCGATCTCCTTCTCGATCGTGTCAAGCGGCGTGCCGCCCGACTCCCCGCGAAGGGCGCGAAAGACATCGCTCTCGATGAAGCGCTGTTGCGCCCAGAAACGAAGGGACAGGTGTGGATGAGTGGTCTCTGCCTCCCACGGGGCGTCATGATCCTCGCGCGCGGCGGAAATGTGCGCGATGAACTCATCCATATCCGCCGAGATGTATGGCGCACCGAGACCGCATGCAACCTTCAGCTCGGCGCGCAGCGCAAAGATCGGATCCTCGACCGACAGCAGTCCCGCGCGATCGGCAGACACCTCTTGCGCGCGTCGGAGCTCATGGAAGAAAGTCTCCTGCGCCTCATCGCGAGGAATGTCGAAGCTGTGTCGAAGCGTTGCGTGCCCGATCTCGTGCCCCACGATGGATGCAAGCTCCTCGGGCGCCAGCAGCGTGACAAGCCCACTGTGAAGGCGGATCACATACTGGTCCTCATGCATGATCGCGGACGCATTGGGCGTCGGATCCGATTCGACGTACACCTCGGGCTCATGTGCGAGCATGAGTTTGCTTGCAGCCTGAGCCACCGCTCTGTGCACGCTCGGCATGAGCCTCGGCGTCACGCGAACGAACTCCCGTCGCGTCCGGGTGATTTCGTTCGCCATGAACTCGGCGCGCGACTTCTCGGCGCCCGGAGAGAGCCTCATCGCGTGATCAAGGGAAAACCGCACGCGCGCAAGCAACTCGATGTGATCGAGCGGAGGCTCCATCGAGAGATTCGCCCCCGCCGGATTCACGACTTCTTGCCTTCCTTGCGCTGCGCCTCGACCAGGGCCTCGAGTTTGTCCAGCCCGCCAACTTGGTCGAGCAGGGCTTGGAGTTCGGGTGGCAAGGAAGGAGGGGGAGCGGGCTCCTCCGAGGCGGGCTGCCAGCGCAGGCTGTAGTCGATCTTTCCAGTCTCCATCGCATGCTTGAGGACGGGGTAGTACTCCTCGAGGCAGATGACGATGAAGCGGATCATGATCTCGAGCTGCTCCGCCGTCACCGTTCCATCCGCCACGGGGAGGTCGATTGAGAAGCGCACCTCGCCATCCTCTGGATCATGCTCAAGCTGCAGGTGCCGCGTCATGAACGTGATGTGCAGCATGCACGAGAAGAGCGCAGCCTTGTACTTGCACTTCGAGGAGTTCAGTGCCTGCGGCGCGTAGACCTCGAGGTAGCGTCCGTCCTCGTCGAGCTTGCAGATGATGAGCAGGGAATGGTCGCCCTCGGCATCGATGTAGGACCTCGTGCCGAACCGGATTCCGAGCTCGACGCCCTGATCCGGAGGGATCATCGTCTTGAGGCCGAGCGACTCGCAGTGGGAGGCGATCTGAGAGAGCGTGATGGGCATGGGAGACTCCTCTTGGAGAAGTGTACAGCTGGGGAGTCTCACGTTGAAGTGAATTCAGGTTTCAGCAGGCGGGGTGGGTGGGACTCGCGCCGCAGAAATCTGGTAAACCGCATGCGGTGGATCGCAGGATCGTCGTATGTTGCCCTAGGCGCCCCGTCACCCTCCTCGGCGGGAGTTTCTCATGGCAACCGACGCGGACTTTCTCTTCGTCCAGCTCCCCGATGGCACCATCAAGGGGCCCTTCGAGGCCCGGAAGGTCGTCAAGACCTATCGCGCCGGCAGGGTGCCGGTCGGGAGCAGGGTCGCTGCGTCCCGCGAAGGACCTTGGCAGACGGTGGGCGAGTTTGTCGTCGCAGCTTCGCGAGACGCCGAGGAGCCGATCGTGGTCCGCCCCTTGCCCTCGCTGCCCGCGCGCGCGGAGCCTCGCGATTCGGGTCCGGAGCAGCCGGCTCGCGCCCCCGATCCGCCAGGTCCGCTGGAGAAGCTCTCGGCGCCCGTGGACGCCCTCCCCGTCTCGACGACCGTTCCCGAGAGTGGCCCGGCGGTCGGGGCGTGCCGCTCCCTGCTCGAGCGGTCCTGGCGAGAGCTGAAGGGACGTTACTGGGCGATCGTCGCGCGAACCATCGCGTCCTTCGCGATCGCGGGCGCCCTGCTTGCGCTTCCGGCAGTGGTCTGGCTGGCGTCGTTCCTGACGGATCGGATGCTCGACCTCTCGGACTACCCTTGGCTCGCCAGGATCCTGCAGTCGACCCTCTACATCGAGGTCATCGCCCCGTTCGTGCTCGTGCCTTTCGGGCTCATGTTCCTCGTTTGCGGCGTGCTCTGCGTGCTCGGAGCGGTCGAGGGGTCGGGGTGGTCCCGATGGGGCGCGCTGTTCGCCTGGAGGAGGCGGTTCCTCCCCATGATGATCCTCGGCTACTTCGCCGCTGGTTCCGAGATCGCATCATTCCTGCTGACCAAGCTCGTCTTCGACCAGGCTGAGCAGAAGCAAGGTTTCCTCTCGCGCATGCTCTCGGAGGGCATCCAGGCCTGTCCGATCCTGGTCTGCCTGATCGCGGGCATGCTGGTGATGACGAGCGAGTCGTCGAAGGGCGCATTCGTGCGGACGATCGAATCGCTCAAGTGGGCGTTCATGAACTTGGTGGGCGGCCAGGGCACAACGCTCGCGCTCGGCATCGCGATGTTCTTCGCGATCGCGTGCGGGTTCCTCGTGATCCTGCTGCCCTTCCTCGGACTGCCGTTCCTCTTCGTCGTGATCGGGCTCGGTTTTCGGGGGTTTCCACGAAGGGAGTACGCGGGATGAGGCCTGGGTCAGCCTACCTGGGGTCCGTGACTGCGCGCGACGCGCGCCATCAGAGGCAGCGGTTTCGAGGCGTCGTTGGCCCTTTGGGTCGCATTCAAGCGATCGATAACTCTTCGACGACGGATTTGTTCATGCGGAGATGGTTCGCGGGCGGGTTGGAGGTACAGTGCGGCTCGGTACTTGAGGAGTCCGGTACCGTTGGAAGTCCCTTCGTGAAGAACGGTATCGAGATGCCTTCGCTGATCGGCTCACTCACGCGCCTCGCTTGGCTGTGTTGCGCCTTGCTCGCGTTCACCGTCCAGCTCCCGCGCGCGGTTGCTCAGGCTTTGTCCGCCGCGACTGAGGTTGAGTTTGAGAAGGTTGGTGATGGAGTGGGCGCATTGACCCGCCCGGGCCTGCTGGTTGTGCTCATCGACACCTCTGGCTCGATGAGAATGATCGACGCTCCCGCAGGTGCGATCCCCGGTGGAGGCGGCGGAGCCAGTCCAAAGTTGTGGAACATCGTTCAGGACGATCTCCCGAAGCAGATCGCGAGATACGTAGGCGCGGCAGGCTCGGCGGGGTTTGAGTTGCGCATCTACACGTTTAACTCAAACGTGGCCGATTGGACGAGGCCGCAGTACCCACTCCTCGGCGGTCCTCCGCGAGTCGTGACGAAGGGCACACTAGACGCAGTTACAAAGGATGTTCGTGGCATCTTGAATCAGAAGCCGGACGGGGGGACGGCGCTCTTTCGGTCGCTCAGCGCGATCGGCTCGGGTCTCACAAAGCAGATTCACGATTTCGATTACTCGTGGTCACGGTGGATCATCTACAGCGACGGTCTCGACGACGGAGATCCGCGCCTCCAGAAGAAGTTTGTGAACGTCGCGAACCTTCCGGCAGACGACAGGGAGGTACTTCAGCGGGCGCTTGCACCTGTCGGGCGTTCGCTCCCCGGTCGGGAACTCTGCCAAGCGCGAAACCACGAGACTATTATCGCGGGACTCACGAAGGGCGTGATGGAGGGTCTTGACGGCCTGTTCAAGGAGTTCCTGCCCGACATCCCGATTCAGGTCGTGGACGGCACGCAGAGTTTGCCCTCGCCGCCGGAAGTTTGGGGACTGAAAAGGAACCCAGAGCCGGTTCGGCTCCCCGACCTCTCGGTCGCCAGCCGTACGGTAAGGCTGAACGTCAAGCTTCCGGTGGGCAGCGCGCCAACCGACCTGCTTGACCTCAACGTCAGGATTGAGTCGGCGCCGAAGGGTCTCCAATCCGTCCGTCCGGTCCGACGGGTGGTTTCGCCGGGAGTCATTGACATCGACTTTTCCGCAGATGACAAGCAGGCGGCGGCGCAATCAGGTGGCGAGATCCGGCTGATCTGCGAGCCAACTTGGGCGGCTCCGAAGCCGGGCGGCGCCTCTGACATCAAGCGTCCCAAGAGCTTTGAGGTCCTCGTGTCTTTCGCATCGGTTCAGCCACTGCCGACCGTCGAGAGTCTGGCCCTCCGCCCGCAGGCAGTCAAGCTGGGCGATCAGTTGGAGTGGCGGTCTGGGCTCGACGCATCCAAGGTGAGTTGCGAGTGGACCCTCAAGGATGAATCGGGAGCCATTGTCGCGCAGGCGGTTGGTCCTGCATTCAAGCACCTACCGAAGGCGCGTGGTCTGTACTCGCTGAGCGTGGTCCTCACGAGTCAAGAAGCAAAGACGCTGCCGCCCAAGTCTGGATCCGTCAAGGCGTGGGTGATCGATTCACAGCCTCGGCTCGAGCGCCCCGCAGGGAATCCTATTGAAGGCGAGCCCTACACGGGCGTTCGCGCTGTTGATGAGGCGGCGCTTCCGCCGGGAGCGACGGCGACTTGGAAACTGCAACTCGACGATCAACCAGCTCGCGATGAGGGACTCGATGGTTCTGTACGCGAGATTGTTCTTCAGGATGCCAAGCCGCACGAGCTGAGGGCCATCCGTGTCATTCAAGTCGCGGAAGTCAGCGCTGCGCCCTTCGTGTTTCCGTCCGAGCCTGTGAAGATCCAAGCTGATCCGAAGGTTCGCGTGCAGGTTCTCTCGTGCTTGACCGACGAGGGGCGGGCGATGCAGGCACGCATTCTGCTCCTCAGCGGTCAGAAGGCACGACGCATCCGACTGTCGTTCCAGCTCACGCCAGGGCTTCCGATTGTCCCCCCCGCGCCCGTTGATTTCGACGTTCCAGCCGAGACCGATTCCAAGTCGTTCGATCTTCCACAGAGCGGCTCCGACAGTCGGGTCATGGGAAGGGCGGCCGCATCCATTCCGTCCGATTCGTCCGTCGAGGTGCTCGCCGAAGTTTTTGATGCGAAGGGTGTGAAGATTGCAGAAGATCGCATCGTCTCGTCCATCTCCCCCTTCCGGCTTCGCCTCATCAAGAGTCTGTCGTTTCGCGCGCCGAAAAGCAATGCGAGCCTTGTCGCGGGAGGTTCGAACGAGATCGCTCTCGGAGTGAAGTCGCTCGATGAGCTTGGTGCGGAGGACTCTGACAAGGAAGTGCTGCGCACTGCGACGGTCACGCTGCATGGCAAGACGGCGGCGGGTCAGCGCGTCGAGCTCGGATCGAATGGGACGCCGATCCCGCTCGACGCGGCCGGCGAGTATGCGGCGGTTTCCGAGTTCGCGACCCCAGAGCAGCGTTCCGTAAAGTCGCTGCACTGCTCGCTCTCAGTTGGCAATGTGAGTATCGAGCCCGAGTGCCAGTCCATGGCACAGGCCGAGATCAAGGTTGAGGTGAGAATCAGGGCAAACATCGAGGTCAAGATCGGCGACAAGCCTCTGTACGAACCGTACGTCGGGCTCTGGGATGGCGAACCGCCTCTGATCACCGTGAAGCCTCTTGGCAACCTCGTCACCATGCGCGCTGAGTCTCCAGTCGCGGTGCGAGCAGCGAAGTTCCAGACTACGGTGGACGGGACCACTGTGACGCTCAAGCCGACTGCTGAGTACGACGGAAAGGAGAAGGTCATGATCGACTACTTCTTCGCCGATGGCAGTCAGCAGTCGGTCGAGGTCAAGCTGGAGGCGGTCGGCATCCAGTCAAACACAGTGGCTCGGACGGATAGCGGAGATGCGCCTGTTGAGGTTGACGGCGCGGTGGCGCTCGAGTTCATCACGGCTGTCACTGGCGCTCGCACCTCTGCACCGTGGTACGAGTACAGCATCGACTCTGGCGCAACGTGGACTCGGTATGACCAGGGGCAGACGATCCCTGCACCCCCGCGCGGAGCCCGCGATGTGCAAGTCCGCGAAGTCGCGCCGGTTCCCGCGATTCAAGGCAATCAGCCGTGGACCAAACAGATCTCGTCATTCCGTCAGTACGCTCCGCGCAGCATCTTGGCGTTGATCGGCGTCTTTCTTGGGTTGACCGTGTTCGGTCTAGGGGTCTTTGTTTTCTGCGTCAGCAATGATTACGCAGGGTGCAGATATGCATGGCGCAAGTCGGATAGTCCGGCAAGTAGTGCAGTCGGTAAGCGAGGTCGAATTCTCTTCCGTCCCTTCTGGAACTGGTTCCGCAAGATTGTCCGTGTTCCCATTCCGAACGAGGAAGGCGGACGAAGCGACTACTTCCTTCGACTGTCGAAAGGTGGAGAGTATCGCGCCAATGGCGTGTACGAGCGAGATCGGAAGGTTGGCGAGGCGTCGTTCCTGCGCATGGACCGGGGCAAGGTCCTTGTTTCGGTGAGCGTCTTTAAGGAGCCGAGTTACCTCCACATCAACGCACAGCCGAGCGCGCTGCGAGTCGCGCTCGCTGCTGGAAGATGGCTGACGCCACCGGCTCTTGTGTTATGCTTCGTGTACGTGTATCTGGAGCGACTGGTCTGACAAACCGTATCAGACACTGTCGTGCGGCCGCTCGCTGCAAGCCGTTACTGAGGAACTGAACATGTCGAACAACTTTCGAATCGCAAGCCCGGCCAATTCGACCTTCGTACTCTTCGGACTGGGCGGAGCTGGAGGAAAGTCGCTCCTTAGCTTCGCCAAGATGTGCGCGCTGAATCCGACCTTCGGTCGTGAGATTCTTTCGCGCACCCAGTTCGTGCTGATCGATACCGATGTGGGGGATCTGAACAAGACATCGACAGAGATAACGGCAGAGATGGCTCGTGTTCCCGGGCTGGATCGAAGCAAGTTTCCCGTCGAGGCGCTTTCCATCGGACGGGGGCTGGACAAGTTCGAAGCGGCAGTGAGCCATGATGAAGGAGCGCACGGTTGGGGCGGACTTCCCGACAATGCTCCGCTTCTGGACGCCGTATGGATGAGGAAGGATTCTGCGGGCGCAAACCGATCCTTCAAGGCTCCTCGATGCGCGGTTCCTCCATCCAAGGGAGCGAGCCAGTGTCCGATGATCTCTTCGTATCTGGCGATGCGAAAGGTCAAGGACATCGATGAAGTGCTCGCGCGGGTCCGCGGCCGAATTGGTCCAACGTCTGAAGGCGCGAAGGTCCGCCTGTCGTTTGTGACGAGCCTTGCTGGCGGTACCGGGCGCGGCTCTTGGTGGATCATCGCGTCGCGGGCACGCAAGTTCTTCAACGACAGCAATCCAACCGGGGTGTTCCTCGACTGGACGTGCTTCCGCGCGTTCAGCCGCGAGATCGGCGAGGCTCAGATGCCGCGCCTGAAAGTCAACTCGCTGACCGGTTTCGCTGAGCTTGCCATGTGGCTGCGGCTCGGTATGAATGAGACGGACGATCCGGGCAAGGCCCCCAACTTTACGATTCCTCAACTCGGGCGCCCTCAGGAAACGGACCCGCATGCCGCCATCATTAGCACGCGCCTCCTTGCCAACCCGAACAACCCGACAGATGAGGGAACTGCTGGTGTCACAGGGCGATACCCCCTGCGTCGCGCCTTCGTCGTGACGGGAGACACAGATGGAGTCTCGACGCCTCCAGTCGACTCGGCGGCATCGATTCTCGCGGGACTTCTTGGGCTTGCGAAGACGGACTCTTACTTCAACAATGAGACCCAATGGGTCGGAACCGGAATGACGTCGGTGGCGACGGTGCCGCTCGTGGATCTCAGGCTGGGTATCGATCGCCAAGTTCAATCGATGGTGCTTCAGCGCAGCCTTCTTGCTGAGAACGAGAAGGAGCCCAACGAGGACGCATTCTCGACGCGACTCGCAGGGCTCACAACGATTCCATCCGTCGCGAACCTTCTGAAGTTCCAGGAGTTCGCCAAGACGTATCTCCAGAGTGGCGAGGGAGGTCGCTCCGCGGTGCAGACGCACTCGAGCGTAATCGGTTCCGCCATTGGTGCGATGCTTGGGGCTGCGCCAGTTGCGGCGATGCGCGAATCGATGGAGGAACAATGCCCACCAGATGAGGTCGCGCTCGTTGAGGCGCTTTGGACCGTCGACGCGGACAAGTCTCGAGCAGCACTCGCCACGGCGATGATGGGGTGGGTGCAAGGCGAGATCGAGACGAGCGGAGGAGCGGACTCCGACGCGTCTGAGGTAGCAAGGGAGTTGGTAGCCGAAGATGAGAAGATCGCTCAGTGGCTTCTC
>Ga0315899_10009634_pt1 | contig 10366 bp, 6 predicted proteins | sample LakEriMetagenome_2_FD_203518 | JGI IMG/M metagenome (GOLD analysis project Ga0315899, IMG submission 203518) | Freshwater fungal communities from buoy surface, Lake Erie, Ohio, United States - Buoy 4 MA112 | ecosystem: Environmental > Aquatic > Freshwater > Lake | place: USA: Lake Erie, Ohio...
ATAGAGAGCTTTCAAGGGCATACACCTTCGACTTGGTTTGCGCGAAGAATGACCTCTATCACCAGACCACCACGCCCAAACATCTTTGGATCAAAAGCCAAGTGGAAGGGATAAATCGTTCAATCAAGCGTGGGACCGCAACGCGATTCCAATGACAAGCTCCACGACTAATCGCGGAAACACCTCACTAACTTCGTCAATGGGCTAAAAGTCTTAAACAGCCTCAATCCCTTCGATTTTTTTGTAAATGGAACACAACGAAGCTCTCCACGTCGTATGAGACGCGGATCATCAAACTCTTGGATCGGAGATGAATTTCTTTACAAACTAGGGCTTGTTATCAGCCCTTATAGATTGAGGAGGATCATGCGTCGCCCGCCAGCTGAGCCCCTCCCGGAGAATTCTGACCTCAGACACCTCGGGTGAGGCGCTTCAGCTCTTCCAAAGGTGGCTGAACCGCTTGGCTACGATATCCTCGAGAGCCAGCGGCTTGTCGATCAACCCGTTTGCGATTGCGAACTTGTTTAGTCCGTCTACGACCTCGAGTGAGATGGCGGCATCATAAAATGGAGCATCGCGGCTGATTAGAATTGGCATGACCTCCGACTCCTCTTCACCGGGGAACAGCTCATCGCAGACTTTCCTCGCTAGCAAAGGATCGGCCTGAAGCGCCTTCTGCGTTGCAACGATGGCCCGAACCGCCGCGGCAGCCACTTCTGGTTCCTTTTCAATCAAGGCGTCGGTGACTGACAGTGCCGCGAAGTTGTAGCGATGCGCGCCTGGCGGTCCGTCGCCCCGGCGGAGGTCGAGATGCAACTTCGCCACGCCCGCCTTTTCGGCGAGCGCCAGCCGCATGCCGTTGCCCCAAAAACCGTCGGCATGGTTCTGCTGGATGGCCGACACACCATCACGGCTGTGCCACTCGGAATCCGTCGGCAAGCTCTCAACAATACGAACTTCGTCATGGTTCATGTCGAGTCCGGCTTCCATCAGCATGTGACGTAGCGCCGTGCGCGGAAACGCGAAGGATGAGGAGATGCGCAGCCCCTTCAGAGCCTTTATGTCACCACGAGGAATGTCCAGGTCCTGGCGTACGCCCATGAACCAGTAAGAGTTCTGCGATAGCGCGCAAAGTAGTTTAGCGCCCCTCCAGCTCGGGAAGGCGCGCGTCGCGGCAAATGCTGGCCCGCCAAAGAAATGGATGCCACCGTCGCGCAGCTGCTCTGGCCCATGCTTAGCGCCATACTCAGGCACGAATTCGACGTCGACGCCTTGCAGCTTGAAGAAACCTAGCTTGACTGCTGCCGTCGCAACGAAGTACGAGGGAGAATCGACGTCCGCGACCATGAGTCGAAATTTAGACATTTTTGTTTTACCCATTGCGCTGTTTATTGGTTGAACTGCCTGAGGGTCTTTTTGTCACCCGCGGCGCATTTTTATGCTGACGTTCGAACTCGACGAGGGACCACAACCTTTTCTGACGGTCCTTGGCTTCGTTTTATAAGATATTTCGATTTAGCCGAACACATCCTGTCTGGCTTCGGAACGAGATTTGTGTATCCCGCACCTAAAACGTTTATGTCTGTGCAGGTTACAAGTAGTCGTCGACTGGTGGCGGCTCAGGCGTCAGACTACATCGGCGTCGTCTCCTTGCTCGATGCGGGTGCCCTCGAACTGAAGGATTTAATCGTGGATCCCTGCTGCGACGCCGAGTGACTACGCTAGACGATGGATCCACCCGCGGTAACGCCGATCATCCCGAAGTAAAGGGACAAAAGATCCAAGGCCAAGTGGAGCGTCACGTCCATGCTATGCACGATCGCATCAAACGTTGTTTCAACAAACTGAAAAATGCTCCTCTCTTAGCCAACTGACACGAACAGAGTGCCGCGCACTCTCTCGGCTTCGTCCAAATAGCGTTAATCAGCTTATGGAAACGCATATTCGTCAACAGATCTCAGGCACCATTAAAGGGGAGAAAGACGGGCGTCCCCTCGCATTTTGCCTCATGCGCGGCCATACCCGCTTACTTGGCACTCACGATGTCCTTCATTCTAGCGAGGACGGACTCGGGCGTCGCATAGACTTCCTCAAGGATGCTCTCGATTTGCTTTGGCGGCACCAAATTGAGGTCGAGGCCTTCACGGCCAGCCTGCACTGCGAGTTCAGGATCCTTGAGCACAGCTGCGAAGGCTGCGCGCAACGCCTGCGCTCGATCGGCGGGAACGCTCGGAGGCGCCGCGAATGGCCAAGCCATCTCGTCCCAGGCTACGGCGAGTTTGAGAAGCTGACGGTCCCCTTCATCGCGCACTTGATCGAGCGCAAGAGGCACGTTCGGCATGAGCGGACTCTTCTGGAGCCCCGCCTGCAACAATAGGCTGATCTTTCCCTCGGTAAGCCACGTGGGCTTTGTAGTCATTAGCGAGCTGCGCGACCAACCGCAACGACCTTCGACCTCGCCGCGCTCCATAGCGAGGCTCATCTCGTTGCTGCCGGGATATCCCATAATAATCTTGATTTTTGTGCTCATCACCCGGTTCAGCACGGTTGGCACAAGGCCGCTGTTGGCGTTGATGCCGGTTGCAGCGACTGTGAACTCGCGATCCTGCAGATCATTGATCGAGCGAACCGGCGACCCGTGCCACGAAACGCAGAGGCTGGGCTCCGCATTGGTGCTTCCAAGCCATGTGAACTTGCGCGGATCAAACCTGGCGTTCGTATTGCCCATCAGCGGTTCGAGAGGTACGTTGCGATTGAATATTCCAAACGTCGTGCCGTCCTTGGGCGCCACATTGAATAGAAAATTGGTCATCGTCAGACTGCCGGAGCCCGGCATGTTCTGAACGACTACTGTCGGCGCGCCAGGCATATGCTTTGAAAACCAGCGGGCTACGAGCCGGGCGTAAGAATCCGAGCCGTTTCCAGTCGTAAAGCCAACAAGCACCGTAACGGTCTTGCCTTTGTAGAACTCTTCCACTGGTGAGTCGGCGGCCAACGCTGCGCCGACTGGCGCTAGCATCATACTTACTGCGAGAGAACCTGCATGGGCGTTTAGTTTCATTTCCCATCTCCTCCCTGGGCGTTCCGAGTGAAGGAGTCCATCGGGCACGACAGCTCCTGATACAGCAATAACCAGAGCGGCCTTGAGCTCTCCACGAAGCGATTGGCCTGCAGCTCTGAAAAGTGCTCCTCCTTGAAGTATGACTTATGAGCATTGAGGAGGAAAGCGCATGGCTAGAAAGAGGTACAAGGCGGAAGAGATTGTAGCCAAGCTCTGACAAGTTGACATTCTCATAGCATAAGGCGGGCAGGTGGCCGAGGTTGTGAGGTTTTGATAGGCGTGACTGAATCCGAAGAGGCTAGGCACTTTGAGCAAGTACGCTAGGCCAGAAATTTAAGCCGACCCGTAATCGCTGCGTCCGTAACCCACCTGTAACCGCACGCAGGCACGACCCTGCTCCACCGCGCGAATGCGCCCGCAAGCCGTCGCCGGAATGCGTTCCAGTGCGCGGGAGTGGCCATCGAAGAGCAAGAAAAATGGCGCGCCAATAAAATCAGACAGATAATACAAAGCCCTGTTGATGCTCTGCAAGTAGGGAAGATAGGGGGAAGATCCGCGTCGCGTAGCATGGTTCTTCGGCACAACTTTTTTGAACCACGGCTACGTGTAGAACTCGCGCCTTTATGGGCCAGATCGAGTTGAGACCGCTGAAAGCGCGTGTCGTCTGCTCCTCATGCTCTGTCGGCGTTTGGAACTACATGGGCGCGGCTATCTGCCCCCTCCCCACTCCTATCTCGCCACCGCCCCCGGTGCGCCGGGTTGTTCCTGGGGCCCTGCACGGACAGATACGATGAAAATTCCTTATTGTTAAGTTTAAGTATAGTAATTGGATATGGGGAGCATTTGGGTCTTGGCTACTCTCGATGTGCATTTCGAATGAGATCAACATGAGTTCAGCAGACCCTATCTCCGGCATATGGACAGCTACGGGAGATACTGCGCCACGTGGTGAAACGCACACCCCCGAGACGCAGCGTCAATGGGTCAGCGCCTGTCAAAGGCTGATACCGCCAAAGGGTCTTACTCGTCGCTGAAACCCGTCGAGTCCGCTTTGAACTTCAGCTGCCTAGCATTGTCACGAACAACGCCAACGTCTCCGTCATCGAAGCCCTCAGGCGCTTCCGCTTCGATCTCCACGGTGATCTTGATCTTTGCCCCTGTGGCGCGCTGTAGCTCCATTACGACTGCGTTCAAGACCGCGTCGAACGCCTTCACGGGGCGAACCATGTCGAGTTCGACAGTCCCGTAAAAACGCTTGGGCTTCCGAGGGCCAGCGAGCTTTACCGCGGCGGGATCTGCCCCATTCGAGCTCGGAGCCGGGCCGGCACTCGAAGTGCCGCCAAGTCCGGGCGCGGATGGTTTCGGCGTGTCTGCGATCTGGGCGCCGGCCACTTCCGCCCGAACGACCACCGCGGTTGCCGGAAACATGTCGGGAGGCGTGCGCGCCAGGGCAAGGCCGAAGTATCGACCTGACGTGGCATCAATATCGTCGGCATAGGCGAAAACCGGATCAAGCTTGCCAACGGCATCGCGAATAGCCGCTTCCAATACGACCCGGTCCCGGATCTGCGGCAGATAGACGTAGGACGAGAACCAGTCCGCCAGTTCAGATACGGTCAGATGCGGCCGATCATCCGGCCAAAGCGGCTTCAGGTGAAGCCATAGGGCGTCGGGTCCCAATCGCTCCTTTGCAATGCCGTCCCCCTTCAGCTTGTCGTAGACGGCAGCGGGGATCGGGCCGCGCTCCTTCGAGACGATCGAGAGGCGCCCCTGAGGTTTTACCAGACCCAGACGCACCCGCGATACATATACGTGAGCCATCGCCAATCGATAGGCTCTTGTTCTCATGTGATCCGCACAAATGAATCGGATAAGGTTGTTTCAGTCCAGCCACAGTATGTCTGCTGAGTAAGCAGAAACCGATGACCGAATTCCGAGCTATTATAGCCTCGCGACTCTCGAGAACAAATGTTGTAACTCTTGAGACGGTGCCAACGAAGAAACCATTCCGTGCTTAGCCCGTTGCCGGCGGCCGCTCCGGCGGGCCTTTCTGTTGGCGTGCAAGACGGGTCATGCCGAGCGCAACAAAGACGAGGCACGCGCCAATCGCGGTGCTCATGATGAACGGTGTGAGCATCAGAAGGCCGCCCACGCCGAGCATGATCCGTGTGGCTCCGGTGTGCGCCCATTTCTCGAAGTTCTCGATGGCGGCTGAAACGAACACCAGTCCTATGCCCGCCGTCACGAACGTCAGCGCCGTCTTCCAGAGCGGCCCCTGCCACAGCAGTTCGGGGCCGAAGACGAAAACGAACGGCACAAGGAAGGCCGCGAGCGCCAGTTTCACCGCATGCGCGGCGATAAGGATCGGGTTGTCTCCGGAAATCGAGGATGCCGCGAAGGCTGCAACCGCCACGGGCGGCGTAATCGCCGAGAGAACCGCGAAATACAGAATGAACATATGTCCGGCGAGGTCGCTGATGCCGACCTGTTTCATGAGCGGGCTCATCAGAACGGCGGCGAGGATGTACGCAGACGGCGTCGGCATGCCCATTCCGAGAATGATCGTGAGGGCGGCCGCCACGATGAAGGTAAAGACCTGGTCGGCTGCGGTCAGCGCATAGACGAGGTGCGCGAACTTCGCGGCTAGCCCTGTCATCGTGATGCCGCCGATCACGAGACCCGCCGCAGCGGTTGCGCCCGCGACCGCGACTGAGCGAACGGTCGTCTCGGCGAGCGCGTTGTAGATGCCGACAAGCCCGATTCGCGTGTGGCTTCTCAGCATGCAGACGGCGAGCACCGAGATTGAGCCGAACACAGCCACCATCGTTGGCGTATAGCCGGTAAGCAGCGCCCAGGTGAGGACAAACAGCGGCACAAGAAACATACCGCCGTTCTTCAGCGTCTCACCGACCTTAGGCAGGCTCTCCCGCGGCAGGCCGCCTATCCCGAGGCGGATCGAGCGGAAATGCACTTGGGAATAGACGCAGACGTAGTAGAGAAGCGCAGGCAGGAGTGCCGCGATCGCGATGTCGCGGTATTCGATGCCAGTGTACTCCGCCATCAGGAAGGCGGCGGAGCCCATAACCGGCGGCATGATGCTGCCGCCGGTCGAAGCGGCGACCTCGATTCCGCCAGCGACCGGCCCCTTGAAGCCCGCCTTTTTCATCATCGGAATCGTGACCGAGCCCGTGGTTACTACATCCGCGGTCGGGCTGCCCGAAATCATCCCGTAGAGGCCAGAGGAAGCGACGGCCACCTTGGCGGTGCCGCCGTGTTTGTGACCGGTGAAAGCGGTCGCGATGTCGTTGAAGAAGTCACCGCCGCGCGAGTGATAAAGCAGGGTCCCGAACAAAACGAACATAAATGCGTAGGTCGCGGCCACGCGCGCGGGCAGCCCCATCACGCCGTCAGTCGTGTAGATCATGATGTCGAGGAAGTGGTCGAGCCCGATGTAGCCGTGTCCTAGCACGCCCGGGATTAGGTGGCCGTAGAGGTTGTAGGCGACGAAGACTAGGACGACTGCGAGAAGCCCGAAGCCCGTAGCGCGGCGGGTGATCTCCAGCGTGAGGAAGACCATCAGCAGGCCGAACCAGTATTGCGCCGTCGTCAACTCGGTCAGGAGCGCGATGCGGCTGCTGAGTTCGTCAGCCTGAAAGTAGAAGAACACGCCGCTGGCGAGACTGGCAGCCGAAAGAATGTAGTCCGGAATGGTTGGCCGTGTGGAGTCCGATGTGGCGTTGGCGCCGATCACGAGGAAGGCGATTGTCATCGTGCCGCATAGGAAGAGCGCGGTGAGCACCCACGGGTCGATGAACAGATATGTCGCCGCAACGACGACATAGATGGCGACCACGAACGCGAGAAAGTTGATCGCGTGATTAAGCCAGCCAGCGAGCTTGCGTGGCGCGCCGACGGAAAACCAGAAACCGAGCGTGAGGACGCGCGACAACGCCATTGTTCGATACCCTGCAAAACGAGAGCACGGCGGCTTAGTTGCCGCCGTGTCAGAGATGATCCGATGCTGCTGGCGCTTACTTAAGGATGCCGGCTTCGCGATAATACTTTTCGGCGCCCGGATGAAGCGCCGCTGCGCCCTTCTGCGCCAGCGATTCCTTCGTGGTGGACGCGGCGAGTAACCTATGCGAGGCCTTGTACTTTTCGATCTGCTCGAACATCGCCTTCGTCACGTTGTAGGCGGTCTTCTCGTCCATGCTGGCGTTCACGAGCACAGGCATGCCGACGCAAATCGAAGCGGAGTCGGCGTGCAGGAAGTCATACTCCTTCGCCTTCACGTCGCAGTAGGCGGCACCCACCGTCGCGGCAGCCTTTCTGGCCGTCGCCTCGCTCATGGGCAGCATGACCGTCTCGATGCCGTTCGCTACTTCGAGAACGCGTGGGTGCCTGTAGGAGATCCCGAAGCTGATCATGTCGATGCGCCTGTCGAGGAACAGCGAGGTTTGTTCGCCCGAAGCTGCGCGGATGACCTGACCGCCCCACTTGCGGATATCGTCAAGAGACACGCCGATCGCCGTCAGCGTTGCGATGGAGGCGTCGCCGTCCATGTTGCCGGGGCGGTTCACCGCGATGCGCATCGGGGGCTTCTTGGCGGTGATGTCCTCGAAGGTCTTGATGCCATGCTGGTCTGCCCACGCCTTGGTGACCAGCGTATGGGTCATCTGGAAGCGGCTTTCTGGCGTGTAGGCGTTGAACAGCATGCGCAGTTCCTTGATCGGCGCCTTGAACGGGGGCTTGCCCTCAAGCGCGACGATCAGTTCCGTGTCGGACACGAAGCCCAGCGGCACTTTGCCCTGCTGCAGAAGGAGGGCGTTCGCAAGACCGCCGCTGGAGGTCTGGTAGGTCACCGTCGAGCCGGGAAAGGCGGCGGCGAGCGCTGCGTCTAGGCCTGCGCCGGCGGTCGAGACAAGACCGCCGGGGCTGTAGCCGGCTATGGTCAGATTATAGGACTGCGCCTGCGCCGATGTGCAAAGGCATGCCGCGGCGGCGGCTGCGCGCAAAAGTCTACGCATTTTCTTCCTCCCTCCTAACGGAAGTCCGCCGGTTTTCCGGCCGGCCCTCACATTCTGCTCTTGTAATCGGAGCGTATTCAGAAAGCCGAGGAACGGTCAACAAAAAGCGAAGCCGGACGCGCCCCGCCCCTTTCCCCGGGGCTTGGCGCTCCTATCTCAGCCCCCGTGACCGCGCACCTGATCGATTACATCCGTAATTTCTCCATTGTCGCCCACATCGACCATGGCAAATCGACGCTGGCCGACCGCCTGATTCAGACGACGGGGGGGGATGGTGGAACGCGAGATGGTGAAAACCGGGTCAAACAATGTCGTGTCAACGCGACATGCCGAGCTGTGGGCTATCAGTCAAGGCCACGTCAATAGCGTGGTGTCTCAATACACTATTTTGCGATGAGCAGTCCGATGAGTTCTGCAGTGTTCACATTGCCGGAGATCACGTCGACGCCGACGACGCTCGATCGCTAGACCTGTGCGAAACCTGCAGGACCGTTTTGCGGCCCTGTGTTTCGCCCATTTTGTGGAGATCTTTTTCGGACATGAGCAATTCAAGGATTGCTAAGGACAACAGTTCTTGGTGGGTGTCATCCACTGGCTGTCATTCGCCCCAGACTTCTCTAGCAAGCGACACTATCATCTCGAGTTTCGCACGCTGATCTGCTTCTGTCAGAGGGTTGCCAGGGACCGAACTCGCGAAGCCACATTGTGCACTGATGGCTAGCTGATCGAGCGGGACAATCTTGGCCGCTTCGTTAAGGCGTGCACGCACTTGGGCGCAATCCTCCAGTTGTGCGGCCTTGCTCGACACGAGGCCGAGCACGACGAGCTTGTCGCGCGGCAGATGGCGTAAAGGGTCGAAATTGCCGGCGCGAGGAGTGTCAAACTCCATCAGATAACTCGAAATCCAGACCTTCTTAAAAAGACGATCGGCGACCAAATCGTAACCACCCTCTGCCTGCCAATGGCCGGCCTGGTTACCGCGGCACAAATGCATGGCGATATGCATATCCTTCGGCGCGCCTTCGACAACAGCATTGATCGCATCAGTATACGTTTCTATCAATTCGCGCCAATTGTCCCCGCGTGCATCAAGCGCCTTCTGGATTTTTGGGTCCCCGAGCTTGGCAAGCGACGTCTCGTCGAGCTGCAGATATCGGCAGGCCGCATCGTAAAGCGCACGCATTTCAACATGATAGGCCTTCGCCAGATCTCTCCAGAAATCATCGAGTTTGGGATAAACGTCGCGTGAAATATTCGCGCGCCCTGAACGATAATGAATATAGCAGGGCCCCGGCAGCGTGATTTTCGGCATCGCGGTTTTCACATTCCCTTTGAGGAAGGTGAAATCTGGCACATTGACCGAGGTAGCCCATTTAACCGGTGCTGAGACCACCGGAATTCGCGCTGCACGTACGCTGCCCTTGCCATCGGAATAGGACCAGTCGCCGCCGCCCACATGTTCGGTGCGTATTCCCGTCAGGCCTTGAGTAGTGAAGTTTTCCGAATAAGTGGATCGGCGAAATTCACCATCTGTCGCCACTTTCAGGCCAACCGATTCCTGCATAGCAATGACCTGACGGATTTGCTCATCCTCAACGTCGCGAAGCTCCGAATGGCTGATGCGACCTTCCTGATTCGCCTCGCGCGCTTTCTTGATCTCATCTGGGCGCAGGAACGAGCCAACAACTTCGGCGCGAAACGGCGGATTGTGCATAACGGGCATACTTTCTGTCCTTTAATCTTTTTCTTGGTTATTTGTTCACGATGGCGGCTCGCGCCGCCGCGATCACATCCGGCGACAGGTCGTAGATTTTGTTCACGATGGCAGCGACTTCATTACCTGACGCTGGCGCAATGTCGAGCCGCAGGCGTCCTGCATCGGCGCGCAATTCAGGATCATTCATGGCTTTCATGAAGGCGCCCTGCAGACTCTCAACCCGATCGGTTGGAACTTCAGCCGCCGCTACAAACGGGCGGCCGAATGTCAAAGGTTCGTAATGGACCTGCATGACCTGCTGTTCGCGCCGCGTCTTGGCGAAGGAATAGGCGAGCGGCACATTCTTTTTGTCGAGCTCCGGCGACGAGCGCATACCTTCCTGCGCGATAACATGGATGAACCCGTCGCGCAGCCATTGCGAACGCTGGACGGAGACGGTCGACCAGCCGACGCCGCAGGTGCCCTGCACCTCGCCTTTCTCAATGGCGAGTAGGTTTTCATTCGAGCCGGGATAGCCGGTGACAATCTTGAAATTAGCACCAAAGAGATTGCTAAGCAGCA